>OGWT01000085.1_pt1 | contig 60808 bp, 56 predicted proteins | sample 1576101 | NCBI WGS metagenome assembly OGWT01 (sample SAMEA3541481, study PRJEB24748) | human gut metagenome | biome: human gut; feature: human-associated habitat; material: faeces | place: China | collected 2012 | reverse complement strand
TTGATGTAACCCCGCATCAGCTGCGGCACACTTACATTACCAATCTTCTCTATGCGGGCGTTGATCCAAAGACAGTACAATACCTTGCCGGACACGAAAACAGCAAAACAACTATGGACATCTATGCAAAAGTGAAGTATAATAAACCAGAGGAGTTATTTGGGGTAGTAAATGGTGCGTTTCATCAGGCTATTGCTGAATGAAAAAGGCCGTTTTTTATGGTCCGCACACCGGATAACTGAGAGGCAGAAAGCCGGAAAAGCCCGGAGTATCAAGGGAAAACAGCTCAAAAACTCGCGCAGTACGGTCTCAAAGGTGCACGCCGTGCTCCCCAGTTCAGCAAGCGCTAATCTCACTTACCCAAGAGATAACAGAATATTTGTTATTTATGCAGCATCCGAAAGGGTGCTGCTTTTTTATTTGTATAACGAAAAGCGCATTCGTTTATAATCGAATGCGCTTAGTGATAGAAGTATATTAATTTTATGATAAAATGATTTTAGGCTTGTATTAATGATGTAATCCCTAAAAGCATCAGTCCGAATATCGTAGTTGCGAGTCCAACGGCTAATAAAATTCCTATGGGAATACCGAGAAAAGCAACCGCCCAAAACACAATGGGATGGCGGCTTATATAAGTTTCCATTTTATCCTTAAATTCTATTCGTTTGTTTTTTAAAGGGAGAAAAACGTAGCTGTCAATAAAATTGCTTTGAGTATAGTGATTTATGCTGTATAACTGTCTGGTCATTATTCCAAACACCTCTTCTTCAATTCTTTTATGTTTCAGAGCATATCACAAATTGTGAAAAGATAGTATTAGAGGATATAAATCACCGTTAATAAGGAATTAAGATTTACTTTCTTAATACAATCTTAATGCTATAAACGCCGTCTTTACATCATAAAAAGATTTGATATGGTATAATGAAAAAGAATAGAAAGATTGGGTGATGCGACATTGGAGAATATGGATGCTGTTTATAAAGTACAGACAAGCAATCAAAAACAGGGAAGTTTGAAAATTTTCTTTGGCTATGCAGCAGGTGTCGGTAAAACTTACGCCATGCTTGAAGCTGCACATCAAGCTAAAAAACAGGGAATCGATATTGTAGTTGGATATATTGAACGGCATACAAGACCTGATACTCTTGCATTGCTTGAAGGATTAGAGCAGCTTCCAAATAAAGAAGTTAATTATAAAGGAATTATACTCAAAGAATTTGATTTAGATGCTGCCCTCAAACGTCAGCCGCAAATAGTACTTGTGGACGAATTGGCGCACAGCAATGTTGCAGAATGTCGTCATGCCAAACGTTATCAAGATGTGGAAGAGCTCCTGCGAGCTGGTATCGATGTTTATACCACTGTTAATGTTCAGCATCTGGAATCACTTAATGATTTGGTAGCATCTATTACACAGGTTGCTGTCAGCGAACGCATTCCTGATTATGTATTTGATTCTGCAGATCAAGTTGAACTGGTTGATATTGAACCTGACGATTTAATTGCACGGTTGCAATCGGGAAAAGTATATCGTAAGAATCAAGCTTCTCGTGCGCTTAATCATTTTTTTACAAAAGATAACTTGGCAGCACTTCGTGAAATTGCCTTACGTCGTACTGCAGATAGGTTAAGCCGAAATGCTCAAAAAAGCGGAAATGAAACAGTAGCCAAAGCTGGAGAACATATTATGATTTGTCTTTCAAGTTCTCCTTCTAATGCTAAGGTTATTCGAACTGCTGCCCGTATGGCGGAGGCTTTTCACAGTGGATTTACAGCTTTATTTGTTGAAACCCCTGAAACAAGAGAGCTTAAGGGAGAAGGGTTAAAGCGGTTAAGGGATAATCTTCGCCTGGCAGAACAGTTAGGTGCTCAAATTGCAACAGTTTATGGAGATGACCCGGCTGTACAAATTGCCGAATACGCAAAGGTTAGTGGTATTACTAAAATTGTTTTAGGAAGAACAAATCACAAATCTACATTATTTTTGCGAAGTAAGACATTAGCTGATAAACTGACGAAATTAGCTGGAGATATTGATATTTATATCATTCCGGATACTCAGTCACTCTACAGAAAAAAATATAGCCTACTTCGAAAAGAAGAGGAGAAATTCAGATGGACTGATTTATTGAAGGCAGTGCTGATTACAATTTCTGCAACGGCAATAAGTTTCTTGTTTTATACCGCCGGACTTCGAGAAGCAAATATTATTACCGTATATATTTTAGGTGTATTGCTTACTGCAGTTTGGACATATGGACATTTGTGTGGAGCTCTTGCATCACTTCTCAGTGTTATCTCATTTAATTTCTTTTTCACAGTACCAAGATTTACCTTAGCGGCTAACGATCCGGATTATCCGGTTACTTTCCTGATTATGATGGTGGCAAGTATTATTTCAAGTACTTTAGCTACACGAGTAAAAAAACAGGCACGGCAGTCTGCTCAAAAAGCCTATTACATGGAACTTTTGATGAATAGCAGCCAAAAAATGCAGCAGGGACGTGATGAACATGAAATTATTGCGTTTGCAGCGGAACAGATAAGAGCACTTTTAGATCGTCCTATTTTGTATTCACTGGCGATAAAAGGAGAAGATCTTTCATTTCAGGTCTGTCCACAGTCAGAAACAAATAAATTAATCGGAGCAATGTCCCCGGAAGAAATAGGTGTTGCTGACTGGGTTGTAAAAAATAATAAACATGCAGGCGCAACCACCAATACGTTGTCTCATGCTCATAATTTATATTTATCCGTTAGAGGAAATCAAGAAGTTATGGGCGTGATTGGTATCCCGTCAAAATATTATCCGCCCCTTGATGTTTTTGAAAAAAATTTGCTGATTTCTCTTCTGAATGAATGCGGCTTGATTTTGGAACGCCGAAGACTGCGAGCTGAAAAGCAAGCAATTGAGCTGGAAACACAGAGAGAACGTCTTCGTTCCAATTTGCTGCGTGCAATTTCACATGATCTTCGAACACCGCTTACCAGTATCAGCGGAAATGCGGGAGTTTTGATGGAAAAAAGTATTTCGTTAGATGAAAGCAAAAAGCAGGAGATATATAGTTCGATTTATGATGATTCCATGTGGCTTGTAAACCTGACAGAGAATCTTTTATCCATTACAAGAATTGAAAACGGAACTATGCATCTTCAAATGAATGCAGAACTTATTGATGATGTTTTCAGAGAGGCAATTTCCCATGTGGATCGAAAAGTATCAGAACATGAGATATCAGTAGAACTTGACGATGATCTTTTAATGGCGAAAATGGATGTACGACTGATTGTTCAGGTAATAATAAATATTTTGAATAATGCCATAAAGTATACTCCGGAAGGTTCCCACATTTTGCTTTCAGCCAAAAAACAGGATAATAATATGGTATGTATTCAGATAGCCGATGACGGCCCCGGTATTTCTGATGAATCTAAAAAGCATCTGTTTGATATGTTCTATACAGCAGGTATCGTACAGGCGGACAGCAGAAGGGGGCTTGGTTTAGGTCTTAGCTTGTGCAAATCTATTGTAGAGGCTCACGGTGGTACAATATCCGTCAGTGACAATGTTCCCCACGGTTCAGTATTTTCCTTTACATTACCTTTAGAGGAAGTGAATTTAAACAATGTATAAACCTAAAATTCTTGTGGTAGAAGACGACGTTGCTATCACAAACTTAATAAGGACTACTCTCGACACTCAGAACTATCAGTATCACACAGCGAAAAATGGAGCCGGCGCCCTGCTGGACGCAGTTTCCTATAACGCCGATGTAATAATTCTTGATTTAGGTCTTCCTGATGTGGACGGAGTTGACATAATCAAAAAAATTCGTGGATGGAGTAATGTGCCTATTATTGTAGTAAGCGCCAGAAGTGAGGATCAGGATAAGGTAGAAGCCTTAGATGCCGGAGCGGATGATTATCTTACAAAGCCGTTCAGTATTGATGAGCTGCTGGCTCGTTTGCGTGTTGCACTGCGTCGCAGTCATGCGGAAGAGAATCCGGCACAAACCCAGTCAAGTGTTTATAAAAACGGCGACCTTACAATCGACTACGCCGCCGGCTGCGCATATATGAAAGACAAAGAAGTGCATCTGACTCCAATAGAGTATAAGCTTTTATGTGTGCTTGCAAAAAATACAGGAAAGGTTCTTACTCATAACTATATATTGAAAGAAGTTTGGGGCAGTGCCTTGGCCTCTGATACTCCGTCGCTGAGGGTATTTATGGCTACTTTACGTAAAAAAATTGAAGAAAATCCATCGGACCCTAAATATATTCAAACTCATATCGGTGTAGGATACCGTATGATAAGGCAATAACGACAAAATAACGTTGTTTGTTTATTAATAACAGACGGCGTTATTTTTTTGTGTGTGAAAATAATCTTAACGCAATCTTTATATCCATAAAAAAACGCTAACGCCAATTTCACAGCAAAGCTGTTACAATGTCATGTGTAAAACCGAAGAGGAGGATACCGTTATGATGGATTTTCTAATGATAGCAATTTTGGCAGGTTGTCTAGGTCTTATATTCCTGCTGGTTAATTGGTGTCATAAGCAGGTGGATAAGCATGAGTAAGGAGGAGAGAACATGGTTGTTCTTGGAGTGATTGTTGCATTAATGGGTGGTTATTTAGTTTATGCTTTGGTACACCCTGAAAAATTTTAAAACCGCCAGGAGGAATTATAATGTTACAGATTATATGTACCATTATCATTTATTTGATAATGGTGATTCCGGTGGGCATTTATGTTTATCATATAGCAGCCGGAAAACGTACACTTGGAGATCCCGTATTTAATAGAATAGATGGTGCCATATATAAAATCGGTGGAGTTAATCCGCAAAAAGGAATGAACTGGAAACAGTACGCCTTGGCTTTAATAGGTACAAACGGCGTGATGATTCTGATTGGATACATAATTCTCCGAATTCAGAGTATCCCATTATTCAATCCCAACGGAGTTGAAGGTATGGAACCGTCACTTTCGTTTAATACAATCATCAGCTTTATGACAAATACTAACCTCCAGCATTATTCCGGTGAATCAGGTCTTTCCTATCTTTCACAGATGCTTGTAATTATATTTATGATGTTTGTCTCAGCGGCCAGCGGCTATGCTGCTTGTATTGCTTTTATCAGAGGTCTTGCCGGAAAAACCAAGGATAATGTCGGAAACTTTTTTGCTGACCTTGTTCGTATTATCACAAGAGTTCTGCTCCCGTTTTCCATTGTTGGCGGATTGCTGCTGGTTTGGCAGGGCGTTCCCCAGAACTTCTCGGGAAATGTTGTAGTTGATACTATTGAAGGTGCGAAACAGGTTATCACTATGGGACCGATTGCTGCACTTGAAATAATCAAGCACTTAGGTACAAACGGCGGTGGTTTCGGAGGAGCTAACTCATCTACTCCGTTTGAAAACCCCACAATTTTAACTAACCTTATAGAGCTTTATTCTATGATGCTTCTGCCGGGAGCCTGCGTAATTACATTCGGTAAAATGGTTCGTGACAGAAAGCGTGATATTGCTTCTTCAAAGGACAACGCAGCAGCTGCTGAAGCACGTGATTTAAGAGGAAATACTCATAAAAGTGCAACAGTTTGGATGTATGGCCGTGAAGGACGCAGCATATTTGCAGCTATGGGAATCCTCTTTGTTATAGGTCTCAGCGTATGCTTCTGGGCTGAAAGTCAGGGTAACCCAGCCCTTGCAGATGTTGGCCTCAGTCAGTCCATGGGAAGTATGGAAGGTAAGGAAGTACGCTTTGGTGTTGCACAGTCGGCACTGTTTACAACGACTACAACTTCTTTCACAACAGGTACTGTTAACAATATGCATGATACCCTCACGCCTCTCGGCGGTATGATTCCGCTGCTTCACATGATGCTTAACGTTGTGTTCGGTGGTAAGGGCGTAGGTCTCATGAACATGATCATGTATGCAATTCTTACAGTGTTCATCTGCGGACTTATGATCGGACGCACACCTGAATACCTCGGCAAGAAGATTGAAGGCCGTGAGATGAAGCTTACAGCGCTTTGCATCATTATTCATCCACTTCTTATCCTTGCTTTTACTGCTTTGGCAGTTGGCACACAGGCGGGTCTTGAGGGTATTACAAACCCAGGCTTTCACGGACTTTCACAGGTTCTTTATGAATATGCTTCTTCAGCGGCAAACAACGGTTCAGGCTTTGAAGGCCTTGCCGATAATACAATGTTCTGGAACATAACAACAGGTTTGGCAATGTTCTTTGGCCGTTATCTTTCAATTGTAATTCAGCTTGCAATCGCAGGTTCTCTTATGAAGAAGCGTTTTGTAAATGAAACTGTGGGAACTCTTCACACTGATACAATGACTTTTGCCGTAATCCTTGTATTTATTGTTTACATTTTTGCAGCACTTACATTTTTCCCTGTGCTTGCACTTGGTCCAATTGCAGAGCATCTCACTCTTTGGTCATAAGGAGGATCTAAATTATGAGCAAAAAAAATCAAAAGCTGATTACTCCGGAAATATTCCGTCAGGCTGTTATTGGTTCCTTTGTAAAATTGAATCCTGCTTATATGATGAAAAACCCAGTTATGTTTGTTGTTGAGATAGGTTTCTTCATCACACTGGTACTTTCAATTTTCCCGGGACTTTTCGGGGATTTCAGCAACGGATCAAATCTCCGTGCTTACAATATAATCGTTTGCGTTGTTCTTTTCATTACTGTTCTTTTTGCAAACTTTGCAGAGTCTGTTGCAGAGGGCAGAGGTAAGGCACAGGCCGCAAGTCTTAAAAAGACACAGAAAGACACAAAGGCTCGCCTTCTTCTTGAAGACGGAACAGAAAAAATTGTACTTTCAAGTGAGCTTAAAAAAGGCGATATCGTTATGGTATCAGCCGGTGAAATAATCCCCGGAGACGGTGAGGTTATTGAGGGTATTGCTTCAGTTGATGAATCTGCAATTACCGGTGAATCAGCCCCCGTTGTACGTGAATCCGGCGGAGACTTCTGTTCAGTAACAGGCGGTACAACAATCGTGTCTGACTGGCTTAAAATTCAGATTACTTCTGACCCCGGCAACAGCTTCCTTGACCGCATGATTGCTCTCGTTGAGGGCGCTTCACGTAAAAAAACTCCAAATGAGATTGCACTTAACACACTTCTTGTTTCACTTACAATAATTTTCCTTATTGTTATTGTTACACTTTATCCTATCGGAATTTATTCAGGCGTTCAGCTTCAGACATCAACTCTTATAGCTTTGGCTGTCTGCCTTATACCTACTACAATCGGCGGTCTTCTTTCCGCCATTGGTATTGCAGGTATGGACCGTGTTACACGCTTTAATGTTATAGCAATGTCAGGTAAAGCTGTTGAGGCTTGCGGTGACGTTGATACAATGATTCTTGATAAGACAGGTACTATTACATATGGTAACCGTCTTGCAGCAGATTTCTTCCCTGTAGGCGGAGCCAGCCGCAGTGAACTTATCCGCTGTGCAGCGCTCACATGTCTTCATGACGAAACACCTGAAGGAAAATCAACTCTTGAACTTGCACACCGTTTGGGTGATGACAGTGAAGAGACTGCTGGTTCTGAGTTTATTGAGTTTACTGCTCAGACAAGAATGAGCGGCGTTGACCTTCCTGATGGCACAAAAATCCGTAAGGGTGCTGCAGAAGCCATTGAGCAGTATGTAAAATCAATGGGAGGTTCAATCCCCTCAGATCTTCACGAACAAGTTGATAAGATTTCCAGCCTTGGCGGTACACCCCTTACAGTTTGTGAGAATAACAACATCCTTGGTGTTATCTACCTTAAAGACACAGTAAAACCGGGCATGGTTGAGCGTTTTGAACGTCTTCGTGCAATCGGTATCAAAACAATTATGTGCACAGGTGATAATCTTCTTACAGCAGCTACAATTGCAAAAGAGGCAGGCGTTGACGGATTTATCGCAGAGTGTAAACCCGAAGATAAGATTGATGTTATCAAGAAAGAGCAGGCAGAGGGTAAGATTGTTGCTATGACAGGCGACGGTACAAATGATGCTCCGGCTCTTGCACAGGCTAACGTAGGTCTTGCAATGAACAGCGGTACAACGGCTGCAAAAGAGGCAGCCAATATGGTTGACCTTGATTCAGACCCCACAAAGATTCTTGAAGTTGTTGAAATTGGTAAGCAGCTTCTTATTACACGAGGAAGTCTCACAACGTTCTCAATTGCAAACGATATAGCAAAGTATTTCGCAATTATTCCTGCAATGTTCATGTCAGCAATTCCACAGCTTGGAGTTCTCAACATCATGAACCTTGCATCACCAAACAGTGCTATTCTTTCAGCACTTATCTTCAATGCTATTATCATTCCTTGCCTGATCCCTCTTGCCATGAAGGGCGTTAAATATCGTCCCATGTCCTCAGGCAAAATGCTTGCAAGAAATATGTTGATTTATGGTTTGGGCGGCGTTATCACTCCATTCATCGGAATCAAGATTATCGACATGATTATAAGCCCGCTGCTTAAACTCATTGGTTTGGGTATTTAAGAAAGGATGCATGTTACTATGAAAAATTCTGCAAAGAAAATACTGCACGGCACACGTCAGGCAGTAATTGTAACTGTCATATTAATGCTGATTTGCGGATTGTTGTTCCCCTGTTTGCTTACAGGACTTTCATATTTGTTCTTCCCTGACCAGGCAAAGGGAAACCTGCTTACCGTCAATGGTAAAACTGTCGGTGCGGAATATATAGGTCAGGAATTTACAGAAGATTACTTTATGTGGGGACGTCCTTCTGCTTACCATTACAATGTCTATAAAGAGGGCGAAGATGGAAAACAGTATTATAGCGACGGTTCGGAATTTGGAGGACTTGCTTCCGGTTCAAATAACTATGCCCCTTCAAATCCTGCACTTGTAAGACGTGTAGAAACAGACATAACAAATTATGTTGCCAAGACCCTTGGTCTTGATATTAATGTGCTTCCCGGCGACTCAGACCTTTTGTCTGCACAGATTAACTATGTAGCAGAAAAGTCCGGTATGGCAGCTGCCGACCTTGAAAAGAAAGCTGAGGAAATACCTGAAGATCCTGATGAGGCACTTGCATATCTTGCTAAGACAGCCGGTCTGGATGACAAACAGGCTGAGAGCATAAAAGAAGGTGCACCTTCACTTTATCAGATGCGCAAAGATGCTATTGCCGAAAAGGCTAAAGTTTCTTCTGAAAAAATAGAAGAAATGATTGCTGCCATTCCTACTGATCTTATGACTGCGTCCGGTTCAGGGCTCGATCCTCACATCACACCTGAATCAGCTGAAATTCAGATTCCGAGAATTGTAAAAGCCTCCGGTCTTAGTGAGGAAAAAGTCCGTGAAATAATTGACCACAATACAAAGGGTAAGCTGCTTGGTATTTTCGGAGAAAAGACTGTAAATGTGTTAAAGGTCAACATTGAAATTGCCCAGAATATGGGTCTTGTATAACTGAGAGGAGAGCGTTTGATATGATGGATATGCATTCCTTCTTAAACGCTAAACAGATTGAAATTTCATCCTCAAATGATGAAGAAAATTTGTCTGCACAAGGTTTGTTTGAATTTTTGTATCAAATAAGTCAATGGCTGCAAACAGTTCCTTTGGTATATCGCAATGGATTTGCAGAAACCAACACAGTTTACATGTGGTTCGATGATGTCGCTTTTGCGGAAGAAGATTTTTGGCAGATGTTTGGAGAATATCTTGTACTGTTTCGTACAAAGTGGAAAATAGATATCTTTGGCACGTCAGGTTCTTCACAAGAAACAGTATGTCTGACATTGAAGGAAGATAATGATCACATTTATGCTGTTCAAAAGACACTTTCAGGTAATCCGGTTGATACAATAGAATCGCTTTGTATGAGAATTCAGTGCACCTCCTTGCAGCAGTCAGAAGTTTTATTTGCATTGTTTACTGCAACAAATTGGAAAAACGGTACGACAGTTGTAGATTGGAAATACGGGTCATTTTTGTTGGAAGAAAATTTTGCAATACCAACGAAAAATAGCTGCTTTTGCTATGGCAGTGTGTTTGATGATGTGAAACATGAAGAGGTATTACAGGCGCTTAACTTTCAACAAAAAATTGTTCTTTGAACCGCATTCCTGAAAAATGGTTTTGACTATGAGGAGTTTGAATGGCTATACAATGCTATTGCCGAAAATGTAGTACCCAACAGAATTGAATGGGAACTTTCATTACATACGGCTATGCAAAATTTAGGATATATCATACAAGTTCTGCCAAATGACTTTGAACTGTATGATGGAAACGGCTGTCGACGTTATTTCAGTTTTAACAGTGCAAGCTATGCGGAGCGCACTTTCCTTAAAATTTTATTTCCTTTAAATATGTGAATGCAATACACTTACCCAAAAGATAACAGAATACTTGTTATTTATGCAGCATCCGAAAGGGTGCTGCTTTTTTATTTGTTATGAAACTACAGTTCTCACGACAAAATTATAATATAGTATTAAGTCTTTGGTGATAGGAGTCGAAATTTCAAAAGATCGTCTAATTATTGAGTCATTAAATGATGAATGAAAGGGGAGATGAACACATATTTAATTTTGTATACTTTAGGACTATAACTTCTATTACTGAAAATTATGGTTTTGGGTTTAATAAGAATATCTCATTTTACAAATTTAAAGCCCTATGTTCAATTCTTTGCTGAACATAGGGCAAAATAATGATTTGTTTTCAATTTGCAATGATACCGGAAAACTTAGATTAATGGTGATCGTGCCATATAAAGTATAAAAAATAATTAATGCTCTACTTAGTGTTCAAGTAATTGAGAATTGTAAAAGCCTGTTATGGCACGAGTAATCTTAAATTGAAGGAATAAAACTTGGCATTGGCATAACTTTAAATAAATTGTTTTTGTGCATGGTATCAATTTTATTTTTTATTTCAGTATCATTACAAATTCCTGATCTGATGTATTCGTCTAATGTTTTATAAGAAAATCCTAAATTCTCTTCATCGCTTTTTCCGCATAAGCCGTCAATAGGTGTTTTCTCAATTAAATTTTCAGGAAGATTCAGAGATTTTCCAATAGCCTTGACCTCTGTGACTGTAAGGTGAGAAATAGGGCTGAAATCTCCGGCTGCATCGCCGTAGCGAGTAGAATAGCCAACCCAATCTTCAGACAGGTTGCAGGTATTTGCCACTCTTCCGTTGTTGGACTGACTGATAGCATAAAGGGTAGCCATACGAATTCTAGCCGGAAGATTAGTTTTGGTTTGATTTGAAATGCACATATTTTCTGGCAAACTATTCAAAACGCCATCAACAGCATCTTTGATATTTACAGTATAGCTCTTGATTTTAAGGTGTTCAACCAGCTGTTTAGCACAATCAATATCACTCTGATGTCCACAGGGCATCAAAACACCGATTACACGTTCTCTGCCGAGGGCTTCCACACAAAGAGCAGCTGTAACAGAGCTGTCTTTACCTCCGGAAATTCCAATGATTGCTTTGCAATCTTTTCCGTTATTTTCAAAAAAATTCTTTATCCAGGCAACGCAATCGTTTTTTACTTTCTCTTTATTAAACATACATATCGCCTTATTTATGAATAGATTTTAATTATATTTTCTGCCGCTGCTTTTTTAGTAATGCAGTTATCCATAGCGTATTTTTCTATGTAATGATGAGCATCTGTCTCTGTCATTTTCAATTCGCTGATCAACAGACACTTTGCACGGTTTATCATACGGATTTCTGCCATTCTTTCTTCAATCGAAAGAGTTTTTTGCTCTAATTTTCTGAGCCTTTCTCTGGCACTTGACATCCAGCTCAAGGCTTGATTCAAAGCCATACGGGATGTGGGTTTAGATAAAATAAATATACCGTTGTCGACAACTCTGTCATATATTTCAGAGTAGATGTCGCTTCTTGCAAGTACAAGTACTATCGTTTCAGTTGAGCGGCAGCAGTCAATTGCAAAATGTATGCCGGCCTCGTCTGGTAAAGGAAAATTGATAATAATAAAATCGAAAGATTTTTCCGTCATCTGACGTTTGGCTTCTCCGGCACTTTTTGCAATAAGAACAGGTTGATACTGTGAAGTAGGGAGTATTTCAGCAAATGCTGTATTGAATTTTTCGGAACAGGATACCACCAGTACGCTGTAAATCCGTTCCTTCAAACTCATAAAAAGCGCTCCTTCCTTCCAAGATCTGTTATTGTTTGCAATAAGCTTCTAAAATTGATTGTGGCACATAGGTGCGAATAAAGTTGCTTTGTTTAGCTTGTAAGCAAGCTTTTTCAAATGTATCAGGTATCATGGGCAGAGATTCGAGAATACTGGAATTTGCCGTAAATACATTAAAATCGGACACAACCGGTAAATATAGATTGTTCCTTATTCCGTGGAGTCCTGCATATATGAGTAGTGCAAATGCTAAATATGGATTGGCAGTAGGATCAGGTGAACGAAGTTCGGCCCTTTTGTATTCTCCGACCGCAGCAGGAATTCTAACCAGCTGACTTCGGTTTTCACTGGACCACGAAATATATTTGGGTGCCTTGTGACTTCCAAAACGTTGATATGAATCAGGAGTAGGATTAAGAAAAGCTGTCATATCTGCTGTTTTGTCTAAAATTCCTGCGATTACAAAGGGGAGTAAATCGGAATTATCTGAAGATCTGATAGATATGTTGATATGAAATCCGTTTCCGGGACAATTCTCCAATGGTTTTGGAGAAAAATCGGCGTATAATCCGTTTTGCCGTGCAATGGTTTTTACAATTGTCTGAAAAGTCATAACGTTATCAGCGGCAGTAAGGGGATCTGAATAACGAAAATCAATTTCATTTTGTCCTGGACCCTCTTCATGATGTGAGCTTTCAGGGCGGATTCCCATTTGTTCCAAAGTCAAGCATATTTCACGACGGATATTTTCGCCTTTATCTTCCGGAGCAATATCCATATATCCTGCTTCATCATAAGGTTCATGAGTAGGTTTTCCTTTTTCATCCAGAGAGAACAGATAAAATTCCTGCTCAGCACCGAAGAAAAATGAAATTCCTGCATCTTTTGCCTCTTTAATTGCTTTCTTAAGCAGATTTCGGGTATCACACTCGTGAATATCACCAAAGGGATAGGTGATATTACTGAACATACGAACAACCTTGCCATGTTCAGGACGCCAGGGCAAAACCATTAAAGTTTCGCTTTCGGGTTTAAGAAAAAGATCGGAGTGAGTTTCATCACCGAATCCTTTTATGGATGATGCGTCAAATGCTATTCCATGTTCAAAAGCACGTGGCAATTCCTCCGGCATAATTGAAATATTCTTTTGCTTTCCAAAAACATCACAAAACGCCAATCGGATAAATTTTACGTCATCTTCCTGAATGTATTGGATTACCTCGTCTTTGGAATATTTCATAATGATACCTCTTTCTTTTAATTAGCTACATACATTTGTTTGTATGGATTTTTACTATCCGGTGTAATAATGGTAAACTGAGAATTCAATATTTCCGAAATATCATAACCAAACAGGCTGCAATATTCGTTTAGATCTTGCTCTATAGATTTTAAGTCTTCATTATCAGCTTTTTTAATGCAAACATTATTTGGAAATATGATATTATCAATGTTTCCTCGAAGAAAAACCTTTCCTCCATGCATGCCGGTGCATGGAAAATTACCAACGATTTTGTCTTTGTTTTTATTGATGCCTAATACAATAATAATTCCTCCGGCTTGATATTCTCCTAAAAAACTACCGGCGCTTCCGCCTATAATCATTAATGGAACTTTATTATTATATTCTTTCATGTGAATACCTGCACGATATCCGGCATTACCTTTTACAAGAATTTTGCCGCCTCTCATTGCATATCCTGCCGCATCACCAACATTGCCGTGAATGATAATACTGCCTTCATTCATTGTATCGCCAACAGCGTCTTGGGCATTAGAATTTACAATAATTGAAGCGCCATTAAGGTATGCTCCCAGTGCATTACCTGGAATTCCGTTTATTGTAATATGCTTTTCTTTCATTCCTGCGCCAATAAAGCGTTGACCGCAGCATCCGGTTATTTGGCAATTATAATCTGATTGTTGGATTTTTTGATTTAATGCTTTAAAATCAAATCCGTTAACATCTATTATCATTTTATTATACCAACTTTCTGATTGTTTTTCTATAAATACTCCATGAAAATAATAACAACTAATTGTGGTAGTTAGAATTAAAGTAAAAGTTTCTATGAAGGGGAGAGAAAAGAAAATAATAAGCGCTTTTATTCTCCAGCATGAGAAATTCCGAGGATTTCCAGTTCTTTTTCTGTAAGTCCTATTCCTCTGAGCATAAGTCTGTTTCCTCGAAGAGCTTCAATGGAGTTAATTCCCATGCCTCCCATCATCTCTTTGATTTCATGTTTCCATGCAGTCATTAGATTTATCAGCCTTTGACTTCCTGTTTCGGGGTCAAGGCGCTTTACCAGTTCAGGACGCTGGGTAGCAATACCCCAATTACATTTTCCCGACTGGCATGTTCTGCAAAGGTGACATCCAAGTGCCAGCAGTGCAGCGGTAGCAATGTAGCAGGCATCGGCACCCAGTGCAATTGCCTTTATAACATCTGAAGAACTGCGGATGCTTCCTCCGACTACAATTGAAATATTATTTCTTATTCCTTCATCACGAAGACGTTTATCAACTGCAGCAAGCGCCAATTCAATAGGAATTCCGACATTGTCACGAATTCTTGTAGGAGCAGCTCCGGTTCCGCCACGGAAACCATCAATTGCAATGATGTCTGCGCCGCTTCTGGCGATACCGCTTGCAATTGCTGCAATATTATGGACAGCTGCCACTTTGACAATTATTGGCTTTTTATATTCTGTAGCTTCCTTTAAAGAGAACACTAACTGCCGCAAATCTTCAATTGAATATATGTCGTGATGAGGAGCAGGGGAAATAGCATCTGTACCTTCGGGGATCATGCGGGTGCGTGAGATGTCTCCAACTATTTTTGTACCCGGAAGATGTCCGCCTATTCCCGGTTTTGCTCCCTGTCCCATTTTTATTTCAATTGCAGCGCCGGTTTCAAGATAATCTTTGTATACACCAAATCTTCCGGAAGCAACTTGTACAATAGTATTTTCGCCGTAACAATAAAAATCTTCGTGGAGACCGCCTTCACCGGTATTATAAAGGATTCCAAGTTTCTTAGCTGCAATTGCCAGGGCTTTGTGTGCATTGTAGCTTATAGAACCGTAGCTCATTGCAGAAAACATTACGGGCATAGATAGTTCGAGCTGAGGTTCCAATTCGCAAATGATATTTCCGTCTTTATCCTTTTTGATTCTTTCAGGCTTTTTTCCGAGAAATACTTTTGTCTCCATAGGTTCACGAAGCGGGTCAATTGACGGATTGGTTACCTGAGAGGCATTTATAAGGATTTTGTCCCAATAGACAGGCACAGGGTTTGGATTGCCCATAGAAGATAAAAGTACACCGCCACTGTTGGCCTGTTTATAGATTTCATTTATTGTGTTATTTCGCCAGTTGGCATTTTCACGTAATGAACAATCGCTTTTTACAATTTTTATAGCTCTTACAGGACACATGGATACACAGCGCTGGCAGTTTACGCACTTTGACTCATCGGCTAAGACCATATTTTTATTTTTATCAAAATAATGTACCTCGTTGGAACATTCCTTTTCACAAATATGACATTTGATGCATTTGTTTTCGTTCCTGATTACTTCAAATTCAGGATATATGAAATCTATTCCCATTAGAATGCACCGTCCTTTACTTTAACTATGATTGCTTCTCCACCGGAAGGAGTGTATATATTTTCTGCATCCGGTTCCATAATGCGTATTGCAGATTCTTCGCTGGCTATAAATACTTTATCGTCTTTTTCACCTGTTACCATAGATCTAAGCTTCAAACGGTCATTAAGAGCCATAAGGCCGCCATTGAATCCAAGAACTATAGAGAATGGACCTGTTATAAGAAGACTCGGAAATACAGTTCTGAGGAATTTTAATTTTTCTCGTTCCTGATCATCGGTTTTTGATGAAATTGTGCTCCAAAATGGTGCAGCAACAACATTTGAGGCTTCTTTTAACGATAATTTTTGAACTCGCAATAAATAATCCATAATGTAAGTTATAACTTCTGTATCTGTTTGCAATGTACATTTGTATCCGAACATTTCTATAAAACGGCGGTTGGCGTCATAAGAAGAAATTTCTCCGTTATGTACAATGGAATAATCCAGTAATGTAAATGGATGAGCGCCGCCCCACCATCCGGGAGTATTTGTAGGATAACGTCCGTGTGCTGTCCAGGAATATCCTTCGTACTCATCGAGTTTATAAAATACACCTACATCTTCGGGAAATCCCACTGCTTTAAAAGTTCCCATGTTCTTTCCGCTTGAAAAGACATAAGTGTCGGGGAACTCGGCATTTATTTTCATAACTGTTCTTGCAACAAATTCTTTTTCGTCAAGCTGCAATGCAGCGAGTACAGACTGTAAAGGTGAGACGAAATATCTCCATATTATCGGTTCATCTGTAATAGCAGGTATTTTTCTTGTAGGTATTATTTCAGACTGAACAATTTCAAAGCGTTCCTTTAAAAATTGTTCGCAGCTTTTGCGTGCTGTGCGGTCATTGAAAAACATATGCAGAGCATAGAAGTTTTTGTATTCGGGATAAATTCCGTATCCGGCAAATCCGCCGCCAAGACCATTTGAGCGGTCATGCATGGGCTTCATAGAATCTATAATTTTTTCTCCGGTCATCAGTTTTCCGCTTTTTGAAATTACGGCTGAAATTGCACAACCTGAGGGGATTCGCACTTGACCTTCAAGGATATTCATAATATGTCTTTCCTTTCTCCTTATCAAAATAAAATAAAAAAGGCGTTCATTTCAGCGCAGAATAAATCTGTACTGAAATGAACGCCTTTGCTCATTTGCAGGTAGTATACATCAAATTTTCACCTTTGTCAATGTGTGTGAAAGAGAATAAAAATTTTGAAAAATATATTGACAAATCTCGTTGTGAGATGTAGAATTCAATTCGTAAAGTTGAGAGCGACAAATGAAAAGCTTCTAAAACGGCTTTACGCACTGTTAATTTTGGAAATTAATATGTAAATAAAGGCAAAGGCGTCTTTAATGTGTTTTAGCATTAAAGGCGCCTTTGCCTTTTGTCTGAAAGGAGAATCACTATGAGCACAGTAACAGATTTTTTTGGCAGCAAAGTATTTGATGACAGGGTCATGAAAGCTACTTTATCAGCAAAAGTATATAATTCTCTGAAAAAGACAATTGATCAGGGAGAAAAGCTTGATATAAGCGTAGCAAATGCGGTTGCCGATGCCATGAAGGATTGGGCAGTTAAAAACGGTGCTACTCATTATACTCATTGGTTTCAGCCTCTGACCGGAATTACTGCGGAAAAACACGACAGTTTTATTTCTCCCTCTCCTGACGGTGGAGTGATCATGGAATTTTCCGGAAAAGAGCTGATTAAGGGAGAACCCGACGCTTCCTCATTTCCCTCAGGAGGCCTTAGGGCAACTTTTGAGGCAAGGGGATATACTGCATGGGATCCAACTTCTTATGCGTTTATTAAAGGCAAGACTTTGTGTATTCCCACTGCTTTCTGCTCCTACGGCGGAGAGGCTTTAGACAAAAAAACTCCTCTTCTTCGTTCTATGGAAGCACTTAATAAGCAGGCATTGAGAATTATCAGATTGTTTGGCAACGACACTGTAAAATGTGTAAAGACTTCAGTAGGACCTGAGCAGGAATATTTCCTGATAGATAGAGAAATGTATAATAAGCGAAAGGATTTGATGTTTACCGGCCGCACCTTGTTTGGAGCCAAGCCTCCAAAAGGTCAGGAGATGGATGACCACTATTTCGGTGTTATCAAGCCACGTGTAGAAGCATACATGGAAGATCTTAATCAGGAGTTGTGGAAGCTTGGTATACTTGCCAAAACCGAACATAATGAGGTAGCTCCCGCTCAGCATGAACTGGCACCTATCTACACCACTACAAATATAGCAACCGACCATAATCAGCTGACAATGGAAATCATGCAGAAGGTTGCAGCACGTCATGGTTTGGTGTGCTTGCTGCATGAAAAGCCATTTGCCAGGGTTAACGGAAGCGGAAAGCATAATAACTGGTCACTTACTACCGATACGGGAATAAATTTGCTTTCTCCCGGAGAAACTCCTTATGAAAACGCACAGTTTTTATTATTTTTATGTGCTGTTATTAAAGCGGTTGATGACTATCAGGATTTGCTTCGTATTTCAGTAGCCACAGCAGGTAATGACCACCGTCTGGGAGCCAATGAAGCACCGCCGGCTGTTGTGTCAATGTTCCTCGGTGATGAGCTTAATGCAATTCTTGAAGCGATTGAAACGGATACTCCATATAATGCGGCTGAAAAAACTGTTATGAAGCTGGGGGTAAACGTACTTCCTAAATTTACCCGTGATACTACGGATCGCAACAGAACTTCTCCTTTTGCATTTACAGGAAATAAATTTGAATTCCGTATGCTGGGTTCTTCAAACAGTATTGCCTGTGCAAACATTATGCTCAATGCTGCGGTAGCAGAGTCTCTTAAAATTTATGCTGACCGTTTGGAAAAAGCAGAGGATTTTGAGACAGCACTCCATGAAATGATTCGCAAGACCATAAAGGATCATAAGCGCATTATATTTAACGGAAACGGTTACAACGATGTATGGATTAAAGAAGCAACCGAAAAGAGAGGACTTCTCAATTATCGCACTACCGCTGACTGTATTCCTCATCTTCTCGATAAGAAAAATGTAGATATGCTCACAGCTCATAAGGTGTTCACCGAGGCAGAACTCAAATCACGCTGTGAAATTACTTTGGATAACTACTGTAAGACAATACTTATTGAAGCTAATACCATGGTGAATATGGCTAGATGTGAAATTGCTCCTGCTGTTGAAGCATACATAAAGGATCTGGCACAGACTGCCTCACTTAAAAAGTCAGTGATGGAAGAAATTTCAGTTGTTTATGAAAGTAGTCTGCTGAAAAAACTTTCTGTTCTTACTGAACGTATTTTCATTGCAACAGATGAACTTGAGAATGCACTGCTCAACATGGAAGAGTATGAAAATGTGATAGATGAATCTGCAGCTATCCGTGATGTACTTCTTGCCAAAATGAATGAGCTGCGTGTGGTTTGTGATGAAGCTGAAACCTTAACGGCGAAAAAATATTGGCCGTTCCCAACATATGGCGACCTTTTGTTTGGGGTCCGATAAGCTTTTGCATTTAAATACAGACAGTCAAATTACTTGACTGTCTGTTATATGTTTTTCGTTTTTTACTGCCGGATTTATATAACCGATATTGGAATAACCACCTTTGGTTATTTTACTAAGTATAAAAATTTTATGGATCTATGTGTCACTGTACTACTCTTTTTTTACAAATAGTGTGACTGCGGTGAAGGCGGTAAATAATAATAGCCATAAGGGGGAAATAAACCATGACAAAATATGTTTTTGTTACAGGCGGTGTAGTGTCAGGTCTTGGAAAGGGAATTACCGCTGCATCTTTAGGAAGGCTTCTTAAATCCAGAGGTTTAAAAGTTGCTGCACAAAAATTAGATCCATATATTAATGTAGATCCCGGAACAATGAGCCCATATCAGCATGGTGAGGTATATGTAACAGAAGACGGAGCAGAGACAGATTTGGATTTGGGTCATTATGAACGCTTCATTGATGAAGATCTCAATCAGTTTTCAAACCTTACAACAGGAAAGGTTTACTGGAATGTATTAAACAAAGAGCGCAGAGGAGAGTATCTTGGCTCAACTGTGCAGGTTATACCTCACATTACCGATGAAATCAAGGCGTTTGTTTATCGAGTGGGAAAGCAAACTGACGCCGATGTGGTAATTACCGAGATCGGAGGTACCATTGGTGATATTGAATCGCAGCCGTTTATCGAAGCTGTACGTCAAATTTCTCTTGAGGTTGGAAGAGAAAACAGTTTGTTTATCCATGTTACCTTAGTACCGTTTTTAAAGGGATCCAATGAACACAAATCAAAGCCTACGCAGCATTCGGTAAAAGAACTTCAGGGTATGGGTATAAATCCTGATATTATAGTTCTTCGATGCGATGAACCTCTTGAGGAATCCATATTTAAAAAAATATCACTTTTCTGCAATGTTAAGCAAGATTGCGTTATAGAGAACAGAACTATTGAAAATCTTTATGAAGCTCCTTTGATGCTGGAAAAATCAAATTTCTCACAAGTTGTATGCAGAGAGTTGTGTTTGCAGCCAAATGAACCTGATTTGTCCGAGTGGGAAAAGTTGGTAAAACAGATAAATTCCAGAAAATATCAGGTGGAATTTGGACTTGTCGGTAAATATACCGCTTTGCATGATGCTTATCTTTCGGTGGCAGAAGCACTGCGTCATGCGGGATATTATCATAACGCATATGTCAACATTCATTGGATAGATTCTGAACAGATTACCGAACAGACTGCTGATAAAATGCTTTCTCAATTAGACGGTATTATTGTTCCCGGAGGTTTTGGAGACAGAGGCATTGAGGGTATGATTCTGGCAGCCGGATATGCAAGGAAAAATCATTTGCCGTATTTCGGAATATGTCTTGGTATGCAAATTGCCGTAATTGAGTTTGCACGGAATGCCGCCGGAATAAAAGATGCCAATTCAGGCGAATTTGATGAAACATGTGCAAACAAAGTAATTGATTTTATGCCTGGTCAGAGTGATGAAGTGGATAAAGGGGGAACACTTCGTTTGGGCGCATATCCTTGCGTTGTAAAACCGGGAACTACTTTGGAGAGATGCTATAACTGTGCACAAATCAGTGAAAGACATCGACATCGCTATGAATTTAATAATAAGTATCGCAGTCTGCTTGAAAGTGCCGGAATGACATTTTCCGGACTTTCTCCCGATGAAAGATTGGTTGAAACAATAGAATTGTCAGATTACGATTTCTATGTTGGTGTACAGTATCATCCTGAGTTTAAAAGCAGACCTAATAATCCACATGCCTTATTTAAAGGTTTTGTAGGTGCAGCATTGAACTATTCAAAGGGAGGAAGAAAATGAGTATTCATGAAGAATGCGGAGTGTTTGGGATAATATCCGAAAATGTATCGGATGTTGCAAGCACTGTATATTATGGTTTATATGCCCTTCAGCACAGGGGACAGGAAAGCTGCGGAATTGTTGTAAATGATGACGGAGTATTTGTGTCGCACAAGGACTTAGGGTTAGTCAATGGAGTTTTTCAGAGCAGCATACTTTCTTCTATGCCCAAAGGCAAAATTGCAGTGGGACATGTTCGTTATGGCACTACCGGAGGAACAAATCGAAATAACTGCCAACCCATTGAAGTTAATCACCAAAAGGGAAGGATGGCAATTGCTCATAATGGAAATTTGAGTAATGCAGCTCAATTAAGAAACAGTCTGGAATTGTCCGGTGCAATTTTTCATACTACCAGCGATACTGAGACAATCGCTTACATTGTAACCAAAGAAAGACTGGTATCATCTTCAATAGAAGAAGCTGTAAGCAAGGCAATGAATGTTTTGGACGGAGCATATTCTCTGGTATTGATGTCACCGCAAAAGCTGATTTGTGCTAGAGATCCCTATGGATTCAGACCGCTGTGTTATGGTAAGACAGAAGATAATATGTATGTAATTGCTTCGGAAAGTGCTGCCTTGAAAGCTGTAGGAGCAAAGCTTATCAGGGATGTTGAACCGGGAGAAATTTTGGTTTTTGACGGCAAAAATGTTGTTTCACGTAGAGAACACTGCGGCAAAAAGAAAAAATGTCTTTGTGCATTTGAGTATATTTATTTTTCACGTCCTGATTCTGTGATAGACGGAATATCGGTTCATTCTGCAAGGTTTCGTGCCGGACAGATTTTAGCAAAACATCATCCTGCAAATGCTGATTTAGTAATAGGTGTTCCGGATTCAGGGCTTGATGCTGCCCTTGGATTCAGCAATGCATCGGGAATTCCCTATACAATTGGTCTTATTAAAAACAAATATATCGGCAGAACCTTTATTTCGCCGGGTCAGTCAAGCCGCTTGGATCAGGTAAAGATAAAACTTAGTGCCATAGAAGATAATGTAAAAGGTAAACGAATAGTGTTGGTTGATGATTCCATTGTAAGAGGTACAACCAGTGGACGTATTGTAAGGCTTCTGAGAGAAGCAGGTGCTTTGGAGATCCATATGAGAATATCTTCACCGGCATTTTTAAACCCGTGTTATTACGGAACAGATATTGATTCTCGTGAACATTTAATTGCCTGTAAGCATACAGTGGATGAAATTGCAAAAATTATCGGTGCGGATAGTCTCGGATATTTGCCTGTAAAGGAACTTGGCACAATGATTGGAAACGAGCAGTATTGCAGTGCTTGTTTTGACGGATGTTATCCTACCCCGATTCCAAGTGATGTCAGAAAAGATAAATTTGAGCAAAAACTTTCACAGAAATCAAAGTGAATAATATTTTGAAAAGTTATTTCGGTACACTGCTTTAAATATTGATCTGCAATGGTTTTAGGTGTTGATAGTTAGAAAATTATTTTAAGAAGTAAAAAAACTTAAACGGCTTTAATTAACGGACAGGAGGGATTATATTATGCACTTTACAAAAATGCACGGTTTGGGAAATGATTATCTGTATTTTTACGGAAAGTTAGAAAATCCTCAGGAATGGTCAAAAAAGCTTTCGGACAGACATTTTGGCATTGGTTCAGACGGAATAATCACCATTGAACCTTGCGATACAGCTGATTTTTCAATGCGTATTTTCAATGCTGACGGCAGTGAAGCCATGATGTGCGGAAACGGTATAAGATGTGTAGGAAAATATGTTTATGATAAGGGCTATACAGATAAAAAGAATCTGAAAATAAAAACAAAGTCAGGGGACAAATACCTGTCACTGAAAACTTGTCATGGTAAGGTAAATGAAGTCACTGTATCCATGGGAAAATGCGTTGTAGATAATCCGGTGATATTGGAGACAGTTTACGGAAAAGTGGATATTATTCCCGTTTCTATGGGAAACCCTCATGCTGTATCCTTTGTGGATGATGCACAGCAGGCACCTCTTGATACTGTGGGAAAGGAATTAGAACACCATCCTTTTTTTGAAAACGGTGTCAATGCTGAATTTGTACAGGTATTGAATCGCAATACTTTAAAAATGCGTGTATGGGAAAGAGGCAGCGGTATTACTATGGCTTGCGGAACAGGCGCTTGTGCCAGTGCGGCTGCTGCTGTAAAATCGGGATTCTGCGACTATGACACAGATATTACTGTTTGTCTGGACGGCGGAAATTTGACAATCAGAATCCTTGAGGATAACACAGTTATGATGACTGGACCTGCTGCGACAATTTGTGAATGTGAGGTTTGAAAAATATGATTCCAAACAAGAATTACAGACAATTAGAAGAAAGCTATTTGTTTTCAGAGGTTGCACGACGTGTAGCGGCTTACAGTAAGGAGCACCCGGATAAAGAGATTATCAGAATGGGTATAGGAGACGTAACTTTGCCATTGTGCAGTGAAGTAATTAATGCTATGAAGCAGGCTGTTGAGGAAATGGGTAATGCCTCAACCTTTCATGGATACGGACCTGAACAGGGATATGACTTTTTGCGAGAAGCTATCAAAGGCTATTATGCTGAAATCGGTGTAGAACTGGATGAAGATGAAATTTTTGTTTCTGACGGTGCAAAAAGTGATTTAGGCAATATTTTAGATTTGTTTGATCGGCAAAATGTTGTATGTATTCCCACTCCTGTATATCCCGTTTATGTTGATACCAATGTGATGGATGGACGTAAAATAGTTTTTTCTGATGCAAATGAATCTAATTCCTTCTTACCGCTTCCTGAAGATTCACTTGAAGCTGATATAATTTACCTTTGCTCTCCCAACAACCCTACCGGAGCGGTGTATAGTAAAGAGCAGTTAAAACAATGGGTAGAATATGCCAATGAACATAATGCGTTAATTTTATTTGATGCTGCATATGAATCTTTTATTGCAGATGATGAGCTTCCACGCAGTATCTTTGAAATAGAAAATGCTGAAACATGTGCTATTGAGTTTTGCTCTCTTTCAAAAACTGCCGGTTTTACCGGAACAAGATGCGGATATACTGTTGTACCAAAAGAACTTAATTTCGATTCAATGAGTATTAATAAGATGTGGCTGCGCCGTCAAACAACAAAGTTTAATGGAGTATCATACATTGTACAAAGGGGAGCGCAAGCTGTTTTTTCACAAGAGGGCAGAAAGCAAATCAAGGAAAATATTTTATATTACAGAAAAAATGCAGAAATAATCACTAAAACCCTTGCTGAGCTTAATATTTGGTATACCGGTGGAAAAAATTCACCGTACATCTGGCTTCGCTGTCCTAATGGTATGAAATCATGGGATTTCTTTGATTATTTGCTAAATAAAGTTGGTATAGTGGGAACTCCCGGTGAAGGCTTTGGAGAAAATGCTGACAGATATTTTCGTTTAACTGCATTTTCAAGTTATGAAAATACAGTAAAGGCAATGGAAAGACTGATGAGTCTGAAAGGTTTTAAATATTAAGATTAAAACTTAATGCTTTTCTTGAAATTTATGGAAACATCCCTGAGTCTGTGATAAAATCGTGTATGAATATTAATATGATGTTTATGGAGGCTCGGATATGGACTGGATCGATGACGTAAATGCAAGAATAAAAAGAAAAAATCAGATACTGTTTTCTCAGGAAAGCCCCATACTTCAGGAGCTTTCCATACTTCTTGAAAATCAGAACCGCCGTACGATAGTCCTTTGGGCTCTTGATTTATCCGGTGACTGTGTAAGGGAACTTTTTGAAAAATATCCCCTGGATGATCGCCCCATTAAGGCACTTGAAGAAGCAAAACGCTGGGCTGCAGGAGAGATAAAAATGCCTGTGGCAAAGAAAGCAATACTCAATTGTCACAGTATGGCAAAAGAGATGGATTTGCCGGAAGATGAAGCCTTGTGTCATGCGGTCGGTCAAGCTTGCAGTACTGTTCATACAAAAAGACACGCAATGGGACTTCCGATTTATGAGTTTACTGCAATTGTAAAAAAGTACGGAATTGAAAACTGCTGTGAACCGATAGAAAAGCGATGTGCCCAGTATATAGATAAGCTCATCTACTGGCGTGATAACCTTAGTGAGTATAAAGGAACATGGGCTAAGTTTATGATGAAAGAATAAAATTCAGCTTCTATCTATCAGCTGAAAAAATTGCAACAAATGAAGAAGAACCGCAGTAATTCCACTGCGGTTCTTTTACTTTGAGGGTATCTTTTATTTTTTTATACGAGTTTTAATTACAATTATTGCTACAGCACCTGCGATAATTATAACGGCTACAACTATTCCGGCAATAAGTCCTGTGTTACCTTTGGTTTCTTCTGTCTGTATATGTGTAGTAGATTCATTCTCTTCCCATTCCGATAAAGCTGATGTCTCAAAAATATTTTCTGATAAGGCTTGCGTATCTGAAATATTTTCTGATTGAACTAATGTATTGTCAATTTGGTTAGTATCAGTTTTGGTTTCGGTGTTTAAAGGTGATGTCGTAGTTGCGGAAGAACTTGAAGCCGGTTCAATTGATTTTGATGTTGTAGGCGTGTCTTGATTTTGTGTGGGAGCGGGTACAGTTGTTTCATCGTATGATAAAACGAGTACGCTGCTGTTATAGTCTATGTAGACTCTTGCCGACGGACTCATAGGCATGATTGAAGCTTTGAATTTAACTCCTACAAGCTGCCCTGTACCCTTTAATGGAAATCTGTAACCTACGGAGTAAGTTTTGCCGCCTATTTTAACGTTTTCAATTTTTTCAGCTGCTTGTGAGGTCCCTGAGACAGAGCCGTCAGTATAATATGAAAATTCCAGATTCATAATCTTTGAATCGGAAACCATAGTAATATACTTATTTCCGTCTTTCACTTCCAACAGTGCAGTATGAAGTATGTAACTGTTGCCCATTGATTCTGTATCCTTTTCAGCATGTCGAAGCTGAACCGGAACCTCATAAATTCCGTTTTTGGTTGGTGCTGTGGCAAAGGCTGATAGCAGCGTTAATCCCAAAAGGGCGGAGATTACAGTTATCAGTGCAAAGATTTTTTTCATGTGAGATATGTCCTTTCTTTCGTTTGATTAGTTTTAACTAACTCGCTAATATAAGTTAGTGCTGACTAACTTATATTACATTTCTTTTCCTACATTGTCAAGATTTTTTACTGTATTTATAGAATTAAAATTTGTTTTTCATTTTCATATAAATAAAAAATCAGCCGTTTCTAAACGGCTGATTAGATGTGTTATTTTTAATTATTATTTGCTTTCCTTTGCCTTGGAGATTACTACCCATCCTACAAGTGCGAGCAGAATAGCTCCTAAAATAACTCCTCCGATAATTATACCGGTGTTGTCTTCCTTTTTCTTTACGTTTTTCACAACTTTAGTTTCACTGGTTTCGTTTTCCTTTTTCTCGGCATTAGAAGAGCTTACCGTGGATTCTTCATCAGAATTTCCGCTATATGAGTAATTGTAATCATTGCCTGCACCCTGATTAGATCCCGGTTTTAAAGCGTATGGATATTCGTAAACGATGGTATTGTTTTCGGAAGTGCCGGAAGATGTTTCAGGTTTATCAGTAGGAGCTGATGTTTCAGGTTCAGGAATAAATTTACAGGTGTTGTAATCAATATATATTCTTCCGGAAATAGTTGCCGATGTGTATGGAAGCTTCATCATAACTCCCACAAGCTGGCTGTTTCCTTTTACAGGAATTTTATATCCGCTGGGATATGTAGTGCCGTCGATTTCAATGTTTTTAACTATTTCGGCTGTAGCTGTATCCCCGGAAACAGAACCGTCAGTATAATAATAAAGATTAAATCCTATTATCGAAGTTAATGAGACCATCGTTAAATACTTTTTGCCGTTTTTAACTTCCAAAAGTGCTGTCTGACTTAAAAAAGAGCTTCCTTCAGATGATTCATCACTGTCGGCACGTCGCAGCTGGATTTTAACCTCATAAGTGCCATCCTTGGTAGGAGCTGCCGCAAAGACGCTTATTGCGGATGATAGAAGCATTGCAGCAATTAAAGTTAAGGATATAAAAAGCTTTTTCATAAAAAAATCCTCTCATATTATTCTCATGCGAAATATTATTTATTTGTCAAATTTCGCCAAAATAATATTATATCCTCAAGCTCTCTTTGTCAAGTTATTTGTTAAAATATTAAGGATTACAAACCTTACATGGTCTGTAATTTGCCGGAACTTGTGAAGCGGCAAGGTAATTTTCCGGCTTTATTTTTTCTACATAACGGCAGGTTGGCCTGTGATATACCTTTGTATTTGTATTGAGAACAAATTTTTCTCCGGTGGGCGTAGGATGAGTTGTAGGTACGGTGTTTTTTTCTGTTGTAGCCGGAGTGTATGAATCAGCATGCTGAATATTATTGCCTGATGAACCAGAACCACTGTTTTTTTCGGTTTCTGTTTTAGTATAAAACTTGGAAGTATCACTTTCAGTTTGAGTTTCTGAAAGTGTCTTTTCAATGTATAATTCATTGTTTTCTGTCTGCTCGGTTATGAAACTGTCGGTAGTATCTGAAGTACCGGATTCAGGTGCATAAGGGAAATCAACAAATATCACAAACATAAACCAGTACAGTGACAAAGCGGTTAAAATGATTTTTAAAGCTTTGCTCCATTTTTTTCGCCGCCACAAAAGAAAGATTCCCAAAGGTGCAAAGAAAAACAGCATAATCAGAACAAACCAGTTTTTAGTGTAAAACGGGAAATTAGTTTCCGCTTTTTCATTTGTTGATTTGTTCTCCATGCTGTTTTTTTCATTTTTATCTCCGGATTCAGGGTTTACTTTAAAGCTCATAAAAATCCTCCTCATCATTTATATTTAAATTAGCTTCATCTATAATAACGATAAAAAATGTTTATATGTGACAATTTGTCACATATAAACTGCAAAAATAAAAGCTAAGCCGTGAAGCTTAGCTTTTAAAATTTAAATTTTATTTCGTAATACCGAGATAATTTTTAAGAAGCGCTTGGAGAAGCTCATCTCTGTCAAGCTTTCTTACAAGATTTCTCGCATTGTTATGGGTGGTAATATATGTGGGGTCCTCAGACAAAATGTAACCTACAATTTGGCTGACGGGATTGTATCCCTTTTCCTTAAGAGCATCATATACGCACTGAAGAGTTCTTTTCATTTCCTCTTCATGTTCATCTTTAATTGAAAACTGAATTGTCTTATCTGTCATTAAGACTCCACCTCCGTTCAAAACTTGATGTCATTATAAACCTATTTTATGATAAAAACAATAGATTATCAATAATAATTTTTATTATGAGCGAAGAGATATACCAAGTTTACCAAGAGCCTTGACCGCACGCTTCATTGCTGCATCTGCTTCCTCATCAGTGAGGGTCTTTTCAGGTGAACGCATACGCACGCTGAAAGCAACGCTCTTTTTGCCCTTTTCAATCTGTTCGCCTTCGTAAACGTCAAAGAGAGCAATGTTTTCAAGGTTCTTTCCGACAGCTTCTCCGATTGCCTTCTCAAGTGTCAGTACAGGAATTTCCTTATCACAGACAAATGAAAGGTCACGGGTTGTGGCGGGGAACTTGGGCAGGGGCTTGTACTGAAGAACAGTATCTCTGATTTCAAAAATCTTATCAAAGTCGATGTCGGCAACATATGCCTTTGCACCGATTCCATAATTTTCAGCAACCTGGGGATGAATTTCACCTAAAATTGCAATTCTCTCGCCGTTAACGGTGAATTCAGCTGTGCGTCCGGGGTGGAATGTGGGGTCATCCTTGACTGCTGCAACGTCGTATCCCTTTACGCCGCACTTTCTGAGAAGTTCCTCTGTAATTCCCTTGAGAGTGAAGAAATCAGCATCTGCGCCGTAAAGACCTACTGTTATTCTCTGAGCCTCAACGGGGAGTTTGTCATCGCCCTGAGGAATGTAGATTGTAGCAGGCTCAAATACCCATGCTTCGGGGTTGCGGTTCTTATAGTTTCTTGCAAGGACGTCAAGAATGCTGGGAACTGCTGTTGTACGCATTACGCTTGTGTCCTCACCGAGAGGATTGGAGATTACAACGCACTTGCGAAGAGCACTGTCTGCGGGAAGGCAGATTTTATCGTAAACTTTGGGGCTTACAAATGAGAATGTGGCAATTTCAGTTACGCCTAAAGCGAGCATTGTCTCGTTTACAAGACGCTGGAGCTGCTGAACGGGAGTGAGCTTTCCGTTTGCTTCGCCGCTGAGAGCTCTGTTGGGGATATTGCCGTAGCCGTAGAATCTTGCGATTTCCTCGGAAATATCAGCCATATGCTCGATGTCGTTTCTGAACCAGGGAGCTGTAATTGTTCCGTTTTCAACAGTGAAGCCGATGTTTTCAAGAATCTTCTTCTGCTCGTCAGCTGAAACATCAATACCGATGAAGTTGTTTACCCACTGCCAGTCAAAGGGAAGAGTTACAAGCTCTTTTGACTTGGGGAAGCAGTCAACAACGCCGTTTACAACATCGCCTGCATCAAGAAGCTGTACAAGCTCCAATGCTCTGTTAAGGCATGTAAGGCAGCTTTCGGGGTTAAGTTCTTTCTCGTAACGGGAGGAAGCTTCTGTTCTCATGCCGAGACGCTTTGCTGTTGAACGTACACTGAAGCCGTTGAACATTGCGGATTCAAAAACGATTGTGGTTGTATCGTCCATAATTCCGCTGTATTCTCCGCCCATAACGCCGGCAACTGCAACGGGACCTTCCTTGTCGGCAATTACAAGCATATCGTTCTGAAGTTCACGTTCCTGACCGTCAAGGGTTGTGATCTTTTCGCCGTCTTCAGCACAGCGTACAATAACGCTGTTTCCTTTAAGGTAACGAAGGTCAAAAGCGTGCATGGGCTGACCGTATTCGAGCATGACATAGTTTGTGATGTCAACGATGTTGTTGATAGGACGCACACCGCTTGCACGAAGTCTTTCTCTCATCCAGCGGGGTGAGGGCTTAATGCGGACATTCTCAACAACTGCGCCAACGTAGCGGTAGCACTTTTCGCTGTCTTTAATTTCTACTGAAAGAATATCCTTTACATCGCCGTGACCGGGTTTTACTTCGGGAGCTTTGACATTCAGAGTTTTGCCGAAAGTTGCGGCTGCTTCACGTGCAAGACCGATAACAGAAAGGCAGTCTGCACGGTTTGATGTGATTTCAAATTCTGTAACGGTGTCCTCAAGACCGATTGCCTTGTGGATATCTACGCCGGGAGTTTTGTCACAGTCATCGCCTAAAACAAAAATTCCGTCCTCAATTGCATAGGGGAAATCGTGAAGGGTGAGACCCAGTTCGCCCAGAGAGCAGAGCATTCCGCAGCTTTCAACTCCTCTGAGCTTACCGCTTTTAATCTTCTTTCCGCCGTAAACAGTTGAATTGTTGAGAGCGGCGGGAACATAGTCGCCCTCTTTAAGGTTCTGAGCGCCTGTTACTATCTGGAGGGGAGCTTCGGCTCCTACATCTACTGAGCAGATCCACAGGTGGTCGGAATCAGGGTGACGGGTAAGGGAAAGAATTTTTCCCACAACTATATTGTCAAGGTCAGCGCCTTCGTGCTCATAGCCCTCTACCTTGGAGCCGGAAAGGGTCATAGCGTCGCTGAATTCTTTATCGCTTACATCGAGGTCAACGTAATCGAGAAGCCATTTTTTGGATAAATTCATTTTGCTACCTCCTTAAAACTGACCGAGAAATCTCATATCGTTCTCGTAAAGCAGACGCATATCGTCAATGTTGAAGCGGAACATTACAAGTCTTTCAAGACCTACGCCGAAAGCGAAGCCGCTGTAAACTTCGGGATCGATGCCGCCGTTTTTAAGTACCTTCGGATGTACCATTCCGCCGCCGAGAATTTCAATCCAGCCTTCACCCTTACACATGGGGCAGCCCTTGCCGCCGCAGCGGAAGCAGCTTACATCGATTTCACATGAAGGCTCAGTGAAGGGGAAGTGGTGGGGACGAAGACGGATTTTTGTATCGTTGCCGTAAAGTCTCTTTGCGAAAGCTTCAAGGTTACCTTTAAGGTCACCCATTGTGATGCCCTTATCAACTACAAGGCCCTCAATCTGATGGAAGAGAGGAGAGTGTGTAGCGTCAACAGCATCGGAGCGGTAAACTCTGCCCGGTGCGATAATGCGGATAGGAGGCTGGTTATTTTCCATGACTCTTATCTGAACAGGTGATGTCTGAGTGCGGAGAAGCATATTCTCTGTGATGTAGAAAGTATCCTGAGTATCTCTTGCAGGATGTCCCTTGGGGATGTTAAGAGCCTCAAAGTTATAGTAATCCCATTCGACTTCGGGACCTGTTGCAACGTCGAAGCCCATGCCCATGAATATCTCCTTAACCTCGTCAAGGACGATTGAAAGGGGATGCTTGTGACCGAGAGGCTTTACCTTTCCGGGCATTGTAACGTCGATTGTCTCATCTTTGAGCTTCTGAGCTGTTTCGATTTTCTTTATCTCAGCTGAACGCTCCTCTATTTTTTCTTCGATAAAGCTTCTTACCTCGTTGGCAAGCTGACCCATTACGGGACGCTCCTCAGGTGAAAGCTTACCCATCTGTTTAAGAATTGCCGTAAGCTCGCCCTTTTTTCCGAGGAATCTTACTTTAAGGGCGTCAAGGTCGATTTTTGAAGAAACCTTTGCAATTTCTTCAGTAGCTGCGGCACGAATTGCCTCAAGCTGTGATTTCATCTTAAAACATCCTTTCCTCATAAATAAAAATATTTCTTAGGGACGGAAAATAAAAAAACCTTCGTCCCGAAAAAGGGACGAAGGAATATCCTCCGTGGTACCACCCTGATTTTTGCTTTGTAAGAGCAAACACTCTGCGTCCTTTAACGGAGACAAACCCGTTGCCGCCTACAACCAAAGCTTGAGCGGCACCGCTCGGAAGGGAACTTCGTAATCTTTTGCAGTCCTGAGATTCCTTTCAGCCACGGGAATCTCTCTCTGGCGGCGCATAAAGAAACTACTTTTCTTCGTCACAGCGTTATCTTTCATAAATATAACACGAAGCCCCCTTTTTTGCAATACCTTTTCAGGGGATTTTCCTTATGATATAATTATCACGTAAAGCCGAAAACACACAGCTTGAAAAAGCGGTGGTGGAAATAAGGCTTATTTAACCCATATGATTGTAATACTATTATATATAACAATGTTTTTGCCGTGAAAGGATGTGAAAAGGTGAAAGTAGGAATAGATATGGCGGAAATCGAGAGGATAAAAAAATCTGCCGAGAATGAAAAGTTTCTCAGTAAAATTTTTGCTCAGGAAGAACTTGACTATGCCTTAAAAAAGAAAAATTCCGCTGAAAGTCTGGCTGCATTTTTTGCCGCAAAGGAAGCCTTCGTAAAAGCCATGGGCAGCGGATTCAGGGGATTTTCACCTAAGGAGATTTATATTACACATGACGAAAACGGAAAGCCGCTTTTGAGATTTTCCGGAAAAGCGGCTGAAAAGGTCAGGGAAAGCAATTTGAATTTTGACGTAAGTCTTACCCATACAGATACTTTTGCCGCAGCGGTGGTTATAGCATTTAAGGAAAGCACGGAAGGAGAACAGATATGATAATACTTACAGCTGATGAAATAAGAAAAGTTGAAGAGTACGAAGCGGAAAACGGCATAGATTTTCTGCGTCTTATGGAAAATGCGGGCTCTGCCTGTGCTAAGGTTATAAACGACAGAGCAAAGGAATTGTTTGGGAATATTGAATCTAAAAAAGTGTGTGTTGTCTGCGGTAAGGGCAAAAACGGTGGCGATGGCTTTGTTATCGCTCGAAAGCTTCATCAGAACGGGGCTAAGGTAACAGTTGTGTTAGCGGCAGGTATGCCTGTTGCAGGAGATGCCGTCACTATGTTCAAGAGACTTGGAACTTTTGATATTAAGGTTTTGAAATATGGATTCGATAAAACTGATTCTCTCAATGCAATTTACGATGCCGACGTTGTAGTGGACTGTGTTTTCGGAATAGGATTTTACGGTGAGGCAAATCCTGTTTTGTCCGAAGTTTTTGAAGCTGTTTCGGAAAGCAAGGGATATAAGGTTTCGGTGGATATTCCCAGCGGAGCGGAAACTGATACAGGTTTTGTAGCAGGAGCCTGTGTAAAGGCCAATGAAACAATAGCCATTACCTGTCTTAAACCGGCTCATGTGCTAAAACCGGCAGCTGAATACTGCGGTAGAGTTACAACAGTTCGAATAGGAATATCAGAAGAAAGTATGAACTGTGTTGAGCCGAAGCTTCAGTGGGAGGGAGCCGATGAAATTTCAGCAAGATTTGTAAAGCGAAATACCCTCTCCCATAAAAATGATTTCGGCCATGTGCTGTGCATATGCGGAAGCAGAAATATGCCGGGAGCAGCTGTGCTTTCGGTTACTGGAGCTGTCAGAGCCGGAGCGGGACTTGTTACCGCAGCATTCCCGGGCGGAGCATATAACGCCATAGCTCCTCATCTTACAGAGCCGCTGCTTCTTCCCTTGGGAGACGAAAAAAGAGAGCGTGTAAGTATAGATGACTTTGATGAAATCAAAGAGGCCATGAAAAAGGCTACAGCTATTCTTATCGGTTGCGGCCTTGGCAGAAGTGAGAAGTCCGATGCACTTGTGTATGAGGTCATTAAAAATGCATCCTGTCCTGTAATAATAGACGCTGATGGAATAAATGCCGTTTCAGATAATATAAATATACTGAAAGAGGCGGCAGCGCCTGTGATTTTAACGCCTCATCCCGGAGAGATGTCAAGGCTTCTTAAAACCACCGTAAAGGATGTTTCAGCAAAGAGATATGAATATGCAGAAAGCTTTGCAAGAGAGTATTCCGTAATAGTGGTTCTTAAAAGCGCAAATACCATTGTGACTGACGGAAGAGGAAAAATATACATAAACCGCACCGGCAACGACGGTATGGCAAAGGGAGGCAGCGGAGATCTTCTTGCAGGAATAACCGCTTCCCATGCCGCTCAGGGAATGAGTCCCCTTGATGCCGCCGTAACTGCCGTATATGTCCATTCAGCTGCCGGAGACGCCGCTGCAAAGAGGTATTCAAAGCATGGCATGACTCCCAGCGATATGGCAAAGGAACTGGCGCTGCTGCTTTCACAATTTGAATGACGGCAAAGTCTGCCGTCACGGCGGCAGGTGAAAGATATAAAAAAGGTAATTTTGATATTGACGTTTCTTTCTGTTTTTACCGGAATGATTTTGTTTTCAGGCTGTCAGAAAGGAGGAGGCGGAAAGGATTATCCGCCAAAGCCTCCGGAGCAGTTTGAAACTGATGTTCTGCTCACTGCCGGTAAAGAAGAGATTGGAGCTCATCTGAACTATCACGGGTTCGGAAACTGTGTTCTGTCATTTACTTCTCCCGAAAATTTAAATGGACTTTCCGCAGTATGGCAGGGAGAAAAATGTGTTCTCAGTTATAATAACCTTTCTTATACGGCGGACCTCAATAAGCTTCCGGAAGGATTTTTCGGTAAAGCTGCTCTGGCAGTTTTCGATAAGCTTCTTGATATCGAATCCTTCACGGTAACTAAAGAGGGGGATAAGTGGGTTTATAAAGGAGAAATAAATTCCGGCTCATTCCGACTTGTTCAAAATTCTCAGTCTGGAGCCTTTGAGGTTCTCGAAATACCTGAAATTAAATTAACTCTGAAATTTGAAAATTTCAAAGCTGTAAGGGAAGAATAGCTTTTATCACTCTTCGATTAAAAAACATATAATGAAACAGGCTCTGTTTTTTGTTTATGTTTTCTCCCCGAAAATTAAAATTTTTTGATTAACCGGAGCCATAGCTGCACAAAATAAAAGTGCTGAAACTTATAACTTCGGAGAGTGATTTTAAATGACAGTCAAAAGGGGAGATATATACTATGCTGATTTAAGTCCCGTTGTGGGTTCTGAACAGGGCGGATTGCGTCCGGTGCTGATTGTTCAGAACGACGTTGGGAATAAGTTCAGTCCGACAGTTATAGCTGCGGCTATAACAAGCCAGAAATATAAGACAAATCTTCCTACTCATATTCAGGTACACGCTGATGAATGTGGACTTGCCCGTGATTCCATAGTGCTTCTTGAGCAGGTTCGTACTCTCGATAAAAGAAGACTTAAAGAGAAGATGGGAAATCTTGACAGTGAAGATATGCTTCGTGTAAATAAGGCTTTGTCTGTGAGCTTCGGTTTGGGAGAGAATACATAAACCTTTATGTGTTCTCAGAATCGGAGAATAAGGCGGATATTCTCCTTTTAATCCGCTATAGACTTAGCCACAAAGAAAACTCACCGGAAATTTAATATTTTTTAAAGCTGATGCCTGCTTTTGGAGTGAATCCATTGCAGGCATTTTTGTTTTTCCTGTGCTATTTTCACTGTGGGAAATTTCCGTGATGTGAAAGCAAAAATACTGTAACTTGTTGTAATAAATTGTATCAATATTGTAACCCAAATTTCCTGTCGAAAGTGGTAGAATATTGCAAAGAAAACCTTTAGGAGAGTGATGCAGTATGAAATCCATTTACGCAAGAAAATTACGCAGACTCACGGCAGTAGGTCTTGTTATAATACTTGTCCTTTCGGCAGTCGGAATAAAGCTTTATATAGATAAGTCTAATCTTAATGAGGAGCTTAATAAAATACATAAATCTGCGTCGGAACTGGAAGAAAAAGGGAGCGGAGATAAGGAAAAATATCAAAAGGAAATAGAAGAGCTTGAGAGCAGACTTAATGAGCTGGAAAAAGAAAACAGCGAAGATAAGAAAAAGCTGGAAGAGCTCGAAAGCGAAAACCATAGCCTTAAAGAGATGAAAAAGAAAAAAGAGAGTGCATCCGGGAACACAGAAAAAAGTGATGAAACAAAGCCGACTCCCAGCCCTCAGCCAATTGTTCCGGAAGACGGTGGTTCCTCCGACAAAACCGTATATCTCACTTTCGATGACGGCCCGTCAAAAAATACCCCCAAGGTACTTGAAGTTTTAAAGCAGTATGGGGTAAAGGCGACATTTTTTGTAATTGACGGAAAAGGCTACAATAAGTACATGAAAGATATTGTAAACGGAGGTCATGCAATAGGACTTCATTCCGCTACCCATGATTACAAGAACATTTATTCATCTGAAAGTGCATATTTCAATGACCTTGCAAAAATATCAAAGATAGTCAAGGATCAGACAGGCGTGGAAAGTAAAATAATACGTTTTCCCGGCGGCAGCAGCAATACCGTAAGCCGAAAATATTGCCGAGGAATAATAAGTACAGCCGCTCGCAGAATGCATAATATGGGATATGAGTATTTTGACTGGAACTGCGACAGCGGAGATGCAGCGGGAAATAATGTTCCTGTATCAAAGCTTGTGGCTAACATAAAGTCAAGTAATCCCGGAAGCAAAAGGGTAGTTGTACTTATGCATGATGCCGGAAATAAGTCCACAACTCCGCAGGCGCTGCCTCAGATTATAGAGTACTTCAAATCAAAGGGTTACTCCTTTGGTGTTTTGACTGAAAAGGTTACACCCGTTCACCACAAAATAGCTAATTAAACGGCGTAAAACGTCAATATACATCCAATTTCTCAAATTTATATAAACAAAATGTACAAAAAATCATGGACAAAATGTACAAACCAAACGTTTTTAAAGTAGTTTTGTTTAGCAGACAGGCCGAATTATTGGAAAAACGGGAATAAGTCGGCGGATTTTGATTGACGAGATAGAGTTTTGTGCTATAATATGTAACAGCGAAAAAAACTAAAAGTAAATTTATTTTGTAGGAGTAATGTGACTATGTACGTAAAAGATGTAACTGTTCAGAATAAGGTTGGTTTACATGCTCGTCCTGCTACCTTTTTTATACAGAAGGCAAATGAATTCAAGTCTTCAATTTGGGTTGAGAAAGAGGAGCGCCGTGTAAACGCAAAGAGTCTTCTCGGTGTGCTTTCACTTGGTATTATGGGCGGCACACAGATTCGCATTATCGCAGGCGGTTCCGATGAGGAAGAGGCTGTGGACGCTCTTGTAAAGCTTGTTGAGTCAGGTTTTGCTGAGTAATTTATTTAAACAGAATACTTTTAAGAATAATGCCCGCTGTTTTTAATTGCAGCGGGCTGTATTCTTTTATTTAAATTTATTTTTTCCGCTATACAATGGGGAATGTTTTGTGGTATAATTTTAAAGTAAATCAGGCGGAGGATTCCGCCGGATAATGAGGAAGAGTATGGCTGTATTAAAGAATTTAAAACGAATTGTAGTAAAGGTTGGTACTTCCACCCTTACATATGAAACAGGAAAAACAAACATCAGAAGAATGGCAAAGCTTGCAAGTGTTCTTTCAGATCTGGTAAATTCCGGAATAGAGGTTGTGCTTGTAACCTCCGGAGCTATCGGCGTAGGAGTCGGTAAGCTGGGACTTAAAGAGCGACCACATGATACTCCCGGCAGACAGGCTGCTGCGGCTGTGGGACAGTGTGAGCTGATGTTCATGTACGATAAGTTTTTCAGTGAATACGGTCACACAATAGCTCAGCTTCTTGTAACGAGAAGCGACTTTGAGGACGAGGAAAGAAGAGAAAATCTTTCAAATACATTCAAGCATCTTTTTGAATACGGAGCTGTTCCCATTGTAAATGAGAACGACAGCGTTGCAGTAGAAGAGATTGTTTACGGTGACAATGACAGTCTTTCTGCAACAGTTGCAGCTCTTGTAGAAGCTGATGCGCTGATAATTTTAAGCGATATTGACGGACTTTTCAGCAGCGACCCGCATACCGACCCGGATGCAAGACTTATACCTGTTGTTGATAAAATCGACGAAAAGGTAATAGCTCTTGCGGGAGGGGCAGGCAGTAAGCGAGGAACCGGCGGTATGGTTACAAAGCTTAAAGCTGCGCAGATAGCTGCTAGACACGGTATAGACACCGTTGTTATGAACGGTTCACACCCTCAGGATATATATAAGCTTATTGAGGGCCGTCAGACAGGAACGATATTTAAAGGGAGGAAATAAAATGTCATATATTTCCGCACTTGGAGAAAAGGCAAAGAAAGCCAAAAGTGTTCTTGCAAGCTCCTCGGGAGAAACAAGGAACAAAGCGCTTTATGAAATCGCCAAAGCTCTCAGAGAAAATTCAGAAAAAATAATAGAGGCAAACCGCATAGATGTTGAAAAGGGAAAGGAAAACGGACTTACCCCTTCACTTATTGACAGACTTAGCCTTGACAGCGGCAGAATTGAAGGAATGGCAAAGGGAGCGGAAGATATAGCCGCACTTTCAGATCCTATCGGCAGAGCTGTCGGAGGAACTACAAGACCCAATGGTCTGAGAATTGAAAAGATAAGCGTTCCCCTGGGAGTTATAGGGGTTATTTATGAGGCAAGACCCAATGTTACGGCAGATGCCGCTGCTCTGTGCATTAAAAGCGGAAATGCGGTTATTCTCCGTGGCGGCAAAGAGGCAATTAATTCAAACCTTGCCATTGCGGGCGTAATGCGTGAGGCAGTCAAAAAAGCGGGACTTCCCGAAGATGTAATCTGCTTTGTAGAGGATACCTCAAGGGACAGCGCAAAAGAGCTTATGAGGCTTAACGGATATATAGATGTGCTTATTCCCAGAGGCGGCGCCGGACTTATTAAAAGCGTTGTTGAAAATTCCAGTGTACCTGTAATTGAAACAGGAGCCGGCAACTGCCACATCTATATTGATGAAACAGCCGATGCTCAGATGGCAGCGGATATAGTCTTTAACGCAAAGACATCACGTCCCTCAGTGTGCAATGCCTGCGAAAGTCTTGTTATACATTCTGCTGCTCTCGAGAGAGTGCTCCCCTTGGTATGCGAAAAGCTCAGGGAGAAGAATGTTGAAATAAGAGGCGACGAAAGAGCAGCCGCTACAGTTGAGGGTATTATCCCTGCAACAGATGAGGATTGGGGCAAGGAATACCTTGACTACATAATCTCAGTAAAAACCGTTGACAGCGTGGAAGAGGCAATTGAGCACATTAACCGTTATTCTACAGGTCACAGTGAAAGCATTATAACCTGCGACTTTGCTTCGGCTATGAAGTTCCAGCAGCAGGTTGATTCTGCGGCAGTATATGTAAATGCTTCAACGAGATTTACCGACGGCGGAGAATTCGGCTTCGGTGCGGAAATCGGAATTTCCACTCAGAAGCTTCATGCCAGAGGTCCTCTCGGTTTAAGCGAGCTTACAAGCCAGAAATATATAATCAGCGGCAGCGGACAAATTCGCTGACAGCCTTTATGGCAGAACAGGAGCTATTTATGGAAAAAGCAAAGAAAACTGTTTCAGCAAGAAAACACAGGCGAAACAAAGCGGCAATGCCCGTTGGAATTGTCGTTATAATATTTGCGGTTATAGGTCTTGCAGCGGTTATAGCCGGTATAATTTTCGGTGTAGGAAAGCTTACAGATCAGTCTGCTAAAAAGTCTGAGTATGAGTCTTTCATAACACCTGTTATAATGTTTGACCCTGATCCATTTGACGACGTTACAAAGGGAAATCAGGAACAGCTTATCAATGCTGCAATATGGGCGCTTCTTAAAAGTGATCTTGATACTTCCGTTTACGCTACCGATGACGGAAATCTTTCCATTCCTCAGACAGACGTTGAAAAGTATTTCTCAAAGCTTTTCGGTCCTGAAGCAAAGCCGGAGCACAGAAGCGTAACAGGTCTTGGTTATGAATTCAGCTATGACAGTGCAAAGCAGGCTTATATTGTACCTATTACCGGTGTTGAGCCTATTTACACTCCCCGAGTATTTGAGATTTCAAAGAAAGGCAATACAGTTGAGCTGCTTGTAGGTTACCTTGGCAGCAGCCAGTGGGCACAGGCAGAAAACGGCGATATGGTTGAGCCGGAGCCTGATAAATATGTAACTGTCGTACTTCGTGAAAGTGCTGACGGATACTATGTAAGCGCAATCAGATCTACTAATGCTCCGGAAACAGAATCAGCTCCCACTACAACAACTCCTCCCGATACTACACAGGAAGCAGAGCCCTCTGAAACTTATTCTGAGCCTTTCTCAGAGCCCGCTGATACAGCGGCAGGCGATACAGCTGCTTCATCCGAGACGAGCACCGCAGCAGCTGAATAATTGAATTGAATAATAACAAAAAAGGGACAGTTTTTACTGTCCCGTTAATTTTTACTCTTTAGTTTTCCCTTAGCTTTTTAATCATCATCTTTGCCGCTTTGTAAATATCTCCGCAGCCGAGAGTGATTACAAGATCTCCGGGCTTTGCATGGCTTACAACATAGTCCGCAACTTCTTCAAAGGTGTTGAACCATACGCTGCCGGGAATTTTTTCTGCCAGCTGAGAGGTGTATACGTTGTATGTGTTCCTTTCACGGGAGCCCATTATCTCCGTCATAACAGTGTGCTGGGGGATTTTAAGAACCTCTGCAAAGTCGTCCATCAAAGTATAGGTTCTCGAATAGGTGAAGGGCTGGAATACTGCCCAGACTTCATTGAAATCCATTGCCATGGCAGCTTCAAGGGTTACTTTAAGCTCTGCGGGATGATGTGCATAGTCATCGGCAATTGTAATGCCTTTTTCTTCTGCAAGGAATTCAAATCTTCTGCCGGCTCCTCTGAACTGCTCAATTGCCTTTATAGCTTCCTTTGCCTCAATTCCGCCGTAAACGGAAACAGCGATTGCAGCAAGAGCGTTAAGAACATTGTGTGTACCCGGAACTCCAAGCTGAACCTCGCCTAAAACTTCGTCCTTATGCATTGCGGTGAACTTCGGGAAAGCTCCTCTTGTCATTGTGATATTCTCAGGATAGAAGTCGTTGGTCTTTTCAAAACCGAATGTTATTTTATCCTTTTCTCCGCAGTCCTTAACAGCCTTGAGTGTGTTTGCATCATCGCCGTTATATATGACCGCCTTTGTTGCCATGGAAGCGAACTTGTGGAAAGAAAGAATAAGATTATCAAGAGTCTTGAAGTAATCAAGATGATCTTCGTCGATGTTCAGTATAACTGCAGTGTCAGGTGAAAGGTCGAGGAATGTATCAACAAACTCACATGCTTCGCAGATAAGAGTATCGCTTTTACCAACTCTTCCGTGGCTGCCGATAAGGGGAAGGGTTCCGCCTATAACTGCTGACGGATCTTTTCCGCAGGTGATGTAAATTTGAGTGAGCATTGAAGTAACGGTGGTTTTTCCGTGAGTACCGCAAACGCCTATGCAGTCGGGATAAAGTCGGCTGATTGCTCCGAAAAGCTTTGAACGTTCAAATGTGGGGATTCCGCTTTCCTTAGCCGCTACAAGCTCAGGATTGTCAGGGAGAAGCGCCGCAGTATATACAATCATTTCAGCGCCTTTGATGTTTTCTGCCTTTTGTCCCATGTGTACGGGAACACCCAATGAACGCAGCTTTACGAGATTGTCGCTTTCGTTGTTGTCCGAACCGGAAATTTTGTATCCCTCAGAAATAAGAATTTCAGCAAGGGGGCACATTCCGGAACCGCCGATACCTATAAAATGAACTCTTTTTACAGATTTAAGTAGATTATCTATATCGTACAAAGCTGTCACCTCTTCTTCTTAATACATACATTATATTGCAAAACACTAAATAAATAAACAGCTTTTTGAGAATTGAATGAATAAAATTAAAATCATGCACTTTGAGCGATGATTTCCATATTATGATAATGACCCTGTTTAATGGGAACTGTTTTTGTCAAAGAGATTTTGGGGATTGTCTGGAGGAATTGTTTTATGGAGAAAATCAGAAGTTTTCTTTTTGCAGGCGGCGATGAAAGACAGCTTTATGCAGCAGACAAGCTGAAAAAAATGGGATATGAAACAGCGGCGGCAGGTTTTGAAAAATATGACGGAGCTGTTCCATATAAAGCTGAAAGTGCAGAAAATGCTTATCTTTACGATGCCGTTGTGCTTCCGCTTCCCCTTACACGGGACGGCGAAAATATAAATGCACCTTTTTCGGAGAATAAAATAAGCATAAAATCCCTTTCGGAATTCATCGGAAAGGGAAATAGCGTTTTCGGCGGCAAAATGTCTGATGATATCAAAAAGCTTTTCTCCGAAAATAAAATTTATGACTGCTATTCCCGTGAAGATTTTCAGCTTTTGAACGCAGTTCCCACAGCTGAGGGTATTGCCGAAATAGCTCTGAGAGAGCTTCCGGTTACAGTAAACGGAGCGACGGTTGTCGTTTTCGGTTTCGGCAGAACAGGTAAAGCTATTGGAGAGCTGTTCAAAGCCATGGGAGCAGATGTGATAATAGGTGCACGAAGAGCATCTGTTTTAGCTGAGGTTGAAAAAAGAGGTTTCAAGACAGTTAACGTATCGGATGATTTTGACATTTCCGAAAAAATCAGAATGGCAGTAAATACTGTTCCTGCTGAGATTTTAAGTGAAAAACATCTTAAACAGCTTAAAGGGTGTCTCTATGCGGAAGCGGCGTCTGCTCCTTACGGTACAGATCTTGAAAAAGCACGTGCAGTCGGAGTAAATGTTATACTCGCTTCGGGACTTCCCGGAAAGTTTGCCCCTGAAAGCGCAGGAGAAATAATAGCAAAAACCATAATAAATACCGTAAAGGAGGATAGCTGATGGAGAAATTAAAAGTTGGCTTTGCATTGTGCGGATCTTTCTGCACCTTTGCAAAGGCAATTGGACAGATAGAAAATCTTGTGAAATCAGGATTTGATGTAATACCTATAATGAGCGAAAATGCATATTCCACAGATACAAGGTTTGGTGACGCTCAGGATTTCCGTGGCAGAATAGAAACCATATGCGGAAAAAAGATAATAACCGGCATAACCGAGGCGGAGCCCATAGGCCCCAAAAAGCTTCTTGATATACTTCTCATTGAACCCTGTACCGGCAACACTCTCGGAAAGCTTGCAAACGGAATAACTGATACCACCGTAACCCTTGCTGCAAAGGCTCATCTGCGTAACGGCAGACCGCTGCTTATAGCAGTTTCCACAAACGATGCCTTAGGCGCAGCAGCGAAAAACATAGGTCAGCTTATGAATTATAAGAATGTATTTTTTGTCCCAATGCGTCAGGATGATTATGTGAAAAAGCCCAATTCCATTGTGGCGGATTTTTCACTTACCGCAAACGCAATAGAAGCCGCTGTAAAGGGTCAGCAGCTTCAGCCAATACTTTTGTAAACTGAGAAATAAAGCAAAAATCCGATCGGTGAGATCGGATTTTTTTATGTGGTTATTTTATATTCATTTATTTCAGCCTTTAAGCTCTGTGTCTATACCTCTGAATAAAGATTCATAATCCGTTTCACCGCAGTAGCTTATGTTGACGGAATTTTTGTTGCATCTTACTCTTTCAGTAAGATTTCCTATAATTTTAACAGGTTTTTCACTGCTGAAATAGAGACTAATATAATACTTTCGGCAGCCTATGCCTACAAAATTATCTTCAAAACGATAGGTGGGAATTTTAGTTTTTTCTGAATGTTCAGTATCAAAAACAGCTTTAGGATAATGTGACTCAATATACTCAATTATGGGCAGCACTTTAAGCTGTGCTCTTTCGTCAACCAAATTCAAATATTTCTCAATTTCTTTTGATGCCATGGCTTTTCTTTTTTATACCTTTACAGCTCAAAATCTTCCGGAGAATATTTTGGCATAGGTGGTCTGCGCTTAGGGATTCTTTTTAATGGGTCATATTTGAATTTGCTGCATGAAAATCCTGCCGAAACAATGCCCTTTTTTACGCACAGTATTACGTCCTTTTCAGAAGAACGTTTTCCGTACCTGCAATATTCGCAGGCGCTGTCAATATTTTTTCCGTAAAGCTTCATAATCCCGCCTCCCGTTAAGGGAATTTTAGCATATTTTGCGTTTGCTATCAAGCTCCAAAATAAGCAGACCTCCCATTACAAGAAGTCCGGCAGCTGCGGGTATTGAGGCTGAGTATGACTGAGGGACACCCTGCACCGTATTTGACATAACAGCGGTGGAAATAGGGAAAAACTTGAGTATGACAGCGCATACCATTGCAGCGATAGCTCCGTTTATAATTCTTGCTGCAATGAAAAGGGAAGGCTTTATTCCTGTCTCGGCAGCGAATCCCATTACCTGACAGTGTACGCATATTCCTCCAAAGCCTATAATCAGGCACATTATGGGAAGAGAAACATTTCCGGCAGCGGCAAAGGATCCGGTAGTGACCTCTAAAACTGATTTAATAAAAATTTTTCCACTTTCACTGATTGACAGAAGATCCGTAAATGCATTTACGCAGGAAAAAAGTATAACCCATGCACAGATTGAAAACATTGCTCCGGCAGCGTCAGCAACGCTTCGTGTGAATGCCTGTGAAAATTCAGGAGCTGCTTCGTTTTTGTATTCTTTAGGTGTGGTAAATTCTCCGTCGGAAATTAGAAAAGAAAAAAATCCCATTGATAATGACGCTATTATAAGGGAGATAAGAATTATTCCTCCGGCGGCAGCGTTTGCAAGCATGGAAACTCCCACAGTACCTATTACAAATGCGGGACCTGCATTGACACAGAAAAGCATCATTCTCTGAGCCTGATTTTTTGTTATTTCTCCGTTTACAAGAAGCTTTGATGTCATTGAAGCTCCTACGGGGAATCCGCCTATAAGGCTCATAAAAACTGCCGAAAGAGCGCTTCCGGGGAGAGAGAAAAGCTTTTTTCCCACACTGTTTGCTATTTTCCCTCTGAAAAGGCAAAGGCGTGAATTGATTAAAAAGGACGAAAGCGCCATAAAGGGAAAGAGCGAAGGAATTACCGATACAGCGCATATATCAAGACCTTTGCGTACCCCTTCGGCGGCTTTTTCCGGCATAAGCAGCAGAAGAAATGCCATAAGACAGCTTCCGGTGACGGCAGGGATGTATTTTAAAATATGTGCGGTTTTTGATTTTATTATTTTCAAAGGAGCACACCCCGTTTCCTGTAAATTTTCATACCGCCTTTAATGTATATGCAGCAATGTAATTTTTAAATCAAAAACGGCATATTCTTTTTTGAAAGGGTGATAGGTTATGTCTAAAGGGAAAAAAGGAACCAAGACCTTAGCGGAAAGAATTTTCAAAAGCTCTCCGGAGGATACGGGAGAGCTTTCGGCAATTGTAGGCGCAGGACTTGCTAAAATAGAGCTTACGGGAAACCGTGAAATTTCCGTTGACGGATGCCGTGGAATTTTGGAATACGATGAAAGCATAGTGCGTTTGAATCTCGGCAATATGATTATAAAAATCACGGGAGCGGGACTTACTATTCCGTCAATGGCAGCGGAGCAGACAACGGTAACAGGCAGTATAGCATCTGTTGAGTTTTCCTCATAAATTTACTTTTAAAGAAGAGGAGCGGAGAAAATGTTTTTTGTAGTTTTAATACGCTTTTTAACGGGATATGTAACCTTTTACGGCAGAGAAGGATTTACAGAAAGATTTATAAATCTGTGCTCACGAGACGGAATACCGCTCTGGAACCTTAAAAGTGATTCAGGGGGCTTTTGCGCCTGTACTACAATTAAAGGCTATAAAAACATAAGAAGTGCGGCAAGGCGTTCAGGTGTGCGCCTTAAAATCAGAACAAGAAACGGACTGCCCTTTTTCCTTGACAGATACAAATACCGCTGGGGAATGGTTGCAGGAGCTTTGTTTTTCGTTATGATGCTATCTTTCCTCTCAACGAGAATCTGGTATGTTGAAGTAAGCGGAAACGAGCGGTTTTCCTCTGCTTCCATAATAGAGGTTTTTGACTCAATGGGAGTTTCCATAGGAAAAAGGAAAAAGGATATAGATACCTCACAGATTCAGCTTAAGGCATATACGGATCTTCCTGATTTTTCATGGATAGCCATAAATCTTGACGGAAGTACGGCGAGAATTGAGGTAAGGGAAAAAGTTCCGGTGCCTGAGATTGCCGACGACAAAACGCCATGCAACATAAAAGCCGCTCAGGGAGGTCAGATATTATCCATAAAAGTTTATGAGGGCAAGGGTGAAGTGAAACAAGGCGATGCCGTTGCAAAGGGAGATTTGCTGATAAACGGTATAACCGAAAACGAGGACGGAACTCCTGTATTTCATCATGCAAAAGGTGAGGTGATTGCAAAAACAGTCAGAGAAATCGAAGTGATAATACCAAATAAAATTAAATGCAGAAAATATACGGGATATAAATCAACAGGATATACGGTTTTATTTTTTGGCTTTGAAATACCCATAAAAAAAGCGGAATATCCCCAGGGAGAATATGAAGAAGAAATCAAAAAAACATACGCATATGCCGGCAAAACAAAGCTGCCGCTGGGCATAATAAGAAATACCGTTACAGTTACAAGTGAAGCAGAGGAAGCAATCACCGCCGCCGAAGCGGGAAATCTTGCCGCAATGGAATTTCAGCAACAATATGAAGAGCTTAAAGGAGAGGCTAAAATTTTATCCGAGAGCATAGAAAGCGGCGAATACAATTCCGGCTGGAGAATAAAGGGAACTTTTATCTGTGAAGAGAATATTGCCGTAGAAGAAAAATTCGAAATCTCTCAGGAGAGCGAATAATCGTCAAATTTTAAAATTAGTTTACAAAAGCTCGTATTTTGCTGTTTTGCACAACTTGAGACTGTAAAAATATTGTAAATTTTCCTTGATTTTTATTCAATATTAATGACTTTTAAAATAAATTATGTTATAATCTAACAAAATAAAAAGAAAATCAAAGGTCAGGCGATGTGATGTTCGAGCAAATAATCAATATAGACAGAATGGAGCAGGCGGTGAGCCTTTTCGGAAGCTTTGATGAAAACGTAAAGCTTATTGAAAAGGAATTTTCAGTTTCCGTTGTAAGCAGAGGTTCAGACCTTAAAATTACCGGAGAGCCGGAAAATGTATCCGCTGCCGCAAGAGCTGTAAACGGTCTGCTTACTCTTATTAATAAGGGCGAGGCTTTAAGCGAGCAGAATGTCCGTTATGTTATTTCACTTGTCCGTGAGGGCAGTGAGAACAAGCTCCGAAGTATGTCTGATGATTGCATATGCATAACAGCCAAGGGAAAACCCGTAAAGGCTAAAACCCTGGGTCAGAAAAAATATATAGAGTCAATTAAAGATAACACCGTTGTGCTGGGCGTCGGTCCTGCCGGTACGGGAAAAACTTATCTTGCCGTTGCAATGGCTGTAAGCGCATTTCGTGCAAAGGAAATTAACAGAATTATCCTCACCCGTCCTGCTGTGGAGGCAGGAGAAAAGCTTGGCTTTCTTCCCGGCGATTTACAGCAGAAGGTTGATCCGTATTTAAGACCCCTTTACGATGCCCTTTTTGATATGCTCGGCGCCGAAAACTTTCAGAAGTATCAGGAGCGTGGCAACATCGAGGTTGCTCCCCTTGCTTATATGAGAGGACGAACCCTTGATGACAGTTTTATTATTCTCGACGAAGCTCAGAATACAACTCCAGAGCAGATGAAGATGTTTTTAACACGCCTTGGCTTTAATTCAAAAATTGTAGTAACCGGCGATATTACGCAGATGGATTTGCCTGACGGAAAAAGATCCGGTCTTGTAGAGGCAATGAAGGTGCTTCGCCACGTTGAAGACGTTGAAACCGTCCGCTTTACGGAGCGAGACGTTGTAAGACATAAGCTTGTTCAGGATATAATCAAAGCCTATGAAAAATATGAGGAGGTCAGAAAGAGAAATGACAGAAAATAGGGTGAAAGTAATAATTACAAATGCACAGAAAAATGTAAAGGTGCCTACAGGAATACGTATGCTTATCCGCCGCTGCTGCACAGCTGTTCTTACTTATGAGCAGTTCCAGGGCTCTGCTGAGGTAAGCGTAAAATTTGTAAATGATGAGGAAATCCAGAATCTTAACAAGACATTCAGAAATATTGACCGCAGTACTGATGTACTTTCCTTCCCTCTTGGTGAAAACGGAGTTTATGACGTTAACCCCGCAACAGGAGCTAAAATGCTGGGCGATATCGTAATCTCAATGGAACACGCCGTTGAGCAGGCAGATCGTTACGGTCATTCTCTCCAGAGAGAAATCGGATTCCTTACAGTTCACTCAATGCTCCACCTTTTGGGATATGACCATGAGGGCGGCGGAATTGAGTCTGTAAGAATGAGAGAAAAGGAAGAGACAGTTCTTACACAGCTGGGACTTAAAAGAAACAGCAGCTATTACATGGATGAGGAATAATGAAAAGTCTGATTAACAGTTTCGGGTACGCTTTTAAAGGTATTTGGCATGCCGTAAAAACCGGCAGAAATATGCGTATCCATATCACTGTCCTTATCTATATGTATTGCTACATAGGGATATATGACTTTTTCTCCCTTACAAGGGCGGAACTTGCCATAACCCTCTTGGCAAGCGCATTGGTGCTTTCTGCCGAGTGCTTCAATACGGCTTTGGAAAGATGTGTGGACCTTGTAACTAAGGAATACCGTCCTCTTGCAAAGCGTGCCAAGGATGCGGCGGCAGGAGCAGTGCTGATCTGTGCCATATTCGCTGTTTTAGTCGGCATTGCCGTTTTAGGAAAGCCGGAGTATATGCGGGAACTTTTAAATTATTATATAAATAATCCCCTTATGCTTATTGTGCTGCTTTTGAGCTTTATTCCGTCAGGATGTTTTATCTTTCTGTTTGAGAGAAAAAAGACAAAATGATTGGAATATAGTTTCTCTTTTTAAAGTTAAAAAGGCTCACTGTAAAGCCTGTTTTAGGGGGAACAATGTTCCCCCTTTTTTAGTGCGGTAAATAAAATTTACCCTTAAAAGGCAAAATATCACCTTTGCAGTGTTGTATGATATAAGTTAAAGATGTAAAATATGAAAAAAGAAAGGTTAGGGAAAGCTTTAAGTTAATCCCTTTAAGGTGAAATATATGGAAAAAACAGCATTTATCGCAATTGTCGGATGTCCCAATGTCGGTAAGTCATCTCTTTTAAACGTAATGCTCGGTCAGAAAATTGCAATTGTATCAAGTAAACCTCAGACTACAAGAACAAAGATAATGGGCGTGCTTACAAGGGGAGAAGTTCAGCTTGTATTTACAGATACTCCCGGTTTCCACCGTCCCAAAAATAAGCTGGGTGAAAAAATGGTACAGGCTGTAGGCGACAGTATCTCCGGCGTTGATGCCTGCCTTTTTGTAGTGGAGGCAGAGGGTGAACTTAAGCCCGGTGAAAAGGAGCTTATTGAAAAGTTTAAAAAGGAAAAAATGCCCGTTGTGCTGGCAGTAAATAAAATTGATACAGTAAAGCAGAAAACAGATCTTATGATAAAAATAGCTTCCCTTGCTTCAATGTATGATTTTGAGGCAGTTGTGCCTGTTTCTGCCGTAAAGGGCGACGGAGTTGACGCTCTTATAGATGAGCTCGAAAAGCTCTCTTTCGAGTCAATGCGCTTTTTCCCCGATGACACTTTAACAGACCAGCCGGAAAGAGTTTTGGCTTCGGAGATTATAAGAGAGAAAATGCTCCGACTTTTGGATAAGGAAATTCCCCATGGAATAGCCGTAAGCATTGAAAAAATGCGTGAACGTGAAAATACAAAGGGAGAAACAATCCTTGACGTTGAAGCGACAATCTACTGTGAAAAAGACAGTCATAAAGGTATCGTAATCGGCAAAAAGGGCGCAATGCTCAAAAAGATTTCCACATATGCAAGAGAGGATATGGAAAGATTTTTCGATTGCAAAATCAATCTCCAGTGCTGGGTAAAGGTCAAAGAGGACTGGAGAAACCGTGAAGGACTCATTCACAATTTCGGACTTGATTGATTTATTTACATTAAAAAACAAAAGGCAGAATTTACCGGGTCTTGATTTTCCTTGCTTTTTCGGCAAAGCAATTTTTTACCTGTTATAAAAAATACCGTCGGTGGCAATTTAAAACCAACGTTTAAATTTTATTTAAGGGATGGTTTTATGAACACTGCGGATAATGCGTGGAGAAAATTTGCTCAGAGCGGAAAGGCACAGGACTATATAACATACCGCAAAGCGTTCAGGGCGGAAAACAGCGTACATTCCGGCAGGGGGGAGAAAAATGCGTCTGGAAGCCGACGGGCTGGTTATCAGGGAACAGAATATCGGTGAATCGGACAGGCTCATTACTCTTCTGACCCGTCAGAAAGGAATTGTCAGAGCCTTTGTCCGAGGAGCAAGGCGTATTAAGAGCACCTATGCGGGGGCAACTCAGCTTCTTTGCTATTCGAGATTTTCCATATATATGGGAAAAGAGAAAAACGTGATAGATGAAGCTGAGCCTATAAACGTTTTTTTTGATTTGAGAAAAAGTGTTGAGGCTCTGACTTTAGGGCAGTATTTTGCAGAGCTCAGCGATGCTTTGGCTCCCAGAGAGGACGAAGCGGAGGAAATTCTGCGAACGGTTCTCAATGCACTTTATCTTCTCTGTAAGGGAACAAAGCCTCAAAAGCAGATAAAAGCCGTAACGGAGTTAAGGCTGTTGTGCGCCGCCGGATATATGCCGGATTTAATCTGCTGCGAAAAATGCGGAGCATATGAAACTCCCACAATGTATTTTGACTGCCGAAAACCCGTACTTTACTGCCAAAGCTGCGGATACGGTTTAGGGAAAAGTGTAAGTCTCGGAGTTATAACGGCAATGCGCCATATCTGCTATAGTGAAACGGAAAAGATTTTCAATTTTTCCATGCCCGATGAAAGCCTTAAAGTGCTTTCGGATACGGTTGAGGAATATCTTCTCACCCGTGTCAGAAGAAGATTTTATACACTGGAGTTTTACAACATCATAGCTTCAGACATTTAGTTTATATATGTACATATAATGAGGAGAAAACCATGACAGCAAAAGAAAACAGACATTACCGCTCTTTGGAGCTTGATAAGATTTTGGAAAGGCTTTCAGAGTTTACGGCAAGTGACGACGCAGGGGAAAGAGCCCTTGAGATAATGCCCTGCGGAAGCCTTGATGGAGCTCAGACTCTCATAGATCAGACCGTTGACGCTCATATGCTTCTTGCAAAGTTCGGCGGTCCGTCGTTCGGAGGACTTGTAAACGTAAACAATTCTCTCAGCCGTGCCGAGGCAGGGGGAACACTGACTATGGGCGAACTTCTTAAAATAGCGGGAGTTCTCAGCACAATAAGAGGACTTGTTCGCTGGCGTGAACACGGCGAGGGACTTAAAACCTCAATTGACGGCTATTTTAATGCCCTTATACCTAACAGATACCTTGAAGATAAAATAACCTCAGCTATTATCTCTGAGGAAGAGATGTCCGATAACGCATCTACGGAGCTTGCGAATATCAGGAGAAAGATAAGAGCGGCGTCATCGTCAGTGCGTGAAAAGCTTGACAGAATGATCCGCTCACCCCAGTATCAGAAATATCTTCAGGACCCAATTGTAACTATGCGAAACGGGAGATTTGTAGTTCCCGTAAGGAACGAGCACAGAAGCGAAGTTCCAGGACTTGTACACGATACGTCTTCAAGCGGAGCGACAGTTTTTGTTGAGCCTATAGCAGTAGTTGAAGCCAATAATGCCATAAAGGTTTTGCAGAGCAAAGAGCGAGACGAGATCGACAGAATAATCTATGAGATTTCCGTTGAGGCGGGAGGCTTTGCCGAGGCTATAAAATCGGGATATGAAAATGCAGTGGAGCTTGATCTTATTTTTGCTAAAGCTCAGCTTGCCTATAAGATGAAAGCTTCAAAACCTCTGCTTAACGATAAGGGTATAATAGCTCTCAGAAGAGCAAGGCATCCACTTATTGACCCCGCAAAGGTAGTGGCAACAGATATTTTTCTGGGAAAAGATTTCGATACTCTTGTAATAACAGGCCCCAATACCGGCGGTAAAACCGTATCTATTAAAACCATAGGACTTTTTACTCTTATGGCAATGTGCGGACTTATGATTCCTGCCGCTGATGAAAGTGAAGTTTCCGTTTTCGATAACGTCCTTGCTGATATCGGAGACGAGCAGAGTATCGAGCAGTCTCTTTCCACTTTCTCTGCTCACATGACAAACATAATAGATATAATGAAAAAGGCCGATGACAGAAGCCTTGTGCTTATAGATGAGCTTGGAGCGGGTACAGACCCAGTAGAGGGCGCTGCTCTTGCTATGGCTATACTTGAACGCCTTAACGAAAAGGGAGCTAAAATCGGCGCTACAACTCACTATGCAGAGCTTAAAGCCTATGCTTTGCAGACACCGAGAGTTGAAAACGGATCATGTGAATTTGACGTTGCAACTCTCCGTCCCACATACAGGCTTTTGATAGGTGTACCCGGACGCTCCAACGCTTTTGCAATTTCTCTGCGTATCGGCATGGAGGAAAAAGTTATAGAGCGTGCCAAGGAGCTTGTTTCAACGGAAAATTCAAGGTTTGAAAATGTTGTTGCAAGTCTTGAGGAAAGCCGTAGAGGCATTGAGCGTGAAAGAGAAGATGTACGCACCTTAAAGGCTCAGGCGGACAGAGAAAAACAGGCTGCCGAGGCGAAAAAAGAGGAGATTGAAACTCTCCGTGAAAAGGAGCTTGAAAAAGCCAGAGGTGAAGCTCTCAGAATAGTCGAAAGAGCTAAGAGGGAAGCTGCTTCTTTAATGCTGGAAATAGAGAAGCTCAAAAAAGAGAGCAAAAACACTGCCGATGCAAACGATCTTGCAAGAAGAGCAAAACAGCAGATGAAAAGAGGTCTCGGCAAGCTTCAGGAAACCACAGGTTCTTCACTTCATATTGAAGAGGATGAGAGCTATGTACCTGAAAGACCACTTAAAGCCGGTGACAGCGTAATAATTGCCGGAATGGGAACTGCCGCAACGGTTATAGAGCCTCCGGATAAAAACGGCAATGTGCTTATTCAGGCAGGACTTCTTAAAACAAGAGTAAAGCAGGAGACCTTGCGCCTTACAAATAAGAAGGAAAGCAGTAAGCCGAAAATTCCTCTTACAAGAACAATTAGGGGAACTGAGAGCAGAGCCACAGCAAAGGTAAATACAAGCTGTGATTTAAGAGGCAAAACCGTTGATGAGGCTTTAATGGAGCTCGATATGTTTATTGACAGCGCCGTAATGTCAGGTATAAATGAATTTACGGTTATTCACGGAAAAGGAACAGGTGCTCTTCGCAGCGCAGTGCAGACACATCTTAGAAGTCATCCTCAGATAAGAACATTCCGTCTGGGAGTTTACGGTGAGGGTGAAAACGGAGTTACAATAGTAACCTTAAAATAAGACTTTGATATCAGTTTAAAGTCGGTATTATGGTAATATTGAACATATTCGCATGTGCCGGATTTAAAGTTTCAAAAAAGTTTTCCACCTGTAAATTTATAAAATAATCCATTTTTCACGGATATATTGTGCTTTTATAGGTGTGGCTGTACAAGTAGTTGAAATACCACCGGAAGTTTTCCACATTCCACATTGAAGTGTTGAAAAAACAGGCGAAAAAGGTGCGTAAAAGCCCTTGACACCCGCTTGTTTTTTTAGTATAATAACCGACTGTAAAGTATTTGTTCTTTACACACTTTGAGGGGAAAGGAAGTGGTAACTGTGGCTAAAAATCTTGAAATAATAATGCTCCTTGATTTTTACGGGGACATGCTCACGGAAAAACAGCGTGATTTTCTCGGTTACTACTATAACGACGACCTTTCGCTTTCAGAAATAGCCGAAAACGAGGGAATAACCCGTCAAGGTGTTCGTGATTCTATAAAACGAGCCGAAGCGCAGCTTCTTGAAATGGAAGAAAAGCTTTCTTTTGCAAAGCGTTTTGAAGATGTGCGCAGAGGACTTAATGAGATTATCCGATATGCGGACGAAATAAGCGAGTGCAATATGCGCTGCGGCCTTTCGAGAGAAATTAACGATACAACGGTAAAAATCAAAGCTACGGCACAGGCTCTGTGCGAATAAGCAGTAAGGACTGATTAGATTTGGCATTTGAAGGTCTTTCCGACAAGCTTGAAGCAGCGTTTAAAAAGCTGCGTTCAAAGGGAAAGCTTACCGAAAGCGACGTTAAAGAGGCCATGAGGGAGGTGCGCCTTGCCCTTCTTGAGGCCGATGTCAGCTATAAGGTGGCAAAGGATTTTACAAACAAGGTAACAGAAAGAGCAATCGGCGCTCAGGTTATGGAAAGCCTGACCCCGGCGCAGATGGTAATAAAAATAGTTAATGAAGAGCTTACACAGCTTATGGGCGGAACACGCACAAGGCTTGCTTCGGCTCCTCATCCTCCTACAATCGTCATGATGTGCGGTCTTCAGGGTTCAGGTAAAACAACCCACAGCGCAAAGCTTGCCCTTATGCTTAAAAATCAGGGCAACAGACCTCTTCTTGTAGCCTGCGACGTTTACCGTCCGGCAGCTATCAAGCAGCTCCAGGTTGTAGGTGAAAAAGCGGGAGTTCCCGTTTTTGAAATGGGTCAGATTGATCCAGTTACAATCGCTAAAGAGGCTGTAAAGCTTGCAAAAGATAAAGGCTACGATTATGTTTTTCTTGATACGGCAGGACGTCTTCATATTGATGAAGAGCTTATGACCGAGCTTAAAAACATAAAGAGCGAGGTAAAGCCTCACGAAATTCTTCTTGTAGTTGATTCAATGACCGGTCAGGATGCGGTCAATGTTGCAGCATCCTTTGACGAGGCTCTGGGTATAGACGGACTTATTCTTACAAAGCTTGACGGTGATACACGAGGCGGTGCGGCACTTTCAGCAAGAGCCGTAACAGGTAAGCCCATAAAATTTGTGGGTGTGGGCGAAAAGCTCGGCGATCTCGATGTTTTCCACCCGGAGCGTATGGCTTCAAGAATCCTCGGTATGGGCGATGTGCTTTCACTTATTGAGAAAGCGGAGCAGTCTCTTGACGAGAAAAAAGCTGCTGAGCTTGAAGAAAAGCTCAGAAAAAATAAGTTCGATATGAACGATCTTCTTGATCAGCTTCAGCAGGTTAAAAAGATGGGTTCAATAAGAGATATTCTTGGCATGATCCCCGGTGTGGGCAAGAAGCTCGACAATGTGGATATTGACGAAAGACAGTTCGATAAAACAAGAGCTATCATTCTTTCAATGACTCCCGCTGAAAGGGAAAAGCCGGAAATCATCAATCCCTCAAGAAAGCGCAGAATTGCAGCAGGCTGCGGAATGCAGGTTGAGGATGTAAACAAGCTCCTTGCCCAGCACCGTCAGATGCAGAAGATGTTCAAGCAGTTCTCAGGCAAGGGAAGCAAGCGCAAAATGCGCAGAATGGGCATGGGTATGCCCGGAGGAATGCCCGGCGGTTTCCCGGGATTCTAAATTAAGCATTCAACACGCAAAGCAATGGTAAAAATCCATCCACAGCGTGATGATAAAATAAAAACATATATAATATTTTGGAGGAATTTAATCATGGCAGTAAAAATCAGACTTCGCCGCATGGGCGCAAAAAAGGCACCTTTCTATCGTGTAGTTGTAGCAGATTCAAGATATCCCCGTGATGGACGTTTCATCGAGGAAATCGGTTACTACAATCCCATGGAGGAGCCTGCAGTTGTAAAGATTGACGCTGAGAAGGCAGCAAAGTGGATTGCTAACGGTGCACAGCCCACAGATACAGTTAAGGATCTCTTCAAGAAGAACGGCATCATTAAATAAGTTTGAAGGAGCCGTTTGCAATGAAAGAGTTACTTGTAAAAGTGGCGCAGGGTCTTGTGGAAAATCCCGAGGCTGTCAGCGTAGATGTTGATGAACCCAACGAAGAGGGAGTAACAGTTTATCATCTTCATGTTTCCCAGGAGGAAATGGGCAGAGTTATCGGACGTCAGGGCAGAATTGCCAAGGCAATCCGTGTTGTCATGCGTGCAGCTGCAAGCCGTACAGGTGACAAAATCTCCGTTGAGATTGACTGATTTACCCGTTTATAAGAAAGTATTTAGCAGAGCCGATGCAGAAAATATGCATCGGCTCTGTTTTTGTCATTGAGGCTGCGGTTGTTTTTTATCCGTCGTAATGTTATTATATAATATAAAGTCCCGTTAAAGGAGGCGTTTTATATGGTAAAAAAATATCTGGAAGTGGGACAGGTTGTAGGTACCCACGGTGTAAGGGGAGAAATGCGTGTAAATCCATGGTGTGATTCTCCTGAATTTATGAAGCAGTTTAAACATTTTTATTTGAACAAAGAGGGCACGGAGGCTTTAAAGGTGATTTCATGCCGACCTCACGGAAATATAGCCCTTTTAAAAGTTGAGGGAATAGATTCAATTGAAGCGGTAAATAAAATCATGCGAAAGGTGCTGTATATGGACAGAGCCGAAGCTAATTTAAGCGAAGGCGAAAACTTTATACAGGATTTAATTGATTGCACTGTTTTCGATGCCGATACAGGCGTTATTTACGGAAAGCTTACCGATGTTATGGAAACAGGAGCCAATGACGTTTGGCAGATAACCGATGACAATGGCAGGGAATATTTGATTCCGGCTATAAAAGAGGTTGTGGCCGAAACGGACGTAGAAAACGGAATAATCAAAATCAGACCCATGAAAGGAATATTTGACGATGCGCATTGATATTCTCACTCTTTTTCCCCAGATGTGTGAAAACGTTCTTAAAGAGAGCATAATAGGCAGAGCAAGGGAAAGAGGACTTATAGAGATAAGCTGCCGTGATATAAGGGAATACACTGCCGATAAGCACCGCCGTGTAGACGATACGCCATACGGCGGAGGCATGGGAATGGTTATGCAGACCCAGCCAATATATGATTGTTTTAAATCTCTCTGTGAGGATTCAGGCAGACGACCTTATCTTATCTATATGTCACCCCAGGGAAAGACCCTTACCCAAAAACGTGCAATTGAGCTTTCGCAAATGGAGCATATAGCACTTCTTTGCGGTCATTATGAGGGCGTTGATGAAAGGGTAATTGAAGAGATAGTCGATGAAGAAATCTCAATAGGTGACTATGTTCTTACAGGTGGAGAGCTTCCGGCATTGGTTCTTGCGGACTGCGTTGCAAGGATGATTCCGGGTGTTCTTTCTGGAGAGGCAGCCTTTACAAACGAAAGTCATTTTTCATCCCTTCTTGAGCATCCACAGTATACAAGACCTGTGGAGTGGAGGGGAAAAGAGGTTCCGGAAGTGCTTCTCTCCGGCCACCATGCAAATATTGAAAAGTGGCGAAGAGAGCAGTCCTTGAAGCGTACTCTCAAAAAGAGACCAGAGCTTCTTAAAAATGCGGAGCTTACAAAAGCGGATAAAAAATACCTTGATAAGCTTATGGAAGAGAGAGAAAAGGAAAAAAGTCAGGAGGAGGAATAATCATGCCTGCGTTTTCAACTCACTATATTTTTTCTGATGAAATGATGGATACAATCCGTCAGAGAGCAAAAGGTGTAAAAGTAGACGAGCGTGCCGTGATTTACGGAACTCAGGGACCTGATTTCCTGTTTTTCCACAGACTTCTTCCCAATATGCCCGGGAAAAGTCTTATGGGTACAGGTTCCGCAATACATAGAAGTGATCCTGCAAAGCTTTTTGCAGCAATGGCAGAATATCTCATAAACGGTAAAAATTATGACCGTGACTGTGTGATTTCATATTTCTGCGGTTTTATCTGTCACTATGCTCTTGACAGAAGCGTCCATCCTTTTGTCTACTGGGCTATGGAGGACATAAAGAAAAAAGAGCACATAACTTATCATCCCTTTGTGCTACATAACAGAATAGAATTCAACATAGATATGCTTCTCCTCAAAGAGAAAAAGAATATTGAAAACACCCTTAAGTTTTCAACAAAAGCTCTTTTGTCCGATGATCCGGAGCTTATAGAGAATATGGCAAGAGCGGCATCCTTTGCTTTTTCTGTTACACTAAAACGTCCGTGTGATGAGAAGAAATTCGAACAGGCTTTCCGTGATTTTCGCTATATGCAGGGAATAATAAACAGCGGTAACAAAAAGAGAAATGATTTTCTGAGAGCTGTACAGCTGCCCCTTTATCCTGTTATCGGGCCGGGAGTATCGTCGATGATGCTTCAGGAAAAAGCTGATGACAAATACGACTATATGAACAGGGCAAAAAATGAATGGTATTATCCAGCCGATAAATCTGTTAAGCTTAATAAGAGCGTATATGAGCTTTTTGATGAGGCGAAAGAGGATGCAGCTCAGATGATTACCGGATTTATGAATATCCTTGATGGAAAGGCGGATTCTTCCGAGGTTTTCGGACATCGCTCATTCCTTACGGGAACAGATGTATGCTGAGAAAGGAAAAAGAAAATGGAAAAAATAGCAAGCTTTACAATTGACCATGACATTCTTCAAAGAGGAATGTATATTTCCCGTAAAGACGGCGATGTTATTACATATGATATAAGAACAAGACGTCCCAATATTCCGCCCTTTATGGAAAACGCCGCAATGCATACGGTGGAGCATCTTTTTGCAACCTTTGTGAGGAATTCCGAGTTTTCGGATAATATAATCTATTTCGGCCCCATGGGCTGCCGTACAGGATTTTATTTCCTTACCAGAGGACTTTCACACAGTGATGCAATTAAACTGACTAAGGCAGCCTTTGATTTTATTGCAGATTTTGAGGGAGAGATTCCCGGAGCAACTGCTCCCGAGTGCGGAAACTATCTTGAACACAGCCTTGAAGGAGCTAAAAAAGAGGCTCTGGAGATGAAAAAAGTTTTGGCTGATTGGAGCGAAGAAAAGCTTATTTATCCCACTAAATAAATTTAATTTTCAGTTTATATTTTCCGATTTTGTTCCTTATTTACAGGACAAAATGCATTTAACATTAATTTCCGCTGACATTAAAATAGATGAATATACTTGTCTTTTTCGGTCAAAAAATGTATAATAAAGTGTATTTGTTTATAGAAGAATTAAGTTTTTGTTTTTATAAATGTGTGTGGAAATAGGAGGTTGTGCCCTTTGCTTAAATTCAGAAAACGCAATCGAGAAGAAGACAAGCCAGAGGATGATAAACAAAACCTTGAAAATATAACTGAATCTGAAACTGAAAATGAGCAGCTTAATAATGCGTCCGAAGAAGATAATGAAAACTTTGACGGAGAATCATCTCTTTATACTTTTATTTACCTTTTGGGTGCTTATTGTATAAGAGGTGGTAAAAGGATTTTTAAAGGCCTGCGGCGCATAGTCACAAAACCGTTAAGAGCAGTTTATACATTATTGCGCATTTTTGCAATCGGTGTTGATCATTTATTCTTTAAGTGGCTCCATAACTCTATTAACGAGCTTCACTTTATAAAGGATGAAGTAAAGTCTGCCTACGACAATATGCGTGGCCTTTCAATAAAGAATGTAGGTCTTATTTGTTCGGTGCTTCATCACTACATTAAGAAGGGCTTTAACCGTCACAGAGCTTTTATGCGTTCAGTATTAAGGCTTGCTATGCCTGTCGGAGCTTTTGTGGTTTTGATGCTTACCGTTAATTACTGGAACGGACGAACATTTGCTCTTGAACTTTTATATGGAAATGTAAGTCTTGGTTATGTTGCCAATGAAAATGTGTATCTTGATGCAGAAAACCTTGCTAATGAGCGACTTAATCTCGGAGTAAGCAGTACTGGTTCTGAAAAGCAGGAGGTTTCTATTGAGAAACCTACATACAAGATAAAAGTAGTATCAAAGAACGAGCTTACTGACTCCTCTGCACTGTGCGATGCTTTGATTGAAAATTCACAGAGCAATATTACCAACGCCTGCGGAATTTATGTTGACGGTGAATTTTTATGTGCCGTTAAAAACGAAACGGATGCTACAAGTGTATTTGATGAGATTCTGGAGGCTAAAAAGCCTGCTGACGGCGACGGAATTGTAGGTTTTGTTGAAGATATAGAGTATGTACAGGGTCTTTATCCTGATAATGAAGAAACTATATGGGATGCTGCAAAGCTGAAAGCAAAGCTTGCTACCAATAAAACGGAAGCTGTATATCATACTGTTCAGGATGGCGACACCCTTTATGATATTGCTCTGAAATACGATACAACTATTGAACAGCTTTATGCAATGAATCCCAATATGGGTGAGAACATTTATCTTGGTGATCAGATAGTTGTTTCTATGGAAGTTAACTATGTACGTGTAAAGGTTATGAAGACAGAAGTACGTACAGAAGAAATACCTTATGAGACAGTCAAGACTGAATCTGCAAGCCTTTACAAGGGTACACAGAGAATAAAGACACAGGGTGTAAAGGGCGTTGCCCGTGTAACAGAGCTTGTTTCATATGTTGATGGAGTAAAAGTTTCTACGGAAGAGATAGAGAGAGTAACAGTACAGGAGCCTGTAGATCAGGAGATACTTGTTGGTACGAAATCTCTTTCTGTAAGCGGAGGTGGAGGTTCTGTATCTTCATCCAGCGGAAGACTTTTATGGCCGGTTATCGGTCTTAACAGTATATCACGTGGTTATGGATATGCTTCAAGTGCTTACGCCAGCGGTTATCATACAGGTATTGATATTACAGGCGGAGGAGCTTACGGC
>OGWT01000081.1_pt1 | contig 61239 bp, 48 predicted proteins | sample 1576101 | NCBI WGS metagenome assembly OGWT01 (sample SAMEA3541481, study PRJEB24748) | human gut metagenome | biome: human gut; feature: human-associated habitat; material: faeces | place: China | collected 2012 | reverse complement strand
GTTCCATAGCGTTCCCCGGTCTTTGAAGTCGGATGGAGCATTGGGCGTCAGCAGGATTTCAGAATGGACGATGCCGCCTTTCTTGGTGTAGTCGTGGGTTATGCCGTCCCACTCGTTTGTGATTTTCTCGCCGCTTCGGTAGGCGGCTGCTGCGACTGCGGATTTACCGCTGCCACGGCTGACGATCTTAATGCTGCAATGGTAGATTGCTATGGTATCACCTCCGATACGATTTTCCAAACTTGCGGAAAATGAATAGCTTGCGAAGCAAGGCGTTCGCTTTCCGCAAGCGTGCTAAAGGTTAGACAGCGTAAGCTGTCGCAGGGAAAATGCAGTTTTCCCTGTGCGGCGCAAGCCGCCAATGTGGGAGTGTGGATTTTTCACGCTCCCACAGGCCCTCGGCGGAGCGCACGACACCCGGGAGGGTGTATAAGTGCGCCTTTGTAAACAATGGTATTATTCCGTAGTTCCTCCCTCGGCTCGTTTTTTCAAAAATGCTCTTGCTTCCTCGCTGTGTACTGCGTGGTAAAGGTAGTCGTTCGCTTCCTCGTCCGTCATGGCGGTCAACTCCGGAACTTTACAGATTTTAAGTCCTACCCCTCCACAATCATCACCGATAAGAAATATGTTCACCATAGCCGCAGCACCTTTTCTTTCTCAAATTTACCTTATTCTGAAATAGCTTTTGCCTTGCTTTTACATTTATTCCCGGCATCAGGTAAATTTTTGAAAATTTTCCTCTGTAACAAATCGAGAAATAAATTTAGAAATAAGTAAAGCCGCATCCTTTTACAGACTGCGGCTTAAAAAATTTATTCTTGTTTATTTTTCAGAACAGAATTCTACCTTTTTACCTTCCAGAATCATGTTTGTAGTACGCACAGCGCACATTTTTCCGCACATGGAGCAGGTATGTCTCTCTGAAGGCGGAGTGCTCTCATAATACTTTCTTGCCTTTTCAGGATCTAATGCCAAGGAGAACATCTCATCCCAGTCAACACGGTGACGGGCATCGGACATCTTATTATCTATATCCCTCGCTCCGGGAATACCCTTAGCTATATCAGCTGCGTGGGCTGCGATCAGACTTGCGATAATTCCCTCTTTAACATCGTTTACATCGGGCAGACGAAGATGCTCAGCGGGAGTTACATAGCAGAGAAAATCTGCTCCGCTTGCAGCAGCAATGGCTCCTCCGATAGCTGATGTTATATGGTCATAACCGGGAGCTATATCTGTTACCAGAGGTCCTAAAACATAGAAAGGCGCATTGTGGCAAAGTCGCTTTTGAAGTGCCATGTTTGCAGCAATCTCGTTCATAGCCATATGTCCCGGTCCCTCTACCATTACCTGTACATCCTTTTCCCATGCACGCTTTGTAAGATTGCCAAGCTCAATAAGCTCGCCTATCTGAGCGGCATCGGTGCTGTCATCAATGCATCCGGGACGATGAGCATCGCCAAGGCTTATTGTAACATCATATTCTCTGAGGATTTCAAGAACCTCGTCGTAATACTCAAAGAATGGGTTTTCGTTGCCTGTCATCTCCATCCATGCAAAAAGCAGAGATCCGCCTCTTGAAACAATATTCATCCTTCTGCCCTCTCGGCGGAAAGCCTCTACACTGCGTCTGTTTATACCTGCATGGATTGTCATAAAGTCCACGCCCTCTTCGGCATGGGCTCTTATTACCTTGAGAAAATCCTGAGCGGATATTTCAAGCAAATCCTTATCAAGATAACCGATTGCGTCGTACATGGGCACTGTGCCTATCATGGCAGGTGATTTTGCTATAAGCTCACGGCGGAAAGTATTTGTTTTACCGTAGTTACTTAAATCCATTATAGCGTGTGCACCATATTTTATTGCCATATCAACCTTTTCCATTTCAACGCTGTAATCCTTACAGTCGCCAGAAATACCGAGGTTTACATTTATTTTTGTTTTGAGTCCTGTTCCTATTCCCTCAGGAGAAAGGGATTTGTGATTGATATTTGCAGGAATTGCCACTTCTCCCTTAGCTACAAGAGCCATAACTTTTTCAGCAGGAAGATTTTCCTTTTTGGCAACTGCTTCAATTTCAGGTGTAATTATACCTTTTTTTGCCGCTTCCATTTGTGTTTTGTAATTTCTCATATCTCTTTTCCTTTCTTTTGGACATTGTTTTTTGCGGCAAAAGAAAAACGACACCTGACAGGTGCCGTACTAAAAAGCTGCTCCCTACGCCAGTATTAACTAACAGGTTCAAAGGGTCAGGTTTTAACCTTCTCAACTCCGAAGAGTCCCCCCGCAAACAATATCCTTTTTTGTAATTTTATCTTGTTTTTTCCTTTATGTCAACATTTGCATCCACATCAAGAAAAATTTTATTGATTTTATTATAATTATTACCGAATTGGTGCAAAACAAAAGGCGTGAACTATAAGCTCACACCATCTGAAGAATATTCTCCTTTTACTACTGATTCATCATTTGTAATTGAGAACTGTTGTAATGTTGTTTTCTCCTTTGAATTGATGAATACCGTATCAGTTAAATACTTTTAATATCACCCTTGTAGAAACAAACCGCAGTCCTGACCTGACTTACAGTTTAAACTAAAGGTAATAATTAGCAAAAGCACTTCCTGCCCAATAATCCACACTGTACCTTTCTTTTATCCTTTCTTAAATATTGGATTATTACAGCATTTTTCTGCTCTCATTTAGTATAACGATTTAAAAATAGCTTTTGTGACATAATGTCGCAAATTTATTAATTTTTATCATTTGTTACATATTTTTTATTTTTATGTACTCTTATTACATTACATTATTAATTAATTTACAGTAATAGATTAAATACAGAACCGGTGATGCTTTGCATTTTACGAATACAGTCATTCAATGTATAACCCTTCCGCTCCACACATATAAATTAGTGGAACGTCGCCCTTTGAGGCAAATAAGGAGGGTCAGTTTTGAAAGGCATTGTTGAAGAAAGAGCCGTTCTGCTGGGAGAATATATAATAGAAAACGGCGCCACGGTTCGCTCCGCAGCAAAGAAGTTTGGAGTAAGTAAATCTACGGTACATATGGACGTATCTAAACGTTTAAAGAGAATAAATCCTGCCTTATACGGACAGGTTAAAAAAATTTTGGAAGTAAACAAGGCGCAGCGTCATATAAGAGGAGGTCTGGCCACCAAAGAAAAATATGCACATATGCACAGAGATTTTTGAAATTCACTTGAAATATGACGTTAAATGAACTAAGATACTTTTATCACGAAAATCAAGGAGTTTTTAAAATGATTAAAACAATAGGATTTATAGGCGGAGGAAATATGGCAAGCGCTATAATAAAAGGTGTAGTGCGTGCCGATTTCATGAACCCTGAAAACATTTTTGTATTCGATCTGTGTAAAGAGAAAAACGATACACTGAAAAAGGAATGTGGTATTTCTGTTGCAGAAAGCGCATGTGAAATTGCAAAGAAATGCGACTGTGTGGTTTTAGCTGTAAAGCCAATTGCCTTTCCGGCACTTTTAGCTAACATTAAATCAGAGCTTAAAGAAAATAATCCTCTTATTATTTCAATAGCTGCCGGAAAAACCACCGAATACATTGGTTCTTTCCTGGATTATGATGCAACTATCGCAAGAGTAATGCCTAATATCAACGCCAAAGCAGGCGCTGCTATGTGCGCTTATTGTTCTTCAAAACCTCTTACTGAAGAGTACACAGAATTTATTGAAGGACTTTTCACATCAGTAGGCAGAATTATTCCCATAGGTGAAGAGATGTTCCCTCTCTTTTCGGTAATAGCTGGATGCTCTCCTGCATATGCCTATATGTTTATAGACGCTCTTGCGAGAGCCGCCGTTAAGCACGGTATGAATAAGAAAACTGCGCTGGAAATTTCAGCACAGGCAGTTTTAGGCAGTGCAAAGCTTATTCTTGAAAGCGGTGAACATCCCTGGGAGCTTATAGATCAGGTCTGCTCTCCCGGAGGCACAACAATAGAAGGTCTTGCCGCTCTTCAGGACTGTGGACTGGATTCGGCAGTTCGCAAAGCAGTTGATGCAGCAGTAGAAAAGGATTCAAAAATATAAAATTTTAAATTTAAATTAAAATAATAAACGCTTCGTGAGGAACAATTCCAAACGAAGCGTTTTATTATTAATACAAATATGGTTTTACAAAATATAAAAGGGGCAGCTTTTAAGCTGCCCCTGATTTAATTAAAGAGAAGGTTTAGAAATCTTTTTGACAAGTCTCTGAACTTCTTTTTCATTTACTGTAACTTTGTTTGCATCCTGACCTTTAAGCTCATCATAGTAAGCGTTGAACTTCTCAGTAGCAAGAGTTGACTTGATAGTTGTCTTCCAAAGAGGTTCATCGTTCTTCTCTACAAAATACATAATGTGTGAACCGTATTCTGTCTGAATAACACCTGAATCACCGGGTTTTCTGGAAGCGTCAAAGCACCAGTTTTCAAAGTTCTTAACCATCTGGCCCTTTGCGATGTTCTCGATCAGACCGCCGTTTGAAGCTGAGGAATCCTCTGAATCAGTTTTTGCAAGCTCACTGAAAGAGGCCTCAGTTGCATCGCCGTTCTTCCATGTATTGTAAAGTTCCTGTGCTTTTGCATCTATTTCTGCTTTCTGCTCATCAGTTGCGCCGTCTGCATACTTGAGAAGAATGTGACGAACATCAACTGTAGAAGTGTCATCTCTGTAACGTGCATTCAAAAGAAGAACAACATAAGCAGCTGTGTCATCTGTAAGAACTGTCTTATCGCCGTTTTTGCGATCTGTGCTGAAAGCCCATTTAGCTACATCTTCAGAAACATTGCTGGAGAGTGTTTCATTTGAAACTGCTTTTAAAACTGTAGCTGAAGCATCAGCATATGACTCTTTCTGATCCTCAGGAGCATACTCCTGTGCATACTTTACAAAGCTCTCTTCGTCTTTAACCTTTGAAAGCATTTCCTCTGCCTTAGCCTTTGCATCCTCGGCAGTTACAGGAGCATCTGCATCTTCATCAATAGCTACAGGGAATACTGCGATGTTTACAACATCATAATCGTCTTTGTTCTCATTGTAATAATTTGTGATTTCATCCTCTGTAAGTGCACTTGTAAACTCTTCGCCCTTAGCTTCTGCAACTTTCTGTGCCAGAGCTTCCTGTTCTGCAAGCTCTCTGAAGAATTTTTCATTTACACCTGAACCATAGCTGGTACGGAAATAAACATTAAGAGAAACACCCTGTCCGTTTTCTTTATCCGCTACGCTTGTACGAAGCTCTTCGATGTTGCTGTCAATTTCTTTAAGGTCTTCCTCATCAAGAGAAATACCCATTGATTCAGCCTGTGCACAAAGTGTCTTTATTTTTGTAATATTATCTTCAGTGGTTTTACGGAAATAATCAGCCCATGTGGGTTTGCTTCCGTCTTCTTTAGCTTCCATATCGGAACCTGTATACTCCTGCTCTTCGGGAGTTTTTGTGTAATCGAATCCAAGATTGAAGCCGTACTGAGACTGGATGTAATAAGACTGCTGATAGGTTGAAAGATAAAGCTGACGATAATAATATGTATACTCAGCTTCGGAAACCTTCTGTGTACCGACAGTCATAACTGTATCCATTCTCTGAGGAATACCTAAAAAGTTTACGAGCCATACAACAAGCACAACTGCAAGAACAGCTACAACGCCTATTGCTATTTTCTTATCTGTTTTGTCAGAAGCGGTATTAACGCCTACGGAAACAGAACCGCTTTTTTTGCCTTTGGAAGCCTTGGCAATTCTTGCTTTACGCTCTTCACGGTAAAGCTCTGCCTTAGACTTTTGTTCCTTTGCCATTGGTTTACATCATCCTTTTCAAAATAGTTGAAGCATAAGCCTCTTCTTTTGGCTTTTATGCTGCTCTTAGTGAGCAACGGATAGTAATATTTTATACTAATACCGGGGATTATTCAAGCTTATTTTTTGCAATATCTTATAAAAAAAGTCCTTTATAAATTTATTTTACATATTGTTCACAAAACATTCTTTATAAATTTTACACTTTTTCACTAAGCCCGGCATATATTTCCTGAATTTCATTCCATTTACTGAAGGATTCATACTCTTCAATCAGTCTCTTTGCCGCTACATATTTGCTCTGTGCTTTTTCAAAGTGCAGCATTCTGCGCTCTGCTTCCTTGATTGCCTTATTGCGGATCTTTCTTTCCTGCCTTGTGCCATCAGGCATAAGCATAGCTCTGCGTACATCCTCAGCGTCAGGCTCCTCAATTCCGCTGTACTCATTGACCACGGCTTTCGCCTGTCTGAGTTTTTCCTTCATATCATCCCTTTCAAATTTATGAAGCTCATCGTAAACGATTCTTGCCGCTTTCTCTTCTTCTCCGGCCTCGCTCTCATTATAATTTTCCTTTATGAGAGCCAGAGTTTCATTGATCTCCTCCATGGTATCAGCAAGCTGCTCATTGGAAATATCTCCGTGATAGTAGTCGGCAAACATTGCTCTTATCTTAAGAACTTTTATCATATTTCTTCGCTTGCTCTCACTGAGATTATAGAAGAAATATGGAATAGTTGACATTATCGTACCTATTGCTGAACAGATGATTATAACTTTTACTATGGGATTACGGAAATCTGCGCTGTAAAGATCTGAAAAGTTATTCTCAAGACCCATTGACTCAATTATATAGGGAATTATATATCCTGTTCCGAGTCCCAGTATGCTTCCGATAAACACTCCTATCTGCTCAATAAAACCTTCCAGTCTATCGCCTGTTTTATACTGCTGATAATCCACAACATCGGCTTTCATTGCGGGAGTATATACAATAGAAACTGCACCGAAAATATCCTTGATAAACATCATGATGAAAATGAGGACATAGTTCTGATAACACAGAAGCATTGCCAGAATGCACACTATCTGACCTATCATGGAAATAAGGCAGATTTTTTTCTTTCCGAATTTGTTTATAAGGGGTGCGCCCAACAGCATTCCCGGAGTTGAAGCTTCGCCTCTTATAAGTGTCATAAGTGAGAAAATCGCCGGATTGTTCATGCCATAGTAGAATATCCACTGGAACAAGAAGCCGTATCCGTTGCTCATGAATCCCAACCACTGGGAACCGTAAATAATCCAGAAGTACTTGTTTTTGCAGACCTTCTTCATACCTTCAAAGAATCCAACTTTGGGTATATATCTTTTCGGAACAATAACCTTTTCCTTTGTTCCGAATACACACAGCATACTCATTGCGAAACCAATGAGGCAGAATATAGGTGCTGCAATACGATATGTGTTTATATTGTCAAGAGGTCCTATAAGGGGCATAACAGGTCCTGTTATAGTAGGAGCCAATGAGTACACAAAGGAACTTATTTCAATTATCCATGCACGCTCTTTCGTATCCGGCGACATTACCTGCACAAGGCTTGAATAAGCGGTGGTATAGAAAGGTGAACAGAACTGAATAAGGTTATATATCACCAGTACCGTAATAAACTTTTCGGTGCTGTCCATATTTTCATAGGGCATATAGACAAACAGCATATAAAGCAGCGCAGAGGGAAGTCCCATATACAGAAGATATGGTCTGAATTTACCCATTCGACTTCTCGTATTGTCAAAAATCATTGCTCTTGTAGGAGCGGTTATGATACCTATAACTGTTGAAATGGCAGTTATAGTCTGCATACCCATAACATCAATTCCGATTGATGCACCTACAAGGAAGCTTCCTGCGTTAAGTGCGATAAGTCCCTATCATTGAAGCTATAAACTGTACGCCTATGCCTCCCACGCTGTAAGCTACTATCTCCTTATAAGGCACATATTTGCGCTTTGCGGGAACATTCCAGTGTGTTCTGATCTCATTTACAAGCGCTATAATCTTTACTTGCAAAATTTGAATCTTTCCCATAACCCTTTTCCTCACTTTTCTGTGTTTTTTATATATTCAGAATGTTTTATATGTAAAGTTGTTAGCCTTGTCGAAAACATACAACTAATTTACTTTTGCTGCTTTAAGTAAAACCTTACTTTTAATTTAGTTCCGCCTCGACTGTAAGCGGAAACCCCTTTACGATTCTGTCTTTAAGCTCATTCTTTCTGACATCCTCAAAGGGATAGAAAATAACTATATCCCAAACTTCAGAACCAACATAAAATTCAAATTTATCAAGAATTTCACCACAAGATATTCTCGAAGTATCCAAATGGAAGCAAAACCTCATGAGAGAAGTTCTTTTGTTTTCTTTCGCCATTTTAAAGCGCAATATCTCTTCAAAGTGTTCCGGCACTGTTCTTTTTGGGAAAGAACAGTCTGTGTCAAAATCGCCTATTATAAGCCAGCTGGTAACTCGGTTTTCCCGCAAAAGCTCCAGCACCTTTGGTTCGGAAAATATCTTTTTTCCGGTTTCTGAAAATGGGTTTTTCTTTCCCTTAAGCCTTTCATATGGAACTGTTAAAACCTCTGACACCTCTGGAAGCCCCAAAGCTTTTATCAAAAGCCTTGTCCACTGTAAATGTCCGTATCTGTTTGGATGAATGGGATCATTCATCATGCCTCGTACAACTTTTCTATGGTTTTTCCAGTATTCATCCAAATCCACAAGAAGAACTTTTTCTTCCTCAGCTATTTTGCGTACTGCATCATTATATTCATCAGTTAATTTTCTTCTTGCACTTAGCTGAGGAGTTTGTAAAATAGGCAGTGCCCCCTGCTCTCTCAGCGATTTTATAAAGTGAAGCAGATTATTTTTATACATTTCCAAAGTAACTTCTTCCCTGTTGGCATCATTCATGCCGAAACAGATAAAAACTACATCCGCCTTTAAGGAATAAAGCCATTCATTTTCGTAACTAAGACATTCTTCGGTAGTAGCTCCTGAAACGCCTGTATTGAATACCAGATCTTTTCTGCGAGGAGGAGCTGCTCCGAGATAAAACTCAAATATTTCTGAAAATCTCGGATAATCCTTTGTATGTAAGCATCCGTGAGTTATGCTGTCCCCTGAAAAAAGCCATTTAAGGGACTTAGATGAACGAAACAAACTTTGAAGCTTTGAAAAATCCGGAAGCTTGCGGTTTCGTTCCAGTTGTTCATTGGCACACAAAGGAAGATTTTTTGGTATTTTATTATACATAAAACGTTACCCTTTCATATATTTATAAAAATCGCAATTTTTCATTATTAAAAATCCTATATTGATCCGCATTTCATTGTGAAATATTCATAAAATTACAAGCTGCATTTTTCATTTGCGTGCATATTTTATACAATAAATAGAACTGTGTCAATAGTGAATTTTTCATAAAAAAAGCGCAGCCCTTTCGGGCTGCGCCTGCAAATTGATTTTAAGGAATTATTCTTTTATAAGCTCTTTTACGCTTGTTGCAAGGCCTGCAAGGGAAGCGATATCTGACGGAATAATAATCTTTGTAGACTGACCGTCAGCAGCTTTCTCAAAGGATTCAAGGCTTCTGAGAGCGATAACCTTATCTTCGGGTTTTGCCTCATTAAGAAGTTTGATACCCTCTGCCTGAGCTTTCTGAACAGCGATAATAGCCTGTGCCTCACCTTCAGCTTCACGGATTTTAGCTTCCTTAACAGCCTCAGCGTGAAGGATGGCTGCCTGCTTTTCACCTTCAGCAGCAAGAATCTGAGATTCTTTCTGTCCCTGTGCAACAAGGATTTTACTTTCTCTTTCACCTTCCGCACGGAGGATTGCCTCACGGCGCTGACGTTCAGCTTTCATCTGCTTCTCCATCGCATCCTGAATTTCAGGGGGAGGAAGAATGTTTTTAAGCTCAACACGGTTAACCTTGATTCCCCAAGGATCTGTTGCTTCGTCAAGAATTACTCTGATTTTGCTGTTGATTGTATCTCTTGAAGTAAGAGTATGGTCAAGCTCAAGCTCACCGATAATATTACGCAAGGTTGTTGCAGTAAGATTTTCGATTGCCGAAATGGGGCTTTCAACACCGTATGCATAGAGCTTGGGATCAGTAATCTGGAAGAAAACAACTGTATCAATCTGCATTGTTACGTTATCCTTTGTGATAACCGGCTGGGGAGCGAAATCCACAACCTGCTCTTTCAGGGATACGATTTTTGCAACACGCTCGAGAAGCGGAATCTTAACGTGCATACCTGTCTGCCAGGTTGCCTGATACGCTCCGAGGCGTTCAACAACATAAGCTCTTGACTGAGGAACAATTTTAATGTTCGCTACAATAAGGACTATCAAAAGTGCTAATACTATTGCTACTGGAATAAACCACATAAATTTACCCTCCTGTAAATCAAGTCCACTTAACGGACTTTTATTTTTCCGCCTTATTCAAGGCTTTTTGTGGATATGCCTTTTACGGAGAAAATTTTAATCTGTATTTTTCTTTTCTCTCTCCGCTGAGTTTTTCTGAAAATCAGTTGTTTACGCTGCCTGACGCCACAGCGGAAACGGCAGCCGGCTCAACTATCAGTTTAACTCCGTCTATTGAAAGAATTTTAACCTGCTCTCCTTCTTCTACAATTCGTCCGTCGGAAGAGCGTGCAGTCCAGACAGCGCCTTTCACATTGACCTGACCTTTTCCGGCAATATTGTCAATTCTTTCAATAACAATCGCCTCTTGACCTATGCATCTGTCTGCGTTGGTAGGCTGTATGTTCTTTGAAGTCAGTTTTTTCACAAGGGGTTTTGTAATTATAAGACAGATAATTGATACAATGAAGAACACTGCAATCTGCCAGCCGGTTCCGGCTCCGCATAAGTTAGCAATCAAAGCACCTAAAGCACCCACTGCAAACCATGTACTTACAAGCTGAACCGTTAAGCCCTCAACAACAATAAACACTACCATAAGAGCTATCCATAAGTAAACCATTTTGCCACCTCCTTTTTCAGATTGGCATAATTATATCATTCTTCATTTTGAAAATCAATAGATTTTTGTGCAATCTATGTTATATACAAAGTAAATATTATCCATTTTTATAAAATCTGTATAAAAATCACACATGAGATTAACACTAACACCAATTCTCTTCAATTTCGACTGATTTTGGCTGATTTCCGTCGATTTTTATTATATTATGCTTTTTTAAATCCTCCGCATTCATTCCCGCTGATTCTGTGAATATACTTCATTTTACAAATTTATCTCCACTATTTTTTCCTGAAAAGCTTAATGAAGAAAAAATATAAGACATTTTAGAATTTTTATGCTTTTAATTAAATTTAAGTCCCATGGCTATTCCTGAACCTAAGTTGCGAATCTGTTTAAAACCGCATTTATTATAAAAACTTCTTCCCTTTTTATTTCCTGCTCCCACTACAAGCATCACACCGGTAATATTTTCACTTACAAGCTTTTCCCTAAGATTATTAACGAGCCTCGTACCAACACCCATGCGCTGATAGCCGTCCAGAATATCTATATGCATATGGGCCGGAAAATCAGGCAGAAATCTTCCGCTTATTTTTGATTCAAAAAATGCGGATATTCCCCGGGTAAAGCTGAAAGAAAAAACTCTTTTAACATATTTTCTGAAATCCCTGCTGTATACTTCATAGCTTGGAGCACAGAGTATATATCCTACGGCTCTGTCATTTTCGTCTGCCGCTACAAAGCAGTATTCAGGACAGCAGTCAATATAATAGTCGCAGTACATGGTAAGTATATAGTTTCTGCCGATTTCCGTTTTAACAGCCGCTTCCGGCGCTGTTTTTATACATATTTCTCTTACAGCTTCCCTGTCTTTTTCCTGAAAATTTCTTATTGTAACCATTTTACTCACCTCTCGTGTGCATTGTAACATGAAAATAAACATAAAAAAACCGTCTGCCGTAAAATAAACAGACGGTTTAAAACTTTATTTTGCTTTTTTATAACGGGGAATACTGTCAAAATCCGTTTCAACTGCTTTTCCCTCACGGATTGACGCTTTGGCATCAATTACCCTTTGATTTCTTGAACCACGAAACTTTACTTCAAGGCTTTTCTGACTCAAATCAAACTTTCCGTCAACTAATATATCGGTTTCTTCAAGTAACTTTCTCCAGCCGGGATGGCTTTCCATACCCGCTAAAAGCTGTTCGATTGTCCAGCCGGTATATGTGACAACGTTAAGTCCCAAATCATGGGCTCCTTTTGCCAGCACTGAAAATTCCTCAGCCTGAACAAAGGGATCGCCGCCGCTGAGAGTTATTCCGGAAAGAAGCGGATCTTCTGAAACGGCTTTCAAAATTCTGTCCGTATTACTTATATATCCGCCGCCGAAATCATGGGTTTCGGGATTCTGACATCCCTCGCAGTTGTGGGGACAGCCCTGACCGAAAATTACAAATCTCCAGCCGGGACCGTCTACTACGGATTCTCTGATTATTCCTGCAAGCCGAATCTCAGTACCCATTACAGCTGCTCAAATTCACCTTTGCCGGTTCCGATTGAGTGCTTTACTCTGTCGTTTACCTCAGCAAGTTTAGCATCGTTAAAACGATCAAGAGTACCTACAAGGTAACCTGTGATTCTTCTTATTCTCTCGAAGCCTACGCCTTCGCCTACTAATTTCTTTTCGTTTGCCATTTTTATCTCTCCTTTTTCTATATCTATGTATCTGCCGGAAATTATTCCGTACAGCTGCAATCAACGGGATTGGGAAGCTTGTCTGCTTCCTCAAGGGGATTTTCGTCACAGCAGTGAACGTTGGTGTTATATCCCTTTATCTTTTTGAGCACTTCTATATCAACGCCCTCACCCTCACGGCGTCCGCAGCGGGGACATACATCGCCGATAATACCTGTATATCCGCATACGGGGTCACGGTCAACTGGATGGTTAACTGAACCGTAGCCGATACCGTTTTCCTTCATGCAGCGGATAACTGCCTCAAAGGCTTCAAGGTTCTCGGTGGGATCTCCGTCCATCTCAACATAGGAGATATGACCTCCGTTTGTAAGAGCATGATAGGGAGCTTCAAGTCTGATTTTCTCAAATGCGGAAATGGGGAAATAAACAGGAATATGGAAGGAGTTAGTGTAATACTTTCTGTCTGTAACTCCGGGAATAATTCCGAATTTTTCCTGATCCATGCGGACAAATCTGCCTGAAAGTCCCTCAGCGGGAGTTGCGATAAGTGAGAAGTTAAGACCGTATTTAACTGTGGCGTCATCCATACGTTTTCTCATATGTCCGACAATTTCAAGACCCAGGTTCTGAGCCTCTTTTGACTCGCCGTGGTGAACACCCAAAAGACTCTTAAGGGTTTCGGCAAGACCAATAAATCCGAGTGTAAGTGTACCGTGCTTGAGAACTTCACGGACCTCATCGTCAATTGAAAGCTTATCAGAATCAAGCCAGATGCCCTGTCCCATAAGGAACGGATAATTTCTTACTCGGCGCTTTGCCTGAATCTCAAAACGCTCAAGGAGCTGATCTATAACAAGATCAATCTTTCTGTCAAGATCCTCAAAGAATACGTCAAGGTCTCCGTGTGATTTAATTGCAATTCTCGGAAGGTTTACGGAAGTAAAGCTGAGGTTTCCTCTTCCGCCTGTTACCTGACGTGATTTATCATAATAGTTTGCCATAACTCTTGTACGGCATCCCATATATGCGATCTCTGTGTTGGGATCTCCCTCTACATAGAACTCCTTGTTAAAGGGAGCATCGAGGAATGAGAAGTTGGGGAAAAGTCTCTTTGCAGAAACTTTGCAGGCAAGCTTGAACAGATCATAGTTGGGATCTTCGGGATTATAGTTAACTCCCTCTTTAACCTTGTAGATGTGAATGGGGAAAACGGGAGTTTCACCGTTGCCGAGACCTGCCTGAGCTGCAAGAAGAACATTTTTAACAACCATTCTTCCCTCAACGCTGGTATCAGTACCGTAGTTGATTGAAGTAAAGGGAACCTGTGCGCCTGCTCTTGAATGCATTGTATTAAGGTTATGTACAAGTGCTTCCATAGCCTGATATGTAGCTCTATCTGTTTCTGCATAACCTTTCTTAACTGCGAATTTCTGGCATTTAGCAATTACATCACTGTCAAGGCCATACTTTGAAGCGAGAACTTCTGCTTCTTTTTCACAGTAGTTGTTATCGTTTGCAAGTACGGGCTCAACACCGTATTTTTCAAAAACTTCTGCTCTTATTTCATTAGCGGCATCAGTGCAATCCTCTATGCCTGCAATAAGCTCAAGAGCCTTTGCAAGGTTACGGCTGTAAAGCTTTCTGTATGTCTTGTGGACACCCTTTGCCATACCGTAATCAAAGTTCGGGATACTCTGTCCGCCGTGCTGATCGTTCTGGTTTGACTGAACGGCAATACATGCAAGAGCTGAATAGCTTGCTATATCGTTGGGCTCACGCAGGAAGCCGTGACCCGTTGAAAATCCACCTTCAAAAAGCTTTACTATATCAATCTGACAGCAGGTTGTAGTAAGAGTGAGGAAATCAAGGTCGTGAATGTGAATATCACCATCACGATGAGCTGCTGAATGTTCAGGCTTCAATACAAAGAGCTCATTAAACTGCTTTGCACCTTCTGAACCGTATTTGAGCATTGTACCCATAGCGGTATCGCCGTCGATATTTGCATTTTCTCTCTTAATATCGCTCTCTTTTGCAGCTTTAAAGGTAAGGCCTTCATATATCTTCATAAGGCGGGTGTTCATTTCACGAACTCTTGAACGCTCCGCACGGTAAAGAATGTAAACCTTTGCTGTTCTTGCATGACCTGAATCAATGAGAACTTTTTCAACAGCATCCTGTATCTGCTCAACAGTGGGCTTTTCTATTTTAAGGTCATTTTCTATATAGTCAGCCACTTCGTTGGCTATTTCAAGACTGACAGCATAGTCCTTACCACCAAGAGCCTGAGCTGCCTGATAAACAGCATTTGCTATTTTATCAACTGAAAAAGGAACCTCCCTGCCGTCCCTTTTAATAATTGTGGTAATCATCGGGTTAAGCCTCCAATACTATATCTTGTGTCATTTTTAGTGTGGTTTATATTATAGACCCAATAAATAGACGTGTCAATAGGATGAAATGTACTTACAAATAAATTTTTAACTCCCTTTTTTGTATGTTTCAGAGAAAATAAAAAAGCCCCTTGACGGAGCTCTTCGAATATTTAGATAAAATACACATTATGCTAATCTTTGTTTTCATCGCTTTTAGAAATTTCTTCGATATATTTTTCTGTCAAAATATCGATAATCTGCTGTTTTTCCGACAGCACACGGTACATCATAACAAGTCTTTTTTCATCAGACGTAAGGGATGAGAGATATTCGGGATAATCACCGGCATCGTATTTTGAGGGATTATCCATCACAACTTTTCTTTTTTCATTATGAGTACCTGTAACAAGAAAATCTATTGATACCCCAAAAATTCTGCTAAGAGCAGTTAAAGTTTCCAAATCGGGATTTGAGCGACCCGTTTCATAATAGGCATAGGTTGTTCTGTGAATCTTTAATATATCTGCAACTTCACGCTGCGTAAGGCGATTTGCCATACGAAGATATCTTAATCTTTCACCGATCACAAAAAAACCTCCCTCAAAAACTTTACATTTGCAATTATATCATTGCCAATAGTATTTTTGTAAAAATGTGACAACTAGTCACAGACAGTTATCATTTTTCCAGCAAAATACATATTTATACATGCAAGTTATTGAGGGAGATTAAGTTTAAAATTTTATTATGCTAAAACAGCAATATCAGTCTTCAAAAACAGCGCCCTTTGAACCTGAGGTTACGTGCTGAGCATAGCGCTTTATATAGCCTGTAAGCTCTTTAACGGGAGGCTGCCATTTAGCCTTTCTCTCGGCAAGGACTTCATCGCTTACAAGAAGCTGAAGCTTTCTTGCAGGGATATCGATTTCTATCATATCACCGTCTTCAACAAGAGCGATTGTTCCGCCGACAGCTGCTTCAGGAGAAACGTGACCGATTGAGGAACCTCTTGTTGCACCTGAAAAACGTCCGTCAGTAAGAAGAGCAACACTGTTGCCCAGACCCATACCGACAATTGCCGCTGTGGGAGAAAGCATCTCACGCATACCGGGGCCGCCTTTGGGTCCTTCATAGCGGATAACAACTACATCGCCGGCAACAATTTTTCCGCCTGTAATAGCTGCATAAGCCTCTTCTTCGCTGTCAAAGCATCTTGCAGGACCTGTATGCTGCATCATTTCCGGAAGAACGGCACCTTTCTTTACAACGCTGCCCTCTTCGGCAAGGTTGCCCCAAAGCACAGCGATACCGCCGTCTGCGCTGTGAGGATTGTCAAGAGTTCTGATAACTGTTCCGTCTGCATCGGCAGCGGCGTCAACTCTCTCGCCTACTGTTCCGCTGACAGTAAGGCAGTCACGGTTAATCATGCCGCCCTTATCGAGCTCTTTCATAACAGCCTGAATGCCTCCGCAGGCATTGAGATCTTCAATAAAGATAGTACCTGCAGGATTAAGCTTACAAAGCTGAGGAGTCTTTCTGCCTGCTTCGTCGAGAAGCTTAAGGTTAATATCGTGACCTGCCGCATGAGAAATTGCGGTAAGGTGAAGAATTGTATTTGTTGAGCAGCCGAGAGCCATATCGGTTCTCATGGCATTTTCAAAAGCTTTTTCTGTAAGGATATCGCTGGGTCTTATGTTCTCCTTAAGAAGCTCCATTACTCTTTCGCCTGACTTCTTAGCAAGACGGCGACGGGCAGACATAACAAAGGGAATAGTACCGTTGCCGGGAAGAGCCATACCGATTGCCTCAGTAAGGCAGTTCATAGAGTTCGCAGTGTACATACCGGAGCATGAACCGCATGTGGGACATGCTGTTTCCTCAACACAGCGAAGCTGATCGGCAGTTATTTTGCCTGCGGAATATGCGCCTACATATTCAAACATCTCGGAAAGACCGATTTTTGAATCTATACCTTTACCGGAAATCATGGGTCCGCCGCTTACGAAAATACAGGGAAGATTAAGACGGCAGGCAGCAAGCATCATACCTGGAACAATCTTATCGCAGTTGGGGATAAAGACTATGGCATCAAGAGGATGAGCTGTAAGCATAACCTCAATTGAATCGGCAATAAGCTCACGGGAGCAAAGAGAATATTTCATTCCCTTATGGTTCATTGCAAGACCGTCGCACACACCGATAGTATTAAACTCAAAGGGAACGCCGCCGGCGTTTCTGATACCGGCTTTAACAGCCTCGCCTATCTGATCAAGCTGCTGATGACCGGGAATGTAGTCGCTCTTTGAGTTGACAACAGCAATAAAGGGACGCTTCATTTCAGTTTCATCAATTCCCAAAGCATTGAGAAGAGAACGGTGGGGAGCCCTTGAAGGGCCTTCCTTTAACAAATCACTTCGCATTTTAAACATCTCACTTATTAAAAATTTTGGTTTATAGGTTTAAATGCAACTGTTCGTTTGGAAAAACAGTGTATTTATCTAAAATAATACGATAGCAGATTTAAACGTATTTTTCAAGTTATTTTTATAAATATAAATACGCCGCCTGCAATAAAAAGAAAAAGCCTCTTACATTTAAGAGGCTTAAAAACAGAAAATTTTTGCATATTGAAAATAAAGTGAAAACCTGAAAATTTTAATTTGCTTTCAATATAAATATATTATTAAACTCAGTCGAAAAGTCCTCTTTTAAAGCTATCAAGATTATATCCCAGCGCAATTTCGATTGCATGCTGTCTTGCCGCACAGTCCTCGCATAGAATCTGATCGTCAGTAAGGACATTGGATATTATATTTGGTGTATATCCTGTGCCGAAAAATGTTTCGCCGCAGTCGTCACAGGTATGTACCAATCTCGGAATAAATATTATTGCAGAAACGGCAATTGCTGCAACTGCCACAAAAGCTGCAATTATTGCTATAATTGATGATTTTTTCATTTTAATCTCCTCAGTAAACCCATATTTTACAAAATTATACCACTAAAAAGCACATGCCCGCAAGGCGCAATTTATAAAGGATGAGGAAAGAAAAGATTTGAAATCATCAATTACTCATCTTCGTAATCGCTGAACACATCAGTATCTATTGCCTTGATTTCAAAAGTTTTCTTTATACTTACCCCGAAATTATATTCGATCATAAAATTAGCAAGTTTATTTCCGTCCATTAAAATAATATGTTGGTTTTTAGCGTAATCTATTGCCTGCTTTGTAAATTTTGAAGTAGTTACAAATAAACCTTTTCCGCCCTTTCCGGCTATGGCTCCCACAAAAGCCTGTACCTCCGGACGTCCTACGGGATGCTCTTCATTCCAGCGTTTTGCCTGAATGTATATAAGATTAAATCCTAATTTGTCCTCCATTATTATGCCATCTATACCCTCATCACCTGTAACGGCAGTTCTCATTGCGGCATTTTCAAAAGTCCCGTATCCCATTTTGGACATCAGATCCATAACCATTTTTTCAAAAGCTGTAGGAGAAAGTTTCATCACTTCACTTAAAATATCATCTGCCAGACTGTCGTTTATCTGTTTAAAAGCATTTTCCAATGCATCATCAGGTGTCTCGCTGTTATCCTCTAAGTTTTTCTGTATATCCGTATCCTCTGACTGTGTTCTGTTTTTAAACGCTCTGAACGAATCGTATTTCATTAAATAATCACTGTCTATTACCTCAGGACTTTCAAGAAAAGCCTTTTGTCCTTCCTCGGTAATAATAAATTTTCCCTTTGCAGGGCTTTCAATAAGTCCTGCATTTTTTAAATATGTCCTTGCCCAACTGGCACGATTAGAAAGATAAGTAATTCTTCCGCTGGGTACCATCAACATAACATCTTCATTGCTCAGATGAAAATAGTCTATTAAAAAAGCTTTTATCTCCCTTGAAGTATGTATTTTTCCGTCAGAGAGAAATTTTAATGTCGGCTTATGCATTTCAAAATATTTTGGAACACTCATAATTTATATCTCCTCAAAATTTGCAGGAATTATTTTCAGTATAAATTAAGTATATCACATAGACGACTTATGAACAAACAAAATAAAGAAAAAATCCCGACCACTTTCGTAGTCGGGATTTATGGCTGCGGAACTAGGATTTGAACCCAGACAAACAGAGTCAGAGTCTGTCGTGCTACCCTTACACAATTCCGCAATGTCGTGACAACGAATATTATTATATCCTTTTTTTCTGAAAAGTCAACACTTTTTTTAAATTTTTTTGAAATTTATAAAAAGCCGGAAAGTGCAAGGATTTTTCGCCTTACATTCCGGCTTTTCATAATATTTTACTTTACTTAATTACACTGTTTTATCTTAAGCGGAAAAGAAGCTTTGAATTTTTGAAAACGTTAATCATTCCCGCCCCTACAAAGTCTTTACATTTAAATGTACCCATAATCTCCTTATGGCTGAGGAAAACTGTGTACGTATCTTTACCACTTTGTATATTAAGTCCTGTAATTGCACCCGGCTCCTTTGCGGCAATGTCACCGCACTCCATTTTAAGGGGAGTTACTTTAAGTCCGTCGGGAGAAATTACTGTAATATGGCTCTGTCTTCCAAAACAGCGGCTTTTAACTTCCAGAGCAGGATTTTTACACTTAAAGTTATAGTATCTTGAAATTTCAGAAGACTGCTCTTTTACATTTACTCCACGTGCTCCGGTAAAATAAAAGTCAGCCTTAACATTATCTCCGGTATAAACGGCAGTATTACCTGATATTTTAAGTGAACCTGTTTCGGGGAAATGAAAATGGCTCGAATATGTATGAAGTCCTTTGCCGTCAAAGTCATCCACGATTATAAACACAGAGGGCTTAAGCCAGATAACCTTTCGCTGTACAAAACATCCGCCAAATAGTTTCATATATCCCAAATGGCCGCCGGCGGCAATTTCGTATTCATCGGCAATAATCATGGGTTCTTTAACTGACACAGCTGTTTTAAGATAACCCCATCCGCCGCTCTTAGGCTGATTTACAGTGTATTCCTTACCTGAAACAGTAGGCGCATTGTGCTGATATGCCGCTTTAAGAGCAAAACGTGCTTTATTGGGAACATAGGTATAACGTCCGGCATCTATCAAAACATCTTCGCCGTAAAGAGATAAGTCCACATGAAGCTTATCAGAATGACCGTGGCCTCCCCCTGTAAAACCGTTAATCATATGCATATAATGAGCTTTATTATCAAAGCCTGAACGCATAATGTAATTTCCGCTGTCGGAAAGCTCTATGGATTTAAAATTTGGCACCTTTACTTCTATTTTTTCGTACTCTTCAATAGATTCTTCTCCTGCAAGCCATACAGTTTCAAAATCAATTTTATCAAAAGCACAGTATTTCATCTGCGAATCTGAGAAAACATAGGCGCACTGTGTAAGCAGATCTCTTATATCAGTATCGTCACTGTCACCCATAATGAGATGATGTCCGTCAGGCTTTATCCATTTAAGCTCTGCCATTGCCATTTTATAGGTCTGCGTTTCTATTATCTCCGGTACTTCAAAGCCGTTTTTTCTCGCTCTGATAATAAAATCAAGGAAAGATTTAAGCACCTCAGCGTGATACATGGGAGACTGTTCTCGCTGGAATCCGTCTTCCATAATCTGAGCTACGCACTCTTTTTTGATACGCTCTATTGCTGTTTCTGCCATTTTTCTATCACCTAAAGCAATGGCTATATCAAACATTCCGTGATCCTGTATGGCTCCCCAGTTGCCGAAAATCGACCAATCACTGTGAGTTTCCATAAGAATTTTTCCGTGAAGCTTAAGGCTTTCTGTGTAAAGGTCTTTTACTTCCTTTAATTCCTCTGCACCATCAAAAAGCTCCATTGCAAGTGTCCAGTACTCTCCCCTGAGTCCTACCTCCAAAGAACGCCACATAGTCGCTTTGCTTTTCTTGTTATAAGGCACATTCTCTATCCAGTCTTTCATCAGACGCACAAAATTCTGAACATACTTTTTATCTCCGGTAAGCTGATAAGCCTGACCTAAAATAATAAAATACCGGTGACGGTTAAACTGCCATGTAAATTCCCTGTCATCTCCCGGAATATAATTCCAGTCTATTTTATCTTTAAATATAACCGGCTCAACGGTTCTCTCCATATCCCATGGCATATCAAAAAGAAAATAATTTTCACACACCTCATCTGCCACACGGAGAATGTGCTCGGTTTCTTCTTTCCAGTTATTTCTGCAAAATTCCGCAGTCTTTAAATACTTACTGTTCATTGGTTCCTCCAAAAGAAAAAATTTTATTATAAACAGCTGTTAAACATGCCGCAAACGTCCTGTAATCTTTCATCATTACACAGAAAGTATATCAGAGGATAAAAATTAATAATATACTTTTTTTGCTGAATTTAAAGCATTAATTGGCAACATAGCAATAAACAGTACAAAAGCAGAAAGCCCGGAATCAATCCGTGCTTTCTGCTTTAATCTATATAAACGGATTTCATGTACGAAAGAAATTTACATCCTTCCGCCCATGCCTCCGGAATTTTCTCCTGCGGGAGCACCGCCTCTGAATCCACCGCCAGGCGTTCCGCCTCCCATACCGGATGAGGAACCGTAAACAAGACTATCCATAGTTACTGAAACACTGCTGCTTCCTGCAACAAGAGTATAATCTGAACCTTCCGTTATTTCGGGACAGCTTATAATTACTGAATCATAAGCCTTTTCCGCTTCCCAAGAGATAATCTCATTGCCGCTGCTGTCCTTTAAAGTTACAGTGCTTCCTGCCTGCTGGGAATTAACAGATACCATCATTGTACCCTGAGTGGAAGAAGATGAAAAATTCTGCGCCATCTGGGAAGAACCGGTAGCTACAAACACTCCACCTGTTATTATAGCTTCCGAGCCGTAATCGAGAGCACCGTTTCCGCCGTTATCAGGTCCTGACAATATAACCTTGCCTCCTGAAACTTCAAGACTTCCATTTGAATCTATTCCGTCACCGGAAGCATCTATATTGAGAGTGCCGCCGGAAATTTTGATATACACATCAGAATCTGAAGCTTCAGAAAAGCTATCCGGAGTACGGGGACCGGCAAAACCGCTCTCATCGTTTCCTCCAGCTGCATTTATACCGTCATCTGAGGCAACTAAAGTTATTTCTCCACCGGATATATCTATATTTAAGCCCTCTATGCCCTCATAGCTTTCGGTGATATTCATAGTGCAATCTGCAATCGAAACATTTGAGTCAGCATGTACTGCATCATCACCGGTAGCAATGTTGTAAGAGCCGCTGTTTATTTTAATATTTGAATTGGAGTGAATTGCATCATCGGCAGAATTGATATTAAACGTTCCTCCATAAAGGAGTAAATCTCCTCCTGCTTTTACGCCTTTCGTGCTGGATGTATCATCAGTTTCATCAGCGGAAAAATCTGAACTTGTTTCACCCGGTCTACCAAAGCTCTGCATGGTTTCCTGATGACTCTCGCCGTTTTCACTGCCTCCTCCGGCAGTAAGTGTATATTCTCCGCCGTTTATCTGCATATAATTTTCGGCGCTCAGTGAATCTCCGTCAGAATTAATACTGAAAGTACCGTCGGCGATATATACAAAGCCTAATGTTGTATCATCAGCATTTTTTGCATGAACTCCGTCCTTACCGGAAGTGATATTAAATGTACCTGCTGCAATTCTTACGCTGTCTTTTCCTGAAAGAGCGTGGCTTGCAGATGTTATATTGTAAGTTCCGCTTGTAAGGATAAGGTCATCCTTAGACACTATTCCGTGACCCGCTTTAGCGTTTATGGTTAAAGTTCCGGCTCCGTTAAGAGTAAGATCAGATTTTGCAAAAATAACGCTGTCAATATTGTTTTCGTCAATAGCGCTGTACTGTCTGCCATTTGTAAGAGTATTCTCTGTATTTGTGGCAGTTGTTATAAATACTTTATCGCCCTGAGAAACATATATAGCCGCTGAGCTTTCACTGGTAATATAAGCTCCGCTGAGTACAAGCTGTACTTTTTCCGTATCATCAACAGTTACTATTATCATGCCGTCATTAAGAGTACCTGAAAGAATATAAGTTCCCTCATTAGTAATCGTAACAACCGAACCAGAAATATTGACACTATCGGAATCACATGACGCTGTATCACCATTAAGTGAAACTGAAACTGCCGTAGTTTCATCATAACCTATTTCCATATCTCTGTCAGTAAACATATCCGATGAATCAATCTGTACAGCAGATGAATCTGTTTCAGTCGGCTCTGAATCTGTATTACCAGAGCAGCCTGACAGCATTATTATCAATGCCATAAGAAAGACAAGTATTTTTGTTTTTTTCATTTTCTCAGCTCCTTAAAGCTCATAAACATTGGTCTCCTGTTTAGAGACAGTTATTTCAAGATTTCCGTTTCGGCAGCGAAGCTTATCAATAAGTTCCTTTTCCTTTGCGCCCGTGCGAAGAGTAAGATTATAAGTTAATCTGAACAGACTGCCCATATTTGTGGTTTTGACCTGTACAAGCTCCCATTTAGAAGCATATTCATTAAGCAAATCTTCAAATACTCCTGTGTAATCAAGATCTTCGGGAATTGTAATATGCAAAGTTTTATAAAGAGCTGTTTTTTCCCGATGCCAAAATCAAAACAGCTGTAAATAAGGCTTACTACACTCAGTACAACGGAAAACAAAACAGCATAAGCTATATATCCCATACCGCATATTAATCCCGCTCCCATCGCAAGAAAAATTGCTCCTATTTCACGGGCAGTTCCCGGCACGGAACGAAATCTTACAAGGCTGAAAGCTCCTGCAACGGCAACTCCGGCTCCCACGTTTCCGTTTACCATCATAATCACTACACATACCACCGCCGGAAGAAGAGCCAACGTTGCAGCAAAACTTTTTGTACACCGTGTTTTAAATGCATACAGTGCAGCAATTATAAGTCCCACTATCAGTGCGCTGCCCACACAGATTAAAAAATTGCTCACTGATATTACCTCGGTCAAACCTGTATCAAAAATCCCTTTAAATATATTTTCAAGCATCTTTAAGCCCTCCTGAAAAAATTGTTTTATAAGCTGTTCCGTATTTTGAAAAAGAAGTTTTGAATATACGTTCCCGTGAAAGAAAATGGGTCATCCACAGGGGAACACCACCAGAAGTTTTTATCTCCATAAGAACCTTTCCCGGCTCAAGTACCGGAGTTCCGTAAACCTGCTCGCCAAGAGAAAGGGCGTTTTGTCTGAAGAGAATATTTTCGTCGAATGTCACTCTGAAATCTCCTCCGTCACGGGAATAATACGCTTCACGCTCATAAGAAAGAAATACTGTCGGTTTCAGAGTATGGTAATAGTCACGGAAATAATCTATCTCCTGAGCTATCTGAGAATGTACGGGGAAATCTTCTCCGCTGCAAATACAATCCATAGCCTGTTCACGTGGCAGGACAATTCTCCTTTTATACACAACAGATTTATATTTCTTTTTAAGTTCCACAAAAGTCGGATCATCCGCTCCGGCAGCTCCATAGCTTCTGAGCCTGAGCTTTTCTTTATAAAGAGGTCTTTCCAGGGAACGGCGTATAAGACGGAAATTGTCGGTATCAAAATATATATTCCTGATAGTTGTACGTCCGTATTTATCAATTGCCATATATGGCTCCATAACTTTTAAAATTTTTTCCTTTTGCTCTTTAGTGAGCATATATTTAAGCTCATAGCGTTTAAAAACGTTCTGATATGTCATGTAAATTTCTCCTTTATGTAACTGATTTTAAACTGCGTACCCTAAATGAACCTTAAAGTTTCAAAAGTTTTTTATTTTTTTCGTATTCCTTATTTTCATTTAAATGGTATATAATAACTTAAAAGCTATATAAAGCCGTATTTTTTAGTTTCAGTTAAAGTAAAGCTGATATATTTAATGTAAAGAAAACAAAACCTATTAAATAAGGTGATCTTATGAGACTATTACTCGCTGAAGATGAAAAATCCCTCTCAAGGGCAATAATAGCCATACTTGAGAGGAATAACTATTCCGCTGATGCGGTTTATGACGGTTTGGAAGCTCTCGAATATCTTGAATCTGACACCTACGACGGACTTATTCTAGATGTAATGATGCCGAAAATGGACGGAATTACCGTGCTTAAAAAGTTAAGGGAAAAAGGCAACAATATACCTGTACTTATGCTGACTGTAAAGTCAGAAATTGATGATAAGGTGCTTGGTCTTGACAGCGGAGCCAACGATTATCTTACAAAACCCTTTAACACACGTGAGCTTTTAGCACGAATCAGAGCCATGACAAAAACCAATACAGTACAAGCTACAAAGTATATTAACCATGGGCAATATTTCACTTAACACTGCTACCTTTGAGCTTTCAGCTCCCGGCGGCAGCTTCCGCCTTGCAAATAAAGAATTCCAGATGCTCGAAATGCTCATGAGAAACGCAGGACGACTTATTCCGACGGAGCGGTTTATGGAAAAAATCTGGGGATATGACAGTGACGCTGAAATAAGCGTTGTATGGGTCTACATTTCTTACCTTCGCAAAAAGCTTACAGCCTTAGGAGCAAACGTGCAGATTAAAGCTGCAAGAAATGCCGGCTATTCTTTGGAGGAAGTAAAATGATTAAAAAGCTGAGAATCAAGCTCATAGCAGTTTCAATGGTTTCTCTGTTTACGGTGCTTTTTATAATTGCCGGAACCATTAACCTTATGAACTACATAGGTGTTGTAAGAGACGCCGACAGTATTCTGACAGTTTTAGCGGAAAACAACGGAGTTTTTCCGAAATCTGAGAATCCGCCCGGAGGCAAATTTTCCCCTGACCATGATTTACGTTCGCCGGAACTTCCATATGAGTCCCGCTATTTCTCCGTACTTCTTGACAGCAGCGGTTCTGTTATATCGGTAGACACAGGAAAAATTGCCGCTGTTGACACATCAAGTGCAATAGAATACGCTGAAAAGGCTATGGTTAAATCCGGGAGCAATGGATTTATAGGAAATTACAGATATACAAAACAGGTATCCGAAACTGAGACCATGGTAATTTTCCTTGACTGCTTCCGTGGAATCTCAACTTTCCGTTCATTCCTTCTCACAAGTATAGGTGTCTCCTTTTTCGGTATGCTCGCAGTATTTATTCTAATGGTTTTACTGTCCGAAAAAATAGTCAAACCTATTTCCGACAGCTACGAAAAGCAGAAACAATTCATTACAGATGCAGGGCATGAGATAAAAACACCTCTTACAATAATCGACGCCGATGCCGAAATACTGGAAATGGATTACGGCGAAAACGAGTGGCTAAAAGATATAAAATCACAGATAAAGCGTCTTACATCTTTGACAGAAGATCTCACTTTTCTTTCACGTATGGAAGAAGAAAAAGGACTTTCTGAAATGATAGACTTCCCCCTCTCCGATGTTGTAAGCGAAACGACGCAGTCTTTCCAGGCTCCGGCAAAAACTCAAAATAAAACTTTTTCAGCTGAAATAGAACCGATGCTATCCTTTTGCGGAAACGAAAAGGCCATCCGTCAGCTTGTTTCGATTCTTCTTGACAATGCCCTCAAATATTCCCCTGACGGAGGCAATATTTCCATAAGCCTAAAAAAGCAAAACAAAAGTATGTCTCTTAAAGTATTCAACACAGCACAAAACGTTGACACCAAAAACCTCGACCGCCTTTTCGATCGTTTTTATCGAGGCGATAAATCCCGCAGCTCTGAAACGAGAGGTTATGGCATAGGGCTTTCCGTCGCAAAGGCCATTGTAACCTCCCATAAAGGAAAAATTGCCGCCTCTTCAAAAGACGGTAATTCACTTACAATAACAGTAACTCTGCCGGCTTAAAAAACAAACCTCGTCCTCTGTCATATTGCGTATATTCGTATGTACATCTGACACGACACAAAAAAGCAAAAATCCCTTGCAAATTATCCTTAGATTATTTATAATGTTATGCGGTACTCAAAACCGCTGTGCTACTGTGGCTCAGTTGGCAGAGCAGCTGATTCGTAATCAGCAGGTCGCCGGTTCGAATCCGGCCAGTAGCTCCAAAGCTTCGACACACAAATTGTGTTCGAGGCTTTTATTTTTTCATATCAAAATAAACTGATTTATTTACGTGTTTCTCTATTATTCATATACCGAATTCAAGCTAAACTCAATATCTACCTGAACGTTCATTATAAGATATTGTACTTTTCCGCTTATATTTTCTTTTCCACTAAATGTTACCTTTTCTAATTCGCTGAAATCAGAGCTAAAATATGCGGTTATTATTCCGTCAGTGAGAGTATATTTCCCAGACTTAACACTGACTGTTCCAGGAAGTTTAAGATATTTTACGGCATTATTTAAAATTTCTTCTGTCCTTTTCTTTTCAACAATTCCATGATAATTTCCCGCTCCCTGTGATATATCAATACCTGATGAATAATTTTTAAGTCTGAAAACAATACTGTTATTTATCTTCTCTGCCGTTTCAATATTGTTGGCAGAAAGCTTCATAAGAGAACAGGTTGATTTACCGTTATCTGGGGTCTGTGTCTGCTCACGCAGGCCTTTATTTTTTTCTTCACTTAAATCAATTTTTTGTCCACCTAAATTTATCATTCCGCTGAGTGTTTTCTGGCTCATGGATATACGATCTAAATTATTTTTGCTGATACTGCGGTTATACAAATCCACAAGTGACTGCTTACTTTCGCTTTTTGGTATAGCATTTGCCGTCTCGGCTTCCGGTTCAGTCTGTAGTTCCGTAGTCTCGCTTTCTTCCAAAAAAGTTTCATTTGTCTGAGGGCTGTTAAAAAATGTTTCAGTTTCTGAAACAGACGGCAAAGTTTCTGAAATTTCTTCTTCGCCGCATCCTGCCGAAACAATCAGCAATGAAAAAAGAACAAGTCCGGTACAGATTTTCAAAAATTTATTTTTCATTAAGATGCACCTCCGTTTTCACTTTAATATATGCGTGAAAAATCAGAGTAAAAACAATAATCCCCGCAGATAAACTGCGGGGATACTTCGTGTGCATATAGAGTTTTGTTAAATTCTTATGCCGAGTATGTTGAAGAAAGGTTTACAGCAACATTTGCATCGATTGACATAACAAGATACTTAAGCTTACCAGCATAATTTTCACTTGCTGTAAATGTAACCTTAGTAATCTTTGTGAAATCGTCATTGAATGTTGCCTTGATAACGCCATTCTGAAGAGTATAAGTACCGGAAGCAAGTTTAACTCCACTTACACCGATATCTCCTGCAATTATATTAATAATCTGATCTCTTCTTGCATCGTCGACAACTCCAACATATCCGCCTGCGCCGTTAGATGCAGATGAACCTGAGAAAGTGTTGAGAGTAATTGTAACAGTATTTCCGCTGCGTGTAGCTTTCTTTACGTTACTGCTGCTGAGAGCTTTAAGATCAGAAGCAGTCTTTGAAGTATTATTTACATTAATCTGATTGCGGACGCCTGCTTTATCTCCTGCCATAACATCATAGTTTACAACGCTTACTGTACCCTTTGTCAAAGTCTGGGTCATTGCTGTACGGCTGAGACCGCTCTTTGTTACTGCACTGTTATAAGCAGCGATGATATCTGCCTGTGAATTGGGTGCAGAAGAAGTTGAACCGCCGCCCTGTGACTGATTCTTTGTTTCCTCAGTCTTTTCACTATTCTGAGCCTGAGTATCTTTAGCTGAATCGCTTTCAGATGAATCTGCCTGAGTATCGCTTACTGAAACATCACTGCCGGCTACTGTATCCAAAGTACCTTCTTCAACAACACTGGGATCAGTAGTAGTTCCTTCATCTTCATTGTTTCCGCATGCTGCAAAGCTGAGCACTAAAACAGCAGCAGAAAGAACGCATAAAAGCTTTTTCAAAAATGCACTTTTCATAAATATCTCCCTTTCATTTAATAAGCTATCTTCAAACTGTTAAGATATATATAATCTTCACAATTCAACTATGCAGTATTATAAAACACATTTTGAGTTTTATTTTTCTATATTAGAATTAAAAGCCTTAAATATCTAATTTTCTAAACTTTTTCTAACATTTATGAATAAATTATGTATTCAAAATGAATTTTTATGCTCAATATATACAAACAGCAGTATCCTGTTTTAGACATTATGACTGTTTTTTGAAAGCTCTTTGATTTTCATTGTTAAAAATAAATCAATGAGCTGCTATGCTCATTGATTTACTTTTTTAATACCAATATATAATTGTCAAAAAAGAATTATAGCTTTGCAAAATAACGTTAAAATAACGAAATGTTTTACTTTTCCATAGCGGCACTGTTCATAGCAAAACGCAAAACGTTCATCGCTGTTCTCTGAAGCTCTCCCCAAGTAATTCCTCCCTCTTTGCCCAAGGTCTCAAGAAGAGTTCTGTCCGGTATTCTGAATCCTACACGTTTTCCGCCGGGCATAAGTACATCAACCTGACTGCGCACACGATAAGCATTATTTCTGATTTTAGGAAATTCCGGACTGTGAGAAGAACGCATCCACCAGTCGGTCATGACATTGCCCTCATAACCCCATTCATCTCTGAGAACCTGAGTGCAAAGCTCATAGTTATAATGGCTCCATACGCCGTTAACTTTATTATATGAAGTCATTATATTCTGCGGATGTGCAGTTTTCACACAGATTTCAAAGCCCTTAAGATAAATTTCACGCAGTGCTCGCTCGGTAACTCTTGAATCGTTATAATTTCGGTTATACTCCTGATTGTTGCAAGCAAAATGCTTCGGACAGGAAGATACTCCTGTTTTCTGAAGTCCTTTCACTGCTCCTGCTGCTATGATTCCTGTAAGGAACGGATCTTCCGAATAATACTCAAAGTTTCTGCCGCAAAGAGGACTTCTGTGAATATTCATTCCGGGAGCCAAAAGTATATGGCTGCCTCTTTGGAGCATTTCTATACCGACTTGTTCATATAAATTCTCAACTAATTCAGAATTAAAGGTACACGCTAACAGCGTTCCTATAGGTATAAGTGAACAGCTGCTCCTGAGTCTTATTCCGGACGGTCCGTCAGTTGTTATAACCGCAGGCACACCTTTTTCCCTGAGGGATGGCAGAACTCCACCTAAAGCGCCGGCATTGCCCTTAGCACCCAAAGGACTGTCCATTTTATAATCTCCTCTGGAGATAGCTTCCAGTTCTTTTTTATTAAGCTGTGCTACAAACTCTTCCATGGTACATTTGCCATTTTTAACGTCAGAAAGCTTTAAGCCTTTATCACCTGTATATGGTATATCCTTAGGAAGATTTTTTATAATTTTTTCTTTCAGATGTGTCTGAGTAATTGGTGCATCCTTTTCGCAGAGTGTACGCTCACCGTCTTTTTCTTCGGCAGATATTATTTTAAAGGATTCCTGAAGCTGTGAAACAGGAGAAAGCTGCTCTATAAGTTCATTTTCTTCCTGAGTATATTCAAAACAGCTTTCGGCATTTCTTACATCAGTTCCTATGAAAAAGCGATATTCGCCCTTCTGCAAAACATAGGCAGAAGCAAATCCTGTTACACCTGTCTGATCGTAAGAAGCAAGCTGCTGTCTGTTTACAGATAAGACTATTTCCTCTTCTTCACCGGGTGCAAGATTTACCGTCTTTTTAAAAGAAACAAGTTCCCTTGAGGGATTGCCTAAATCACCACAGGGCTTTTCTACATAGCATTGGAGAACTTCTTTTCCGCAATAAGTTTCACCTGTATTTTTAACAGTACATACAAAATCAAAACCGTTCTCTGTGCTCCTGCATTCCTTAAGGCTCCATAAAAAACCAGTGTAGCTGAGTCCAAAACCAAAGGGGAAAAGCACCTGATCTTTTCGGAACGTTTCAAAATATCTGTAACCTACATATATATCTTCACAGTAGTTGTTATATTCCTTTGCTCCGAAATCATTGGCACATGGATAATACTCATACTTTTTCACAATGGTATCAGAGAGCTTACCTGAGGGATTTTCCTTTCCCGAGAGCAAATCAGCAATTGCGTTCCCGCTTTCCATACCGCCCTGCCATGCTATAAGCACTGCATCAACATCAACATTTTCCAAAAAAGACATATCCATAATACTGCCGATATTGAGTATCACAGCAGTTTTTGAAAAAACAGAAGTAATAAGTCTGAGATTCTGGAGCTCTTCATCGGTAATATAGTAGCTTCCCTTTTCTAGAACATTTTCTCTGTCCTCACCGGAAGAACGGCCTATTACAAAAATCGCACAATCTGATTCCTGTGCCGCCTCTTTTACAAGCTCTTCACTAAGCTTCATATCAGGATAAAATCTCGGCCAGTGACCCCACACACCGTGATTTATTGTATTTTCTCTGCACCATTTTTCGTATACAGCTGCCAATTTCTCATTGAGAACAAGGTCAGCATTATTGCGTATTCCGTCAATAAGATTTACAGAATATGGGCGGTTGACATCGCCTCCCGAACCGTATCCGGTATAAAACCAGTCCACCTGAACTCTGCCGAAAACAGAAACCTTTGTGCCTGCCGGGAGCGGAAGCATCTGGCGGTTTACAAGCAAAACTGCACCCTCTGATGCCGTCGCTCTTGAAATTTCGGATATTTTTTCAGATACCTTGCCGCCTGATGAAATTGTATTTTGTTTCTGTGACAGTCCACCGAAAATATTCATAACCCTTACCTCTTTCATATTTTATAGACCATATACAAAACAGCAAAAAACATTACAAAAATATGATAGCATAACATTCTTAGTTGTCAATTAATAATCTTTAAAAAGAAAAATCAAAACACTGATTTAATTTTTGTAAAATAAAAAACGCTGAAAATAAAACTCAGCGTTTTTATCATAATATTCTATGTTGAATTACCAGTATTTATATCTCCACTTTTTTCTTCTGCCTGATTTCAATTATAACGGCTGCAATAGTTACAGCAATCAAAACAGCTATGAAAATAAAAGGTTCGTATTTTGTTGTGAGCATTTTTTCATAGTAAAAATCATCGAGAGCATAAGAAATGAATCTTTCAAAAAAAACAATTGGCAATGATAGAAGCAATAAACCAATGGCAAAAGGTGCAAATATATTATCGAAATGATAAGCGATTATCGCCGTTAAAAGAAGTGTCAAAATTCCGCAAATGCTAAGTCCCAAAAGTAAAAGTATGTAAAGCTCTAAAAGCGTAAGACCCGAATAACATTTGGAAGAAATATCCGACAGATTAGTATTTGATATATCCCAGGGATCCATATGATTTAAAAACATCATAGTATCTATTTTGCAGTTATAATATCTTGAAACATTCCAGCTGAGAAAATATGAAACTGCAATAAGAACGCCTACGCCAACTGTTATAAACTGAGAAACAGCAACAGCCGCAATTTTATTGCCATATGATTTGCGTCCGATTTTTGAAGAATATTCAAAAAGTGCCGTTTTACTTTTATTTTCACTTACCATGTACGGAACAACTATAAATAATGACGCAACTACGGCAAAAAGAATAATTGACAGATCTTCTCCGATTTCATAGTTAAAAGTGTCACTCATAACATGATAGACCTGCGGTTTTCCCTGCTGCGCCGCAGTTTCCATGTAATTTACAACTTCCCGAAATCCATTTTCAAAGTACACCGGATAGTCTGTGCCATCGTATTTATAAAATCCTTCCGTCACCGTGAGGCAGTACTGCTCTACTTCAGGAGAAACTTCACGTAAACCTTCATAGTGACGTATATCAGCATTATAACCTGCGCTTTTTAAAATCTTATCGTTTCTTAAGGCACTATCAACCTGTTTTTCAAACTTTTGCAGCTCTTCCTTTACAAGGGGAAGCTCATCTGCATCAATAGTTTCGCCGTATTTTTTGAGAAGCGTATCTTTAAATTTAAGCTCCACAGAATAATGGCTTAGATCCAAAGGGATTTGTTCAGGATAGTTTTCCGTATCAAATTTCGAGATTACCGAACTTACATCACGAAATACAAACAAAAATCCCAGAAAAAGAAATACGCAAACGGCAACAACTACATTGCGGAATTTAAAGATTTTTTTAAGCTCATTTAAAATCAGTTTTATTCTCATCTGTTTCCCCCCCTTAAGAAGAAAATGCCTTTCGTAATTAAATAATTATATAGTTTTTTTCCTGAAAATACGGCTTGAAACTGCGGCAAATCCCACACTCATAGCTGCCCACAAAGAAGCAACCCAAAGGACAAAGTTTTTATCGGCAAAAATCCCTGTTCCGCTTACAAACCATTTGTCGGTGTTGATAGTTAAAATGTTGTTTCCTGTACCGAGATTAATAAGTAAAGTAACAGGGTTATAAGCTAAAACTCTCATTAATGCCGGTGCATTTTCTCCCGCACCTATGCTCAATATAAACATGAGTGTTGTAATGCCAAGATATGCCACAAGACCCATATACTGATTTTTTATCTGCAAGGCTAAGGCAAAAGATAAAAGAGAAAACACAATTACAAGAAGATAACCTATAAGCAGATGAACAATAAGATAAGTTATTACCGTAAAGCCATAGGGAGTATTTATTCCCGCAAGGCTTACAGGTAAATTTAAAAATCCGTCCATACGGTAAAAAATAAAATATGCAATGATAGATAAAAGGCTTATAAACCAATAGATCACCGATATAGAAACCAGACCTGTATAAAGCTTTACCCCTTGCAGGCTGCGGCCTGTTTTTGTACTGAAAATTACAGACTGTGTATCCTTATTAAATTCGTGATACACACTCTTAAGCACCATATAAGCCCCTAAAAGTGACATTTCAATATAGATTAAAATTAGGAGCTTTGAGTAAAGCAGTTCATTTACCAGTGACACTCCGGGAGAGGTGAAATAGCCCGCATTTTCATTTTCCGTTCCGGCTTTTAAAAGCTGAGTTTCAGCATTTTCAATCATACTCATTAAAGTATTGTAATTTTCAATTTCGGTGGTGTAATAATCTCCGTCTTTTACACTTCCTGACATATACATAAATATTTCGTCAATAGACTGAGGCTCTTTTTTATATTTTTCTTTAAAAGACTTTGCCAGAGAGTCGTATTTCTCCTGAGCTATGGCTTTCATCTGCTTAAGAGACTCAGGAGTAATTTCCGCTCCTGTTTCTGCAATTACACCGTTTATAAATTTAGTACTGTCACGGTATGAGCTATGCTGAATAAGCACACCGAAATTTACAAGCAGAGACAGAATAATAAAAACATAAACTATTTTATCGGACGCTGATTTTATAAATTCGTTTCTGAAAATCTTCATAGCTTCATCAGTCCCTAAAAGAATATAAAAATACATCTTCCAGCGTTGGTTTGACAGGAATCGCTCCGGGTACTGCCTCTCCTGCAAAACGGATTTTTATAGTACCGCCGTCGTATCGGTGAGACAGAACCTGATATTTTTCCGTAAATTCATCAAACTGGGCATCGCTGATTGTAAGTTCGAAAATTTCTGTATCAAGCTGTGAACAGATATCCTCGACGCTGTTGTTATAAAGAATTTTGTGGTCCTTTATCATCACTATTTTATTAGCTATGGACTCAACATCTGAGACAATATGGGTAGAGAGCAAAACCGTTTTGTACTTTGACAATGAAGAAATTATATTTCTGAAACGTACACGTTCCTTGGGGTCAAGTCCCGCCGTAGGTTCATCTAAAAGCAGAATTTTAGGGTCATTCAAAAGCGCCTGAGCAATTCCCACACGCTGAATCATACCGCCTGAAAATTTCTTCATCTTTTTATTTGCAACATCTTCGAGAGATACAAGCTTTAAAAGCTCCTTGATTTTCTCATCTACTCCCTCGTTTACTCCCTTTAATGCTGCAAGATATTTAAGATATTTTACCGGTGTATAATCTTTGTAATATCCGAACTGCTGGGGAAGAAATCCTATAATCTCACGGTATTTTTCATCGAGCTTGGTTATCTCAGTACCGTCCCACAGAATTTCTCCCGAGGATGGAAAAGAAAGGGTTGCAAGCATTTTAATGAGAGTCGTTTTACCTGCTCCGTTGGGAGCTACAATACCGTAAACACCATTCCCGAACTCAATACTGATATTGTCAAGAGCCGTAAAATTCCCGTATTTTTTTGTGACGTTTTTAACTGTAAGCATATTCATTCCTCCTTTTAGAGATAAGCTTTGGCAGAGAAGTAAAATATAATATTGCTGCGCCGGCAACAATTATCATCCATACAAACAGCGGAACTGATTTGAGGAGTCCCATTAAAAAATCCTTGGGGTAAACATAAAAAAGAATGTCAGCAGCAATCCACAAAACCGAGAAAGCAATTACGGGCTTTAAAGTGGAGAATTTAAGGAGCATTGCAATCAGCAAAAGTGAGTAAACAAAAAGAGCTGAAAGAGAAAGACTTATAACCGTTACAAAGGAAATTTTAAAATCTGAGAAAAGAACAAGTATATATAATGAATTTACCACTACACTCAGAAGAGAAAAGACAAACATACGATAAGCGAGCAGATGCAGAAATGAGTATTTACAGGTCATTTTGATTATGAAAGTGTCCGATGTTCTTTCCTTTGCGAAGTTAAGGAAAAACAAAAGCGCAAACATAAAAGGCGCAAAAGTAAAGGAGAAGAGATAAATTTTTTCTTCTGCATGAGGTAAATTGTTAATGGAAAAGTAAAAGAGAGTGTATACAGCACCTGTGACGATAAGCGAAATAAGCATAACGTCGTAGACACCGTAGAAAATGTTTTTAATACCCAGATTAAAGGTCATATTTTTGAGAAAAGAATAAATTGTATCTCTCTTTTCTATACCCTCACGGCAGATGATTCCAACAGATTTTTCTATTTGTTCATTGGTTGGATATTCAATTTTCATCTGCTTCCACATCCTTTCTGAGATTTTTTAAAGCTTTATAATACTTTGTTTTCACTGTGTTTTCCGAAAGTGACATTATCTCGGCAATTTCACGGAAGGTTTTATCTGAGAAAAATTTAAGTCTCATTATCTGCTGAATTTCAAAATCATACTGCGTCAGATAACACATAACTTTCTGCACAAGCAATTTATGTTCGGCTTGCGTTTCCATATCTCCGCTGTCTGACAAAAAGAACTCACATTCTTCAATATCGGTTATCTGCGAAAAATATTTATAGTTTGCCGAGCGGAAATAATCCACCACTTTGTTTGACGCTATTCTGTACAGCCATGTTTTAAAAGCTGCTTTCTTCGGCGTATATGCATCTATTGACCGGAGCATGGAAATAAAAATTTCCTGTGTCAAATCCATGGAAAGCTGCATTTCCCCAGTCTGCCTGTAAACAAAGGCGTAAATCTCCTTATAATATGCAGAAATAAGCTCGTCCGCCGCTTTTTTATCGCCGTGTTTTTGTATTCTTTTAATTAAAACTTTTTCGTGCTCCACCGCTTTACCTCATGCAAATAATTATTTTGTATATTATATCATCAGGCGGCTCTTTTTCACCGTTTTTCTTTCTCTCATACATGTATTCGTATGGGCAAACAAAATAGTTTTAGAAATTATAAAAACTTAAAGGGAAGCAAACACGCAAAAATGTCTGCTTCCCTTTTCAGTTTCTTTAATAATCAATATTACTCGATTTACTTCGTGCACACTGCAAAATTATTTTCTCAATATAAGCATAATTACATCGTTATCTGAAAGCTTTATTTTAATACTTTTTTCAGTATTTATTTTTTCTGAATCAAGAGTGCCTTTAAAGGGCTGAGAATTTTGCTTTATTCTTTCAACTTCCTCAGGAGTAAGGACCGCTGGTTTTCCCATTTCTTCCCAAATTGAAAACGGATCTCCACTGCCCTTTCCTACTCTTTCAATGGAAACATCTGAAAAATCCGGAGCATTTTTTAAACTGATAACCGCAGAATATTCTCCGCCGTCCTCTGTAAAATTTTGAGCATACAGCATTATGTAAACGCTGCCAGTATTATCACAGAAAGCTGTCATTTCTACATTATCATCAGTAATCGGCAAGGTGTACCTTTTATCAGGAAGCGCCGCAAGCATTTTCATTGCATAAAATGTAGGCTTTTTGATTGCATCAATTGTCATAAGCCCAAAGCCGCCGCAAAAGGGATCGGCAAAAAAGAAAAGTTCTTCAAAAATATCAGAGAAAGTCCAGTAACTGCTGCCGTCAATAATCCCCTGATTGTCGAGAACTGTTTTGACAAGGAAAGATGCCGCCTTAGGTTTATCATGAATTTCTGCTACGCAGTTTGAACTGATGCTCCACTCCGTATAGTACACTGGAAGATTACATGCATCTTTCCGCACACGTTTAGCTTCTCTCGTCATATATCCTTTAAGGTTATTTGAGAAATCGTTGACGTTATCAAAAATCGGCTGAAGCATACTTCTGAGAGTATTGCTGTAAATTCCCGTTCTCAGTTTTCTTATGGCTCTGAGGCGTTCACTATTAACGGTATGACCGAGAGCGTCGGTAGGATACTGGTGGGTAGAAATAAAATCCACAGGTACGTTTTCTCTTTTACAAAAATCCAAAAATTCAGTAATATGCTTACCCGCAGTTGTGGCAGGTCCGCCTACAATCAGTTTTTCACTGACTCCTTTTAAAGCAGCTACTGTATTGGCGTAAAACCTGAAATAATCTTTCATAGTTCCCTTAAAGAAGCAAGAAAGGTCAGGCTCGTTCCAGACTTCAAAATACCATGTGCTTACTTCATCAATACCATATCTGTCAATAAGAAATTCGGCAAACTCACGTATAAACTGCTGCCATTGTTCTGTCTTTTTCGGCAAAGTTACATTACCCTTATAATGGAAAATAGTCTTTTTTCCTGATGCCAGAGCAGAGGGCATAAAGCTTATTTCCACAAATGGCTTCATGCCCGCACTGAGCAGATTATCATAAACACGTCCCACCTGATAGAAATTAAATATTTTTCGGCTTCCTGTTATCCTCAGGGGTAGATGGTCTTCAAGGCACACACAGACATTCATATCATCGTCAAAAACACCGTGGAAACGCACCCGCTCAATACCGAGTTCATCATGAACAATTTTTAGCTGCTGCACATAGTCTGCTCTCTGTGCCAGTGCAGCATGACCGCTGCCAACACAAAACTGCCAGTGCTTTTTAACATTTTCTGTTTTACCGTTACAATCAAGCTCAAACTTAAATTGTTTCATAAGTTTCTCCCATCTTCCGCAGCCTGAATATATCACAAATTCTCTAAAATTTATTTGAATATATGCTTATCAGTAATTTGGACTATCGGCTTTTTAAAGCTCTGAGTTTCAAAAACAATTATCTCATTTTCCTCTTTAAGCCATACCCCGGGAATATACAAAGTACGCTGGGGACCCACATTCCAGTATCTTCCTAAATTTCTGCCGTTTACAAAAACATAACCTTTTGTGAAATTTCTTATATCCACAAAGCAGTCATGTCTTGAACTTGCCTTGAATTTACCTTTCAGGTAAACTGGAAAACTGTCGTTAATACCATTTGCAAAAGTCAGATTTTCTGTTTTATCAAGAGGAATTGTGTAAACGTCAAAATCGTAAACGTACTGATCGCCAATCATCACATTTTTAAGACCCTTACGGTCATGTATCCTTTTTGCAAAGTTAATTCTGCCCATTGCCTCTACGAGAATATCAACGGTAATTTTTCCCTTGAAGGCGGGAATCGGGAATGAAAAGCTCTCAGGAGCATCCATACCAGCTTTTATCTGCTTTTTAGTGAGAGAAGCGGAGCGGTCAAATCTTCCTATTAATTTCCCATTTATATACACTGAAGCAATATCGTGCACTCCATCGGCAGCTATGGAAGTTGCCGGATAATCCCCTTCTATTTCGGTATGATAGAGTATCATGCCGTAATTCTGTCCGTAATGCTCCATATAATGGGCAAAATGATCGGAGTGTTTTGTACCGTTAAGCTTTATATTTTCAATAAAGGATGCACTTTCCGTTAGCTTTACTTCACCAATGTACTGTGTTTGGGGTCTCGGAGGAAGCTCAGGCGGTTCAATTTCCTGTTTTCTGCACAAAAGCTCACGCATTATGTAATATTTCTTCGTATAATCACCGTACTCATTGAGCGGTGCACCGTAATCATAGCTGGTGGTTATAGGCTGATAAATTTTTGCATAGTTTGCCCCTGCCATATAACCGAAATTTGTTCCTCCGTGGAACATATAAAAATTAAAGCTTGCATCCTGCTCAAAAAATTCATTGAGTATTCTGCTGAATCTCTTCTTTACACCGATATCTACCCCGCCGTGGTGCTTTTCACGGAAATGATCAAACCAGCCGCACCACATTTCACCACACATAAGGGGTTTATCCGGCTGATATTCTTTCAAATCTGCAAAACCTGTTTTAGGATATGAACCAAAATTCACAACCTTGTATTCTTCCGGGAGACTACCGCCGGACAGACAGTATTTGCTTTCACCATCGGAAGTAAAGAGCATAACATCAATACCGTTTTGGCGAAGATTATCCCTGATAAATCTCAGATATTTTTTATCTGTACCGTAGCTTCCATATTCATTTTCGATCTGTACAGCTATAATCGGTCCGCCCTTTGTCACCTGAAGCTCTGCAAGTTTTGGAATAAGCACATCAAAATATCTCTTTACAAAGCCTATATATCTTTCATTATAACAGCGAAGTTTTATATCATCATACTTTAAAAGCCATGCAGGGAATCCGCCGAACTCCCATTCCGCACATATATAGGGACCTGGACGCACAATAACATAAAGCCCCTCACGCTGAGCCGTTTTGATAAATTCAAAAACGTTGTTCTGTCCCTCAAAATCGTAAACTTCCTCATCTTTTGGCTGATGCACATTCCACGCTATATAGGTTTCAACTGTATTGAAACCTGCTGCTTTCAGTTTTTTAAGTCTATCCGCCCAGTATTCACATGGAATTCTGAAGTAATGCATAGCGCCGGAATAGATGTTAAAGGGGTTATCATCCATATAAAAGGCTCCATTTTTTATTTCCAGCATATATGTACACCTCACAATTTAATTGATATGCTTTCATTAGCTTTCACTTTTACGCTTTTCAAATCCAGCATATATGTATCTTCAAGGGGTATTTGTCTGTCACGGCTGTTTTCGGAAAACACACGGTATATTGCATCGTAATCGGTGGGATTTTTAAGTATAAGCATTCCGTCTTTAAAACTGCATTCAACATGGTCGAGAGCATAGGCAAAACCGGTATCAGGATTTACATAAACCGCAGGTACTTCGAGCCAGACGAGCATAGTGGAAACCTCGCACCAGCATGAACCGCCCGGAAGTTCACCAATATTTTCCTTTCCCTCCCAGTCGGAAAGATTGCATCTTTCTCCCATGCATCCAACCGGCACAGTGAATTTTTTATAAATACCATCAGTAAGCCGCTGTACTGCTTTTCCTGATTTATGGGCTCTAATCAAAATATCCGCACATAAACCGTTAAGCTTTTTCTGGATTTTTACGCTGCCCTTTCCGCCAAAAACATAACTGAAATAAACGGGATTATCGTACGTACTCAAAAACTGCGTTATATTATGACTTATGTCACGGCAAAGTTCCAAATATCTTTCATCTCCGGAAGCTCTGAACATACGGAAAAGGGATGCACCGGAAAGAGTGCATATACCCGGCGCTGCGTGCTTATTCTGTACGCTTGCCCATACCGCACCGTTTGTAGATATTCCCCGACGATAAAATTGGGTATCCTTTTCATACTCGTAATCATATGAAACGCACCAACTGGCACAGAGAGAAGCGGTATCTTTTGCGTAATCGATCCATTTTTTATCGCCTGTAACCGAATAAAGAACTATCAGACTTTCAAACATACCAAAGGCTGATTCACTGTCGGGACATCCTAGAATTTCTCCCGGACCGCCATTGGTAAATCCCTCTTTTACATATTCATCATAATATTTCTGAGCAGCCTCACAGGCACAGCTAAGGTATTTTTTATCTGAAAAGTATTTAAAGCAAAGGGCAAGTCCTGCCGGAGCAATAGCTGCGGAAGCAGTTTTTGCGGCAAAGGGCTTAAATTCGCCCATATCTATAAGCTGTGCAAAATCTCCGTTTTTATCGTAAAAATCCAAAAAGGCATTTGCAAGATTCAAAAGTCCCTTTTTCCAGCTTTCCTTTACAGGTTCTCCCATTTTTTCGAAACATAAAAGCTCTTTTGCAATAAAATAAAGTGCATCGGCATTTTTTCTGCTCATTGTAACGCTTTTATCTTCAACGTCATCAAAACGGTCACCGTAAAACTTTGAATCACAGTAAATTCCGTAAAGAAAACCTGACGGATGCTGAAGAGGTCCGAAAATAAAATCAAGAGTCTTTTTGCTTTTTTCTACGCTTTCACTGTTACCAAGTAAAAGCTGTGGAAGTATGTTCATTCCTCCCCCTACCCAGCCTGTCTGCCATTGGCGGTAAATACCTGAAACAGCTTCCGAGGACTTATAAAATCCTCCCTCAGAAAGCCAGTTGCGCCTGTTATATTTATCTTCAAGGAGGCTAAAAGCATAAGACCATGGCACACCCTGAGGAAGAGAATAGGGCAAACTTCTCATGGAGCGTATTTCAAAAAATTTGTTTAAAAATTCAGTTTTGCTTTCACAATAAAAATCAAATACACTTATTTCAAAGTTAAGTTTATCACCGGCTTTGAAGTCACGTGTTTCATCGTCTGATTTAGCCTGAGTAGAGCACATTACGTATTTGGTTTTTTCTCTGACACAAGGTGAGGATATTGAAAAACACGCTTTTCCCTCACTCATTTCCCTTACAGTCAAACCGAAAATACCCGCTTCGTTTTTCTGTTTCCACAACATGAGATGTCCTTTATTATCATTAGGAGAAAGCCATCCGACACATGGAGTTGAAAGATCACCAGTTGTCAATTGGGCAACACTGTTTTCTCCCCCAAGGCGTGGCACATCGGTAATTACAGGAGCTAAGGCGCACTTTTCTCTGTCGCTGTCGGTATAGTAAGGAGCATAATCACACTTTACGCTGTAAAAGCGATTTCCGTTATATAACGCCGCAGGAGCAAACACATAGTTTTCCCTACCCCAGCCTTCGACCTCAAAATCTATACTTACTGCTGCCTGTTTTACTTTTCGCTTTATCAGCACCGATATTTTTATGTCCTTTTTACCGCTGTTATGATCTTCTTCACAAAAGCTTTGAACCTCAAAATCAGATGAAATCAGAGCTTTTTTCAGCGGATATTTATCCTGTGATATTTTTTCCGTTTTTCTGTAACGGTTAAAAGACAGATATTCAGTTATTTTCTCCATTATGCTTCTCCCCTGCAAACAACATCAAACTGTTAAATTTTTACGGTATGAAAGTGCTCTTTCTTTTATGTCGTAAAATAAAGCGAAAAATGCGTTATTGTTATTTTTCAAAAATTACTGATTCTTTTTCATATTTAGGAGTGTATTTATCCTGATAATAGCTTTCTGCACGGCAGTCAAATTTACCGTCAGGATAAGTTGTAATCATGGTGCATCCACGGTAATCGCCTTTTTTATCTATATCTTTATAGGCAAGATAGTCAACACTGAGTCCATATGTAAGCCGTATGCCTTTATATTCCAGGGAGTAATTATTGACATGGTCGTGTCCTACAAAAACTCCCTGTGTAGAGCCTAACTGGAGCATGGTTTCAAAAACTTCATCATCTTCCGCACCGCAGCAAACGTTTTCGTTTTTCTCTCCGTAAACGTATTTTACATTTTCAGTATTTTTAAAGCCTGCGCTTTCGTATTCGGACCATGCGGTATCATATTCCCTTAGAGGAATATGGAAAAAAGCAAGAGATTTTACATTTTTATATGTATCCTCCGGATACGCAAGGGAGTCTGAGGACAATGTTTTCAAAATCTCAGCATTATAACTCTTAAGCTCCTGTATATTTTTTCTGTACCAGTCAATCTGATTCTGATGAATATTATCGTATTTTCCGCCAATGTCAACAATGCCGGGATATGAATGAGAATCAAACATAATAAGTGACTGTGTAATAAGGCCCTTGGAATTTTTTACATTTATAATCTGGTTGCCGTAGCCATCAACTTCTTCAGGGCCGGGAGTATAAAGGCAATACCTGAGTTCATCGCTCATATAGTATTTGCCCAGCTTTTCACGGGAATAGAAGCTATATGCTTCGGTATCGTGATTTCCGAAAGCGACAGTCCAGTATACTCCGAGCTTATCCATTAGCTTTGCAAAAATTTTAGCCGCAGCAAGATTGTTTAGCGTTCCTGCCTTATCGGGGAACGGAAAAGCTACATCACCTGTGGCGATTACCAAATCCGGCTTTTCCTCAGCAATCATGGCGGCAATGCAGTTAAGAGCCTGAGCGTCCTTTTTTGCCGATAACCAGCCTCCGCCGATATGTATATCAGTAAGCTGCATAATCTTAAATTCACGATCTGTTACAAAATACCAGTTGCCGTTTTCATCTTTCTCAGGTGTGAGCTGATCTTCTTTTTCAACCTTATCAAAACTTTCAGCAAGCTCCATGTTTTTCTTGCTGTAAAATGACGACGCTATTGCCGACGCAGCAACTACCAAAACTGCTATTAATAAAATTACACCTAATATTATTGCAATAATTTTCTTAACGCTCATTTTAATTCCCCTCATTATCCTTTATAAAACTGCTGCACACAAAAATCTGAAAATTCCTTTTAACATCTTAATTACTATAATTAAAAGTTTTTATATGTCTACATTATCAATAAGCTTTACATTACTTACATCGCTTAAATCAAGTATTATCCCGTTATGCTTTACTGTAGAATAAATAGGAGCTTTATGTGTAAGGGACACATTATAAATCACCGAAAAATTTGCAGGATTTCCCGTTGTCTGAATGGCAATGTTCGGGCTAAGAGCATCAATATAATTCTTTGTGGAAGAATGACTATATCCATGATGACCTAATTTTAAAACGTCAACCTTACCAACTTCGGGAGCAATACGCTCTTCATCTCCATCAAGGTTATTTAAATCACCGCTGAGCATCACTCTGTACCCATCCTTTTCGACAAGCACGGCAAGTGAATTTTCATTTTCTCCTACTTTTTCTCCCTCTTTGGGTTCTTCTCCGTTAAACACTGTTATATTGAAAGAACCAAATTTAAAGGAAACATCAGTAAGATCCTGAATAAGCTCAATCTCCTTTTCATTTACGGCGCTTATAACGTCTTCATACATTTCCTTGTTATCCCAGTCTTCAACTTCCTCTTCGATTATTCTGTCCTCATAATATTTTTTGAAGTATGCTTTTTTAATATGAACATTGTCCTGCATAATTACGGTATCAAAGCCTCCGATATGGTCAGAATGAGAATGAGTTCCCATTATAAATTCCAGATTGATTTGACCGCTCTTATCCTTGCAAAAATAATTAAGGTAATCCACTACAAAATCTTCATATCCATCAAGGTCCAAACTTTTGAATCCTCTCGGATTGTCGCTGTCTTCTCCGCAGTCAATAAGTGCAAACTTTCCGTCACTTTCGAGAAGGATGGCATCACTGTTTCCGGTATTGAGGAAATGTATTCTGTCTCCGCCCTTCTGACCGGAAAACTCTTCGAATGTATACTTTTCTGCGAGATTATTTTGGAACACCCAAAATTCTCCAAGCATTGCTGCGATGAGAGCTACAATACATATAACAGCTATAACAATTTTTATAATTATTTTTCTTCTTGTTTTTTCCATAATATATCCTCCGATTCACTTTAAAAATTTATATGGATGCTGAATAAAAAAGAGCAGCTCATATCTCATTTAAATGTTGAAACACATTTCTTATAAATATGTAAAAGCATAAATTTTGAATATAATAATACCACTAACAAAAATTTTTAAAATAGAATTTCTCAACCAATTTGTGTATAATATAATAATTGTTTTGATTGAAATAAATTTTTTGTGAATATTGTCCGGTTATCAAAAGACTAAAATAGCACTTTATGCCAAAGTGAAATTCCGATAATTACCTAAAATAAAAATAAATTTTTAACGGAGCTGTCATTATAATAAGCTGACAGCTCAGTTTTTTAATTGTAATTCGTAATCATTATTGCTGTTCAAAATAAAAAGATAATTTCTCTTCCATTTGAATCTTTAATTATTATTTTAGTGAAAATTATTTTCGCAAAGTTCAAATTCAAAATATGCGTTTTCGCCGTACCACAATGGGAAATTAGTACCCCAAACGTTATTATGCAAAAGGAATGAAATTCCGTTATTGATATAATCGTTATACTTGTTATCAAAATGGAGAATATTTACATTTCCCGAAGTTACCAGCGGCGACAACGGATTTTTAAGAATATATTCATTACCTTCCACTGTAAACAGACATTCTTCGGCAGCTGATATTTTTCTGTTGCCGTTTTCGGCAATATTCAGAGCGTCAATCTGAGAACCGCATTTGATAAACTTAACGCTGTTCTTATCAATGTTCGGATAAAAATTAAGGCATATGCTTTCAGTTAATCTGTTAGCAGGTTTACCTAACCATTTAAAGTAAACTCTCACTTTTTCACCGTCGACAACATATTTTATCTGAGCCTTTCGGGGGGCTCCGAGCTCTTTATAACATTTATCATCTACTGACAAATTAATAATAACGGTTAGCTCTTTTTCCGAAAATGCATAGGAGCCTTTTTCCATTTTATAATTAAATACGCCTTTTGGGAATTTTGAATCAACTCGGCCTAACATCGGACGAGCAAAATCTCCCACAGCCCATACTCTGGTTTTATTTAAGTTTCTTGTATAGTGATGAAGCCAATAGCTGTAATCAGACTTTCCGTAGGAACGATACTCGAGAAGAGGCTTTGAATTTGATTTAATTATCGCCTTACTATTTCTCTTCAAAACCTCAATGCCGCCGAAATCATTAAATGAAATTTCAAAATCGCTGCATTTATATATATTGTTTTTTTGTAAGGCATTGTCAAAGTGCTCCCATTCTTCTTTTGGGACGAGTTTCTGTAATCTATCCTGCGCAATGCTTCTGTGTTCATCTGACAAAGCATTAAGAGCCTTATCCAAATATTCACGCTGCTCCTGCCAGCTTTTCTCTATTGTGGAATAAACTCCCCTCTTTGCATTTTCTCTCAAACTTTTTGCAAAGGGAAGATTGTAAATTCCTCCTCGTTTGATTTTTAAATCCTTTTCTCTTGCCTCATCAAAATCTTTGCGTAAATAATTATAGTAATCACCGAAAAAGATTTTTGTATCCATTCCCCAGGTATGCTCAGCAATGCACAGGAGATTGCTGCAAAGCTTTCTGTATTCTTCGCTGTCCTTTTTGAGAGTCCCGTCTTTAAGCCATTCATTTTTCAGACCCTGGAGAGTCCTCATTGCCCCAACTTTGTATGGGTCTGTTGATGCACCATGTATCCATGTATCGCCTATTTCAGATGTTATTACAGGAAGCTTATCCTTTGCTTTCCACAAAAGCTCGGCATAATCGTCAAGACTTCCCGCCACAACTTCATATCCGGGATACTTGGCTTTTATCCTCTGATAATTTAAAAGCACTCCCTTTGCGTTTCTCGGGCCTCGATTATCAAGTGAATGGTCAAAATAGAGAATATCATCTATAAACTCATTTTTATGTTCGCCGCCATAGCTTGCGTCATATATGACTATAACTTCCTTTTCACCGTACTTCCACAGAAAACATTCGGGTACATTGGGAAGTGCTGAAGCTCCGTTTACACCGATATGCAGAAGCTTTATTCCGGCATCTGCCAGAATTGGAACAAGTCCGATTGTATGTCCCGGTACGTCAGTCATCTTGGCGGCAATGGTCTTTCTGCCGAACTTCTTATCCAGATCTTTTACAATAGACATTCCGTATTCTAATGTATCTTTGTCAAGGAGCTCTGTATGAGTTGTAAAAGGATAACCATGGGGAACAATATCACCTCGTGAAAGGGCTCGAGATAATTTTTCCCTCTGCTCGGGAGTACCCCTTTCCAGAGCCTCATTGATTATCCACGAACCCAAAGTCCATACAAACTTTTTCCCGCTGGTATTTACTTCCTCAGCAATGGCAATGGAATTAGGTATAAACTCATTTATATAACGGTTTAAAACGTTATTTGCCAAATCTGTAAAACCCAAATCCAAATGGGTTTTTGAAACAATGATCACTTTATTCATTTTAAGTATTCCTCCAATGTTGCTCCGATAAGATTGCTTTCTTCTCCAAAGCTCGTTCTTTCAATTGTTATATCGTTCTTTTCATCTATCAAGCACAGCAAATTATTGTACTCCTGCAAAATACTGTCAAAAATCATGGAGCTGTTTGCAACTCCTCCGCCTATTACGATTTTTTCAGGGTCATACATAAGCTTTGAATAGAGAATTTTCTTTGACACAGCAGAAATATAATTCTTTAATATATTCTTTGCTGCCTCTTCACCTTCTTGAGCAAAGTTTTCGATATCCTTCATATTGCAGCTTTCAAGAGAAAATGCCTTTTTATAAGCAGCTGTCTGCACAACCGTATTGGCAAAATTTTCATATGTGTACGGCTCAAGAGATTCCGGCATTTTAAAAAACATCCCTGCTTTTTTATGTGCGCCCTCATATAATTTGCCGTTTATAAGAACTGCGCTTCCCACAGATGATCCCAGTACAAAGGCCACTGCATTTTCACAGTCTTTTAAACTTCCGTATTTTTTCTCACACAGAAGAGCACACCTTGCATCATTCTGAATAGTAACCGGAAACCCGTATTTCTCTTTAAAAAACTTCACAAGATTATTTTTTTCTGTTTCGGGAATTGACTCATAGCCTAATCCGTTTCCCTCTTCATCCCAAAATCCGCCGCTTGAAATACACAGTCTTTCGGTATCATCTCTGATAAGCTCTTCTATTTTTTTGCACAGTTCATCAAAAAAAAATATGGTTTTCCATTTTCCTTTACTTAAAACTTTATCATCGCAGACATATCCGTATTTTGTATAGGTTCCGCCTATATCTATTGCTAAAATCATCTTTATCTCACCAACGCCTTAATGGTAGCCAGATGCTCTCCCTGAGTTTTTTCGGTAGGACGTATAATGTAATCGCCTACATTTGCCGGAATAATAAAAGTTTCTCCATAATGGACGGTAAAATTCTCAAAACTGCCCGTGGGACTTACGACTTCTGCTTCCTCACCCTCGACGAGATTAAGCACATTGACGCTGCCATTTGTATTATGGAAAACTTCCCCTTCAAACCAGTGACGCCGTGTTTCAATAAACTCCCTTTCGTGGAGTCCTGTTTTTTCTTCTGTCCAGCCGTCACCTGAAGCAACTGTTTCAAAACGGTTGATTAAATTTTCTTTACACCACTGAGTATCCCTTTTGTAATCAATTACATTTTTGCCGTGACCTATATTTATGGGACGTGGTTTACCGTCAAGACCTATTCTTCCCCAGTCCCAAAGCTTAAAGGTAAAGATATACGGCGTACTGCTGATTTCAAGAACCATTGTATTTTTGCCGGAACAATGAATAGTACCTCCCGGTATAAGAAAATGGTCGTGTTTTTTTGCCGGGAATCTGTTGACGAACTTTTCGACATCCATTTCTCCTGTTTCCTGAGCGTTATTGAGCGCATCTATAAACTCTTCGGGAACAATGTCTTTTTTAACCCCGAGATATACTCCTGCATCAGAATTTTCAGTATCAAGTATGTAGTAGCTTTCGTCCTGGGTGTATCTCATATTGAAGTGCTCCGAAATATACTCGGTAGTGGGATGAACCTGTAAAGAAAGGTTGCCGCCCTCAATCGTATCGAGAAAATCAAAACGTATTGGAAATTCATTTCCGAAACGTGCCTGCACCCTATCGCCTAAAAGTTCTCTTCCACGGAAGAACACGATGTCAACACTTGGCATTTCGGCAATGCCGTTTTCAAAAGCATACAAAACGCTATTTTCCTCAGGTACACAGTCAAAGCACCATGCAAAGTTTTTCTGATTTTTATCGAGGCCGCAGACCTCTTTCATCCACTGTCCGCCCCAAACGCCTGGGTCAAAATAGGGTACAACTCTAAATGGTGTATTGACTGCCGCTGTTAAAGCGTTTTTGTAATCAGCGGCGCAAATCATATTTGGACTTCCCTTTTTATTGGTGTCCATAAAGTAATCAAATTTATCAAAATACTTTTGCTTGTGCTTGTCGGCAAGACGCCACTCAACAAAATAGCCTCTTTTAAATTTGGTAAGTGGGTCCATATCAAAATTGTCACAGTTCCAGTTAGGTAATCCTTTCCTGAATCTCAGCTGTGTTTCCCAGCGGGCAATACTGCAATGGATATTCACATCTCCCTGTGTAATAAGCATGGCGCCTACGCCGATGACCAGCGTTTTTCCTTTGCTTAAGCTTATCTTTTCACGCATTTCATTGATCTTTTCTTTAATAAAAAAGTCATCTAAAAAATCCGTTGTAAGAACGCCGAAAATGCGGTCATCTGTAAGCCAGCGCTGCATTTTTTTCGTAAGCTCATCGCCTTCATAAGCACAGTGATCGCTTATAAAAACATTATCAAAGTATTTTCCGAGATTTTCGGTAATTTCATCCCTGTCAGCCATTACATATAAGTCCATGACTACTGTTTTTTGGGTGGAATTCGCTAAATTCAGCTCATGGGCAATTTCTTCGTATCCGCTTATTAACTTTCCGCTGACTTCTATTGTCGGCTGTTTATCGTAATTATTATATCCTCTCAAACTTCTCTCTCCATATATTGAAAAATCATTTCATTTTAAACCACTTTTAAAATAAAAATATCAGTTCTTTTTTACATATAGAATTTATCTTTACTCAAGATTTAACAGCACGGTTTCTTTAGGCGCTAATTGGAGCGCATGTGAATTTAATATTTTATCGGGATTTAACATGGCTGTTTCTTCATCGATATGCAAAACAGCATTTTCCTCAGACGCATTAAAGATCCTTACAGTCTTCTTGCCGTCATCGGTATCAAAGTGTGACACAATGACTTTGCTGTCATCTATTTCAAATGGTACAGAGATTTTATCTGTTTTGCCCTCCACAACAAGAAGCCTTTGCATTTGCTCCATGGCAAATTTCTGCGTCTGTTCTTCGCTGTACACTCCGTGAGGCATGAAAACATATCTGAATACGCTTGTACCTTCCTGATCGGCTTTATAATTGGTCATCCAGTAGTTGTTCATCACATAGGAATGAACAGTACCGTCATAAACACATTCCTTAAGCCATCCGCACAAATATGGATTACCAGTTCGGATAGGATCATGGACAAGCTTTCCTACTTTTATTAAAGGCGCATCCAGCAGAGCACAGCTTATTCCGCATTTTTCATCGGATACATCAAACCAGCGTGTAGCTGTAATGAAATTTTTATTGGAACCTTTAAGCTGGTCTTTATTCAGTTCTGCCGATCCATAAATCGTGTCATACTTGACACGTGCATTAGGAAGATTAAAGGGAAAACTGAAATGCAGACCTTCCTTTTTCCGCTCAGCGTCTCTCTCCAGTATATTGGTAATGTAAATACAGTCGTCGCCCCTGTACAGAGTAATTTCCGTAATAATGGATCTCGTTTTGTATCCCTTGCATTTTATCCTTACTCTTGTTAAAACATCACCCTTATCAATTACTGAGATTTCAGGCACTGACTTATCAATAATCTTTTTTGTGCCCCACTTTCCCTTTGCAAAAATATAATTATTGAATTCAAAGGCCTTTTTTCTGTCTACAAACTCCTTGCCTTTATAATTAATGCTCGAAATGCAGCCTGTCTTTTCGTTTATTTTAAGTTCTACAATGCCATTGCTGACAGAGAATCCGCCGCTGTTCTTTACATGATTTTGCTCAATACTATCAGAATACGCAAGGCGATATATACGTGAAGTATGGGGCAGAATATCCTTTACCCTGAACGCAAGTTTTCCGTCAGAAAGTTTTTGTGAAGGAACGGCGTTACCTTGTTCATCAAAGACACAATTATAATCCGTTTTTATTTCTATTGTCTGGCTTACAGTCCAGCTGTTTGTGTTGTGAACGGTTATGTATTCACTTTCGCACACAGGAGAATTTTTTTCGATTATATCCGTTAAGACTTCAGGATACAAAAGCTTTCCGCCCGCAGTATCTTCAATAAGCTTTACACAGTCGTTTAGTGCAGCATATGCATGCTGCGCTTTCCAGTTCCACTGGCTCACTGCAAACTCATGATCGGGTTTTGAAATAGAATTATAGGCTCCCCATGTGTGCTCGTTGAAAAGCAGAATCTCTTTCAGCGCTCTGTTACTTATTTTTTCATTAAGGGGTTTTGAAAGCAGATATGACAAATTAGAGGCCTGCGTAAACATTTCTCCTGCCTGTCTTGCAACTGCGGTTTCACGGGCAGATGATGCAGCGCCATCCTCCCAGTAGGGGGTAATATCTCCCTGATAGCAGGGCAGATTTTTTCCGTAGCTCTCTTCAAAATCTCGCATTGCCTGTGATGTTGTGGAAATGAAAAGCTTCATATTGCTGTACTTTTTATTCCACTCTCTTACTATATCAGATAACTTTTCATCAGGGGGACCGTTGTCGGCACCAATATTGTATCTGATAATTATTGTGTCATAGGGATAATTCTCTTTTTCAAGCTCATAAAGATACTGCGAAATTCTATCGGGATTAAGCTTCCTTGAAAGGTCCTTATTTTTACCCATTGGTCCTGTATGAAACCAGGAATAACCTTTTCCGTGAACATAGACAAGAGTTTTTTCTTTTCCGCTGGGAGACACCCAGTGAAATGGTTCATCCGACCATGCCTTTTTGATATATCCTATTCTGTCACCGTTATTTGTGCCGCAGGAGAGATACTTAATACCGTTTTCCCTGAGCAAAGTAGTAAGTCCCCAGTTCCAACCCGGAACATCGGTAATCATGGCAGAATCGATTTTGATATCCAAGATCTTTTCAATTTTCCTTTTGATTTTAAAGCTCTTATCAAGCTCTTCGGGTCTGCAAAGTCCCGTAAGGAAATTTGCATAGAGTCCGTCAAGACCTATTCGTCCCGATTTTACCAGTTGAGAAAAATCCTTGACTTCCTCCTCATTGGCATTGTCGAGCCAGTGTTCCACAGCCCACAAAATTTCAGGATTCCATTTAAACTGACTTTCAAGAGAATATTTATCGGTATTTTTTATCAGCTCCATTGCCTTACGGAGATTTTCGAGCTGGAGTTTCAATACCTCATCCTGAGTGTGTGTATAGCCTATATCAAGGTGCGTATGATGCACCAAATGTATTTTCCATTGCTTTTTAAGTTTTTTCATAAAAGTATCCCTTTGCTTAGATATAATTATTTCAATAATTCACGGATTGCTGAAAAGATATCAATACTGCGGAGTGTTCCATAGATATCTCCAAGCTGAAGCTTTGTGTTGACCTGAGGAGGACTTAAAACAACGACCTTATTTCTGTCAATAAATTTATCCAGTATTCTCTCGAAAAGAGCGGGAGAAGCCATTTTTAAATTATGCTTTGAGATTTCATAATCGAATTCACGCTTTTCGAGACTGTCATAAAGCTCGTTTGCAGATACAAAAGCGTTATCCTCGGATACTGCTGTAACGGCAAAAATACAAATATCTTCGTCATCGGGCAGAATGAGCTCACTGCCCATTACAGGCAGTTCATACCTGAAAACATAAAGCTGCTTTGCAGGAACATCTTCCCCGTTCAAATGAGCGTGAGTGGAGTTCCAGGCAAGTACATCCTTCTTGATATACCCTGTTTCCTTTAGACCAATGAGATCCCATGCGCCTACTGCCTGCTGATAATCGCTTATTTTTATTTTTGTTTTATTCTCCCCAAATGAGAATTTAGCTTCTTTATCGTTTTTAAGCGAACAGGCAAGAATATATATCTTCTTGCAGTTTTCAGGAACAGAAAGAACCTGTTTGCGGCAAAGAAGTACGTTTTCTTTTTCTTTACCTATATCAAAACCTATTCCGCCGCAGGTAACTGTTTGAGGCATTATTTCTCTCGGTATGGTAAGGAAATTGTTTCCTGCTCCGCTGTGGTTCTCCGAAATAAGAGAAAAGTTAAACGGCAGTGAAATACGCTTTTCACGGCTTGTCTTTTCCTCTTTTTTACCTTTTAATTTTACAGCAAAGGTTTTCGGCGCAAATGCATCTATATCGAAAATAAGTTTTCCGTCCTTTACCGCAGCTTCGGCAACATGCTTTTCGTTTGCCAAAGTTTCAAAAGCGGATTCTATACCGTCGCCCATTTCGAAAATAACGCTCTTTTTCTCTTTTCCCTCACCCTCATTAAAGCGGACAATTATTTCGTCGGAGTTCTGGGCTTTCTTTATGGCTCTGACAATAACAGAATTATCACTGACTCTTGCAAAGGAATATCCGTCCTTGACCTTACCGCTGTGAGGATTTGAAACGAAACAATTCATAGGCTGATTAAAGCACTGTGCGGCGGTCTGAGTGTCGCTGCCGACTTTTCCGCTGTGGCAGAAAACACCGAATGAAAAACGGTTTATACCTAAATCCATAAGGTGCTGCGATGTCTCCCAGCGATAAGCATATGCCGGAGTGTGAACAACAGTAAGGCGCAGTGCATTATCATTGGGTTTATCCCAGCCGGTTCTTGAATCGCTGAATACGGACACACCGTATTTTTCACTTGTATCGGTAATGTCTGCCCAAATATGAGCCGGTACTTCATATTGTTTTTCTGTGTTGTTTCCTCTTTTGATGTAGCCCAGACCCAAGTCATAAGAAGCAATACTGTTTGTGGGTTTAAGGGGGAACTGGACTTTCAAAAGTGAAGCAGTTGAACGCCAGTCGACTTCATTAAATACCCTAAGGGTTTCGCTTTCACAATCCAGAGAAAGATACTGGACAAATCGGCTTTTTCCAGCCGTTCTTGTAACTTTGATAACTCCCTTGACAGGAGAATTTTCCGCAATTTCAAATTGAGGATTGCGGGCATATTCCCTGGGAGCTTTCATCAGCTCTTTATATGTAAGCTCCCATGCCGGCCATGGTTTGCTTCCCTTATAATCGAACAAGGAAAGCTCTATTTTTCCGGAAAGGACATTAACGCCAAGCTTTTTGCTGAATATCTCGCAGATATCTCCGTTTTCATCCAGTACCACTTTAAGGTGTTTGTTTTCCAGTGTTCTCTCAGTCACCGAAAGACCCGTTGAAGCTGTGCAGGGGACATCCGATTCCTGCACATCATATACACATACACCAAAGGGCGGAACCTTTGCCAAAAAGCTGACCTTACCGGCTCCCGCATGTGACGGAGCTTCTTCTCCCTTTGAATCAAGAACCTTTGCGTAACCGCTGATATTTACATCTGCTGTCACAGCCTCACAGCGTTCATACTGAGTAGGATTATTAATCACAACAGCTCTTCCCTTTACAAAGGACATATCAAGCTCTTCGGAAATTGCTTCATTTGCCGCTCTGTATTCCTCTGCAAACTGATTCTGCGAAAGAATATAATCATTCCAGTTTCGCTTATAGCATTTCTGGAAAGAGGTTCCCGTAATATCGTCGTGGAAATGATGGGCGATAACCCTTTTCCATGCCGTATCCATTACCTCCTGCGGATACTTATATCCGCACAGATAATTTGCCGCAACAAGGCTTCTTTCCGCTGCATCCGCAAGTCTTTCACAGTTTTTATTCCACCTTGAGCCGACAGCTCTCGAAGTATAACTTCCCGCTCCGTGGTTTGTCATCAAAAGCTCATTATTCCATGTGGGAAGCTTATTTTTCTGTTCCGTTGTAAGTTCTTTATCCATATACTCGAACAGTTCCACGGATGTGGAGGACAGAACGTCGGTGTCTTTCTGAGGATTTTTCATCATTTCCCCAAGTACCTTTTTGACGCTCTTTGCAGAGGGGGCTCCGCCCCTGTCTCCATTTCCGTAAAACGCCGCAGTTATGGGTAAATTATATTTCTCAATATTCTCCTTAAGTTTAGGAACAATTGTTCTGTTTTTTCTGACAGTATAAAGGTTTCTCGAATAGGGACCGGGATTAATATTTGCATATACAAATCTTCCATCCACGCCGTACCATTTTCCAAGGTCAAAGGGAATTCCGTACGCACTGCCCCAAGCGAGCTTACCCGTTGAAAAGCCTTTGAGTCCTGCATGAGCCATAACGGACGGCAAAGCATAGCCGAAACCGAAGCAGTCGGGAAGATAAATATCGTTTGACGGCTTTCCAAACTTCTTTTCAAAATAGTCATTGCCGTAAAGAATATTTCTGAAAAGAGCCTCCGGGGACGGCTGGTTAACATCGCCGTTTTCATATGCGCTGCCAAGTGGAGTCCATTTTCCCTGCTTAACATATTCGCAGAGCTTTTTGAAGTCTTCCGGATAATATTCCTCGGCCATTTCATATCTGTACGAACCCTCAAAACCAAAATGATAATCTGGGAATTTTTCAAAGAGACTGAAATTATCTTTAAGAGTTGAAGGCAGAAACTGACTGATAGTAGTCTCCAAATCCCACAGCCATGTTGTATCAAGATGAGCTCCTGCCAATGTAAAAATTTTCTTTCTATTGCTCATAAGTTTAACCAGCCTTTTCAGTAATTTAATTAATTCTGATTATGAGAAATTTTTTAATGCTGTTTTATTTGTCTTATAAAGTGCAAAAAACACGGGCTTATTCATAAGTTACAGCCGTGCTGCAATGATTGACAGCTGATAAATTTTTGTATATTAATCAGCTATCTATGGGCACAGCGGAACATTTATCAGAAAATTTCGCTGTGCCCAATCCCTTTTAAATTTTTTCTTTGAATTCCTTATTTTTTTCTTTTCTTCCTTATATCGGGAAGGACAAACACAAGGACGTAAAATACTATAATTACACCTAATGTCACAGCGGCTATCATTCCCGAAAGATGCGCCTGACCACGATCGGAAAGCATTCCGTAATATCCCGGCTCATCTATGCTGAAAACCATGTAATATTTTTTGGCTCCGTCCTCTTTCTCAGAAACGATACTGTGTTCTATAACATGGCAGTTATTTTTTTCATCAACCTGCACTGCCATTATTGATTGATCCTCTGCCACATCTTCCGATATTTCTATTTTTATTTGGTCTTTCTCTGATTTCTCGTTTTCGGAAAGCTCCGCCTTATAGAGATTCATCAGCTGTTTTCCGCTGAGCTGAGTGTTTTCTCCGTAAAGAAGATTTTTATCTGCATTATCGAAAATGCTGTTTTCATTGGGGTCATCGGGGTCTATATCTCCCTGAGCGGAAACAATTGTATAACTGCCGAACTGCTCGCTGAAAGGTTCAGTGGGCTTTACAAAAATATTTATTATGCGGCTGGCTCCGGCTATGTAAAGAGCAAATACCACCAACGACAAAACAACCGCAGCTGCTTTCAGAGCTTTTTTCATGACTGATGCATCTCCTCTCCCTGTAACTGAGCGGCGCTCTTACGCTGTTTAAGTTCACCGAGTATCTTCTCATGTTTCTTTCTGTCAAGATCATAGAACAAAAACGGTATTACGGAAAGAAGTGAGGTTACTACTATGACTATCTGGGGAATATAGAAAAGTCCTTTCATGGTGCTTTCAGTCTGATATGCTGCATTGGGAATATAGTTTATAGCTGAAATTACAACACCGGTAAATATAGCTCCCACAGAACCGATTATCTTGGACGCACAGCCCTCTATGGCATAAATAAGTCCGTCGTTTCTGTAACCGGTCTTCCATTCGCCGTAATCCACACTGTCGGCAACCATACTCCAGTAAAGTACACCTTTTATGCAGAAGGGAATATTATTGAGGAACAGTACTGTCAGCACTACCCATACAGGAGGCTTATATCCTGCGAAAAGGAAAAGTCCGTTTGCAAGAGCCATAACAAGATAACAGGCTATCATGAGATCTCTTTTATTGAATCTCTTAGTGAGTTTAGGTACAAGGAAAGTACCGAGAAGGAATGACGGTATTGTGAAAATATAGAAAATAGTCTGAAGAGACGGACTTCCCATATTGTAGGTATAGAAGTAAAGCTGAATTGTACCGTAGTTTATAAAATTTGAAATACAGCTGCTGAGAATTATGAGAAGAATGAGCTTATTCTGTGTAAAGCGTTTGAACATTGGGAGTATCTTCTGCTTTTCGGGAGGCGGAACAATTCCTCTTTCGTGTACAAAACGGTACATCAAAGCATTGTATATGAGGAAAGCCACTGCCACAAAGCAGGCAACACCAAGATAGATATATGTTTTTGCCACAACGTCGTCATTTCTGAAAAAGCCGAGAAGAATCGGAACAAGTCCGCCTACAACACCTGTACCTGCTGTAGAAAAGAGTCTCGCAATAGAGATTATTTCCGTTCTTTCATCGGGGTTTTCTGAAATTGAGTTATAAAGGGACATAAAAGCCGTTCCGTTAAGGGTGTGCATGGCTTCGAGAATTATGTATGTTATAACAGCGTATATGCTTTTGATAACATAATCCGTATAGGGATTTTCTGAAAATTTCGGTGCGTAGAACATCAGCACTATGAGCACCGCAACTACTATGGAAGTGGATTTGAAAATCGGTCGTGCCTTTTCTTTGCCGTAGCTTCTCTTGTCAAAATAGGCTCCCAAAAGCGGATCATTTACGCCGTCCCACAGTCTGGTGATTATGGGAATTACAATAAGCGCCGCCGTTCCTGCAAAGCCCATGATGTCGATGTAGAACAAAGTGAGATATCCGCCTATAAGTGCATAGGACATATCACGGAAAAAGGAGCTTACATAATTCCTTTGTATCTACCTGCCTTTCGTAGTTGTGCTTTTTTACTGCTGATGCCAAGACCCCTCATCCTTTCATTTCCATTTTGTATTCATATCGTTTCCCGTCGTATTTACAGATACTGTACTCGACGAGTTTTCCGTTCATGTATCCGAAACGCTTCATGACCATTATGGCCTCGCCTTTAACAAGGCCCAGCATTTTTACTGTTGTTTTATCAGCTATTTCGGCACTTATTGTCTGTGTGACACTGTCAACAACTATTCCTTTTTCCTCAAGAAGCTCATAAAGGGAACCATAGTAAAGACTGCTGTCATGGGGAAGTGCCACATCAGGAGTTATATAGGTGACAAAATATCCTACCGTTGTGCCGTTTATGCTTCTTACCCGCTCTATAACATTAAATTTTTTGCTTAGATTAACTCCGAAAATCTCCGCCACATAACCGGAAACTGTTTTCTGTTCGTATTTTGCATAGTCAGTACCAGGTATGAGTCCGTTCTGCTTCATTTCCTGAGTAAAGCCCCTGATTTTTAAAAGCGGTTCACCTATTTTTCCACGCTGTACAACTGTTCCCTTACCCTTAATTCTTTTTATCAGCCCGTCGTCGGCAAGCTTTGCAAGAGCAGTTCGCACCGTTATACGGCTTACATTGTAAATCGAAGTAAGCTCCAGCTCGTTTGGAAGGTAGTCCCCTTCTTTATATTTTGAAGTTGTTATATCATATTTGATTTTCTTATATACATTCAGCCAAAGAGGTTCGGTTTTTTCATACATTTTTCTTCTCCTCCTTGTGAAAAGAGTATCAAAATTTGTCGTTTCAGTCAATTAAAATAGCGTGTTTTGACAAGTAAAATCATTTTTTATAATTTACATATGCGTATGTTATAACATTTATAACTTGTAACGGTCAGAATATTTGAATCACATAAAAATTGCCTGCGGATTTTTGTCCGCAGGCGATATACATAATATCTGACGCTGTCCTATTTATCTGCAAAAATTTGAATTTATAAAGCGCTTCAAGCAAAAGCTAATAACCTTTCCTGATTACTGCAAAATTAAGGCAAAGCTAAAGGGCTTGTCGCCTGCAATTCACAGACAACAAGCCCCTTCGGCTGCTTAAACAATTTTCTTTTTCAAATATTGTCTAACATTTTGGGGTCACTTCAAAATTAGACTGCCCATTTATTGTGTTAATTATATAATTTTTCTGACTGGGAATATTTCTTCCCACCAAATTTAGAGAAATTTTTATTTCTCAATGGGTTTCATCGTCGGGAAGAGGAGAACGTCTCTTATAGATGCGCTGTCAGTAAGAAGCATTGTAAGTCTGTCAATGCCCATACCCATACCGCCTGTGGGAGGCATACCATACTCGAGAGCAGCCACAAAGTCGCTGTCAAGCATATTTGCCTCATCGTCTCCTGCCTCACGCAGCTCAAGCTGATGGCGGAAACGCTCCATCTGATCGATGGGGTCATTAAGCTCTGAGTATGCATTTGCAAACTCACGGCGTGTTATAAACAGCTCAAAACGCTCTGTAAGCTCAGGAGCATCGGGCTTACGCTTTGTAAGAGGAGATATCTCAACAGGATAATCCATGATGAATGTGGGCTGTACAAGCTCATCCTCAACCTTTTCTTCAAATACCTCTGAAAGGATATCGCCCCAGCGATCGGTCTTCTTAACTTCGATTCCAAGCTCTTTTGCAACTTCTCTTGCCTTATCGTCATCGCCCTTGAATGAAGCGAAATCGATACCTGAATACTCTTTAACAGCATCGAGCATTGTAAGACGGCGGAAAGGAGCTTCAAGGTCGATTTCCTCACCCTGATATGTTAAATGAAGAGTTCCGCATGCTTGCCCTCTTCCACCCAAAGCTCAGCGGTTACCTCCGCGATAGACCCCATGCAGGCAATTCCCTCGGGAGCGGTCGATGAAGCATTCACCGCTATTGTTACAGAAGGATTTACAGTGAAAGGAGAGTGTAACAAACAAGGTTCTTTAAAATTAATCGTAGGTACTTCAATCAAATTTCCATCATCATCATATGCTGATCTGGCAACATGACGTGCGCTAAACAACACCACCTCATAGCTATCCGAAGCGGGTTGGGCTTCAGGCGTACTTTTCTCCCCCTTGAATTTAAGATCCGTATTATTCACGTCGATCGCACCTAGGTAAATAATATATTGGCTTCCTATTCCTTCCTCCCATGGGCAATGAATACGAGGAATCTTCAAGAAAGAATAAATAGTTTCTAAACACTCCTCATATATCTTATTAAAATTACTACCCTTGCTCTTTATCGCATTTATGGTTTCTTGGGGGATCTCCGTGATCTTTCCGGTAACCTTGGAGAGATCATCGCTCTTTTCAATCGTTACCTTTAGGGTAGTTAATGCATCTTTAAGTTTATTTATATCTATATTCGCATGGTCTAACTCTTCTTTTGACCAAATTGTCTTTTTTTCAGTCCCGTTCGGCCCTTTTATCTCTTTCTCACCCGTATCTGAGATAAAATCATTGATTGCTCGTATATTCATGACAATCTCACTTGCCAAAGCATCATCTTTGGAGCCGGGCATCGGCTCAAATTTGTCTCCTTCTATATACCTTTTGGTTGGTACCGCTATACGAATATTCTTGGAAAGCCTTTTCAATACAACATCTTTTTCCGCCGCTAAATTCTTACTCAACGTCACCCAATCATCCAATTGATCGCCAAATGTACTTGGGTCATTAAACTTTTCCGTTTCCACCACACCATAATACACATTGCCCACACCATTATGCGGATCATCCGTGTAAGGATCCGGCCCCATCAATCCATAGCGAGACTTACGAGCCTGCTTGTTTGTCAAATTAATATTTTTCAACACATCCGGCTCTTGATGCCACCCCATATTGCGCAACAAAGTACCATAATCGGAACTTACAATTAAAGAGGATGCTGTACAAGCACTTTCTCTCCGCACTTTAATATTGGGTTTTTATATACTCGCACATCATCAATGGCATAGTCTGCTCCATAAGTATGAATGGTATTATTTTGTACCTCTATGAAATACTTCTCAAATTGGCTAGAATTATTGATAGCCATGGTATAACATACTTGCTGCCATTTACCTACGTTTTTATTAGCAGGTCTATCATCATAGGTAGCAGAATAATCCGTTAAAGCATCTCCTGACGTAAAACGATGTAAGACTACCGGGTTTTCACCCTCATTCTGACCAATAAAGTTGATATTGATATTAGGAGGAAGAGGTTTTCCACTACCTTTGTCACCGTTCCATGTGGTCATGTCATTTACCCATGCTGTAACAAGTAGTTCGGTATATTGACAAACCCCTTCTTTGATTGGCAACATGACCAATTGTCCCG
>OGWT01000074.1_pt1 | contig 62846 bp, 55 predicted proteins | sample 1576101 | NCBI WGS metagenome assembly OGWT01 (sample SAMEA3541481, study PRJEB24748) | human gut metagenome | biome: human gut; feature: human-associated habitat; material: faeces | place: China | collected 2012 | reverse complement strand
GCCCTTCCTATGACCTCTCCACCTGGCGGAAGGACTTTGCGGAGCTGCGGGACGATCCCGCCAAGCCCCTGACCAACCGCGCCACCAACAGCCCCTACGCCCCCGGCTCCACCTTAAAGCCCGCTACCGCTGTGGCGGCACTGGAATCCGGTGTCACCACCACCACCGAGACCATTTTTGACCCCGGCTACTGGAAATACCCCAGTGCCACTTGGGAAAACAACACGAATTGCTGGAAGCGCAGCGGACACGGCAAAATGAACGTCACCAGCGCCATCACCAATTCCTGCAACACCTATTTCATGGAAATGGGTTACCGCATGGGACTGGACACACTGAACGAATACTATTCCGCTCTGGGACTGGGCGAACCCACCGGCATCGAGATCGGTGAAAGCACAGGCCGGCAGGCCGTCAATGAAAGCGGCCAGGATCAGGCCCCGTGGGCAGCTTTCGGCCAGGCCAATCAGGAATATACCCCGTTGCAGCTTGCCAACTACATTGCTACTCTTGTCTCCGGCGGCAAGCATTACCCCGCCCATCTTCTGAAAAGTGTCAAATCCTATGACAACTCTGAGATCATCGCCACTGGCGACACAGAACCCCTCAACACCCTGAACATCAGCGATTCCACCCTGCAAGCTGTGAAAAAGGGTATGCTTGGCTACACCACCAACGGCGGCTCTGTGGCCGGTCCCTTCCAGAACTGCGTGGTCTCCGCCGGTGCGAAAACCGGTACCGCCCAGATCGGCGGCTCCATGAAAAACGGCGTGTTCGTAGCCTTCGCGCCCTATGACGAGCCGGAGATCGCCGTGGCTCTGGTATTGGAAAAGGCTGACGCCGGCGCGGTTCTGGCCACCACCGCTGTGGACATTATCAACGCTTACTTTGACCGGGAGGACACTGCGTCCATTCTCCCGGAAAATCAACTGATTCCTTGATTCGGAGGTCTCTCCCATGCGTGATCCCTTTGTGTTCGACTCCCGCAGTGAGTTCTGTAAAAAGCCCTTTGGCGCTGTCCCTTGCGGCAGCGATGTTGTGTTTCATGTCCGTCCCCTCACCCGGGATGGCTATTCCCGCTGTGTCCTGGTGGCACGGCGGGAATTTTCCGGTGAAGAGATCCAGATGGAGCTTCTGCCAGAGGCTGTGGACGGTGAGCGTACCCGCTTCACCGGCGTCCTCACCGCCCCCTCAGAACCGGAGTTGCTCTGGTATCATTTCCGCCTGATCCGCTCCGATGGCTCCACGGCCCTGTTGGATCAATCCGGCTGGCAGGAGACCGGGGAGATCCAAAGCTGGCAGCTCACCGTCTACGAGAAAACGGCCACCCCTCTGTGGTTTGGCGGCGGTGTGGTCTATCAGATCTTCCCGGACCGCTTCTGCCGTCTTTCCCTCCCGGACCCCACCGGTCTGGTGGGAAACCGTTGGGTCCATGAGAATTGGAACGACCAGCCCGTTTGGGCGCCGGACCCAGACGGCGAGGTACGAAACCGGGACTTTTTCGGCGGCTCTCTCAATGGTATCACCGCCAAGCTGGATGATCTGGCCGCTCTGGGCGTCACCGTGCTGTACCTGAATCCTATTTTTGAATCCGCCTCCAACCACCGCTACAACACAGCCGACTACCTTCACATCGACCCCATGCTGGGTACTGAGGAGGACTTTCGCCGCCTTTGCCGGGAGGCCAAGGAGCGAGGCATCCGGGTGATTTTGGATGGCGTGTTCAACCACACCGGCTCCCAGAGCCGCTACTTCAACGCCGACGGCTTCTATCCCGGCGCAGGCGCGGCCCAAAGCACCGATTCCCCTTATTTCAACTGGTTTTCCTTCCATCCCTGGCCTACGGATTATGACGCCTGGTGGGGGATCATGACGCTGCCTGCTGTTCAGGAGAACGAGCCGGACTACCGGGACTTCATCATCCGGGGACAGGACTCCGTGGTGCGTCACTGGCTCCGGGCCGGGGCCTCCGGTTGGCGGCTGGACGTAGCCGATGAGCTGCCGGATTCCTTTCTCGACCAGCTCACGGAGGCCGCCAAGGAGGAGAAACCGGACGCGGTGGTTCTGGGAGAGGTCTGGGAGGACGCTACCACCAAGGAAAGCTATGGAAGCCGCAGGCGGTATCTTTTGGGCCGGCAGCTTGACAGTGTGATGAACTATCCCTTCCGGAACGCGGTTTTGGGATTTTTCACCGGGGCTGACGCGGCTCAAATTGCCGAGGGGATTTTATCCGTTCTGGAAAATTATCCGCCCCAGGTGGTCCGGATGCTGATGAATCACATTGGCACCCACGATACGGAGCGCGCCGTTACCGTGCTGGCGGGAGAGCCCTCTCAGGGACGGGGACGGGAATGGCAGTCGGCCCAAACTCTTTCCTCCGGGCAGAGAGAACGGGGCGTTCGGCTGATGATGGCGGCCTCCGCCATGCAGTACACCCTGCCTGGCGTGCCCTGCGTTTACTATGGCGACGAAGCCGGCATGGAGGGTTATAAGGATCCCTTCAACCGGGGCTGTTACCCCTGGGGCAGGGAAAATCAGGAGCTGCTTGCCTGGTACCGGCGGCTGGGGGAAATCCGAGAGGAGCATCCCGTTTTCAAAGAGGGAAGCTTCCGCCTGCTGAAAGCCAAAGGCAGCCTGCTGGCCTACGTCCGGGAGGACCCGGAAGGAAAAAGCCCGTCGGTTCTCTGCGCCTTCTGCTCCGGAAAAAATCCGGAGACTCTGGACCTGCCTCTGGAATTTCAAAACGGGACCGTTTTGCTGGGCGGCTCCTTAAAAGACCGTATCCTGACCTTACAAGGGGAAAGCTGCTGTCTGATCCGGGCGGCAAGGGATCTCTCCGCTTTTGCGGCGGGCGAAGAGCGGGACATGAAAATCTATGTCCCAAACGTCCCGAAAGCGTAACATCATCGGTAAATTGCTTAAAGGCTGGCGAGTTTTTCTAACTAATAGTATTTTTTATAAATAATAAGACTATTAGTAAATAAAAATCATCGGAAAACCATGGTCGTTTTGACCTCCATTGATAATCAATCAAAATTCGCAGGCCGTGGGGAAACCTCAGTCTACGTAAGAAAATATTTGAGCACTGATCAAGTCTCTGGCATGGCCCAACTCACCGGACATTGGCCATACAGGGCGGCGGATCAGGCGGTCAAGCCGTTTCCGGCAGACAGGTTTGGCTGCGCCGCGCCAAGGCTGGGTCATTCTTAGACTGCCCGGCTTGCGGCGCTCCGGATTTTGTTCTTCTCCGTCCCGGCCGGTTGTTGTAATCAGTTCTTCTGATTATCTTAGTTGTTTTTCATTATATTAGTTATATTGGTTGTTTTATCTACAAAAAGTATAAAAACAGGCAAAGCATATGAGCGCTTTCAAGTTCTCAAAATGCTTTGCCTGTTTTTATTAGTAATAAATAACCTGATAAATAATCTTAAAAATTTGTAGGTCAACCGAAAAGAGGTAACGTTTTTAGAAACAATCTCTTATAATAACTATCGTAATCAGCTATACCCCCGGGAGGAAAAGACAATCACATGAAAGATATTTTAATGGAAATTACCCGACTTCGCGTCCAGCGAAACTGGTCGGAATATGAGTTAGCAAAAAATTGCGGTATCCCCCAATCGACGATCTCCACCTGGTACCGAAAACATCAAATACCGACTATTTTTTCCCTGGATAAGCTGTGCAAAGGAATCGGAATCACGTTATCCCAATTTTTTTCAGAAGCGAACGATCCGGTTTTTCTTACCACGGAGCAAAGAGAGATTCTCGACTGCTGGTGCTCCTTGAATCAACAAAAACAGCAAATTATAAAAGCCTTGTTGAAGAGTATTTAATTCTTTATGAAAATTCAGAGCCGGAGATAAAATAAGCGCGGGCAGTTTGCCCGCGCTTATTTATTTTCTTGAATCACTCTGTGAAAAACATCGAACCGCAGTATTTTTCCGAACCCGCGGCAGGCTTCCTTCGTCTGTGCCGCGCCATCCGTCAAGGGCGCTTTTTATCCTTGGCAAGCTCCGGGTTTCTCCGCGCCCGGAACAGCGCCGCTGCCTTTCGGCCGCCGGCGAGGCGTTGCGTCACTCCTCCAGGGTCTGAACTTCTTCATCTCCAGCGCTGTCCGGGATCTCCTCTTCCCCGCCTTCGGTATTCTCCAGGCCTTCTAATTCCTCGCCGTCGTCTTCCTCCTCGTGGGGAGCCCTGGCCAGGGTGACCACCTTGTTATCCTCGCCGATCCGCATGACCCGGACGCCCTTGCTGGGTCTGGCACATTCCCGGATGGAATCCGCCTGAATCCGGATGATCACACCGTCGGCGGAGATCAGGATTACGTCGTCGTCCAGGTCTACCACCTTGATAGCGGCCACATCGCCGTACTTATTCACGTGATAGTTCAGCAGGCCCTTGCCGCCCCGGTACTGAATCCGGTAATCGGAGATGGGGGAGAGCCTGCCGTAGCCGGTCTCAGAGACCGTCAGCACCTTGCCGCCCTCACGGAGACGGGCCATGCCCACCACGCAGTCGTCTTCGCCCAGGGTGATGGCCTTCACGCCTCTGGCGGTGCGTCCCACAAGGCGGACGTCCCTTTCATGGAACCGGATGGCCATACCCTTTTTGGTGGCCACGATCAGCTCGTTGCTGCCGTCGGTGACCCGCACCCAGGCCAGCTCGTCGCCCTCATCCAGCTCGATGGCGATGAGGCCGCCCTTTCTGGCGGAATTGTAAGCGCTCAAAAGGGTCCTCTTGATGATGCCGTTGCGGGTGACCATCACCAGATATTTCTCCTCGTCAAATTCCGGCACCCGGATCATAGACGTGACCTTTTCCTCAGCGGTGATGGGCAGCAGATTGGCGATATTCATTCCCTTGGAGGTTCTGGAGCCCTCGGGAATCTCATAGCATTTCAGCCGGTACACCCGGCCGGTGCTGGTAAAGAACATGACGTAGTCGTGGGAATTGATGACGAACATCTCTGTGGCCACGTCCTCCTCCCGGCGGCTCATGCCGGAAATTCCACGGCCTCCCCGGCGCTGGGTCCGGTAGGTATCCATTTTCTGGCGTTTCACGTAGCCGAAATTGGTCAGGGTCAGCACGCATTCCTCCTGAGGAATCAGATCCTCGATATCCACCTCGCCGCTGACTGCCATGATCTCCGTTTTTCTCTCGTCAGCGTACTTATTCCGGATTCCCATCAGCTCATCCTTAACGATGGCCTTCACCCGTTCCTCATGGGCCAGGATATCCTCATAATCCTTGATCTTCAATTCCAGCGCCGCCAATTCGTCTTCGATTTTCTGCCGTTCCAGGCCGGTGAGCTGTCCCAGGCGCATCTGCACAATGGCCTCGGTCTGCACGTCGTCCAGGCCGAACCGTTCCGTCATTCTGGCCTTGGCGGTGGGACGGTCCTTGGAATTGCGGATAATGGAAATAATCTCGTCGATATTGTCCAGCGCGATCTTCAAGCCCTCTAAAATATGGGCGCGCTCCCGGGCCTTCTTCAGGTCGTAAATGGTCCGGCGGGTGATGACCTCCTCCTGAAACTTGATGTATTCCTGAAGCATTTCTTTCAGGGTCAGGGTCTTCGGCTCGCCGTTTACAATGGCCAGCATAATCACGCCGAAGGTGGTCTGCATCTGGGTATAGGAATAAAGCTGGTTTAAAACGATCTGAGGCGAGGCGTCCCGTTTCAAATCGATCTCGATATGCATGCCGTTCCGGTCGGAGTGGTCGTCAATATTGGAAATGCCCTCGATTCTCTTATCCTTCACCATGTCGGCAATGGATTCGATGAGCCGGGCCTTGTTCACCTGGTAGGGAAGCTCGGTGACAATGATCTTAAACCGGCCGTTTTTCTCCTCCACAATTTCCGCCACGGCCCGCACGGTGATCTTGCCCCGGCCGGTGGCGTAAGCGGCCCGGATGCCCGCCCTGCCCATAATCATAGCCCCGGTAGGAAAGTCCGGCCCCTTGATGTATTCCATCAGATCCTCCAGGCCGGCGTCCGGATTGTCGATCAGGTAGCAAACCGCGTCGATGGTTTCCCCCAGATTATGGGGAGGAATGTTGGTGGCCATGCCCACGGCGATGCCAGTGGAGCCATTGACCAGCAGGTTTGGAAACCGGGATGGCAGAACCTCCGGCTCCTTGCGGCTGTCGTCGTAGTTGGAAATAAAGTTGACCGTATCCTTATCGATATCCGTCAGCATTTCCGTGGAGATTTTGCTCATTCTGGCTTCCGTATAACGGTAGGCGGCCGGCGGGTCGCCGTCCACGGAACCAAAATTTCCATGGCCGTCCACCAGGGGATAGTGCATGGAGAAATCCTGGGCCAGACGGACCAGGGCGTCGTAAACGGACGCGTCGCCGTGAGGATGGTAACGGCCCAGCACGTTGCCGACGGTGGTGGCGCACTTTTTATAGGCCTTATCCGGAGTCAGGCCATCCTCATACTGGGAATAGAGAATCCGGCGGTGCACCGGCTTTAACCCGTCCCTTACATCCGGCAAAGCCCGGGATACAATGACCGACATGGAGTAATCCAAAAAGGATTTCTGCATCTCCTTTTGAATATCCACCTCGATTACATTGGATCTTGGCTCCATATTTTTTTCGTCCATGTTTTTAATCTCCTTTTTCGCTGCCTTTTCCTCTGCTTTCACCCTTCGGCGGAAGCTTTCCGCCTTGCTTTATGGAACGTCAGCTTTCTTCTTAACTCTGCTTTTTCTCCGCCGTCCGGAAGCTGTTCAAGCACGCGGCTTTTTGCCCCGCGGCGCTCCCGCCTTTCCCGCAGCGGCTTTCAGCCTCCCGCGTCCCGCGGCTCTATACTGTCAAATAAATCCTGGTAAAGCTTTGGAAAGCGTTTCTTTAAATTCATAGCCCGGAAGGTCCCGCTGTCCACAAAGCCGTGGGATGTGGTTCCCTCGCTGACAGGCCTCTTTTCACCGGGCAGGAACACCTGATACCCAAAGGTCATCCGGCTGGGAGAGACGGACAGCACCCTTGCCGTCACCGTCAGCTCATCCTCGTATCGGGTTCCCTTATAATATTTGCAGGTGACCTCTGTCAAAGGGAGCATAACCCCCATTTTCTCGATCTCGGAATAGGTGATCCCCAGCTTTTTGATAAAATCTGTTCTTGCCACCTCGAACCATACCGGATAAACCGAATGGTGGGCGATGCCCATTTGGTCGGTCTCCTGATACCGTACGATAATTTTACTTTCTGAAATCATAAGCGCCTCCGGTTTTCCAGCCGCCGCTTACCGCTTTTCGGGAATACATCCCGCGATGAGCATTCCCTGGATATCCGCGATAACAGCAGGCTCCATGGCCCGCATGGGCATGGCTAAAATAGCGTTTTTCGGGGTAAACAATACCATCAGGTCATCAAATTCCTCAAAGCTGCTGGTGCCGTCCAGGGGAATTTCCCACTGGCCCTCGCCGGAGCCGACCACCACCTCGTCGGGATAAATCTCCACCTCGATTTTCCTGCCGCCGGCGATCTCACCGGCCCGTTTCCGCATATCAAGGTACGGAACCAGCCAAACCGCCGCCGCGACCGCCAGGCTGAGGATTCCCAATGCCAGGTTATAGCCTCCCTGATACAAGCCGAAGGAGACGAAAAACAACGCCGCGGCCACAATTAAAATTCCGGTTTCCAGCCACGCCCGGCGGCCCACTGTTTTATAGATGTGAGCCCGTTTCAGGCAGGCCATGGCCTCCTCCCGGTTCAGGGTATAGGAAAGCTTGATGCCCGCGTACTGCTCCTCATATTCCGCCGCGTCCTCATCCTCTACAAACTCCGCGTCGGTGCCGTCCCAGTCGGGAGTATACTCCTCCTCCTGGGCCTGCTCCAGCTGCTCCGCCACATCGGCGGCCTGCAGCACCTCCGTCAGCTCCTGGGGATAATTTTCCTCGGCAGCCTCATCCCAATCGTCCTCCCGTATAGGGTTCGGACTGTCGTTGTTGGTTTCCATAAGCGCTGTCGCTTCCTCCTTCAGTATCAGTTAATCTTATAATGGGATTCCACAGGAATCCCGGATTCTCTCCGCTTTTTCGCGGGCAGGCCCGCGGCGTTTTACCGCTGGGAGAGGCAGCTTCATTCTCGCAATTTTCGGAGAAGCCGCCGGAAGCCCCGGCGGAACGCCCCGGCGCCTTTTTCTGCTCCGAGGGCGCCGGGGCGGGGATCAGAGCCCATTTCCCGGCGCTAAGCTGCCCAAGCCTTTCTCCCTTTAGACGTCCAGATTCTGAACATACTTGGCGTTTTTCTCGATAAATTCCCGCCTGGGCTCTACCTTGTCGCCCATCAGGATGGTAAAGGTTTCGTCCGCGGCGGCCGCGTCCTCCAGCTCTACCTTCAGCATGATCCGGGTTTCCGGATTCATGGTGGTTTCCCAAAGCTGCTCGGAATCCATCTCGCCCAGGCCCTTATACCGCTGGATCGGCGCCGTGACGGTCATTTCCTTCAGCATTTGATCCCGTTCCTTATCGGAATAGGCGTAGTAATGGTTTTTGCCCTTGGTCAGCCGGTAGAGGGGGGGCTGGGCGATATAGATATGTCCCTCCTCGATCAGCGGCTTCATGAACCGGAAGAAAAACGTCAGCAGCAGGGTCCGGATATGGGATCCGTCCACGTCGGCATCCGCCATGATGATGACCTTGCCGTAACGCAGCTTCGCCAGATCAAATTCCTCTCCAATGCCGCATCCCAAAGCGGTGATAACCGGCATCAGCTTGTCATTGCCGTAGACCTTATCCAGCCTGGCCTTTTCCACGTTGAGCATTTTGCCCCACAGAGGAAGGATCGCCTGGAATTTCCGGTCCCGCCCGCCCTTGGCGGAGCCGCCGGCGGAATCTCCCTCTACGATATAGATTTCCGTTTCCTCCGGATTTCTGGACTGGCAGTCCGCCAGCTTGCCCGGCAGGGCGGCGCTTTCCAGAGCGGATTTTCTTCGTACCAGCTCCCTGGCCTTCCGGGCGGCCTCTCTGGCCCGGCTGGCGGCCATAGCTTTTTCAAAGATGGCCCTGGCGGTAGCCGGGTTCTCCTCCAAATAAGCGGAAAGCTTTTCACTGATCAGATTATCCACCAGGGTGCGGATCTCCGTATTGCCCAGCTTCGCCTTGGTCTGGCCCTCAAACTGGGCTTCCTTCAGCTTGACGCTGATGATGGCGGTCAGGCCCTCCCGCACATCCTCGCCGGACAGATTCTTATCCCCGTCCTTTAAGATATTATATTTTCTGGCGTAATCGTTCATGATTCTGGTAAGGGCCCGTTTAAAGCCCTCCTCATGGGTGCCGCCGTCGGTGGTATGGATATTGTTGGCAAAGGAGATCAACAGCTCGTTATAGCTTTCGTTATACTGCATGGCCACCTCGGCCTCGGCGGAGCCGTCGGTGAGGGCGCCCTTTACATGGATAATATCCGGATGAATGACCTCCAGGGATTTCCTTTTATGCAGGAACTCCACAAAGCTGGAGATGCCGCCCTCGTAAAGGAAGTTCTTCTGCACCCTGTTTTCCGGATCCCGCTCGTCCACCAGCTCGATATGGATGCCAGCGTTCAGAAACGCCTGCTCCCGCAGACGGGTTTCCAGGGTTTCATATTCGTAGACCGTGCTTTCGCTGAAAATCTCCGGATCCGCCTGGAAGGTGACCTTCGTCCCTGTTTTTGTGGTGTCGCCTATCATCTCCAGGTCGGTGATGGTTTTTCCCCGTTCAAACCGCTGGCGGTAAATATGAGCGCCGTCGCTGACCTCTACCTCCAGCCAGGTGGAGAGGGCGTTGACCACCGAAGCTCCCACGCCGTGAAGGCCGCCGGAAACCTTGTAGCCGCCGCCGCCGAACTTTCCGCCGGCGTGAAGCACGGTAAACACCACCGTCACCGCGGGAATTCCCATTTTTGGCTGGATTCCCACTGGGATGCCGCGGCCGTTGTCCTCTACCACGATGATATCGCCGGGGAGAATCCGCACGTCGATTTTATCGCAGTAGCCGGCCAGGGCCTCGTCGATGGCGTTGTCCACGATCTCGTAGACCAGGTGATGCAGGCCCCTGGGCCCGGTGGAGCCGATATACATGCCCGGACGCTTCCGGACGGCCTCCAGTCCCTCCAGCACCTGTATGTCGCTTGCGCCGTATTCTTCGTTGGTTTGCGTAATCTCATTGTTTTCCAAGGTGAAACCTCCATTTATTCATCGATGAAATCCTGTAAAATCTGATCTATTTCTTCTTCCGTCCCCCCGGGCTTTTTCGGCGGGTCCACCCGCCGTTTGGCCGGCCTTTGGGCCTGCCGCCTTTTGGAAACGGAAGGATTATTTTTTACCTTATCGATCCGCCTGGTTTCCTCAAATAAGGAAAAATCATATTTTGAGGAATAATAGCCGCTGTGGGAAGCGCTGCTGATTTCCAGGGAATCCCCGGCGTTTTTCCCGGGCGGGTCCGGATCATAGAATTTTTCCCGATATGGATCCGCTTTCTCTTCCGAAACCGGCCGTTCCTCCGAAAACGCGCCGGCGGCGCGGCGGCCGGAAAGCTCTCTGTGGAAGGAGCCGGCGGGCTTTGCGCCTCTGACATGCTTTTTTCTATGCCCCTTCATGGGCGAAAGCACAATAGTGAAGGGAGCCAGGAGAAAAAAGAACAAAAAGGGAACGATGATCAGGAGAACATGGCCGAACTGAATCCCCTGCCGGAAGATTACCAGCAAAACGGCGATGAGAAAGCCCAAAGCTGAGGCTGCGGCGGCGAAGGTTCTCAGCCTTTTGGTATACCGGATATTAGACGCTTTCCCGCACCGCGGGCACCGGTATTCCCCGTCCTTATGGATGCCCCAGGCCTGCAAATAGGACATTCTGCTTTTGCAGTAGGGACAAAACGGCAATTGATTTTTCATATTCCATCCTACCTTTCCGGAGCCGGCGCTTCCTTTGGAATCGAAATCAGATTGGTTTCTGTGGTTTTCAGAAAATCCATCCGCTTCAGCAGGGTGGAGGAAGAAATCTGACTGATATACACGGTGGTTCTTTTCTTTTCCGCGCACACCACAAAGGATTTTGGCAGTTCCATAGATACGTTAACCACTTTGCCGCTTTTTTCCGCCTGAGTCAGATAATCCCGGGTAAATTTGGAGATGGTGGAGGTATCCAGATCAAAGATTCCCACAATGCTGTCCATCTTTACCACGGTTTCCTGGCCCAAATGAAGATACATAAGCTCTTCTCCTCTAACGATAAATCAAATGAAATCGAATAAATATATTATAAAAATAAAACAAATAAAATGGAATAAACAAAATAAAAGAGATTAAAAAATTCCCAGCGCGTTTCCGGACCTCTTACCGGCCTTCAAGCCTTTGACCGAAGGCCCCGACTGTCTTTTTGCTTTTCCAAGGCCCTGTTACCCCCGGATCTCTCCGTTTTCTACGTAAAAGGTTCTGCCCTGGGACAAGCCCGAAATGGAGTTGGGATCGCAGCAGGTGATAAACACCTGCCAGCCCTGGATTTTGTTCAGCAGGTAGTCCTGGCGGGAGGCGTCCAGCTCGCTCATCACGTCGTCCAGCAGAATCACCGGCTTTTCCCCCAGAGCTTCCGCCAGCAGGGCTGCCTCCGCCAGCTTCAGCGCCAGCACGCAGGAACGCTGCTGCCCCTGGGAGCCGTATTCCCTGGCGGATTTTTCCTGAACGGTCACCAGCAGGTCGTCCCGGTGGGGCCCCTTCGTGGTGAACCCGGCGTTCAGATCCTCTTTTCTCCCGTTTTGCAGCAAAGAGAAAAGCCTCTCCCGATACCCGGCTTCCTCCCCACCGTCCCTGAGCAGGCCGCTGTCATAGCGGACGGCGAACCTTTCCCTTCCCTGGGAAATGCCGTCGTAAATCTCTCCGGCGGCCTCGGAAAGCCTTTCAAGATAGCGCTTTCGTTCTATGGTAATAGCCGCCCCCAGTCCCGATAGCTTTTCGTCCCAGATCTCCAGGGTTTCCAAAAGCTCCGAATGATAGGAAATATCCTTGAGCAGGGTATTCCTTTGGGCCAGGGTCCGGCTGTATTGGCTCAGCAGCCTGGCATAGGCGGGTTTTCTCTGGCAAAGGGCGGCGTCCAAAAATTTCCGCCGCATAGACGGCCCCTCCTTAACAAGGGAAAGGTGGTCCGGAGAAAATACCACGGCACAGAATTTGCCAATCAGCGACGAGGCAGCCGGCTGGTCCACCCCGTTAAGCTGGGCGGCCCGTTTTTTCGCCCCCCGGCCGATGGTGATTTTCGCCGTCTGCTCCCGTTCCTCCGCCTCGAAATCCAGCGCCAGCACAGCGCCGGCCTGGGAGGAAAAGGCGATCAGCTCCTGATCCCTAGCGCCCCGGAAGGACCTCCCCCCGGTAAACAGCCAAACCGCCTCCAGCAGATTGGTTTTGCCCTGGGCGTTATCCCCGCAGATCACGTTGACCTGAGGCCCGGGGATCAGCTCATTCTCTTTTAAATTGCGGTAATCCCGAAAACCAAGCCGGTTGACCTTCACTTACGCCAGCACCTCAATCAACAGCTCCCCGATCTGAGCGGTATCGCCGGGGCGCATTTTTTTTCCCCGCATGGTGCAGACCTCCCCGTTGACCAAAACCTGGCCGCTCTGAATGGCTACCTTGGCCTGGCCGCCGGTGACCGCGCCGCCGGAAAGCTTTAATAGGGAATCTAAACGGATAAATTCCGTATCAATCTGGATTTGTTCCTTTTTCATGAATGCTCCTTACTGATCTTATTCCTGCTTCAGCCGGACGGGCAGCACCAGAAACAGGAAAGAATCCCCCTGGGTGGGAACGATCTTCATGGGGCTGACCGGGCCGGTCAGCTGAACCTTGACCTCGTCCGTGTCCGCATTCCGCAGGGCATCCAGCAGATAACGGTTGTTAAAGCCGATCTCCACCTCCGGCCCGGTAATCTGGGCGGAAAGCTCGTCGTTGGCCTTGCCGATCGAGGTGACGCAGGAAATCTTGATTTCCCCGTCCTCGGAGAAAATGCAGCGCACCGGGCTTTTCAGCCGGTCGGTGATCAGCAGGGAGACGCGCTCCACACTGTTGATCAGGTTTCTGGTGTTCACCGTCACCTCGGTGGTGAACTGGGCGGGAATCGCCGCCTTATAGTCCAGGAATTCTCCCTCTAAAAGCCGGGAGATCACGGAATATTTCTCGATCTTGAAAATAATGTGCCGCCTGCCCACTAGGATCTCCACGTTTTCATCCTGGTCCGGCAGCAACTTGATCACCTCGGAGAGGGTCTTGCCCGGCACCACAAACCGGATCTCGTCCTCCTCCTCAAATTTCAGGTTGATCATTTCCGTCCGCATGGCCAGCCGGTAGCCGTCCACAGACACCAGGCGGATGATCCCGTTCTCAATATTGAACAGGGTGCCGGTATGGACGGGCTTAGCGTCGGTATCCGCCACCGCGAACAGGGTCTGGCGGATCATGCTTTTCAGAATCGGGCTGGTCAGGTCGATGCTGGAGGCCCCCTCCACGGAGGGAAGCTCCGGATATTCGGAGCTGGGGATGCCTACAATGGAAAATTCCGAAGGGCCGCAGGTGATCTGGGTGATCATTTTTTCGTCCACCAGAATGGTCACCGTTTCATCAGGCAGCCTTCTCACGATATCGCCAAACAGCCTGGCGCTGAGAACCACCTCTCCCGGCTCGTCCACCTGGGCCTCAATCACCGTTGTGATGCCCAGCTCCAGGTCATAGCCGCAAAGCTTTAAATCGCCGTTCGTGGTGGTTTTCAAGAGAATCCCCTCCAAGGCGGCCAGTGTGGATTTTGAGGAAACGGCTCTCTGTACGTTGGAAACCGCCTCCACCAGCTGAGATTTTTGACATTGAATTTTCATAAAAACCTCCTGCTTTCTTTCATAAAAAGTAGATTTAAGGGCTTTCCCGCTTATGCGAAAACAATAAAGCAGAACTCCCGTTTGGTATTCTTTTCCAGGTTCAATTCCGGGCCTGGCGGATTTCAGCGGTCCGGCTTTGCCTGCCGCTTGTATTTCGCCGGGCTTTTTTTGAGTCCGGTCCGAAAGGATAAGATTTTCCACAGGGGAAACGCTCCGGGGAGGGGGCGGCCCTCTGTTTGGCCGGAATCCGGCTGGCAAAGGAAAATCTCTCTTTAGGAAAGGACAGAATAGTAATTATTAATAGCAATAGTAGTAGGGGCCGTGAAAATGTGGAAAAGCCTTTTTTTCTTAGGAAATCCGGGAAGAAAACGGGAAAAGCCCCTGTGGAATGGATGTGGCGGACGGGTGGAAAGAAAAGCGGCGTCCTGCAGTTTTACACATCCCCGTGGAAATCCGGCGGTGGAATGTGGAAAAAAAGTGGAAAAGAGAAGCGGACGGAAGCTTTGGTTTTCCACCGGTTTTGTGGAATGTGGAAAGCTTATCCACCGGGATGTGTAAAATCAGCGGTCCCGGATATTTTTGATGATATCCTCCACCATGGCCTTGGTTTTGGAATCCTTTTTCATGTTTTTCTCCACCTGCTGCACCGCGTACACCACGGTGGAGTGATCCCTGCCGCCGAACTCCTCGCCGATCGTGGTCATGGAGAGCTGGGTGATCTCCCGCACCACGTAAACGGCGATCTGCCGGGCGTTGGAAATGTTGGCGCTCCGCTTGGAGGACCGGATATCGTCGGGGGAAACCCCGAAGGTGCGGCCCACCTCCTCGATGATCTTCTCTACCGTCAGCGGAGGCGGCTGGTCGTTGTTCAGAATGTCTGAGATGGCGGTCTGGGCGTTCGCCATGGTGGGGGCGTCCCCGTTTAAAAGCCAGTTGGCTTTCATTTTCTTTACCGCGCCCTCCAGCTGCCGGATATTGGTTTTCAGACGGGTGGCAATGTATTCGCACACATCGCCTGGCAGCTCCAGATCCAGGGCCTCCGCTTTCCTTTTTATAATAGCGATCCTGGTCTCAAAATCCGGGGGCTGAATGTCGGCGATCAGGCCCCATTCAAACCGGGTGCGGAGCCTGTCCTCCAGAGTCTGGATCTCCTTGGGAGGACGGTCGGATGTAAGGACGATCTGCTTTTTTGCTTCATACAGGGAATTAAAGGTATGGAAAAATTCCTCCTGGGTGGAATCCTTGCCGGCGATAAACTGGATGTCGTCTACCAGAAGCACGTCGGTTTTCCGGTATTTCTGATGAAAGGTGGAGGTTGTCCCATGCTGGATCGCGTCGATCAGCTCGTTGGTGAAATCGTCTCCCTTTATGTACAGGGTGGTCATCTCCGGGTGGCTGCGCTTCAGGTCGTTGCAGATGGCGTAAAGCAGATGGGTTTTTCCCAGGCCGGAGTTTCCGTAAATGAACAGGGGGTTGTAGGCGCCGGCCGGATTAGCCGCCACCGCCAGCGAGGCGGCGTGGGCGAATTTATTGGAGGAGCCTACGATATAGGTGTCAAAGGTGAATTCATATTCCGAGTCGATAGCCAGGTTGTCGTTTGGGGCTGCCTTCTTTTCGCCGGCCTCGTTGGGAATGGTAAAGATAATGTTGATGCCCGAGCCGAAAATCTCGTGGACTGCTGAATTTAACAGGGGCATATAGCACCGGTTCAGGGTCTGCCGGTGAAACTCGTTGGGCACCATCAGGATGGCGTCCCCCGCGTCGAAGTCCAGCTTGACGGGCTCGATCCGGCTGATCCAGGTTTTATAAGCAACGTCCGTAATATGGGCCTTGCAGTAATCGCAGATCAGATCCCATGCTTCGTGAAAGGATTCCATTCTATCTTCCTCCGAATGTAATTTTCAGATATCAGCCGCCTGCCGGGAGAGGCAGGCGCTATATAGAATTATTTTATCACAAATTCCCGGAATACACAAATAGTTTTCCACATGTTTCATTTGGAAGAAAAAACCCTAAAATTTTTTATTTTTGTGAGATTTCATCATGTTGTGGGGCGGCTTCTTTTTTTTCACAAGGTTTTGGGCCTGAAGGGCCTGAAAAAAGGAAAAGATTCGGGATGATCTGGGCTGAAAAGGTTGACAGCCGCCCTATTTTTCATATATAATGCTAAATTGCAAGGTTTTACGCTGGAAAGGGGGGTTACTCATGCTGAGAACTTACCAGCCGAAGAAGCTCCACAGAAAAAAGGAGCATGGCTTTAGAAAGAGAATGGCTGACAGAAACGGCCGCAAGGTATTGTCTCGCCGCAGGGCGAAGGGAAGAAAGCATCTTTCTTATTAATGGAGTCTTTTTCATTAATATTGGCTGAATTTTAGGTTTTTAACGGAAAAGACCGGCAGGGGGTGAGAGTTCCCTGCCGAAATAAAAGTGAAAAACAAAATTTCGCTGGAAAGATCGATGAAATCGGACAAGGCCGCGGGAACTGAAGCCGCGGGACGAAAACAGGGGAGCACATGAAACCGAACGCCATGTTCACAACGCTGAAGGAAAATAAGGATTTTCGCCGCCTTTACCACAGGGGAAAATCTTATGTATCTCCTGTTTTGGTTACTTATGTGATGAAAAATCGGAAAGCCGGCCTGCGGATTGGATTTACCACCAGCAAGAAGATCGGAATCGCGGTGCAGCGAAACCGGTCCCGCAGGATCATGCGGGAAGCGTTCCGGCTGATCGCGCCGGAATTGAAAACAGGATATGATTTTGTTTTTGTAGCCCGGGGAAAAACGCCCTTTGTAAAATGTGAGGCCGTGAAAAGGGCGATGACAAAGCAGCTGAAAGAGGCGGGAGTTTTCAAATGAAGCGCCCGCTTATTTGGCTTATCCGGTTTTATCAAAGGGCGATTTCCCCTTTAAGCCGGCCCTGCTGCAAGTATTATCCCACCTGCTCCAATTACGGCTTGCAGGCCATCGAGAGATTCGGCGCCCTGAAGGGCGGGCTGCTGACCCTTTGGCGCATTTTAAGGTGCAATCCCTTCTCCAAGGGAGGCTACGACCCGGTGCCCGAAAAGAAGGAAAAACGAAAAAAGAAAAATAAAAAGTAACGGCCGGCCGCCTAGTCCGGCGGCGTTGGGAGGAAAATCGCAGGTATGCAGATTTTTAGTTGGATCGGTAACGTTTTCGGTTACCTGCTTTGGTTTTTTTACGAGTTTACCAAGAATTACGGCGTCTCGATTATTCTGTTTACCATAGTATTGAAAATAATCATGTTTCCGTTTTCCATTAAGCAGCAGAAGTCTATGGCCAAAAATACCAGGCTGCAGGGAAAACAGAAAGAGATTCAGAAAAAATATGGTGATAACAAGCAAAAAATGTCGGAGGAAATGCAGAAGCTTTACCAGCAGGAGGGCGTCAACCCTATGGGGGGCTGCCTGACCTCTATTATTCCTCTGATCATCATGATGGGCATTTACTATTCCGTGGTGAATCCGCTGCAGAATACCCTGCACATCGCCGGAAGCAAGGTCACGGAGGCGATGCAGCTGCTCCAGCAGGTGCCCGGCGTGGGAAATTTGTTCAGCGGCTTTTACGGAGAAATCGATCTGGTAAAGCATTTCGACTTCTTTAAGGATTTTCTGCCCATGTTTTCCGCTGACGAGGCGGCAAATATCGCCTCCTTCGGGCAGGGCTTTAATTTTCTTGGCTTGAACCTGCTGGATACGCCTCAGTCAAGCTCCTTCAGCTCTATGCTGTGGCTGATTCCCGTGCTGTGCCTGGTCAGCTCTCTGGTGACCCAGTGGCTGATGCCCAAAATTACCGGCAACCAGATGGCCATGCAGGGCTGCATGAAATGGATGATGTTCATTCTGCCTCTGTTCTCCGCCTGGATCGCTTATACCGTGCCGGCGGCCGTAGGCTTTTACTGGATTATCAACACCGTGCTCCAGTTCCTGCAGACCTGGGTGCTGAATATCTTCTATAACGCAGATACCATGATCGCCAAGGAAGAGGCGGCGCGGATCGCTTTGAGGGAAATCGAGGAGAAAAAGGTGCAGATGATCGCTTTGCCGGAGGGTCCCAGAAATATGGGAGGCCTTCCCGCGTCGCAGAAAAAAGCGGAGCCGCAGAAAAGCGCGAAAAAATCCTCCGGCAGGAAAAAGGGAAGCACTAAATCGACCAGTGATTATTTAGGAAGCAAGAAGGGTTAAAAAGAGGGGTGAGCTTTTTGGAAAGAGAAGCAATTGGCATTGGCGCGACCATAGAGGAGGCGCAGCAGGCTGCCTGCCGGCAGCTTGGCATGGAAACCCATGAAGTAGAGTTTGAAGTTCTTCAAATGCCTGAAAAGAAGAAATTCGGATTGTTCGGCGGAGCTCCCGCCAAGGTGAGAGCCTATATTTCCATTACCCCGGCGTCCGCGGCGGCGGATTATCTTCGCGAGATTTTAGAGAAAATGGGGGCCCAGGGGGTCCAGATCAATATTGAAGAGGTGGAAGGCGGCGCGGTATTGAACCTTTCCGGCGATAATATCGGCTTTATCATCGGCCACAGGGGAGAGACCCTGGACGCTTTACAGTATCTGACCGGCTTGGTTGCCAATCATGTGGACAACTCCTATTACCGGATTACCATTAATACGGGCAATTATCGGGAAAAAAGGGAAAAAACCCTGGAAAGCCTGGCTAGAAAAATGGCCATAAAAGCGGTGAAAACCGGCCGGAACAGTTCTTTAGAGCCGATGAACCCCTATGAGAGAAGAATCATCCATACCACGGTGCAAAAGGTTAACGGCGCTATTTCCTGGTCTGAGGGCGAGGATATGGGGCGGCACGTGGTCATCGGTCCGGATCCCAAGGTAAAGCAGAGCTTCCGTCCTCGGAGAGAGGGCGGCCGGCCTAGAAACAACAATTTCCGTTCCCGGAGCCAGTCTCAGGATGGAACCAGAGGCGAGGCCGCCGGCGCGGGAGCCCAGCCCAGGCCGGAGATGAAAAAGAATGCCGCGGCTTATGAGAAGATCGTGCCCGGAATTCCGGCTCAGCCGAAACCGGTTCAGGAAAAGAAGCCTGTAAAGGATGAATCGCCGGTTTCTCCCTTGTACGGCAAGATCGAGCCGAAAAAGGGCGAATAAATTAAAATATTGCGGAATGAAAACGGCGATTCAAAAACGAATCGCCGTTTTTTGCAGGTGCCGGCGGGATCATTATAAAGTGTGATATTTAAAGTGTGGTGAGCTGGATTGGAAAAAAATGATAGCGGCTGGAGCAGCTGGGAAAATACGATTGCCGCCATTTCCACCGCCCAGGGGGTGGGAGGCATCGGGGTGATCCGGGTTTCCGGCAGGGACGCCCTTGCCATTGGCGACCGGGTGTTTCAAAGCGCCGGAGGGAAAAAGCTGTCCCAGATGAAAGGGTATACCGCCGCTTACGGCAGAATCCGGTCAAACGGCGAGGATATCGACGAGGCTGTAGCCCTGGTGTTCCGGGCGCCTCACAGCTATACCGGCGAGGACGTGGTGGAATTTTCCTGTCACGGGGGGCTGTATCTGACCCGCCGGGTGCTGCGGGCTGTGCTGGACGGGGGAGCCTCTCCCGCTGGGCCGGGAGAATTTACCCGGCGGGCCTTTCTCAACGGGAAAATGGGTTTGACAGAAGCGGAAGCGGTTATGGATATGATCGGCGCCAAGGGCCGGCAGGCCGCCAGAACAGCCTTGGCCGGCAGGGATGGGGCCATCCATAAGGCAATTGCTTCCGTAAAGGACAGACTGGTTTTTACGGCTGCCCATCTTTCCGCCTGGGCGGATTATCCGGAGGAGGATATTCCCCAGGTGGAGGAAATGGAGCTTACCGCCAGGCTGAAAAAGGCGGAGGCCGCCCTGGAAAGGCTGCTGAGCCAGTACGACGCCGGCAAAGCGATCCGGGAGGGTCTGAATACGGTGATCGCCGGCAGGCCCAATGTGGGAAAATCCACTTTAATGAACCTGCTTTCCGGGTGCGAACGGTCTATCGTCACCGAGCTTCCCGGCACTACCCGGGACGTAGTGGAGGAAACCGTTTTAGTGGGAGACGTGACCCTGCGGCTTTCGGATACGGCGGGCATCCGTTCCACCGAGGATCTGGTGGAGCAGATCGGCGTAAACCGGGCCAAGGACCGGGTCCAGACCGCAGACCTGGTGCTGGCAGTGTTCGACGCCTCCCAGGAGCTGAACGAGGATGACCGGAACTTGCTGGATTCTCTACAGGGTGTGCCATCCATCGCGGTAATCAATAAAACAGATTTAGATACCAAAATAGACGTTAAGTATATTAAAAATAAAGTTAAACAAATAGTATTTTTAGTAGCCTCCGAGGGTAAGGGCCTGGAGGAATTGCAGCAGGCATTGGCGGAGTTTGCCGGAACCAGTGAACTGGAGCCTTCTGAGGGGCTTTTGGCTACAGAGCGCCAGCAGCAGGCGGCGAAGGAGGCCCTGGCCTGTGTAAACGAGGGATTAGAGGCGCTGGAGCTTGGCATGACCTTAGACGCGGTGACTGTTTCTATTGAAGGGGCGGTGCAGGCGCTTTTGGAATTGACGGGAGAACGGGCAAGCGAGGCGGTTGTGGATCAGGTGTTCCACCGGTTCTGCGTGGGAAAGTGAATCGGGAAAGCAGGAATAGGGAGTAAAGTTCCATAGGATTCTTTCTGGGAAGCCCGAAAAGAACCAGTTTAAAATGGAGTTGATGCCAGAATGGAATATTTAGCAGGACAATACGACGTGGTGGTAATCGGCGCCGGCCACGCGGGAATCGAGGCGGCGCTGGCCGCCGCCCGTCTGGGCTGTAAAACCGCCGTGTTTACTATTAATATGGACGCGGTGGGGAATTGCCCCTGCAATCCGTCTATTGGAGGCACCGCTAAGGGACACCTGGTGCGGGAAATCGACGCCTTGGGCGGAGAAATGGGAAAAACCGCAGATCAGTGCCTGCTGCAAATGCGGATGCTCAACCGGGGAAAGGGCCCGGCGGTCCACTCTCTGCGGGCGCAGATCGACCGGAGAAAATACAGCGAGGTTATGAAGCACAAGCTGGAGCTTCAGGAAAATTTAGACCTCCGTCAGGGCGAGATTACGGAAATCCGCAGGCTGGGGGATGACCGCTGGCAGGCGGTGACCCGGATGAACGCCGTATTTGAGGCGAAGGCGGTGATCGTGGCTACCGGCACCTATTTAGGAGGCCGAATCTATGTGGGAGAGGTTTCCTATGAAAGCGGCCCGGACGGCACCTTTCCGGCGGCGTTTTTGGGAAAAAGCCTGAAGGAGCTTGGACTTCGCCTGCGCCGGTTTAAGACCGGCACCCCAGCCCGGGTGCTGAAGAGCTCCATTGATTTTTCCGGACTTCAGGAGCAGCCGGGGGAGGATCCGGTGATTCCTTTTTCTTACGATACCGCAGAGCCTCTGGAAAACAAGGCGGTCTGCCATATCAGCTGGACCAATGAAAAAACGAAGCAGATCATTTTGGAGAATATACACCGTTCGCCCTTATACGGGGGAAAGATCGAGGGGGTAGGCCCCCGGTACTGTCCCAGCCTGGAGGATAAGATTGTCCGGTTTGCCGATAAGGAACGGCATCAGCTGTTTATTGAGCCATGCGGTGAAAACACGGAGGAGATGTATTTACAGGGAATGTCATCCTCTCTGCCGGAGGAGGTGCAGCTTCAGTTTTATCATTCCATTAAGGGACTGGAGCACTGCCTGGTGATGCGGTGCGCTTACGCCATTGAATACGACTGTGTGGATCCGCTGCAGATGGCGGCCACCCTGGAATTTATGGACTACCCTGGCTTATACGGAGCAGGGCAGTTTAACGGCAGCTCCGGCTATGAGGAGGCCGCCGCCCAGGGCCTGGTGGCCGGAATGAACGCGGCGCTGAAAATTAAGGGCCGGGAGCAGGTTGTTTTGGACCGGGCCAGCTCGTATATCGGCACCTTGATCGACGATTTGGTGACCAAGGGAGTGGAGGATCCTTACCGGATGATGACCTCCCGTTCGGAATATCGACTGGTGCTGCGCCAGGATAACGCCGACGAGAGGCTGACGCCTTTAGGCAGGGAAATCGGTTTAATCAGCGACAGCCGCTGGAACCGTTTTGTGGAAAAGCAGGAGCTGAAAAGAAAAGAGCTGAATAGGCTGAAAAAGACTTCTCTCCCTCCTACCAAGGAGCTGAATGAGATTTTGGTTTCACGTGAAACATCCCCGGTGGAAACGGGGATCCGCCTGCTGGAGCTTCTCAAGCGGCCCCAGGTGGATTACGCCTGCCTGGCCCCGGTGGATACCACCCGGCCGGATCTGGACCCGAACATTTTTGAACAGGTGGAAGTGGAAATTAAATATGAGGGCTATATCCGGCGGCAGAAATCCCAGATTGATGAAATGCGCCGTTTGGAAGGGAAGCGTCTGCCAAAGGAGCTCGATTATCAGGAAATCCACGGAATTTCCTCCGAGGCCCAGGAAAAGCTGAACCGGGTTCGTCCAGGAAATATCGGCCAGGCCTCCCGGATTTCCGGCGTCAGCCCAGCGGATATTTCAGTGCTGCTGATTTGGCTCAGCCAGAACGGAAAGGCGGTAAAATGATTGGCAATCCCTGCGGCTGAGTTGTTTTAGCAGCAAGGGCTTCAAGGATGAATTTACAAAGCGGAAAAAATGGAAATTTGTCCTGCTTTCGCGGATTCGTTTTCTCTAAAGGGGAGTGCGGCTGTGAAAGCAGGCTTTTCCCTTATCAATTGTTCCGGTTAGCAAAATGGCCGCGGGCTTCAAAATGACTGCGGCGCCATGCATAATCGGGAGACAATATCATTTTAAATTCCTGTGTTAGATTAAGACGGAGTTTTTTTGTTTATCGATAGAAAAGGGGGCAAAGGATGATCGACCGGGAAAAGCTGAAAGCGTACTGCGAGGGCTTTGGAGTGCTGTTAAGCCCGGAACAGCTGGATCAGTTTGACGGTTACTGCCGTCTGCTGCTGGAGTGGAATAAAAAAATGAATCTGACCGCGATCCGGGAACCGGAGGAGGTTTTGATTAAGCATTTTGTAGACAGTTTGGCGCTGCTGGGATTCGCGGAGCTTCCCCAGGGGGCGAAGCTGATCGACGTGGGGACGGGAGCCGGATTTCCAGGCCTGCCCTTAAAAATTGCCCGGCCGGATTTGAGGCTGGCTCTTTTGGACAGCTTAAAGAAGCGATTAACGTTTTTGCAGGCGGTCTGCGGAACACTGGGGCTGGATGCGGACATTATCCACAGCCGGGCCGAGGATGGTGGAAAACTTTCCGGCCTGCGCCAGAACTTTGACGCCGCGGTTTCCAGGGCGGTCGCTCCTCTGAATCTGCTGGCGGAGTATTGTCTTCCATTTGTAAGGGTCGGCGGTATTTTCTTAGCGGCGAAGGGGCCGCAGGTAAAAGAGGAGCTTTCCCAGGCAGAAAAGGCATTTCAGCTGCTGGGAGGGCGGGCCGAAAAGACGGCGGAGTATTTTCTGCCTGACGGAAGCGGCCGCACGCTGGTGACAGTGAAAAAAGAAAGGGCTACTCCGGCGCTGTATCCCCGCCACGGCTCAAAAATTGCGAAAAAGCCCTTATAAACGACAAAACAACCTAAATTCTTTGCTCACAATACGACAGAATCCGCGCCCCATCCGTGATAGGATGAACCTAAGGAAATGGACAAGCATTGGAGGTGGCGCAGATGCGTTTACGGTCAAAGGAAGAAAATAGGGTGAGACAGATCCCGCTGGTGCAGATTTGTCCGGGGAAGGCGCAGCCGAGAAAAAATTTCTCCAACGAGGAATTGCTGGAGCTGGCTAGAAGCATTCAGGAAAACGGGGTATTACAGCCTTTAACAGTCCGCAAAGCGGGGCTGGCCGGGTTTGAGCTGATCGCCGGAGAACGGCGCCTGCGGGCGGCGGCTCTGGCTGGAAGTGAAAAGGTGCCTTGTCTGGTAATTGATTGTGACGACCAGCAGGCGGCGATTTATTCTCTGCTGGAAAATTTACAGCGTGTGGATTTGGACCCCTTTGAAGAAGCGGAAGGCATCGAAAAGCTGATTCAGGAGTGGCACATTACCCAAGAGGAAGCCGCCAAGCGGCTGGGAAAAAAGCAATCGACCATTGCCAATAAGCTGCGGCTGCTCCGGCTGGCCCCGGAGGAAAGAGAAGCCATTCAAAGGGCGGGGCTGACGGAACGCCACGCCAGGGCTGTTTTGAAGCTGAAGGACGGAGGACTCCGGTCTATCGCTCTGCGGCATATGATAGAGCGGGGGTTAAATGTTAAGCAAACCGAGGATTTCGTGGAAAGGCTGCTGGAGAAAAACCGGGAACAGGAACGGAAAAGCCATCGGCGGATTATTATCAAAGACGTAAGAATTTTTATGAATACCATTAATAAGGCTGTGGATACCATGCGGCTGTCTGGAATCGACGCCTTTACCGATCAAAAGGAAACGGAAGAATACATAGAGTGCGTGGTGAGAATTCCCAAGGCAGCCGCTTTGGACAGGCACTCGGCATAGAAACAGCGTGCGACGAAAGTTCTTATAGATCCATGCCCTATTTCCAATTTATTCCCCAAAGGGGAAAGGCCGGCGGAATCATTCCGCCGGCCTTTCCTTTTGCTGCTTTCAAGTCTTTTTATGGGACTTTAGGGCACGCCGGAAAAACAGGGATTGTTTTATTAAAAAGCGCAGCTTTTTAAGCGTTCCTAAAAAATGGAAAGCCGCCTGAAGCCGTTAGAGATAGAAAAGATACTTCCCTCCGCGGAATTTTAAAAATTAGAAAGCTTATGTTTCACGTGAAACATGAATTTTCTAATTTTTAAACGGAAGCCTTTTAAAAGAAAGCAAAAAGTGATATAATAAATCCGCTGCCGATAAAAACCGGCGGCCAGAACATGGCAAAACATGCTTGATCATACGGACGCGCCTCTGCGTCCGTCCGTTTAAGAGTCAAATGAGCGTTACAGGCAAACGGCCATGGATAGAGGATAACGCGGCGGCTTTGAATGTCCGCCGGCAGCATGAACGGCTATATAAGGGCTTGAAGCTGTGAAAAAATAAAAATTTCAGCCGACGGAAACTAAGGGAGGAAACAGGTATGGGGAAGATCATCGCTGTCGCCAATCAAAAGGGCGGCGTTGGAAAAACCACAACAGCGGTCAACCTTTCCGCCGCTATGGGCGAGAGGGGGCATAAAACTCTGCTGGTGGATATCGATCCCCAGGGAAACGCCTCCAGCGGAGTAGGAATCGACCGGAGAAGCGTGCCAAAATCCACCTATGAGCTTCTCATTGGGGAAGCGGGCGCCAAAGAGGCGCTGGTTCAAACCCAGTTTCCCAATTTAACCATTCTTCCCAGCAGCCTGAACCTGGCGGGCGCCGAGCTGGAGCTGGTGGACTTTGACCATCGGGAAGCCCGGCTGAAAACGGCTCTGGCTCCCCTTAGGGAGGAATATGAATATCTGTTCATCGACTGCCCGCCCTCTCTTGGAATGATCACCACGAATGCTCTCTGCGCGGCGGATACTCTTTTAGTACCGATTCAATGCGAATACTACGCCCTGGAGGGCCTAAGCCAGCTGATGAACAGCGTGCGGCGGGTTAAACGCCAGTATAACGAGCGCCTGGAGATTGAAGGGGTTCTGCTGACTATGTACGACGGCAGATTAAACCTGACCCAGCAGGTAGTGGAGGAAGTAAAAAAATACTTTCCCCGCAAGGTGTTCAGAAGCGTGATCCCCAGAAGCGTGCGCTTGTCGGAGGCCCCAAGCTACGGCGTGCCCATTATGTACTTTGATAAAAGCAACCGGGGAACAGAAGCCTATCGGAGCCTGGCGGAAGAGCTGGAAAAAAATAACCGGTAAAGGCATAAAAACGTTTCCGGAAAGTCAATGGAGAGCATTTTAAGGGGAAACGGAATTTATTCGATAGGACAAGCCGCTGATTTGAGAAAAAGCCGCGTCTTTTCGTAAGAATATAATTACGGCGGGCGCGGCCTATTGGCGAAAAAGGAACAGCAGTTTGGAAAGGTCCGGCGGATAAAGGAGGAAAAGCTATGAAAAAGGCGTCCGTCCGGAACGAAGCAATTTCTATGTGATAGGAGGAATGTTATTTTGGCAGCGAAAAAAGGCGGGCTTGGCAAAGGCTTGGACGCGATTTTCATGGAAAACGCCACCGAGAACAGCAACAGCACCGTAACCTTAAAAATATCAGAGCTGGAGCCTAACCAGGATCAGCCTAGGCGGGAGTTTGACGACGAGGCCCTGGCGGAGCTGGCGGATTCTATCGCCCAGCACGGAGTGCTCCAGCCCCTGTTGGTAAGGCCAATCGCCGGAGGCGGCTACCAGATCGTGGCCGGTGAACGGCGGTTCCGCGCCTGCCGCATGGCGGGGGTCCAGGAGGTTCCGGTGGTGATTAGGGAGCTGAGCGACGGCCAGGTGATGGAGCTGGCGCTGATCGAAAACCTCCAGCGGGAGGATCTATCCCCCATCGAGGAAGCCCAGGGCTATCAGACCCTGATGGAGCACTATCACTTTACCCAGGAGGAGGTCAGCCGGTCTGTGGGAAAATCCCGTCCGGCCATCACCAACGCCATGCGGCTGCTCCGGCTGCCTGAGGAGATTATCCATATGGTGTCCGGCGGAAAGCTGAGCGCGGGCCATGCGAGAACCCTGCTGGCCTTTGAAAGCGAGGACGACCAGCTTCAGGCGGCCCAGCTGGCGGTGAAGCAAGGCCTTTCCGTGAGGGAGCTGGAAAAGCTGGCGAAAAAGGCCAACGCCGTCCTCCACGGCGGGGACGAAAGGGCCAAAAGGGTAAAGAAGCGTCCTGTTTTCATTGAGGAAGTGGAGCTTTCCCTCAACGAGCATTTGGGAAGGAAGGTCAAAATTCAAGAAAAAGGCAAGGAAAAGGGAGTTTTGACCATTGAGTTTTACAGCCAGGAGGATTTGCAGAATCTAGCACGCCTGTTAGGCGGAGAAGAATAAAAAGGGGTAAAAAGCTATGTTAGACATTAAAATGATTCGTACCGATGGAGAAAAGGTAAAGGAGAGAATCCGCAAACGGGAAATGAATCTGGATTCCATCGTGGATGAAATTCTGGACATTGACAAAAAGCGCCGTGAGCTGACCGGCGAGGTGGAAAGCAAAAAAGCGGAGCAGAACGCGGACAGCAAAAAGATCCCCCAGCTGAAAAAGGCGGGAAAAGACACGGCCCCCCTGATGGAGCGTATGAAGGCGCTTTCCGCGGAAATCAAGGAGGGCGACGCGAAACTGGCGGAGCTGGAGGAAAAGCAGAAGGATCTGCTGCTTTCCCTGCCCAACCTGCCGGACGAGGACGTTTGTGCCGGCGGCAAGGAGCAGAACCAGCCTATCCGCTATTTTAAGGAGCAGCCTAAGTTTGACTATGAGCCGAAAAACCACGTGGAGCTTTGCGAAGGCCTGGGGATGATCGACTACCAGCGGGGCGCAAAAATCGCCGGAGCCGGCTCCTGGCTGTACCGGGGCTGGGGCTCCCGTTTGGAATGGGCGCTCCTTAATTTCTTTGTCAACGAGCATATCAAGGACGGTTATGAGTTTATTCTGCCTCCCCACATGCTGGGATATGAGTGCGGCTATGTGGCGGGCCAGTTCCCGAAATTTGGTGACGAGGTTTATTGGATCGAGAATCCTACCAGCTCCGACCGGAAATTTATGCTGCCCACCGCCGAGACCGCGCTGGTCAACATCCATCGCGACGAAATCCTAAGCGAGGAAGACCTGCCGAGAAAATATATCGCTTACACCCCCTGCTACCGGAGAGAGGCCGGCAGCTACCGTGCGGAAGAAAGGGGCATGATCCGGGGCCACCAGTTCAATAAGGTGGAAATGGTTCAGTATACCACCGAGGATCAGTCGGACGCCGCCTTTGAGGAGCTGGTCGGCAAGGCAGAGCGGCTGGTCCAGGAGCTTGGCCTCCACTACCGCCTGAGTAAGCTGGCGGCAGGCGACTGCTCCTTCTCTATGGCGCGAACCTACGATATCGAGGTTTGGATTCCCAGCATGGGCATCTATAAGGAGGTAAGCTCCGCGTCCAACGCCAGGGATTACCAGGCCCGCCGCGGCAATGTCAAATACCGGGGCGCCGATAAAAAGCTGCATCTGGCCCATACTCTGAACGCCTCCGGTTTGGCCACCAGCCGGGTAATCCCAGCGATCGTGGAGCAGTATCAGAACGACGACGGTTCCGTCACCGTTCCCGAGGTGCTGCGCCCCTATCTGGGAATCGACAGAATCGAGAAGCAGCGGTAAAAGCGCCGATGAGGGAGGTCCGGCGGAGGCCGGACCCCCAAAGCCTGCGGGCAAGCCCTTCATGGCTGCGGGGGAGAAGGACTTTATCAGTTTAATTCTTTTATTGAATTAAACTGATAAAGCAATAAATTAGGGAATGAGGCCAAAAAGCAGAAAAAATGGGGAAAGTTCCTCGTGAGATTTTCTATGCGGAACTACTTGAAAAACAGGGTTGTTTTTGCTAAAATTAAGGTTATATAAATTAAGGCTGGAGGGGAAAATCCAGCCTTGTTTTGAACGCTGAGGCAAGGGGAAAGATCAATAACTGAACAAGGAGGACCGTATAGGATGTTAAACACTAATTTTCAAGAGAAGTTTGTCAAAGAAGGCCTGACCTTTGACGATGTCCTGTTAATTCCAGGAGAATCCAACGTACAGCCCAAGGAGGTAGACGTAAGCACCTGGCTGACCAAGAAGATCCGTTTAAATACGCCGCTGATCACCGCCGCCATGGATACGGTGACAGAAGCCCGCATGGCCATCGCCATTTCCAGAGAGGGCGGCGTTGGCATCATCCACAAGAATATGACGATTGAGCAGCAGGCAGACCAGGTAGACCGGGTAAAGCGGTCCGAAAACGGGGTAATTGTCAACCCGTTTTTCCTTTCCCCAAACCATTATGTCAGCGACGCCAACAATCTGATGGCAAAATACAAGATCTCCGGCGTGCCGATTTGTGAAAACGACAAGCTGGTGGGCATCATCACCAACCGGGACCTGCGGTTTATGACCGAGCAGGATTACAGCCAGCGGATCGCCGAGGTAATGACCAGGGAAAACCTGGTGACCGCTCCGGTGGGCACCACCCTAGAGGAGGCCCAGGAGATCCTGCGAAAGCATAAAATTGAAAAGCTGCCCATTGTGGACGGCGAGGGACGCCTCAAGGGCCTGATCACCATTAAGGATATCGAGAAGGCGGTTCAATATCCCAACTCCTCCAGGGATCAGAATGGACGGCTTTTGTGCGGCGCTGCCATCGGCGCTACCCCGGATGTACTGGAAAGGGTGGCCGAGCTGGTAAAGGCCCAGGTGGACGTTCTCGCTCTGGATTCTGCCCACGGACACAACAGCAACGTGGTGGAGACCGTCCGCAAGGTAAAGAAAGCTTATCCCGATGTTCAGCTGATCGCGGGCAATATCGCCACCGCCGAGGCCGCTAAGGCTCTGATCGACGCGGGCGCGGACTGCATCAAGGTCGGCATCGGCCCAGGCTCCATCTGTACCACCCGTGTGGTGGCGGGTATCGGCGTGCCCCAGATCACAGCGGTTTATGACGCCGCCTGCGAGGCTTCTAAATATGGCATCCCGGTGATCGCCGACGGCGGCATCAAGTACAGCGGCGATATCGTCAAGGCCCTGGCCGCCGGCGCCAACGTGGTTATGATCGGTTCTATGATTGCCGGCTGCGAGGAATCCCCCAGCGACAGCGAGATTTACCAGGGCCGCCAGTTTAAGGTCTACCGCGGCATGGGCAGCCTGGCCGCTATGGGACACGGCAGCAAGGACCGCTATTTCCAAAGCGACAACAAAAAACTGGTTCCCGAGGGCGTAGAGGGCCGGGTGCCTTATAAGGGTGCTTTGTCCGATACCGTGTTCCAGATGATCGGCGGCCTGAGGGCTGGCATGGGCTATACCGGCTGCGGCACCATTGAGGAGCTTCACGCGAAGGCTAAGTTCGTGAAGATCACTGGCGCGGGCCTGAAGGAAAGCCATCCTCACGATATTCAAATCACCAAGGAATCCCCGAACTATTCCTTATCGATTTAACCGCAGGAAATCCTGCCGGCGCCGCCGCCATTTCTCTGAAGGCGTTTGACCGCCTAAAAGAGGGCTGGCCTGCGGCCGAAGGAGCGGATTTGGCGCAGACTGCCAGACTCGCTTTATGAAAACGGCTGAAAAGGCCCGCCTCCTGTGTTGTGCAGGAGGCGGGCCTTTTGTCTGTTCTAAGAAGACAAGGGCTTTAGGGCCGGGGTGATTATAAAAAAACAGTAAGGACACGAGGAAGAACACAGGTAACGCAGCTTTTTATAGAAAATTTTATCCAGCCGCAGCTCTTTTTGCCAGAGAGCTTTGCGGTACAGTCATCATAGATACATTTCATCCCGGCCCTCTTTTAGGCTTTTTCCAAGGTATAGGCCAAGAATGGCGGCCACCCCATAGATGAGCAGAAAGCCGAAAAAAGAGAAGCCATAAATGAACAAAAGGCAGAGAAAGAATAAAATTACTACCAAAAGTACAAAATACCAGTGGAATCCATTGCGTACGCCAAATGCCATTGCGGCAATAAAAGAAATTCCCGGATTTAGAATCATTAGATCCGCTGTCAGCATACGCTCAATAACTTCTTCCTCCTGCTGCACCAGGATAAAGATCGGCGGAACAAAATAGACTAGAATCAAAATAATAGTGAAAGGGAATAGCTTTTTTAAGATTTTAACAAACTTTTCCATTCCGGATACTCCTTTAGTTACGGATAAAACCACAAAATATTGTGTGTAGAAAAAGCTGTAACATCAAGCGGCCGGTAATAACAAAATCCAATATTACAGAACGTTATGAGTTTTCAACTCTTTCAACAATTTGCGGTGGAAAACTTTTTTAGGTTAAGAAACCGTTGATTACTTTTTTAAAAAGACTCGGCTTTTTGCCACAGGGCAAAGCCGGTTTGAGAGTCCAGGCTTAAAAGGGGAGAAGACGCTTAAAAACCGAGATAGCCGGCCCATTCTTCCTTTAAAATAGCTAAGTGGTCCACATCGTAAAAGACGCCGTCCTTCAGCAGCTCACGCCTGCCGGTGCCCTCGTAAAGAAAGCCCAGCTTTTCCATAACCTTCCGGGAAGCGCCGTTTTTCGCCATACACCTGCCTGAGACCCGGCAAAGGCCCAGCTCGTTGAAAGCAAAGGCCAGCATGGCGGAACAGGCCTCTGTGGCGTAGCCCAGGTTCCAGCAGTCCGGATTGACAAAGTAAGAAATAGCGCCGGAGCGCAAGGCGGGCTGAACATTGATCACGCCGCAGTTGCCAAGATAAGCCCCAGTGTGCTTGTCAAACATGCCGAATTCGTAGCTGGTACGGTTTTTTCTCGCGCTTTCCACAAACTGGATCCACCAATCCACCCGTTCCCGGGGATAATTCCGGGGAATAGCGTAGGTAGTATCATAGATTTCCTTCCTTCTCAGGACCTGCCATACGCTGTCAGCGTCGGAAGGGCGATAGGGCCGAATCAGAATTCTAGCGGTTTCTATTTGGTTCATGGCGGTCCCTCCTTAAAGTAAAACAAATTCCATTTTCTTACTGATTATACTGTATCACATCGTGGTTTTTTCCACAAGAACGCAAAATTCCCAAAACAACTATTTTTCTTGTGGTTAAATTGAGAGATTGTGAAAAAAGCCTTGACAAACCTGTCCTATATATATTATAATAAATCTCGCTCACTGAATAGTGGCGAAATATGGCGGCATAGCTCAGCTGGCTAGAGCATTCGGTTCATACCCGAAGTGTCGATGGTTCAAGTCCATTTGCCGCTACCAATGGCCCGATGGTCAAGAGGTCAAGACACCGCCCTTTCACGGCGGAATCACGAGTTCGATTCTCGTTCGGGTCACCATGGAGAATAAGGTTATCCCCCGGCTTTTCGGGGGAAGCTTTTTATTTCTTGGACGCATAGCTCAGCTGGTTAGAGCGTTCGCCTCACACGCGAGAGGTCGAGGGTTCGAGTCCCCCTGCGTCCACCAATCAGGTATTGGACGAACACCTACTTTTTTGCAGGCGGCTTTGCCGTGAAATGTTCAATCTGATACCAAAGCAGAAACCGCCGTCTTAGATTAAGTTCTAAGGCGGCGGTTTTGTTATGTCTTACAATCGGCACATTTGTGTTATTCTTTGTCCTCTTGTAAAATGAAAGTACAATAAAAAAACAGGAGGATAAACACAATGAAAAAATCATTATTTGAGCAAATGGGCGGGACATACACACAGGCAGGAGATTATCTGCTTCCAAACTTGATACTTGCCGAAGAAAAACAGAATCCTATCGGTATTTGGGGACAGCGGCACGCACGGTATTTGAAACAGCACCACAGAATTCTGTATTATAACCTGCTGACAAGTGGGAAGCTGAACGCTCATCTTGCCGAAACCAACCGGCAGGCAGAGGAAATATTTTTTCGGCTGATAAAGCAGATGGCAAATCGTGAGGGTGTAACGGAGCAGCTTAAGGCGGAAAATCAAATGGAATGGGTTCGGCGAATGAACAATATCCGTAACATAGCGGCAGAAATCGTAAATCATGAATTGATCCTAATATAGTTAAATCCGCTACCGGTAAAAAGCTGGTAGCGGATTTCGCACTATATCAAACCAAAATATTTTTCAAAAAAGCTTTTTAACTTATCAATGACAGTTTGTTTTTTCAAGGCCCTATTAGAGCCGCCTGAAAACCTTGACATCGGAGGTAATATTTTATCAAGATCTGTTCCTGTGGTTTTTATTTCACCATCTCTGAATGAGTTCTCTATAAATTTTTGAGCCTCATCGTGTTTTAGCTTTTCATCTTTGATGATTGTTTCTAAGTCCTGCTCTTTTTGCTTTTTGACAAAATCTTTCCAGTCCTTTTCCACATCTGTTTTTACTGTCATTTGGGCAACAAATCCCTCAATTAGAGCTTTTTTGCTGCGCAACTCAACACTTGCATCAATTGATTTGTTAATATCAGCAAGAATAGTTTTGTCCTCACAGTTTGATTCATGATATTTGGCAACAAGCATCAAGATATAATCTATATTGACCTCGACCTGCTTGATAAGCTCAATTTCAAAGACAATATCATCATTGATTCGTTCTTTTTCAATGTCACTTTTTTTAGCATAATCTTGATATAAGTCAATATAAACGCTTTGATAATCCTGCAAATCTCTAACTGATACAGAATTATCGCCTTCAAAATCGTCAAAACATCTTAAAATATTTCTCAATTTCAAAATGCGACCGAACAGTTTAATAAATTCTTTTTCGTTATCCTCGCCAACGATTTGACTGCTTATCGGAAATTCATTTACAAGTTTGGTTAGAAGCTCGCTATAGCCTTCAATATGTTTTCCGTGCTCATCTTCATAGCCATTCATATATTCATTGTAAGTTTTTAGGATAACCATACCTCTTGCGTTTTTGTCTCCAAAAAGCGCTAAGGCGTTATTGGTAGCTGTCTCAAGATTTCTAAAACAAACAATGTTTCCGAATGTTTTAACTGAGTTCAAAATACGATTGGTACGGGAAAACGCTTGTATCAAACCGTGATCTTTTAAATTCTTATCTACCCACAAGGTGTTGAGAGTCGTTGCGTCAAATCCTGTTAAAAACATATTGACTACAATCAGCAAATCAATCTCACGATTTTTCATTCTCAATGAAACATCTTTATAATAATTGGGAAATTTATCAGCAGATGTATCATAGCTAACATTAAACAGCTTATTATAATCATCAATTGCGCTATCAAGGAAATCCCGGGAAGTCTGATCAAGACCACTTGTGTCGAAGCTTTCATCTTGTAAAATATCATCAGGATCTTCCTCATTCTGATTAAAACTAAATATTGTAGCAATATTTAATTTATGACCGGTTTCCTCCATTTGTTTTTTAAATTCATTGTAATATGCAATTGCTGCCGGAATAGATGCAACTGCAAAAATCGAATTGAAACCATTTACTTTTGCAGTTGTTTTTTGCTCTGACACAGCATTATTCTTGGATTTCGCCATTTTTTCTACATTCGTAATCACCTTATGGTCATAATAGGAACGGCTTTGATTACGATAGGTTTTCTGCTCGAAATGTTCAAGAATATATTGTGTAATTTCAGACACTCTTTTAGGATCGAGTAAAGCTTTTTCACGGTCGATTGCCTTTACTTGCTTGTCGTATAAAATCTCAGGATTTTTGATTGTGTTGATATAATCGATTCTAAAAGGCAGTACATTACCATCGTGGATAGCATTAACAATGGTGTATGCATGCAGTGGTCTTACTTTGTTTCCGTTTTCATCCGGCTCACCGCCGAAAACTTGTGCCGTAGTACGCATATTCGGTGCATTGGAACTGTTAGAATTCGATGCAAAAATCGGCGTGCCCGTAAAGCCGAAAATATGATGATTTTTAAAGTGCTTTGTAATCGACTTGTGCATATCTCCGAATTGAGAACGGTGGCATTCATCGAAAATCATAACAATATGTTTTTTATAAACTTCGTGTTCCTTGTTTTTGGATATGAATTTATCCAACTTTTGAATGGTAGTAATGATAATTTTTGCATTATCATCTTCCATTTGTTTTTGCAGAATTTTAGTAGAGGTGTTGCTGTTGGCAGCACCTTTTTCAAATCTGTCGTATTCTTTCATTGTCTGATAATCAAGATCTTTTCTATCAACAACAAACAATACTTTGTCAATAAAATTCAATCCTTGAGCAAGCTGTGCAGTTTTAAAACTGGTTAAAGTCTTGCCGCTTCCGGTGGTATGCCAAATATAACCGCCCGCTTCTTTTCTGCCGGTTTTTTTGAGATTGGTAGAAACAATAATGCGGTTCAAAATTTTTTCAGTTGCCGCAATTTGATAAGGACGCATTACCAATAATAAATCCTCTGAGGTAAACACGCAGTAACGAGTCAAAATATTAAGCAGGGTATGTTTTGCAAAAAAGGTTTTTGTAAAGTCCACAAGGTCTGGAATGGTGCGGTTTTTCTCATCCGCCCAATAACTTGTGAATTCAAAGCTATTAGAAGTCTTTTTCTTTTTTGCGGCGTTTTTCTCTGCATTATCTTTGATATGCTGAAATCTTGTTGTGTTAGAATAATACTTTGTATGCGTACCATTGGAGATTACAAACAGCTGTACATACTGATACAATCCGCTGCCTGCCCAAAAGCTATCACGCTGGTATCGATTGATTTGATTAAACGCTTCCCGAATCGCATTCCCTCGTTTTTTAAGCTCAATATGCACTAACGGCAATCCGTTTACCAAAATCGTCACATCGTAACGAGTATCATGATTTCCGCCATCTTCTTCATACTGGTTTATTACCTGCAAATGATTGTTATGGATATTGGTTTTATCTATCAGCTTGATGTTTTTTACATAACCGTTATCAAGGGTAAGATTTTGCAGATAATCTTCCTGTATTTTGCGGGTTTTCTCTACAATACCATCATTACCGTTTGAAATAACGCTATTGTAAAAGTCATTCCACTCTTTATCGAAAAAGGTGTAGTTATTCAGTTTTTCAAGCTGAGCACGGAGATTGTCAATTAAGTCCTGTTCGCTTTTTATAGTAATGTATTCGTAGCCCTGACTGACAAGACGATTTATAAAGTCCTGTTCAAGTGCCGCTTCGCTTTGATAGTCGGTGCTTTTTCTTTTTTCGGGTGTGTACTCAGCCACCACCGTACTTTCAGTAGAGCTTGCCACAATTTCAAAGCTATTCATTTTCCGCCGCCTCCTTTTTCTTAAAAGTTAAGAGCTTATCTCGGTAATATTCATATTGCTTTTGTCTTGCTTCAATTTCGGCAGGCAATCCCTCGCTAATATCGTTGCAAAGCCTGTCAAAATGGTCAAGGATATCAACTATGCGTTGTTGTTCTGCAAGTGGTGGAACAGGAATTTTAAATTTTCTAATTTTCCCCATGGGAATATTTTTCATTGAAGAAGATTGAAGCAATCTGTCAATTTGAGTTTTCCAAAATTGGCTACTTTGAAAGTAATAACGCATAAACTTGGGCATCAATTTGTCCGTCGTAGTGCGAATCAAAGCAACATTAGGTGCCAAATAGAATCTATCTTCTTCATTTACTAATGCAACTTGGCCAATAGTACCAACATAAGTAAAAAGCATATCTCCAATATGTAGTTTGCTTCGAGTTAATTTAGACAAATCACTGTTGTCAATATATTTAACATCTTTCAGGTCAAGATGTCCGTTTTTTACATTTAAACCTCGCAGAGCGATGACTTTGCCACTATCTGAATATGAAATATACTTCGTGAATTCAAATCCTGCTAATTTTGTAACCGTTGCAATTTGCCCCAACTCAATTTTTATACTTTCGTCGTAAGTTAAAATTGAGTCTCTATAATACTCATACTGCTGTTTTCTTGCAGTGAGTTCCGCAGTGAGTTCCGCAGTGAGTTCCGTAAATTTATCCAGTATACTGACAATTTCTTCTTGAACCGGTAAAGGAGGAATAGGAATTGATATTGAGTTGATACTTTTCAAACCTAAACCTGGAATACCTGCACCATATTGGCATTGCATAAATGTTTTTTGCTGCATTTTAATAAAATGATAAAGATACATATAATTTAAATATTCTTCACAGCTTTCTACTACATAGCAATGAGCACCAGCCCAAAATGGCATATTTATGAAATTTACATATCCTGCCGATGCTCCACCTTGACTAATTGTAATTAACCCACCTTCAAAATTATATTCATCCCAATATCCCGATGGATTTATTCCTCCATTTATTACTGGATATTTTCCTTCACCCCTTAATTTGTCTTTGTTAAGCTGTACACCTTTTTTTATTGTACAAATATCACCAATAGTTTTGTATTCTACACCGTTCGGACTAAGGCTATTTAAAAGTTGTTCTAATTTACTCATTTTCTTCACCTCCGGTATGCCAGCCTAAGGTGCCTATTGCATCCATTAGTTCTCTGTTAGTTTTTATTTTTTCCAGTACGCCAGTAACTAAGCGATAGAAAGCATCAAATTTTTGCAAAGCCTCGTCTTCGTCATAGTCTCCGTGAACTACATCACTAAGCTCTCCAAAAAGTTTATAGCCGTCTTCAGCAAATTCCGAAGGAATGATATTACATTGATTTTTTACCGGTGTAAGAATCTCAATAAATGGTTTGGGTTTGCCGTTTGCTTTCCTTGTTTCAATAGGAGGATTCGCAGCCTCTGCTGTTTGGGTAATAATTCTTTCAAAAACCTTTCTCAAATAAACGATAGATCCTGCGCCGAATCCTTCTCTTGCTGCCCTTTTTGCTTTTTCTAAAGCGTTTGTAAAATCGCCGTAAGTTTCGGTGTTCAGCGAAACTGATTCAGAAAATTTTTCACTTCTTTTTAAAATACGAACATACGGATATTGATTATGTATATTATCGTCGTCTCTACATTCCAGCAAAAACCACATTTGTACCGAAGCCCCGCAACGAGGACATTCAAGAACGCAATCAATACTGACGGTTTTTTCATTAACTCCAATACAAAACAAATCTTCACCCGAATAAAATGTTCGCTGATCATTGCAATTGTTGCAATAATAGTTTAAAGCAACTTTGCCAACGGCAATTTTTTTAGAGTTTCCAGTTTTAAGCTTTCTACTGCTTAAAAATCCTTCTATCTGCACATAATCTGTTGTTATCGGTTTTGATAACACATCTGATAATCTCATTTATTACGCCCCCTCAATTTCCGCTATAATCGCATCAATTTCGGCACGCAATGTATTTTCACGCTGAACAATTTGAGATATTTGCTCGTTAAGGACAGTGATATCAATAACTTCTCTTGTATCCTCGCTTTCCACATAAGTTGATACAGAAAGATTATAATCTGCATTTTCAATATCTTCCTGTTTAACAAGAGCAGTAAAATACTTTTCAGTCTTTCGGTTGATATAAGCGTTTAATATATTCTGAATGTTATCAGGTTCATTACTTACGCTTCCATCGCCCAACTTATTGCTGTTCGTAGATTTGACAAATTCTTTTGAAGCGTCGATAAACAAAGTTTGGTTGTCAACTTTTGATTTTTTGAGAACCATAATGCAAGTCGCAATACTTGTTCCGTAAAAAAGATTATCAGGCAACTGGATGATACATTCGATATAGTTGTTATCAATCAGATATTTTCTGATTTTCTGTTCTGCTCCGCCACGATACATAATACCGGGAAAACAAACAATAGCCGCTGTCCCGTTTGTGGCAAGCCAACTAAGACAATGCATAATAAAAGCAAAGTCCGCTTTTGATTTAGGAGCCAATACACCGGCAGGAGAGAAACGCGGATCGTTGATTAGTGTTCCGTTATCAGAACCCTCCCATTTAATAGAGTACGGAGGATTGGAAACGATGGCTTCAAACGGCTCTTCATCCCAATGTTTAGGATCAACTAAAGTATCGCCATGTTCAATACTGAATTTATCATAGCCGATATCATGCAGAAACATATTAATACGGCAAAGATTGTAGGTGGTTATGTTGATTTCTTGACCGAAAAATCCATTGCGGACATTCTCTTTGCCAAGAATTTTTGCAAACTTCAAAAGCAACGAGCCGCTGCCCACCGCCGGATCATACACTTTATTTACTTCTGTTTTCATATTACCTTTGTTATCAACAAGCGAAATCTTTGTAAGCAGTTCGGATACCTCTTGAGGCGTAAAATATTCACCACCGCTTTTACCGGCATTAGAAGCATACATTCCCATCAGATACTCATAGGTGTCCCCAAAAGCATCGATGGAATTGTCTTGATAATTACCAAGATCCATATCCCCGATAACAGTGATTAACTTTTTAAGTCTTTTGTTTCTTTTAATTACTGTTGGCCCAAGCTTATTGCTGTTGACATCTATATCATCAAACAATCCTTTAAAGTTCTCTTCGCTTGGGGTACCAATGGCAGATGCTTCAATGTTTTTAAAGTTCGTTTGCAATATTTCGTTTAGGTTTTCGTCCAAATCAGCGACTTCTACTTCTTTTCCGTCTTTTTCTGCTTTATCTTTAGCGTCTTTATCAGCTTTCTTAATTCTGTTTAATAAATTACCAAACAATTCACTGGGCAGGATGAAGAATCCTTTTACCTGTACCATCTCATCTCTAACGGCTGAAGCTTCTTCATTACTGATTTTAGCATAATCAAAATCAGTGTTTCCTGCATCCCATTCGCCTTTATTCAGATAGGTTGTAAGATTTTCGGATATATATCTATAAAACAACATACCCAAAACATATTGTTTGAAATCCCAACCGTCAACACTTCCTCTAAGTTCATTGGCAAGCGCCCATATTGTACGGTAAAGTTCTGTTCTCTCTTGTTCTCTTTTATTATCACTCATCTTTATACTCTCCATTCTTTAATAATCTTTTGTAGTCTATACCATTTCGCAATTCTCTACACAAATCTTTATTTTTTAAAGCTTGTGCAATATCAGCGGGCACTTCATTTCGCTCTTGTGCAGCCAAATCAAAAAACAATGGGATTTGCTCAGGCTTAGGATTTAACAATTGGAGCATTGCGATTTGTCTGTCTGGGGGAGGCGGATTCACTTTGCCACTTAAAATATCATAAAAGTATGGTTTTTTTATGCCAAGTGCGGTGTAAAACTTGATATTTGATAATTTTGCCTCTTTTATCATTTGCGCAAGCAAATTGCAGAATTTCATAGAATCATCAACAATCAAGTAATCACCACCGTTTCTAATTTAGTATGTAAGTTTACATACTAACATACTATCATATTTAAAAGCAAATGTCAATCAAAACTCCTCTAAACATGGCTTTTGCCTAAACCTCATTGAGTTTTTAGGCAAAAGAGATTATAATATTTTTTATAATTCAGGAACAATACAATATTTTCGTGTCGTTTAATAAGTAGAGAGGTTGTCTCTCTGGAAAGGAGGTACAAAATATGCCGATATTATTAAAAAGAAAAAGCGGTGAAATCACACCGTTTCGCAATGCGGACTTTATTCCCGCATTCTACTTTATTCCGAAATCCATATTGGACAAGTGTGGTTCTGAACTGAACAGCATCCCACGCAATCCGCATAGGCTGCTCCATGACTGGGATGCAATCGCTATGGTGGAAAGCGATTTGTTTCTGCTTGCCATTATCGACGCTTATGCATTTATGGTCTGGCCCTTTATGGGACTGGGTGCAAAGCGTGAAATCTATTCCGATTATGAACCATCTTGGATTTACGCCCACGCAGCACCATATTGGATTCAGGAATTGCAGGATGAAAAGATTCTTCCGGCAGCACAGGAACTGCTAAAGGACGGAGGTGTAGATGAAACCTTCGGCTATGTGTCGGAAGAAGAAATCTCCGATCTGTTCAACTGGCTTGTTCCGCAGACAATGGCGCATCATAATATGAAAGCTGTCATTGATACCGCAAAGGCGTTCCGCTGTTTTGAAGATTTTGATTACCGAAAGAGCCGACAAAAAATCGATTTTTACCGCAAATGGTATCACACCCGTGTAAAGAATATTACGGTTGAATCTCTTGATGAACTCAAGGAACGGTATGCTGAAAATAATGACGGTATGGACTGGGACATCCCCGATGAAGACAGCGATATGAACCGTACCGTTTTAGAGCCGATGGCAGTAAGCGAGTTTTTAGCATTGCTCAGCGAAACGGACAGACAAATCCTTACCATGCGTATGAATGGCATAACGCTTGAGAAAATAGCAGAAAAGCTCGGCTACAAAACGCATAGTGCTATTCACAAAAGAATCCGAAATATTGGCTTGGCTTACGAAAAATTTACCGGCGAAGATTTGGGATTCAGCAATAAGAAAATTATCTGATAACACCTGTTGATATAAAAATCGGCAGGTGTTATTTTTTCGCCCAAAAACAGAAAAGGAGGGTTTTATGAAGCAGTACGATCCGATAAAATCAGAACAAATCAAAATTAAGAACACCCTATGTATGAAGTGTCGACGCCAAAGCTGTTTGACGATAACCGACGGTGCCTGTCCTGCTCTTTCGGAAAGTAAACAAAAAATCATTAAAATTCAGGAGGACAATCACAATGAAAAAGTATAAAGAAACCTATATGATTGGTATCGACCACGGCTACGGAAATATGAAAACGGCAAATTGCCGTTTTCAGGCAGGTGTGACCGTCTATGATAAAGAACCAATTTTCAAAGATAACCTGCTTGTTTGGAATAACAAGTATTATCTTATCGGCGCAGAGCATAAAGAGTTTTCAGCAGATAAAATGCTGGACGAGGATTATTATGTTCTGACGCTTGCAGCAATTGCACGAGAGTTGAACATTGATAAAATCTATTCTGCTGATGTATTGATCGCCGCCGGGCTTCCGCTGACTTGGGTAAGCGAACAGCGTGAAGAATTTAAGCAATACCTTATAAAAAATGAAACGGTTGATTTCAATTTCAAAGGCAAGGATTATCATATCCGCATTGTCGGTGCAGATATTTACCCACAGGGATTTGCCGCCATTGTCAATAACTTATCCGATTTTTCAGGTGTAAATATGCTCTGCGATATCGGCAATGGCACGATGAATATTATGTTCGTCAACGACAAAAAGCCGGATTCCCGCCGTTGTTTTACAGAAAAATTTGGAACACACCAATGTATGCTCCAAATCCGTGAGAATCTAATGAGAATTCATCACGCAGAGCCACCCGAAGAAATGATTACCCGTATCCTTCGTTTCGGTACAGCAGATATTGACGGTGAATATCTGAAAACCATTATCCAAACCGCGAGAGAATATGTAGAAGGTATTTTTCGCAGACTTCGTGAGCACGGCTATGATTCAAAACTAATGAAACTTTATGTGGTCGGAGGCGGCGGATGTCTTATCCGTAACTTTTCTGAATATGACAAAAGTCGTATTACCGTAAACGATGATATTTGTGCTACTGCCAAAGGATATGAACGAATGCTTGAAATGAAGCTGATTAAAAGCGGCGGTGCGTTATGAGTATCAAGCGAATGAGTCTGCGGTTTAACTTGGATAACAAGGCTGACCGCAGCGCTTGGGAGTATTTGAAAAATATAACGGATTCAAAAAACAAGGCGGTTATTGCTGCCATCAATCAGTTTTACGAACCGCACGCAGAAATTACAGAGACTATTAAGAAAACCGTTTATGAATGCTTGCGGAACCTTTCTGTAATACAGACAAAATCACCACAACCGACCGAAACAATCTCCGAAGAAGAAAATCTGTTATTGGATTCCCTCGATGATTTTCTCGGAGGCTAACGACATTAAAACGATGCCGCTTTTTTATGCTCTGAAATACCCTGCGGCATCACTTTGGCATTAAACAAAATTAAGGAGGACTTTTATTATGAGAGCTTATTCATCATTAAGACAACTCGAAGAAAAAGGTGTTTGTGTTGACGAATATTTGACAAATGAGCATGAAGGCGTATTTAAAGCACGGCTTGACTGCAAGCGTTGGGGCAAAAAGCGAAATGTTCTTGCGTACTTCACTTTTGAGGACGGCAGTAAAATTATGGCTGCCGCTTGGCAGAACACCGGTTATCTCGGTATCCCTGAAATTGAAGAAGGAGCAATGCTGACGCTCACTTTTGAGAAAGCAAAGAACGGTATTTCCTATTTGAGAAAGGTTGAGAGAAACGAGGGACAGTAATCGTGTCTCATACTGTAACAAGCAGGGAACTTGTACGGCAAGTTCCAACTCAAAATCGGCTGTTTCGCCGCTTTACTCTTTAGGGGACACCCCTAACACCCCATTTTGAAAGGACTAATGTTCTATGAACAGAAACCCAAAAGAAAAATTTGCACGAATTGATATTCGGGTAAAGCCAAAAGATAAGGACAAAATCAAACAACTCGCAGGAAAATTCAATTTATCTGTCAGTGAATATATGGTGCAAAGGGCGTTGGGATATGAACCGAGAACGGTGCAACCCGATGTCTTTTTTGATTTCTATAACAAATTGTGCCAGCTGTGTAATTCCTCAGAAATCACACCTGAAACAGAAAACAAACTTCTTGCGCTGATTGATGAAATTCATTCGGAACTTCTATTGCCTGAAAAGGAAACCATAACACAAATTAAAAACGGAATCGAGGTGAGTGATGAATGGCAACCACCGGATTCTGGCCTGTCAAAAACAGGTTAAAAGAAGTAATTGACTATGCCCGTAATCCTGACAAGACAACAGATAAGAAATATCTTGACGAGGATTTGTATAACGCTCTCCGCTATGTTGAGAACGATGATAAAACAGATAAGCGAATGTATGTCAGCGGTATCAACTGCCCGACAAAGCGAGCCTACGAGTATATGCTGGCGACCAAACAGCGTTACGGTAAGCTTGGCGGCAATGTAGCCTATCACGGATACCAAAGTTTCAAGTCCGGCGAGGTTACTCCCGAAGAAGCACACGCAATCGGCTTGGAAACGGCAAAACGGATGTGGGGAAAAGATTATGAAGTAGTAGTGACAACCCACCTAAACACAGATAATCTTCACAATCATATTGTGGTAAATTCGGTATCTTTTCGCACTGGTCGGAAGTTTGAAAACCATATCTCAGACCACTACAAACTGCGGGAAATCTCCGATGCAGTTTGTTTGGAACAAGGTAAAAGCGTATTGCTGCCGACCAAATTCACAGGCAATCGAAAGAAAGACTATTGGATTCATAAAAGCGGCGGTTTAACGCACCGAGATATTTTAAAACGGGATATTGATCAAGCAATTTCAAATACAACCAACTGGAAAGCCTTTGATTTATACCTGAAAAATCTCGGCTACAGCTATGCAAGAAACAGTGATTACCGTCATCCTTCCATTATCGCTCCCGGTTGGAAACGCTCTGTCCGTATAGATTCGCTTGGCGAACAGTACACTCAGGAGAAGATACGGGAACGCCTCATTTTAAATCAAAAAGATATTACACTGTATGCTGTCCGCATACCCAAGCGGTTTACGCTCTTAATGGAACTTCAGCTTGAATTTAAGAAAGCACAGCGTATGGACGGGATACAACTTGCATTTGCGTTGATTATTGAACTTTGGAAACTGATGACCGGTAACAACATCGACCGTTCATCACCCAAACTGCTGTCGCCATCGCTTCGCCGAGAAGTGCGACGATTAGACCAAACGATGAAAGAGTACTGGCTCCTTTGCGAGAATCAGACTGATTCCGTACAGGAGCTTGTTTCATTTATCGAGAAAAAATCCGCAGATATATCCGTTTTGGAGGCAGATCGGCAGCGGATATATAACCGTATCCGCCGCCCGAAATCCGAAGAAGAAAAAGAACAGGACAAAGCAGCGGCACGGAAAATCTCCGCAAAACTAAAGCCTTTGCGGGAGGAACTAAAAACCGCAAAAGCAATCACCGAGCATTATCCGCATATCTTGGAATTGCTCGAAACCGAGCGTGATATGGAAGCACAGATTAAAATCAAAACTAAAGAAAGAACGAGGTAAAGCATTATGAATGAAATGAAAAATATACAGATGGCAGACCTTATATCTGCCCCTGATAATCCGTTTAAGGTAACTATGGATTCGGAAATGGAACGGCTTATCGAAAGCATAGCTGAAACAGGTGTGATTGCTCCGATTATTGCCCGACCGACCGATAAGGGAAAATACGAAATTGTCAGCGGGCATCGGAGAAAATTTGCTTGTGAATATCTCGGTATAAAGAGTGTTCCGACGATTATAAAAGAACTTGACCGCAATGAAGCGGTCATTTTTCTTGTAGACAGCAATTTACAGCGAGAAAATATCCTGCCAAGTGAAAAAGCCTTTGCTTATAAAATGAAGCTCGACGCTCTATCGGCACAAGGAAAAAGAACTGATTTAACTTCGTGCCAAGTTGGCACGAAGTTGCGAAGTGATGAATTGATGGCACAATCCGCAGAGGACAGCGCCCGCCAAATTCAGCGCTATATCCGCCTTACTAACCTTATCCCGCCTATTTTGGATATGGTTGATGAGAAAAGAATTGCTTTTACTCCTGCCGTTGAGCTTTCCTATCTGCCTCCCGAAGAACAGACAATGCTGCTGTCTGAAATGGAATACAACGACTGCACGCCGAATTTATCGCAGGCACAGCGGATAAAGGCTCTTAGTGTGCAGGGCTTGTTTACTGAGGAAAGGCTGTCCGCCATTATGAGTGAAGAAAAAGCCAATCAGAAAGAGCGTCTCAAAATTCCTGCCGACCGTATCCGCAAGTATTTTCCGAAAGACTATACCACAGCACAAATAGAAGAAACCATTGTAAAGCTCTGCGAAGCGTACCACCGAAAACGGCTGCGTGACAGAGATTCCAGATAGGAGGTACGCCAATGTCAGATACCGTGAAAGTCAATCGGAATGAGGTCGAGTTATCCGAAGAAATTTTGACCTCATTCGCAAAATTCCTTGTCCCTGAAATTCGCAAGTTTTATCAGAGCGAGGAAGGCAAGGCGTACTATGAAAAGTGGTTGAAAAAGCATCCTGAATATGCCGCCTAAATTTCAAAGAAAGCAATCGATAAATTATCGACTGCTTTCCATACATATGACTTTCACAAAAGAAAAAAGTATAATTTAGAAAGAGCAAATGGAGGTATAAAAATGAATGTAGTCATATACGCTCGGTTTTCGAGCCATAGCCAGACCGAGCAATCTATCGAGGGACAATTAAAAGTCTGCTATGAATACGCCAAAAATAACGGATATACCGTCATCGGCGAATATATCGACCGTGCACAGAGCGGTACGACGGATAATCGGCTGGAATTTCAGCGCATGATATCCGACAGTGATAAGCATACTTTTGAGGGCGTTCTGGTGTACCAGCTTGACCGTTTTGCAAGAAACCGTTATGACAGTGCCATCAATAAATCAAAGCTGAAGAAAAACGGCGTGCGGGTTATCTCAGCAAAAGAAAATATTTCAGACGATCCGTCCGGCATTTTGGTCGAGGGCGTTTTGGAGAGCATGGCAGAATATTATTCCGCAGAGCTTTCCCAGAAAATTCATCGTGGTATGTCAATCAATGCGGAAAAATGCCTTTCAAACGGCAGCAATCCCGGGCTTGGCTTTAAGGTGGATTCCGAGCGCCGTTTCTATGTTGATAACGATGAGGCGGCAATCGTCCGGGAAATATATGAGCGCTATGCGGCAGGTGAAACGAAAGCTGAAATTGTTCGAGATTTGCAGCGGAGAAAGGTAAAAACATCGCTCGGTAAAGAGTTCAGCACTAACAGTCTTAGCCGCTTGTTATGTAATAAACGGTATATCGGCGTTTATCTTTATAAAGGCCAAGAAACACCGGGAGGTATGCCACGGATTTTAGATGATGATTTGTTCTATCGGGTGCAGGCTCTTATGAATAAGAACAAATCCGCACCTGCCCGCACACACGGAGAGGGAGAATATCTTTTGACAACAAAACTGTTTTGCGGTTACTGCAAGGAAATGATGGTTGGCTACGGTGGTACGGGAAAATCAGGGCGTCAATATCACTATTACAACTGTAAAAATGCAAGAAAAAAGAAATGCCGAAAGAAAATTGTCAGCAAGCAGTATATTGAAAACCGTGTGATTGCCGAATGCCTGAAACTGCTTACAGATGAAAACATTGCTTTTATAGCGAAGATGGTTGCAGAGGAATGCAATAAAAGCCCCGACAACATTTCGGTGAAAGAATTAAAAAAGGCGATCAAAGAAGTGGACACCGCTATTGAAAATCTTTGGCGAGGCATTGGACTCGGACAATCGGTTAAAATGCTGACGGAACGAATCAATCAGCGAAAAGCCGAAAAAGCAGAACTTGAAGAACAGCTTGCCATTGAGCAAAACAAGAAGATTTGTTTGACCGAGCCGCAAATTCACGCTTTTCTTGATTATGTATGTGATATGCCTACGGACGATGTAAACAAGCGCAGAGCCATTATCAATATCTTTGTTCACTCTGTCTACTTGTACGATGACTGCTTTACGGTTATAATAAATGCAAGCAATCATCAGTTAAGCATAGACAACATCCCGCTGAAAGATATAGAAGCTGCTTTTAGCGGGGATACATATTCCTCTGACGAGTGTTCATCTTTGAAAACACCCGCTCCACCAGATCTGCGGTCAGCAATTTGCGGCCGCAGTTTTTTTATTTTAAATCTTGATTTCTGCGGCCAAAGGGTATCAATTTCTCTGGTGCCGCATGCTTGGTTAAGACTGGACGCAATATGCGCAGGACTCTTTTTACGAAATTTTTATTGCCGCATCCAACCAATGGTTAAGAATTACTTTTTAGCATCTGTCGGATAGGCTCTGGAATGCTTGCTCCGTATTTTTTACTCATCCATCCCGGAAGGCTTTCGCAGTTCCATTATAATAGGCCTTTAAGAAAATAGGGAAACAGCCTGCTTCCTTTTCTTGCTGATTGACAGCCGATTTAAGCCGCATAGGGAAGGAGAGCGCTGTCTTTAAAAAATAATGATTTGATTTTTGAAAAGATAAAGTCTATTTTTGTATAATATGTAAAAGTTTTGATTCTTGATTTGTTAAGACGGCTGGTTGACAAAGCAGAAATAGGTTATTATAATATAAGTTGTCAGACAACCGATAAGTGTGAATGAATAAGGGGAAAAAATGATTCAACCAATTGAAAAGAAGAACGTTGCCGATGAGGTATTCGAAAAAATGCTGAATATGATTATCGAGGGCGATTGGAAAAAGGGTGAGATGATCCCTTCGGAGAACGAGCTTCGAGAGGCTTTTTCTGTAAGCCGCAGCACAGTGCGTCAAGCGGTGCAAAGGCTTAGCGCGCTGGGAATTGTACGCTCCCGGCAGGGAAAGGGTACCTACGTGGAGCAGGTTGATACCAGCTTCTATTTGAATCTGTTGATTCCCTCTCTGATGCTCAGCGGCGGCGACAGTATCAGCATTCTTGAGTTTACTAAAAGCATACAGGTAGAATGTGTGCGGATCGTGTCCCAGTGTGCCAGTGATGAAGAAATTGCCCGGCTTTCCGATTATTTGGAGCAGATGCGCTTTGCGGGGGACTATGAGTCTTATTTTCATTTTGATATGGGCTACCACAGCTATTTGGCCCAGCTTACGGGGAATCCGCTGTTTATCAAAGCGATAGAAATTGTGGAAAATCTGCTTCATGTTTATCTGCGGGATATCGTTGCCTTTCACGGCAGCAAAAGGAGCATGCAGCAGCATGAGGAATGCTTTGAAGCACTCCGGGCGCGGGAAACGGAACGGGCGGTACGAATCATGGTGGAGCATTACGACATGCTGCTCCAGCGGATGAAGGATTGGCTGGAACCGGAGAAGGCGTAGCGAAATACGCCGCTGGCTTTTGGGGAAGGGATCATCCATAATCCTTTCCCTGGGATAAAATCAAGGGAATCATTTTACTTTAACTTGTCTGATAACTGATAAGTTGAAGGGGTTTATACAAAATAAATTTGTGCGAAATTCTAAACATTTATAAACGGCGCCAAACCGGCTGTTATTTTGATTAAAAAGCAAAATAACAGCTTTTTTATTGATTTTTTCACCAATCTGCTGATTCTATAAATGTTAGAATTAGGGACAGAGTGAGACGCCGAAAGAAGCGTTTGCAGAAAAATATTTATACTTTTTCAGAAGTCAATAAGATTTTTGCGAGCAACAACCGCAGGCAGCATTGCCGCCTTTGGCGGAATAGATAGATTTCGGTCAAAACGCATTTTATCCAATTGGTTTCGTTGGAAGGGAGGAAAAGAAATGAAAAAAATAAAATTTTTAAACACAGAGCTTTCCGTCGCTCCTTTATGCCTGGGCACGGTGAACTACGGCAGCGCCATGCCGGAAAAGGAAGCGATTCACCAGCTGAGCAGGTATGTAGAACTGGGAGGGAACTTCATCGATACCGCCCATATCTACGGTGACTGGGAGCCCGGCATGGGGCCGCTGTCGGAAACCGCTATTGGAAAATGGCTCAAGGAGTTTCCGGAAAGGGACCGGCTGGTGATCTCCACCAAGGGGGCCCATCCCCGAATGCAAACGATGCAGATCCCCCGGTGCAGCGACGCGGAAATCGAAGAAGATCTAAACAGCAGCCTGGAGCTGCTGCATACCGATTACGTGGATCTTTATTTTCTCCACCGGGATGACCCCAGGCGCCCGGCGGGAGAAATCGTGGAATTTCTGGAGAAGCAGGTGAAGGCTGGGAAAATCTGCTATTACGGCTGCTCCAACTGGAAGCTTTCCCGGGTGATGGAGGCAAACGCCTACGCAAAGGAGCACGGGCTGCAGGGCTTTGTCTGCAACCAGCTGATGTGGAGCCTGGCGGATGTAAATTTCAGCGGACTGGCGGACCAGTCCTTTGTGCTGATGGACCAGGAAACCTACAGATATCAGGGGCGTGCCGGGCTGAACGCTATGGCCTATATGTCAGTGGCCAAGGGGTATTTTACCCGCCGGGCGGCGGGTGAGGCTCTGCCGAAAAGCGTGACGGACGTATACGACGGAGAAGCTAACGATCAGATTTTCAGCCTTTTGAAGAAGGCGTGTGGAGACGGTGAGTGTTCTATGATGGACTACGCCCTGCGGTATTTAATGGAGGGGCATCCGTTCCCGTCGGTGCCGATCGCGTCCTTTGACAACGATGAGCAGCTGGCGGCGGGCATGGGCAGCGTGGAGGCTCCCGTTGATCCGCAGGTCATGGAGGCGCTGCGGCGCGTGAAAAAGCTTTCCATGGATTGTTAGCCGGATGGCTGATGATAGAAGAAACGGAAAAAGAGAAAGGAGTATCCCTATGTTGAGAAAAACAATCAGCGTTCTTTTGGCACTGGCGATGGTGTCGGCCCTGACCGCCTGCGCGGGCGGGGACGGTTCCTCTGAAAGCACTCCCGCAGGCGCGGATCCTTCATCCGCGGCGTCTGCCGGCGGCGCCTCCGAGGCGGAGGACAAGACCTATGGAAAGCTGACCATTTCCGGCGTTACCGGAGATCCGGACGCGTTTATCGTGGCGGGCGTGGAAAAGCTCCAGGCCGAGCATCCGGAGATCGAGGTGGAGTATATTCCATGCGATAACAGCACCCGCGAGCAGGTGATCAAAACGGCGATTTCCGCCGGCGATCCTCCCACAATCGGCTATTACTGGGGAACCCGGGTCAATTCCTTCTATGATATCGGCATGAACCTTGACCTGAAGGGCAAAATCAGCGAGGAAATCGTGAGCAATGTGAACGAGGGGATGCTGGAGCCTTGCCTGGGAGAGAACGGCGAGATCTACGCGCTGCCCATGAAGACAGTTTACCACACTACCTTCTACAATAAGACAATGTTTGACGAGTACGGCTTTGAAGAGCCGGAAACCTGGGACGAAATGACCGCAATTTTTGAAACCCTGAAGGCGGATGACATTTTCGGATTTTCCACCAACTCGGCCACTATGCAGGACTGCCTTTACGGCATGACCTACGGCGAGCTGGACGCTAAGGTAGGCGAGGGGACGGCCTACGGCGTTGCCGACGGCACGGTTTCCGTGCTTCCGAGTACTGAGGCCGGCGAAGTGATCCGCGGATGCATCGAGCAGGTGCAGGCTTGGTATGAGGCTGGCTACTGGTATCCAGGCGACGGCGGCATTAATGTAACCCAGGATGACGCCAACGCGGCCTTTTCACAGGGCCGGGCCGCCTGCACCTTTATCTACAGCGGCGCGCTGGAGGTTCTGAAAAATTCCTGCGATTTTGAAATCGGCACCTTTATGAAGCCTACCTCTGAGGCAGGGATTACCTCAATTGACAATATCGAGCCCGACGTGTTTTTTATCCCCTCCAACGCCAGCGAGGAGCAGATTAATACGGGCCTGGCCTTCCTTGAGATCATATTGGGCCATGAAATCCAGCAGACGATTGTCGATAGTGGGCAAACCCCTTCGATGACCTCCTATACCTTTGAAAACGTAGATCCTCTGCTTGAGGAGGTTATGGCAGAGCTGGACAGCGGACGGCTGCAGGCCGGCGTCAATCCCTGCCGCACCAGCTCGGAAATGCAGAACTTTATCAAGCAGCAGATCTTCGCGGCGCCTTGCAGTGGAACAATGACCATCGACCAGACGCTGGAGGAAATGGAACGGATCCGTTTGGCGGCAGGTGAGGCTCAGTAATCCTGTTAACGCTCAGCAATTGCAGTTGAGGGCGCCGTGCGCGCCCTCAACCCTTAGCAGGAGCTCCGCCGCCTTTGTGAAGGAAGGGGTAAAACGATGAAGAAGAAATCTGTGGAGCGCAGGTATGTGCTGATCGGCGTGTGCTTTTTGCTGCCCGCTGTCGCCGCGTACCTGGTGTTTATGGCATATCCCCTCTGCCGCACGGCTTATCTTTCATTTTCAAGCTGGAGCGGGTTTGGAGAAGTTGTGCTCAACGGCGTAAAAAATTATCAGGACCTTTTCGCGGACAAAACCTTTTGGTCATCTTTGGGGAACACCTTGTATTTCGCGGTGTTTTCCGGAATCATCAGCGTGGTGCTCGGCGTTTTGACGGCCTGGCTGATCCTTTATATGAGAAAAATGGAGGGGCAGGTATTCCGCACGGTTTTATTCGCGCCGAATATGATCGCGCCTACCATCACCGGCCTGCTGTTCCTGTTTGTCTTTACAGAGGACATCGGCCTGCTCAATAACATTTTGAAGGCGGTAGGCCTGGAGGAATGGACGACCGCCTGGCTGGCCAACATGAACACGGTCAAGCCCACGGTTGTGATCGTGCAGACCTGGCGGCAGTTCGGCCTGACCATGATATTATGCTTTGCCGGGCTGCAGGGAATTTCCAATGAGCTGATTGAATCCGCCCGGCTGGATGGGGCGGGAGACGGCAGGATCTTTACCCGGATTCTGCTGCCGCTGATCAAGCCGCAGATCGAGCTGGCCACCATGTTCACCCTGCTCAACGGCTTGAAAATTTACGACTCCGTGGTATCTCTGACAGGCGGCGGCCCTTCCAGGCAAACGGTAGTGCTGCCCATGTGGATCATTGAGAACGCCTTTACCTATTCTAACTTCGGCTATGCCAGCGCCATGTGTATCGCGTTTATCATTGTGGTGCTGATTTTTAATATCGTGCTGCGCACCGTGTTCCGAGGTGAAAATTATGAGTATTAAAGCAAAGAAGCGCGCCGCCGCGCCAACGCCCTATTCCAAAAGCACCTCGTTAAAAATTATTTCCCGGGTGATCATCATTCTGCTGTCTCTGACGGTTGTGTACCCGCTGATTTTCATCGTGTTGGTTTCCTTTAAAAACAACCAGGAGTTTTACAGCAATATTTTCGGCCTGCCCCAGGTGTGGCGCTTTGAGAATTACGCGGCGGCCTGGGTGGAGGGCAAGATCGGCCTCTACGCCTTTAACAGCATTGTCGTAACGGTTGCTGCGGTCATCGGCTCGGTGCTGTTTACCGCTTTAGGAGGATATGCTCTTTCTAAAATGCATATCCCGGGCGCTAAGGCCATTATTACCGCGCTGATGACCCTGAACTTCGTGCCCGGTGTGGCGGTCTATATTCCTCTCTATATGCAGATGATCGACATGAAGCTGAGCGGGTCTCTTTGGATGCTGATTTTGCCTTACCTTACCTGGCATATCCCCTTCAGCATTTATATATTTAAAAATTTCTTCGATTCCATCCCCTCGGAGCTGATGGAGGCGGCACGGGTGGATGGCAGCGGCGAGGTGCGGCTGTTCTTCAAAGTGATTCTGCCCTTGGTGCGGCCCGCCGTCGCTACAGTGATGGTGTTCAATTTCATCGGCACCTGGGGCGAATACATGTGGGCCAGCATCGCCTCCTCGTCCTCCACCAAGATTCAGACGATCCCGGTGGGACTATTGTATTTCCGGGGCGAGTACGGAATTGAGTGGGGGCCCTTTGCCGCGGCCATCACCATCATCGTCGTGCCGCTGATCGCTATTTTCATTTATCTGCAGCGTTACTTTATCCAAGGCCTCACGTCGGGCGCGGTGAAGGGCTGACAGACCGGCCGGGACAAACGGCCGGGACGGTAAAACAGACACGCCCGGCTGCCATTATTTTGTAGGAGGTTTGCTATGTATCTGGCGGGAAGAAGTCATATTATAAAAAACAGGTCGCTGATCGATACCATGCGCATGTTTCATAAAATGGGCTACGGAGGTTTAGAGCTGAGCCTGCAGCACGGTATGGGCACCTGGCTGGATGTAAATTATCTGGATGATTATGTGATCGAAAAGGTCAACGAGGTGAGCCGGGAACTGGATTTTCCGATCACCGCTCTGGCCTGCCATCAAAATTATGTGAACGACGACGATACCTATGAAATTGAAAAGCGTCTTTTAAAAGCGGCGCCCAAATACCATACGGTCTCGAATACAGTAATATTGTCCACCTTTATGCCCTTTGAGATACGGGAGCTGAACGAAAAGGAAGTTTACGCCCAGCTGATCGAACGCACACGGGAGCTTTGCAAAATCGCGGAGGACAGCGGCGTGCGGCTTGCCATCGAGGTGGAGCCCAACCAGCTGATCCATAGCCTGAAAATCTTTTTCCATGTAGCGGAAAAGGTGGGAAGCCCGGCGCTGAAGCTTAATTTCGACGTGGGACATATTTATCTGAGCGAGGTTGATATCGAAGCCGCCATCGACCGTTCGAAGGATTTCATTGTGTACTCTCACATCGATAATATGTGCATGGGAGAGCACTGCCATAAGCTGCCCTGGGAGGGGGAGATCGACCTGCGGGCGGTGTATCAGAAATTAAAGGATACCTGCTATGACGGGCCGGTTTCCCTGGACATCTATCTTCAGGATTACGAGGCTGCGGCGCCCCAGTGCCTAGACTATATCAACCGGGAGGTCTTTGACCCGATCAACGCCGGTAACAAATAACATAAAGGTGGTAGCTAGAGATGAAAAAAGTTGAAAAAAAGTACCGTTTCGGCCAAATGCATTCCGTAGAGGATTTTTCGAGAATCCTGGGGGCGGATGGGCTTGATTTCCCGGTATCGCAGGACCTGAGCGTTCTGGCCCAGCCCTTTGAGCTGTATGGAAAAACCGTTCCCAACCGGCTGGGAATCCAGCCTCTGGAGGGCTTTGACGGCCTGCCCAGCGGCGCGCCGTCAGACCTGATCTTCCGCCGTTACCATCGGTATGCCTCCGGCGGCGCGGGACTGATTTGGTATGAGTCCATCGCGATTTCCGACGACGGCCGGTGCAACCCGCTGCAAATGGTCATCAATGAGGAGACGGTAGGGGAAATTGGCCGGCTCATCCGGGAATCCGACCAGGCCGCGTGGGAATCTATGGGGCATAAGCCTTATAACGTCCTGCAGCTTACCCATTCCGGCAGGCGCTCCAATAATAAAAACTGGGAGCCTACGCCTCTGGCGGTGTGCGAAAACCCTTATATGGATGACCATACCTCCATTGACGGCAGCTGCGGAAAAATTGAGATCGCCACCGATGAAAAAATTGAGGAGATCATCGAGGGCTTTATCCACGGGGCGGAGCTGGCCGCAGAAGCGGGCTTTGACTGCGTGGATGTTAAGGTGTGCCATGAGTATATCCTGCGGGAGCTTCTGAGCGCCTTTACCCGTCCGGGAAAATTCGGCGGCAGCTTTGAAAACCGCACGCGGGCCCTGTTCGATATTATCGACGGCATCCGCAGACGGGTAGGCGGCGGAATAGAAATCTGCGTGCGCCTCAATGCCTATGACTGCGTACCCTATCCCTATGGCTGGGGAATGGTAAAGAAGGAGGGGGTCATGGAGCCGGATCTAACCGAGCCGGTAAAGCTCTGCAACATGCTGGTGGAAAGAGGCGTGAAGCTGATAAACCTTTCAACAATGATGCCCCGGTACCGGCCTTATGGAACGGGCCTGATGGCGGAGCACGACGACCAGCCGATCACCCCCTATGCGGGCGTGCATGATCTGCTGAAGGCCACCAGGGACATCAAGGCTCAGACGCCGGGCGGTATCTTTATGTGCACCGGCCTGACCTGGCTGGAGCAGTTTGGGGCCAATGTAGGCGCCGGCGGCATCGAGCAAGGATGGTTTGACATTGCGGGCTTCGGCCGCCAGGCCTTTGCCTATCCGGATTTTGCGAAAGATATTTTGTGCGGTAAGGGGATGCAGCGGAATAAATGCTGCCTGACCTGTGATAAATGCTACGACCTGATTCAAATCGGCCATACCACCACCGGATGCGTCCCGCGGGACCAGGAGGTTTATCTGCCGCTGTACCGCAAGTACGTGCAGAAGAAATGAACGGAATTCCGGCGCCTCACAGATCCGGCCTTAGGGCTGAAGGATATGCCCTCTGATATGGTATCATCTCGGAAAAGGCCTGAGGCGGACAGGCTTTTTAAGCGGCGCAGGCCCTTCTTTTTTGTGCCGCCTGCCGAGGCTGTAAGCTGCTTTTAAAGCCCTTGCGGCCTCCCAAGCCTTTGTGCGAAGGTCCGATTCCGTCCGTATTGGAAGCGAAGGCTGTTTCTCTTCAGCAAAGCCTGGGGATTTTTTATTTTACTTAAGGATATAGCGAAAAACGGGAGAGCGCAGCCTTGCGCTCTCCCGTTTTTTAGTCAGGTTATGGCTTGGCAAAGCTGAATTTTCAGCAGAAAGGGGGAGAAGCCCTTCGGGAGCGGGCGGAAGCGTATAAAATTTTTCTTAATTTCTGTAAGATACCAGGGGATGCGGAGGAAGACTTGTGCTATAATGGGAGAGAAGATCAAGCGTTTTGGAGGCCCGCTATGAAGATCAAATATTTTGAGCGCGTTACCAAGGAGGCTTACCTGGCGGATATTATGGAGCTGCTGTCGCTGTGCGACCAGGAATTTATCCCTCCTCTTTCCGCCCGGAGCTCGACGATTCAGAGCAACCTGGGCCCTCAGGGAGGGAAAAGGGAAGGGCCTGTGGCTTATTTTGAGAATATCCAGCATCAGCCGGCGTTTCTGGCGGTTGACGACGGCCGGGTAGTGGGCTTTATGTCCCTAAAGAAAAACTATGTCTGCGAGGAAATTCCGCCCTCCCATTCTCCAAACGTCTATGTCACCACGGTGATCGTCCATCCCCATTACCGCCGCCACGGCATCACCAACGGCTTTTATCACCACCTGTTTAAAAAATTCGGCTGGGGCAATGTGTTTACCCGGACCTGGTCTACTAATCTGTCCCATATCCGGATTTTGTCATCCCTGAAGTTTTACGAGCACTGCCGTCTGGAGGATGACCGGGGCCCGGGAATCGATACCATTTATTATTATCACGGACCGGTGGCGAAAAAAAGCCGGCAGGTGATGAAACAATACCGGCTTACCGGAAACTTTCTGTTTTTACTGCTCCTGGTCGTGCTCACCGCTGCCTTTGTGACGGCCTGGTCCTTGACCGACGGCGGCGTTCTCCATGAGCTTTCCATCGCCTTCGCTACCTCATTGATCGCGTCGGCGCTGTGCCTGCTTTCGGATACCTTACTGAAATATAAGGAATCCCAGAACGACGAGTATATCAATAATTTAAAAAGCTTTGGGATTGAGAACCTGCGGTTCCATAAGGATGAGCTTTTGGAGCTGCTGATCCCCAAATGCCGGAATGAAATCTGGATCACCGGCTACCGGCTGATTATGACAGGAAAAAAGTCCTTTCGCAGAGCGCTCTGCCAGGCCTGCGCCGAGACGAAGGGCCTTAGAGTTCGGGTGCTGGCGGTGCCGCCCTGGAGCAGGACCTACCAGCTGGTATACGGCACAGAGGATGTGTCGGACAATTATATCAAGATTTTTTCCGATCTCTGCAGCTGCGCCGAAAATTACGGGACGAACCTGGAAATCCGGTTCACGGAAAAGCCGATATTCAACGATACCTATAAAATAGACGACCGGTTTATCACGGGGCCGTATCTTCATTGCTTGGATAAAAATAACGGTCGGATCACGGCGAAGGATTTTTTCTCCCTGGATATCAACGACCCGCAAAAGGAGCTTTACGGGCTGATTTATAAGGATTATATGACAGTGTGGGAGGAAAGCCGCGCCAGGCTTAACAACGCCCGGTTTCTTTCGCGGGTCCAGGCCCGCGGGACTTCCGATTTGACCGCGGAGGAAAAATGCGAGCTTCTGATCCGGTGCTGCGAGACGATCGGCGGCAAAGAAAAGCAGCCGGAAAGAGACGCTTCCCTGGCTGCGGCGGATTAATTTCATCCGCTTATCTAAAGAAAAGGGGCTGAACCCCCGGATACCGGGCGCTGGTTCCAGAGCAGAAGGCTTTACGGAAGCATACGGAGAAGGGCCGGCGCGGCTGTATTTTCGAAAAAGCAAAATGAAAAAGCAATGGAAAATAATTCATGATGCGGGAAGCAGCGGAAATCAATGAAAGAAAGGAGGGGGATGGCTTGGCGGCCGGGGCAAAGCAAAAAGCAATCGGTTTTTTTCGGCGGGAGCCTGTGCTGGTAATTTCCTTTGTCTGCGCCGCGGCGTCTATGGCGTTCGTGCCTCCCTCCGAGGCCTATGGCGCATATTTTGATTGGAAGGTTCTGAGCCTTTTGTTCTGCCTGATGGCGGTGGTGGCCGGGCTGCAGGAGTGCAATGTCTTCGCCGTGTTCTGCCAAAGGCTTCTTACGGGACGCAAACGGATGGGGCTTTTGAGCCTGATTTTGGTTCTGCTTCCCTTTTTCGCCTCCATGCTCATTACCAACGACGTGGCCTTGATCACCTTTGTCCCCTTTACCATTGTGGTGCTGTCAATGATCCAGCGGCGGCAGTATCTGATTTATCTCATCGTCCTTCAGACCATCGCCGCCAATTTGGGCAGCATGGCCGCGCCGGTGGGAAATCCCCAGAGCCTGTTCCTTTATGAAAAATTCCATCTGTCCGCCGGAGGCTATTTCAGGCTGATGCTTCCTTTTGTGCTGGCCAGCCTGGTATGCCTGGCCGCCGCCGCTCTGCTGGTGAAAAACGAAACCATCCAGGTGGAATTTTCCGCCCGGGAACCCATAAAGCATCCGAAAAAGCTGTGCCTGTTCTGCGGGCTGTTCGCCCTGTCGCTGCTGGGCGTGTTCCGGGCGCTGCCCTACCCTTGGGCGCTGGGCGCCGTAGTCATAGCTCTTCTTTTGTGGGACCGCCCGCTGTTCGCACGGATCGACTACGGCTTGCTGCTGACCTTTTTGTGCTTTTTTGTGTTCGCCGGGAATATGGGGAATATCGGCGCGGTGCGTGAGTTTTTAAACAGCCTGCTGGAGAGAAGCGCCATGCTGACCAGCCTGCTGGCCAGCCAGGTCATCAGCAATGTTCCGGCGGCGGTGCTGCTTTCCGGTTTTACCCAGGATGGCCAGGGCCTGCTGGTGGGAACCAATCTGGGGGGCCTGGGCACGCTGATCGCTTCCCTGGCCAGCCTGATCTCGTTTCGGTATTATCTCCGCCTGGAGGGCGCGAAGCCCCTGCGGTATCTTGGCGTGTTTACCGGCCTGAATCTTGCGGGACTGGCAGTTTTAACTTCCCTGGCTCTGTGCCTGTCCTTGTGGTGATAGAACATACGTCTACCGAGGGCTTTCAGCCTGTAAAGAGGCGGCCTTTAAGGGGAGAGAAGGAAAAAGCGGTTAACCGCTTTTTTGATTTTCCAGCACAGAAAAGCAGCTAAAAATAAGTATAGAATTTAATAATATATACTATAAGTATTAACCGCGGCCTGAACCACTGAAAATAACCGCCGGAAACGGCATCCGGCATCCTATAAGATTCAAAAGCAATGCGAAAGAAAAGGAAAGGAAGATGCTTTGTATGACCAAGGTTACTTTGGGAAGAACAGGGATCACCGCCAACAAAAACGGCTTTGGCGCACTGCCTGTGCAGCGGGTTGGCTTCGGCCAGGCGAGGACGATCCTGCGGAAGGCCTATGACAACGGGATCGATTTTTTTGACACCGCCCGAAGCTATTCCGACAGCGAGGAAAAAATCGGTTATTCTCTCAGCGACGTGCGCGGCCGGATCACCATCGCCACCAAAACCCCGTCCACGACGGCGGAGGGCTTTTGGAAGGATCTGGAAACCGGTCTGCGGCTGATGAAAACAGACTATGTGGATATCCTCCAGTTTCACAACCCGGCCTTCTGCCCGAAGCCGGGGGATGGCACCGGGCTTTACGAGGCGATGGAGGAAGCCAGGCGCCAGGGGAAAATCCGGTTTATCGGGCTGACCAACCACCGGTATCATGTGGCGGTTGAGGCCATCCAATCCGGCCTGTACGATACGATACAGTTTCCCTTCTGCTATCTGTCCGGAGAGCAGGAGCTGGAGATCGTCCGGCTGTGCAAGGAAAGAAACCTGGGCTTTATCGCCATGAAGGCCCTCTCCGGCGGGCTGATTACAGATTCCGCCGCCGCTTACGCCTATCTGAACCAGTTTGACAGCGTACTGCCGATTTGGGGGGTCCAGCGGGAGGAGGAGCTGGATGAATTCCTTTCCTACCAGGAAAACGAGCCGGTGCTTACCCAGGAGCGGAAGGATAAGATCGCCAAGGACCGAAAGGAGCTTTCCGGCAATTTCTGCCGGGGCTGCGGCTATTGTATGCCCTGTCCGGCCGGAATCGAAATCAACAACGCCGCCCGAATGTCCCTGATGCTGCGCCGCGCCCCCTCTGCCGCCTGGCTGACGGAGGAATGGCAGGAAAAAATGAAAAAGATTGAAAACTGCATCCATTGCGGCCATTGCGTGCGGCATTGCCCCTATGGCCTGAATACCCCGGAGCTGCTGCGCCGGAATTATGAGGACTATAAAACCTTTTTAAAATAACCGGCCTGTCACCGCGGCGCGTGAATTGCTTTTCGCAGAAGAGGCGGGAAATAAGTTGCGGGCGGCGGTTGAATCTTCCCGGGAAATAGGCTATAATACTATATCAGTAAGGCTTGCCGTTAAAAGCTTGCCGAGAAATTACAGGAAAATAATGAAATACCCGGAGGATAAAATGAAAAAATTATTTCTAATTGTAATGGCCTGTGCCCTTTCTTTCACTGCTTTGACCGGATGCGGCGCCGGCGATGTGGGTGGTCCCGGTTATCAGTCCAGCTCTCAGGCGGCGGAGAACCAAAGCCAGGCGGCGGAAACCTCGTCTCAGGCGAATCTGGATCCTGACGATTATGAAGCCAACCTGGATGGCCTTTGCAAATATTTTGAAGACAAGGGCTTTGTCAACAAGGAAAGCAAAAAGGATATGTACGCCGACGTGATCGGCGCGAAGGCCGGCTATAAATACGAAGCTACCATCAACGGCGGGAACTATATCATCGAGCTGTATGAGTTCGATACCGAGAATCTGGATTCCCACGGCTCCAGTACAGTAAGCGCGGTTAAGGCTGAGGGCCATTATACGATGCTGGATAATCAGATCAACGCTATGCTGTCCGACAACGGCAAGTATATGATGAGCTACGGCGACGTATCTGAGGATGAGGCCAATAAGCAGCGCAAGGAAGAAATCGTTAAGGCTTTTAATGAGTTCCACTAAAAGGGCTCGGGTGAATCTCTGCGGTTCTTTCAATGACTCGCTTTTTTGGGGCGAATACAAAAGCCTGGCACCTAATGGTGCCAGGCTTTTCTGCTGGGAATAGCTTCGGTTAACGGCAAGAAAGCTTATGAGAAAGATAGAAAACAGAAATCCCTTAGCTTTATACATATATAATGAAGCAAGCAGCCCCGCAAAGGACAAGACCGGGAGCATAGGCTACGAGCAGAACCGGTGGTTCCCGATGGTGGTAATGGCGGGCCTGGACCAGATCCACTTGTTGGTGGCGGTTTTGGGATTGAAATAGTAGATGGCGCCGCCGGAGGGGTCCCAGCCGTTGATAGCGTCCTGGGCGGCCCGTTTGGCGGAATCCGCAACAGGCTCGTTGAATTGACCGTCGTTCAGGCAGGAAAAGGCGCCGGGCTGATAGATTACACCGGCAAGAGTGTCGGGAAAAGAGGGATGCTCAATCCGGTTCAGGATCACCGCGCCTACGGCCACTTGTCCGGTATAAGGCTCGCCCCTGGCCTCGGCGGATATGGTTCGAGCCAGCAGCGCTACGTCGCTGTCACTGAACTGCCCGTTGCCGCCGCCGCTTTGGGCAAGACCCAGGGCTGTCAGGGTTTTGGTGCCGGCGATGCCGTCAGGGTCAAGGCCCTGCTGCTTTTGGAACTGAATCACGGCGTTTTTGGTGCCGCTGCCATAGATGCCGTCTATGCTGCCTGTATACAGGCCCAGCTCCTTCAGCTTGGTTTGAATCTGGCGAACCTCCTCGCCTTGGGAGCCGTATTTGGAAAGAACCTCCTGAGCGGAGTCCTCTGAGGCGTCCTGGGAAGCGAAGGAGGCGAAGGGCTCATAGCCGCTGACCATGACGATAACTAAAATATTCAGAAGAAGAATCACGAAAATACGCCACAGGTATTTTCCAATATCGGTTGCTTTCATGGCAATCCTCCAAAGTTCACATGATTTTGATTAGAACTATTTTGCGCCAAAGCTCAATATCTATACATTGATTTTTCCAAAAGGATGGTGATAAATAGGGCTTTTCCGCCCGACTGTCACAAGATATTGTGAGAAACGCCCAATATTCTTCTGAATCAAAAAAAAGAAAGGTTTTTGCCATTTTTTTTGCAAAAAAGTGTTGACAAAGATATCTGTATTTGGTATTATAGTAAAGCCGTCGAGAACGGCAGGGAAAAAATCCTTGCACAGTGAACAATTTTAAACAGCGATGTTTGGAGAAATTCATTAAAAATTGACGGCGGTTCAGGACCTTGAAAATTAAACAACGCGAAGAAGAAAGAGACCCGTAATTCCTTTAGAAGCGAGTCTGGCGGAGAGCTGGACGAGCGGGGGAGAGCGTCAGCCCCGGAGAGAAAGAGACGCGAAACACGCGAGTGTTTCAATGAGCGAGAGAAGCTCTGAAATTGATTAGGGCGCCGGAAGGCGTTTTAATAGAAATTTTAGAGAGTTTGATCCTGGCTCAGGACGAACGCTGGCGGCGTGCCTAACACATGCAAGTCGAACGGAGTTAAATTCGACACCCGAGTATCCGGCCGGGAGGCGGGGTGCTGGGGGTTGGATTTAACTTAGTGGCGGACGGGTGAGTAACGCGTGAGTAACCTGCCTTTCAGAGGGGGATAACGTTCTGAAAAGAACGCTAATACCGCATAACATCAATTTATCGCATGATAGGTTGATCAAAGGAGCAATCCGCTGGAAGATGGACTCGCGTCCGATTAGCCAGTTGGCGGGGTAACGGCCCACCAAAGCGACGATCGGTAGCCGGACTGAGAGGTTGAACGGCCACATTGGGACTGAGACACGGCCCAGACTCCTACGGGAGGCAGCAGTGGGGGATATTGCACAATGGGGGAAACCCTGATGCAGCAACGCCGCGTGAGGGAAGAAGGTTTTCGGATTGTAAACCTCTGTTCTTAGTGACGATAATGACGGTAGCTAAGGAGAAAGCTCCGGCTAACTACGTGCCAGCAGCCGCGGTAATACGTAGGGAGCGAGCGTTGTCCGGATTTACTGGGTGTAAAGGGTGCGTAGGCGGCGAGGCAAGTCAGGCGTGAAATCTATGGGCTTAACCCATAAACTGCGCTTGAAACTGTCTTGCTTGAGTGAAGTAGAGGTAGGCGGAATTCCCGGTGTAGCGGTGAAATGCGTAGAGATCGGGAGGAACACCAGTGGCGAAGGCGGCCTACTGGGCTTTAACTGACGCTGAAGCACGAAAGCATGGGTAGCAAACAGGATTAGATACCCTGGTAGTCCATGCCGTAAACGATGATTACTAGGTGTGGGGGGTCTGACCCCCTCCGTGCCGCAGTTAACACAATAAGTAATCCACCTGGGGAGTACGGCCGCAAGGTTGAAACTCAAAGGAATTGACGGGGGC
>OGWT01000050.1_pt1 | contig 71528 bp, 39 predicted proteins | sample 1576101 | NCBI WGS metagenome assembly OGWT01 (sample SAMEA3541481, study PRJEB24748) | human gut metagenome | biome: human gut; feature: human-associated habitat; material: faeces | place: China | collected 2012 | reverse complement strand
CCCTTTTAGTAAATTCGAAAACATTTCTTCCTGGTGGACAATACGGCGTTGATCTATCTGATAAATCAGGCTTTGTAAAATTCTTTTGAAGTCCTCAAAATCGACAGGCTTTAAAATATATTCATCCACTTGCAGTTTTAAAGCTTGGTGGGTAAATTCAAAATCGCCATAGCCGCTGATCACAACGCATTTCAGTTCGGGATAAATTTCTTTCGCTTTGCTGATCAATTCAAGTCCGTCCATCATGGGCATTTTGATGTCCGTCAACAGAATGTCAGGCTTTTGCTTCTTCAGCATGTCTAAGGCGCTGACGCCATCGTATGTAACCACAATTTCTTTGATATCCGGACGTATTGATTGGATCTTACTGATAATATCCCTTACGATCGGCTTACTGTCTTCTACCACCATAATGCTATACATGACTCACCAGTCCTTTGTACGATAGAATCGCCTTAAAACGAATCCTTTGAACCGCCGCCTACGGAGCGCCATGCTTTGATTGCCAAACGCCCCTCTGAAGCCTATTTTCACCTGTCATCCGAATCACTCGAAAAAGGTTATTTTTTGACAATTTCAGACGAGAGGAAGCACTATTTTAGATTCGGGAAGTCTCTCACCAGCGCAGCGGACGGTCACAGGCTTTAAAAGGCCGTTTGTTCTGATTACCGCCTGCGCATAGCCGCGGCAGAGACGCTGGTCGGGGCTGGTATAGTTCGTTGTTGTTTTAACCGCCGCGTTTCCAGCCGCTAAAAATGAGCCTCCGCCCTCTACGGAGAAATGCACGGGATCATCTCCATCAAGAATAACATTTCCAGCTTTATCAATTAACTCCGCATGAATGAATAAAATATCCTCTTCCCCTCTGTTTACAAACGGTTTTTCCGCCGTTAGCCTAATGTGAGCCGGAAGGCCGGGCGTACGGATCGTATGTCGGCAGATTTCTTTCCCGTCCTCCAGATTGACCGCCGTTAATTCACCAGGCTGATAGGGAAGCTGAAAAGAAGCGATAAAGTGGTTTGGCTTTCCCGACGGCTGTACTCCTATCAGCTTTCCATTCAGATATAACGCTGTTTCAGCCGCCATGCTGTATACAGATACCTTAACCGGTTTTCCTTCCATCCCCGGATAATTCCAATATTCTTCAACGACAGGCCATCCCCACATAGTGGTATTTTGCTTCTTTCCATAAAGGCAAGGCGGTTCCACAGCCAAATACGGACGTTTTGCTATTCCCCATACGCAGTCACGATAGTACGAGCGGGGGCGCTTTCTTCCGCAAAGATCTAAATCTCCTGTGCCAGCCAGCCGATACGGATACTCTGCCAATCCTTCAAGAGGCTCATCCACCAGAGTTCTTCCTATTCCCGCTTCGCCAATGTAGTCCATCGCCGTCCACACAAAATCGCCAATTAGGAACGGGAACCGCTCCACCAGGCTCCAGCCATGACAGCTGTCCGCAGGAGCCGTTTCTGTGGCGCAAAATACTTTATTCGGAAAATAAGCATGATCCATTTCAAATCGTTCCGGCATATAGTTATAGCCGGTCACATCCAGAGGAGCCGCAAAGGCCTCTGTGACCCTGGCAAAATATATTTGATCCGCATTTTTTAAAAGATTAGCGTCCATTCCTTCTACATCGGCATCAGGCGAAGCATTACACAAGGCGTTGGTGACCGGACGCGTAGGATCGTTTCTTTTGAAGCAGTCCGTTATCTCGCGGGACAGCTGATAACCGCCAGAGCGCCCATCCCGTTCCGGAATTTCATTTCCGGTGGAATACATGATGACACATGGATGGTTTCGGTCTCTTTCCACCATGGCTTTCACATCTTTAGGCCACCAATCATCAAAATACCGGCTGTAATCGTAGGGCCTTTTGGGAACCCGCCACATATCAAAAGCCTCATCAATCACAAGCATCCCCAGCTTATCGCAGGCATTTAATAAGGCTTCCGAGGCGGGGTTGTGAGAACTGCGGATCGCGTTATATCCACATTCCTTTAGCAGCCGGATTCTCCTTTCCTCCGCTTTCGGATAAGAAGCGGCTCCCATAATGCCTCCGACATGGTGCAGGCATCCGCCTCGTAATTTAATAGGTTTCCCATTGAGCAAAAATCCTTTTTGCGGCGTAATTTCTATCGTACGAAGGCCGTATTTTGAAAGAACCTGGTCCACCATCTCATTTTTGTAAAAAAGCTCAACCGCAGCCTGATAGAGATTGGGCGTCTCATCGGACCACAGCCTCGGCTGGCTGACGGGAACCCTGAGCTCCACATTTTGACACCTCTGGGCCTGTATGGAAATTATTCCGCTCGTTTCCGACCGGTTTCCGTCCGGGTCTGTCAGCCGTACCTTCAAAACCGCTTGGACGGGCTCCTCCGTTTTATTGGCAACCGTTACCCGGCAATTCACTTCAGCCTGTCCTTCCGCTGCCTTTGCCGTCAGAATTACGCCGCGCAGCGGAATATAAAGAGGATTCTTTACCCACAGATGCACATCCCTGTAAATTCCCGTACCAGTATACCATCGGGAATTTGGGATATCCTCATTTGCGGCAGAAACCCTAATATGATTCTCTCCCGGTTTGACAAATTCGGTAATCTCGCGCCAAAAAGGCGTATACCCGTTGGGATGCCGTGCGGCAAATTTGCCATTTATCCACAGCACCGCATTATGATATACGCCGTCGAACTCTAAAAAGAACAGCTTGTTTTTCCATTCATCTGGGATGCACAAATCTTTTTCATATTCTACCGAACAGCCAGGATAGTAGCCACCGGCCGGGCCGGTGGATCTTTCCTTTTGTGTTTCCAAGCTTATATTATAATCATGCGGCAAATTCACGATTTCATAGGTTCGGGGCCGGTTCCATTCCTCGGGCTCCGGGGTGGGATATACCCGCCATTCCTGATTAAAATCCAGCTTCATGATTATCCCTCCTATTGGATGGCCAGCATATCATTCCATATCCGCGCATCCCGTCTCCTGAAAAGGGCCCTCCAGCCGAACCGTTGTGCCCCCTGTCTCATTAATAAAAATGGAAAAGTTAAAATCGTCCCCATAAATCATCTTTAACCTGCATATCGAGTTGATAATCCCCATTCCGCACATTCCCGCCTTCGCCGCCGTCTCTTCCGCTGCGCACCGGGGAGAAATTTTTCTTTGATCCACTGTTTCATATATTCTCTCTATCTGTTCAGCGCTCATGCCGCTTCCATTATCGCTGATGGAAATAGACCAGGTATCGCCGTCAACCGCCGTAAGGATTAAAATTCTATAGGGCGGCTTGCTGGCCTTAAACGCGTGCTGAAAAATGTTTTCGACAAAGGGCTGCAGAGAAAGCCGTGGAATCAGCAGATCTTTTGTCCGCTGATTTAAGCTAACCTCATATTCCAAAAACTCCTCATAATTTTTTGCCTGTAATGATAGGTAATTATCGATGCATCTCATTTCTTCCTCCAGCCGGACCGTCTGAGCTGAGGAATTCACTGTATAGCGCAGCATATCGGAGAGCTGCTTGCACATGGAAACCACGTCGCCGGTACGGACTTCCTGCGCCGCGATGCTGATTGTGTACAATACATTGTGTATGAAGTGAGGCGCGATCTGGGCCTGCAAGGCAACCAAACGGGCTTCCGATTCGGCTTTGCTGGAGGCGATTTCATGGTCTATGGAAATTTTCAATTCCTCTAATATGTTTTGGAAAGCATGTCCCAGCAGGACAATTTCATCATTATCCGTAGAAAAATCCTTAATTCCCATATTTTGATAGCTTACCTGCAGCACATTATTGCGTAATTTTCTTAAAGGTTTTACCAGCAGCTGGGAAAAGAAAAACATGAGCAATAGTGAAATTAAGGTTACCGCGCCGACTATAATATAAGTCGCCTGTTCCAGCAGGTTCAGAGAGGAATAAAGCGTTGTCGGATCGTATTTAACATAGGTTGTTAAGCCAGAGTAAGACGATGTCGAGCAAAAATAAATATTTCCCGACTCATCCTCCAGAACATCGTCATGTTGGCTGGCTGCCAAAAGGAACTCTCTTGTTTTTTGATCCACCGGCGACGTAACGTAAACGATCTGATTCCTTTCATCAGCTATGATAACGTCGCCAACATTGCCAATATTGCAAATTTCCTTTAAGTGCTTATCGGTTTCTTCTACCTCTACATATCCATATTTCTTAGAATACACGTCGTAAAACGGCCGTACAAAGGATATGGAGAATTCCTCTTCGAAGTTACCGCTCTGCCGGTGATAAATGGTAAGCTTTTTTTGGTTCAGCTTTTCCACATAATAGGGATCCTCCAGCATCACGCGTAAATTGCTGGAATTTTTGTTATAAATAAAAGTATACCTTTCATCGTCGCTAAACACGTTGATATTCAGCGACGACAAAGAGGTAAGGGCAATCGTATTCGCAACAATATCCGATAACCGTCTATCGTTGTCCAGCTTTTCATAACTGTCAAACAGATAACCGGAATTGGCTTTTGTCAGGATTTGCATCAGCGTCTTATTCGAGATAAGCTTTTTTGTGATATCGTCAATCTTTTCGATGTGATTATCCAGGCTCTCTGAAGTTTTCACACACAGTTCCAAATTACTATATGTAATCTCGTCTTTTAATTGGGGAAACACGTTCAGATGCAGAAATACCGTAAAGATCGAAATCGTCAAAAACATGATAAACGAAAAGGAAATCATCATTTTCGTCTGGAATCTAGTATTGGATAAAATAAAAAACCACCTCGAACCTTTCAGCGGGACGGTCTGCCGGCCCGGAGCACCGGCCGCAAAGCTTAAACAATCCTTGCTTCTTAATTATATTATAGCCTATGATAGCAAGCCTTAGCGCTAGTTTCATTTGAAGCCGGAGCTTTTCACTTTATAAGCTTTTGCCCTCACACCAAATTTTTCTCCTGCCGCGCCGAACATTAGGCCTTTACCGACCCTTCTGTCAGTCCATTGATAATATGTTTTTGCGCGAATAAAAACACTATGAAAACAGGCAGTATGGTTAAGGTTAAATCGGCAAACACATAATTCCAGTTGCTTTTGCTGAACTGTCCGAAAAATTGATAAACGGAAAGCGGCATTGTCCATTTGCTCGGACTGGATAAAAAGTAAAGCGGAATATTGATATCATTCCAAATATTCATAAAATCTAAAATTAAAACCGTCATGCTGATCGGCTTTAGCAGAGGAAAAACCACCTTGAAGAACACCTTTATTGTCGAAGCTCCGTCAATAAAAGCGGCCTCGTCAAGAGCTTTGGGGATTCCCTTGATAAACCCTGTATATAAAAAGCAGCTAAAAGAAATATTGATGGCCACATATAATAAGATGGCGTTCGTATAGCTGCCGTAAATTCCCAACGCGCTGAAAAGCCTGATGGTGGGAATGGTCTGCATAGGAATGATAGTGCCGATAAAAAAGAAATAATATAAAAACCGGGAAAGCGAAGTCTTTCTTCTCGCCACAATAAACGCCGCCAGAGAACTGACGCCAATGGTGATGGCAGTAGAAACCACCGTGATCAGGATTCCATTAAAAAAGGCCGTAATTAGGTCGGCTTCCTCAAAAACCGTTACATAGTTCTCAAACAGCCATTGCTTCGGCAGTTCCAAATTAAAAGCCGTAACCTCGGTAGCGTCTTTGAAGGAACCCAATATCATAATTAAAAGCGGCACTATAATAATAAAAGAAATACAAACAAATAACAATATTTCTAAAAGTGAAGTGATAAGCTTCGATTTCGTTTTTCTCGACATCATTCCTCCACCTCATTCTTTCGCATTTTTAATAGCAGCGGAATACAAATAAGGATAACAAACACCATTAGGATTACATTCAAGGCAGTACCCAGGCCCCATTCCCCTCTGCCAAATTTTTCAAACACCTCTAACGCGATAACTTGAGAGGCACTGCCGGGACCTCCGCCGGTTAACGCATATGGCTCGCTGAAAACCTTAAGCCCGCCGATCATGCTCAAAATAAAATTGATATTGAGGGAAGGCGCCAGCAGAGGCAGATATATTTTCCGAAACCGCTGGAACGCGTTGGCGCCGTCAATCAGAGAGGCCTCATAATACTCCTTTGATATCCCTTGCAGGCCGGCGAGATAGATTACCATATGATAACCTGTCCACTGCCAAATAGATACTCCCGCAATGCTTAACATAACGATATTTACATTTGTCAGCCAATTTTGAGCCATAAAGCCAAGGCCGGCAGCTTCCAAAAAGGTATTTAAAAAGCCGTAGGGATGCAGAATCGGCACAAAAACCAAGCCGATTACAACACTGGAAAGAATACAAGGTAAGAAAGTAACCGCTCTTAAATAATTTCTTGTTTTTAAATTTAAATTGAATGCCAGCGCCAGCAGCAGCCCAAAAAGGTTCTTAAAAACTACTACTACAAATGTATATAAAAATGTGTTGCCAATGGCTTTTCTCAATTCGCTTTCTTGAAAAACCTTGATATAGTTTTGTATTCCCACAAAATTGACAGAAGATTTTCCTATGGTCCAGTCCGTGAGAGAATAATATACGCCGTAAATCGCCGGCGCGATAAAGAAAACCACATAAATTAAAATGGCCGGCAAAATCATCTGATAGCCATATAAACTTTTCTTTTTTCTAACCAAAGAAGCCACCCCTTCAACGGCGGAAACGCCTTATGAATCACGCGGAATCATAAATCATAGCCCATCAAAACGACAGGCTATGACTATGACTCCTCGCTTTAGAACACGATAAACCTGTTAAAAGCCTTCTTTTTCTTTTTGCTGCATTAAGTCGCTGAACTTAGCATCCCACTCCTGCAAAACTTCCTTAGGTGTTTTTACACCTGCGAACATATCCTGATAATATTTCCACAGATCGTTCAAATCCACATACATATAGGTATTCATTTCAAGGGCAACCCGTCCGTCATTGTAATATTCCGCCATTTCTTCCTGGAAGGGCGTCAATTCAGGAGATTTTGCCCCCTTAATGCTGGGAGAAAACGCAACCGTCTCCTGGGCTCTGTCGCACTGCTCCGGCTGGGCCAGGAAGTTCAAGTAAGCCTTTGCCTCTTCCACATGGGCGGCATCCTTTGGAATAAAAAACACGCAGTCAAGCTGTCCTACGGTAATGTATTCGCTCTCGCCGTCAAACATGGGGAACGGGAATAATCCGTATTCGCCGTCGGGGAGCTTTTCTTCCATTTCTTCGATCGTTTGATTGGAGCCCGCCATCATCGCGCACTGCTTATTTTGGAACACATTGATATAGCTGGCGTAATCATCAGAAAGAAGCGTTTCCTGCATGTAGCCCTCGGTGTAAAGCTCATACAGTTTTGTCAGGCTCTCCTCAAACGCGGGCACTTCGGTCCAAGCGACCTCGTTGGAGTTTATTTTCTCCCACAGGCCCGGTTCGACTATTGTGGCGTAATAGCCCCAAGCGTCGCTGGTATACATCTGGAATGTGAAATTATCCTTAAACGGCGCGTAAATCGGAGTGACGCCATTTTCCTTAATAGTGGCGCACGCCTGCACAAATTCATCAAATGTCGTGGGCACAGACACCTTCATTTCCTCGAACATTTTCTTATCATATACAATTCCCATTTCCATAGAGGTGTTTTTCATGGTAAACCCATAAATCTTCCCATCAGGAGCCTTAAATAAGGAAGGATCTATCAGGTTGTCTACGAAAGGCTCGTCAGAAAGATCCACAAAATTATTGACCGCATCCAGCTCATTCTCCGCGGAAACCTTGTTATAGACAACAATATCCGAAGGCTGTCCAGCCGCAAGCTTAGTCTGTAATATTGAAGTTATCTGCTCGTCTGGATCCAGCAGCACCTCAATGGTAATATTAGGATGAGCCTCCTCAAACGCCGCTATATTCTCCTCGCAAAAGGCATACTGGTTGCCCTGAACGTTTTGCTGGCTTGATTCGATAGTCAGCGTTATTTTTTCTTTCGAGGCCTCTTCTTCCGACGAAGAGACAGGCTCCGTGCTTTCAGACGGATTTGACGCATCCCCCTGAGCAGCCTCCTGGCCGCAGCCCGCGAGCATGGAAACGACCAGCATACCCGCCAGCAATGCTTTCACGCCAGACATAATTTCCTTTTTCACAATAGTACCTCCTTTACAATTCAAACAATATTTTATTTTTTTATGAGATAATTGTATACAATTTCATCACAATCTTATTATAGAGTATGATCGAAATCCCGTAAATGGAGTATGCTGAACAAAGATTATGGATTATTATGAACCGTTTAAAATCCAAACGGCCGCTAACAACGTTTCCGTAAGAATCGAACGCCGGCAGCGCACAGGCCCTATCTCTTTTCTTCAGCAGGTTCTTCACACGCCGGCAGGTAAGTGAAGGAGTCAAACCACGCGGTGCCCGCGCCTTGCGCAAAAAGCCCGAAGAGGCAGCCGGTAAACGTGCTTACCATGCATTCCGTAGATAGCAGCTGGGTCCTGCCCTTCCCCACAACCTTAAGAGATTCTCCCACAGCCCCAGCGGAAAAAATATATTCCAGCTTAGAGGCCTGCACAGAAAGGGCCAGCGGCGTTTTCTCAGGGACATAAACAGGCTGGCTTTCTGTTATCATATCCCCTACGCGTTTTCTCAGCAGCACGGCCTTTTCCCCATTTTTCCTGGTTACTAAAAGATCATAATGGTGCTCATTGGTATGAAACACGGTGATTCCGGCCTGGCTGTTTTCGTTTTCCGGAGAAAACTCCACCACAGCCTGCACATTCACAAAAAAGTGCTGCTGCCTCCTGCCGATGAAGGTAGGCGAACCACACCCATCCAGAAAATCACAGCCTGCTGTAAGCCCCAAAAAGCTTGGCCTCGTGGATAAGGTATAATTAGCGGTGTCTGGATTTCGGAGATAGCTCCAGCAGTAAGACAGCTTTCCGTCATCAAAGTGTTCCTGAAATGCCCCCGCTGATTCCGAAGAAGCCTTTCCGGTTTCACGGGGGACCTCTCTTTTTATGCTTGTAACCCGCATATGGGGCGTGATCGGGTTTCCCCCGTTGATTACCGGCCAGCCGTCCTTATCCCGATAAACTGGCGCCAGCATAGTTTCCCGGCCGATATGGTGGAGCATATACTGCGTCGTACGAATCCCGTGAAACACAGCCCACAGCTCTCCATCAGGCGTATCTACAAGATCCGCGTGCCCTACAGCCTGGAACTGGTCTAAAGCTGTGTCTCTATGAGTGAGAATCGGATTCCTGGGGCAGCTCTCATAGGGCCCCCACGGAGAACGGCTGCGGGCGATGGTTTCCATATGTCCATATTCTGTTCCGCCCTCGGCAATCATCAGATAGTAAAGTCCATCCCATTTATAAAGATGGGGCCCCTCTGGATACTTTCCACCGGACCCATACCACACCGGCTTCGGTTCCGTCAGAAGCTTTCCCGTCTCCAAATCCAAAATGCTTTGGCCAATTCCCTGGCCCTTTGGCCCGTCAAAGGTGCTCAACAAATACACAGTCCCGTCATCATCAAAAAACAAGGAAGGGTCAATTCCCTTTTGGCTCACCCAAATCGGGTCAGACCATTCTCCTCGGATATCGTCTGTCCACACATAAAAATTCCCTTTGCCGCTCATATTGGTTGTCACCATATAGAAACGGCCTTTATGGTAACGAATGGTCGGAGCCCAAATTCCTTGGGATGGCTGGCAGCGTCCCAGCGGCAGCTGGGATTCCCGGTTCAGCACACAGCCGATTTGTTCCCAATGGATCAGGTCATCGCTGTGAAACAGGGGAACGCCGGGAAAAAGCTCAAAGGAGCTGGTCACAAGATAATAATCGTTTCCCACCCGGCAGATGCTGGGATCGGGATAAAACCCGGGAATAATCGGATTATAATATTCCATTTCCTGTCCTCCTTCTGTTCTCATATAAGCGTTATTAAAACAAGCGAAGCGGCCTGAGGACGCCTGCCCGTCTTCGAGAAGCGGCCGGCAGGCGTCCAGCATTCCAATACGAATGCCCAACGGCCTCAGTCTGGCTCTGGCGGTGAAAAGGGGCGGCCAAGATTTACGGTCAAATCCGCGCCTTTCTTCTGCGCAGGCTTTCCAGGAGGCCTGCTCTGCTACCGCCGCCGTATCCATACGGCCATTTCCCCCGGGGCGCGGTTTGCCCACAGGAAATAAGGAATGAGTCTGATTTTTGTTTCTTTTTCCGCTGCCTTATAAGGCCGGTAAAGGTGGTTTCCCCAGCCGTCTTCTGATTCCCGGATTCCCTTGCCCTCTATGACAACCGCCCCCTCTAAAAGCTGACTGTCTTTAAACACGGAAAAGGCGGAGCCGGGGTCCACGGACAGGGCGGATAGATTGGCGCCGTTGTCACATTCCTCCAGGCAATAGACCAGAGGCCCTCTCTGAAAAGCGATTTTGCCAGCGTCAGCGCGCACCTGGGGATTGGCTTGTAAACATTCCACAGGCATTTCTAACCGCAGCTCTACCGTATCCCCCTCATGCCAATGGGCCGCGACCTTTAAATAGCCCTTTTGTACCACGGGCCGCGGTACAGGCTTCCCATTGAAAAGCACAGACCAATTGCGGCACCAGCCGGGCAGACGCAGGCCGAGGGATAGTTCGTCCTCCGGCAGCGCCGACAACACGGTAAACTTGATGTGGCCATCCCATGGATAACTGCTTTCCTGTTTTAAGCGCATTTCTCCGCCGGCGATCTTAATCCCCGCTTCCCCGCTGATATAAAGATGCGTATAAATGGTATCTTCGTCAGTGGAATATAGATATTGGTTCAAGGAGGCCATGAGCCGCGCCACATTAGGCGGACAGCAGGCGCATCCGAACCATTTCTGCCTTACCGGCTTTACGTGCTGTTTATCCGGATTGCCGCCGCAGGCCTTCGGCCAAACCTCCAAAGGATTCACATAGAAAAATCGCTTTCCATCCCGGGAAGCGGAGCCCAGCACTACATTATAGAGAGCCCTTTCCATAACATCGCCGTAACGGCTGTCCATGTCCATCTGCAGCATGCGATGAGCAAAGAAAATCAACCCGATAGAAGCGCACGTTTCCGCATACGCCGTATCGTTTGGCAGGTCGTAATCAAAGGTGAAGGCCTCTCCGTTATGAGTAGACCCGATTCCTCCCGTAATATACAGCTGTTTGGAAGCGATATTGTCCCATAAGCGCCTGCAAGATTTCAATAGCTCCTGATCGCCGGCCTCCCGCGCCAAATCCGCCATCGCCGAATACATATATACCGCCCTGACAGCATGTCCCACGGCGGCTTCCTGCTGAAGCACCGGCTCATGGGATTGATTGTATTTCAAATCCGGCGGAGGAACAGGCGCGCCGGTTTTAAAAGTGCGCCTATCCCTTGAACCTTCCCATTCCTTTTGAAAATAGTTAGGCTTCTTTCCCCTCTGGTCAATGAAGAACTTGCTTAGAGCCAAATATTTCTCATTTTGGGTTGCCTGATATAATTTTACAAGCGCCAATTCAATTTCCTGATGGCCCGGATACCCTTGTATCTTTTCCGGTTCCGTTCCAAAAACGCTTTCAATATGGTCTGCCAGCCGGCACGCCACATCCAAAAGCCTTCTTTTTCCGGTAGCCTGATAGTAGGCTGCCGCCGCCTCAATGATGTGGCCGGCTACATACATTTCATGACATTCATATAAATTGGACCATCGCTTTTTAGGCTCCTTTATGATGAAGTAAGTATCTAAATATCCATCTGGCCGCTGCGCCTTTTCTATAATCTCTATCATGCCGTCGGCAACCGCTTCCAGTTCCGGATCCGGACCGGCCGCTAAGAGATAAGCGGCCGCCTCCAGCCATTTCGCCACATCGCTGTCTTGAAAAACTTCGCCTTGGAATTCCCCTTGCGCAAGGCCGGCGGCAATTTGGAAATTCTGCACCGCGCAGCTTGGTTCCGCCCCTGGAATCCGGTCATTCAGCGCGTCCCACTGATATGGAAGCATCACCTCCTTCACTAGATCGAGATAACGCGACCAAAATGGGTCGGATATCCGGATATCCGTTAGGGGAACAGGCGGGTAGCATTTTTGTTTTGGCATGAGTAAGCCACTCTCCTTTATGTGATTTCTTTGTGGAAATTCATCAGGAGCTCTTCCGTGAAAGCCATAAGCTTTTTCCTTCCCTCCTGATTTTGGGATAAGCTTTTCCCTTTCGGCAGGCACCAGTATTTTTCTCGGATTTTTTATTTTTTCCATTCATATTTCACTGCGGCGTCCCATTTTCCCACTTATTTTATGAACTGCACGGAGCGCCTGTCTTTTCAGACAGGCGCTCCGCCGCGGATTTGCTGTTAAAACTCAAAAGAAATAACCGCTGTTGTCCCTTTCTTCATTTCAAGGTTAAATTCCTTACCGTTTTCCGCGTAAAGCTTTCCATCTACAAAGACCTTGCGATAGCCCACTGGGAACAGGTAATGAATTTCCTGATCTTCTAAAGAGGAGATTTCCGCGTCAGCCTTTCCGGCCTTCATATCCCATTCCATGCTTTCAATTTTCGCAAAGGTGTACAGCCATACGCCTTTTACGGAACCTTTGCTCAAATCGTCAGGAACCGCGGGCAGCAGCTTGATAAGCCCTTCGTCTGAATACACCAGCAATTCCAAAAGCATAGCCGGCATAGCCCCTAACAGATCCCCGCAAAACACACGATAAGGATAGTGGACTGTATTCAAGGTTCGGGTAACGTAGCCATGCTCCATCAGCGTACGGAAATTATGCATGGCATCCGGCAGGTCGCCCAGCCTGACGGCGGTAAAATATCTGTGAATCACGCCATGGGCCGAATCATCCTGATGGCCCCGCTTCCGGTTTGACAAGATAAACGGCTGAACCAGCTCCGGCGTTTTTTCCGGGGTAATCGCTCTGCCCGGCCATACGTCATAGTGGTGCGATACATGGCGGTGATCATAGTTCTCCCCGGAATATTTGAAAGACCATTCCTTGACGGCGCCCTCTTCATCCAGCAGATAGGTGGGCAGCTTTCCCCGCAGCTCTTTCCATTTTGGATAATCCGGTTCATCCAAATCTAAGATTTCACACGCTTCCATCAGATTATCCAGCACCTCGCGGCAAGCCATAACGTCCATCAGTGAGTTTACATTCATGGCATACACGTCTTTCGGGAACGGCACATGGTAATCGTTCATTGAAGGATCTTCCGGAGAATAGCTGGGATAAAAAATCACCTTTCCTTCCTCATCCGTATCGGACAGAAAGTCAAGATAGAACTGCGCGATCTCTTTTAAGCCAGGTACGACGCGCTCCCGCAAAAACTTCTTATCGCCAGTCACAAGATAATGGCCCCAGAATTCGTTGTAAATCCAGCCCAGCATCGCAGTCCAGCAATAATGCGGATAGACAATCGAGAACTGGTAGAACAGGCCTGAATTATAGTCGCAATGCACATTTCCCAGCACACCCCGGCAGCCAAAGAACCGTTTGGCGTTTAATCTAAAATCATCAAATTTGGTCTCGTAGAACCTAAAGTAGGTATCCATCACCTCAGGCAGGCCAGTCATATTACCCGCGCACACCTGCAAATTGGTATTGATATTATGCTGGAACAAGGAAGGCGGGTCGTCGCCGGTATCCGCAATCATGAAAAATCTTCCCATGTCGTATAGCTTTTCCATCATCATGGGGCTCAGCTCCACGCCTCTGCTGTGCTGCTCCTGGAGAAGCTCCTCAGCGGAAAGGGCCCAGTCCCCTTCAAGATTCAGCGTAGACCGTTCCATCATCGGCTGCAAATGCGCTCTGTTTTCTTCCAACAGCTCCTCATAAGTTCCCGTAATTTTTCTAATATCTTCCAGCACCGTTTCCGCAAGGCTGTGCTCATAGTCCTCCTCATATTTATTCGTCCGGGATAAAACAGTGACCGCTGTCGCGTCTTTCACCGTGATATATCCGTTAAAATCATCGCTTTTATGTTCCGTAACCTGTCCATCCGTTTGAATCAAGGAGGAACAGCAATAGCCTCTGGTTCCGTATTGGGGATCATACGCTAAAGATACGGTACAGCTGTCCGCCGACGTCTGAACCTGGACAGAGCTTCCCGGAATCGGATACATTTCATGGAAGTCCACCAGCACAAACTCTCCAAAGTCATCCTGCAGTTCATATCCGCCCGGCGCAACAAAACGCATGGTTACATCAAAGCTTTTCCCGTCCTGGCGCTTAAATTCCTGTACTACCACATCCTTCGGGAACGACGCGAAAGAGCGGCGGATGATCCCGCCCTTGCCGTCTTCGCACCGCACCGTAATTTCTCCGGACATCATGTCAAGATAGCGGAGATAGTCATGGCTGTTTTCTGCCTCGTCAAAATCCAATAATAATTCCATTACCGAATGCAGCCGGGGATGCAGCCGAGGAAACTCCACGCCAAATGGACGTTTGTCAAGCCATTTATCATAGCCCGCATTTCTCGTCGCCTGATCCATCAGCTTTGCCGCTTTCTCAAATTCACCCTGTAGTAAAAGCCTTCTGCATTCCGGGATCGCATAAGCCACATCAGGCGGCTCCGGCGTATCCTTCCAACGCATATCCATGATTCGTTCTCTTTTAAAAATGATTCTCTCATGATAGGGGTCGCCAATCACATCAATGCGTTGTTTTCCGTTCCCTGTTACCACAACATCAATATCCGCCTTCGCCGGATAAAGACTGCTTACGCTTTTCTTCGGCAGCAGTTTCCTGCGCTTTTTGATATCCATTGGCGCATACTTTAGCTCGCATGGTTTTGTCTGAATTCCATAATTGCTCATAAAATCCTTCCCTTCTTAAAAATTCCTGTTAAATGCCGCGTAAACCCCGCTGGCACTTTCAACGGAAAATTTGTATTAAACTACGGATTCATATTAACATTGACCATTCGCAGAGTAAATGGAAGATGCTGAACAACGCGATTTTGATTATTGTGAACAGAAGCAATCCACCACGGCTTAGCCGCCTGATGCGCCGTTGTCCTGTACTCCTGAAGCTGAAAGCAAAAGCAAAGGCCCTGCGGCAAGCATTCTGCTTGCCGCAGGGCCTTATTCGCGCGGTGAAATAGCCGTTACCTGTCTCTAAGGGCTGTCTTAAATAAAAAAATCCGTCCCCTCGAAGCCATATGCCGCAATAGCATGAAGCTTCTATTGAAAGCTCCTTGTTTCCTTCTTTCCGCCGCGATTCCCGATTTTCGCTTCGCGGCGCATTTCCCGCGAACAGTTGAAGAGAGCCTAAAGCTCATCCATAAAAAGCACGGAAAACGCTTAAATTCAGCTCACTTCATTTTTCAGCTTAAAGTCGAGCCTTCTATTCAACCTTTATCACATGAGCCTGATCGCCGCAAATGGACACCCGGTAGAATTCTCCCTTCATGCACACAGAAAACGAAAGGGATTTCCAGTGCTTTGGAAGCCTTGGATGAAAGGTTGGCTGGTCGCAGTCATATTCCCATTTCATACCGGCAAACCCCAAAATGACGCCTTGCCAGATTCCGCCGCAGTTCGCGATATGAACGCCTTCCGCCGCTCCCATTTTCGCTTCGCTCAAGTCGATTTCCAAAGCCCTTTGAAACAGCTCCCACGCCTCACGGTCTCTCTCAAGCCGGACGCACAGGATAGAATGTATGATCGCGGAAAGCGAGGAATCATGGGTAGTATAAGGATAATAGAAGTCATAGCTTTGCCTGATTTGCTCCGCGGAAAACCGCTCCGGAAACAGATAGGGCAGCATGAGTACGTCCGCCTGCTTCAGCGCCTTGACCCGGTAATTATACTCCTGAGACACCTGTCCGCCAAACGGCTTGGAGCGGTCCGGCCACATCGTTTCAAAATCCGGCTCCTCATAATCCTCAAAATGGTCGCATTGGGGAATAACCCCGGACCAGTCCACAGAATTCATAAGGCCCTGAGCCGTCTCCCGCAGATCTTCTATAAAACCGGGCTCCGCTGCTTCTCCGCACAGCTCCAAAGCCCAAGCGGTAATTTCCAGGCTGCGGGCCGCCATGAAGTTGGTATAGGCGTTATTATTGCACAGGCAGATATATTCATCCGGTCCCATAACGCCATCCAGCGTCACGGCCCCGCCGGGCCTGCGGCAAACACGGGCAAGCCAGTAGCGGGCCGTTTCCTTCAGCACCGGCAGGGCATTTTTCAGAAACTCCATATCTCCAGCCGCCTGATAATAGTGCCAAATACCATGGACGACATCAGCTGTAACGTGGATCTCATGATCCGCGTACTGCCAGTTGGGGCACTGCTCCTCACCGGAAACAGAAGACTCCCAGGGATACCGGGCGCCCGGATATCCGTAAGCCTTGGCGTTCGCCATGGCGCCGGGCAAGGTCTGAATGCGGAACTCCACCAGCTTTTTTGCCAGCTCCGGATTGGTATACAAATAAAAGGGGAGTAAATAGACCTCAGTATCCCAAAAGAAATGCCCGAAATAAGCCTCGCCGGAATAGCCCTTGGCGCAGACAGCCACCCGGCTGTCGTCTGGATTGACGCTGCGGAGCAAATGGTAGATTGAAAAGTTCACTGCCTTTTGCGCCGTCTCATCTCCAACGATAGAGACGCCTGCCCTCTTCCAAAGGCGAGCCCATTGAGCCTTGTTCTCCAGATAGACCCTTTCTCCACTATTAATGGTTTCCGCCAGCAAGGCTTCCATTTGGTCAAATTCCAGATAGCCAGCGTCTAGATCCCGGGATGTGGAAACGGCGGACAATTTAGTAAGCTTCAGGGTTTCCCCCTCCCGCAAAACGGAATCAACGACAGGCCCCAGCACTTTTCCCTGACTGTCAAACAGCATGGAAAGCATCCGAATAGAATCCCCGTTGTCCGTTTGGACAACGCACCCGCGGCGGCCGGCCTCTCCGCTCTCTTCTACCTTTTTAAAATGGTTGTAACCGTTGGTCGTTACCTTGCAGTCAATTCCATTTTCAATCGTCAGGCGGCAGCGGCCCGAAGCCACCTGAAAGGAGAATTCCTGCACAACCACCCGCTTCAGCTGTCTGGGCAGAAACCGGCGGTATTGACAGCGGACAAGCCCGCTTTCCGTACGCCAGTCAAAGTCCCGGTAAAGAACTCCGTCCCGAAAATCCAGGCACCGGCGGTAATTGTGGATTCCAGGCAATTCCATATCGAGCTTTTCCCCATCGGCGGTAACGTCCAGCTTTAATAGGTAGGGCAGGTTCACCAGCTCTTCCTTCAGCATGGGATGGATCCCCGTAACGCCCGGCACATAGACTCCCCATTTGGAATAGGGATGCCTTGGCTTTTCAATGGTCACGTTAGCGGGCATACGCATATAGAGCTCGCCTTGGTCCGCGCAGGCCAGGCCCTCCTCATAGGAGCCGCGAATCTGCAGATACCCTGATCCCTGAGCGAAAACGCCCTCGTAATATTTGGTATAACGCCGGCAATTACGTTCCTCCTCGACACAATAGGCCGGGTCAAATGGTTTCAAATAATTCATGGAAATACCCCTTTAATTATAAAATGGCATACTCATACGGCTCCAGGGAGACCGCAACCCGCCGGTCCCCCAAGCACACTTCTTCCGCAGCGGCGACGGGATTCGGATTCAAGGCCACAGCTTTGCCGTTTTGCTTTGGAATGATTCTCAGGCGTTTCGCGCCGGAAATATAGGGCTTGACACCGATTTTTCCAAGCAGAAGCTTCACAGCCTCCGCTTGGCTGTAAAACGTGGGTTCCAGGGAGAATGGAAGCAGAAGCAGTTCCCCCTGGCCAAGGGTAAAGTAAAATACGGCCGGATTTCCAGCATCCTCCGCCGCCAGAATATTTTTTGCCGCCGCCATAATCGGCTGTACGGTTCTGCCGATGTAATATTCCTTACCGTCCAGCTTCAGCTTCTGCTGGTCGTCTCCTTTGTCTTCCATTTCCTCCGCGCAGATGCCAAACATATCCGCCAACAGGGTGCAGCTTTGACTCCAGGAATCCCGTGTCGGCACCCGCCCGCACAGAATCAGCCTGCCGCCCTCTTTGACAAACTCGCAAAGCTTTTCCTGAACCGTCTCATCCATAGCTTCGTCGGAAAGGACGCACAGGGCCTGCGCTTCTTTCAGCCGCTCCATAGGCTCCTCCGCGAAATCGCACACTCTTGGCGTGAAGCCCGCCGACTTCAGCACAAAATAAAAATCGTTGCTGGCTCGGGCGGCCCGCTTCCAGATCAGTCCCGGATCGTTCTTGACGCCGAACAATAGATCATGCCGGACAGGCGCTGTCAGGTCCTCCTGGTTCTTCTTAATTTCCGACAGGGAACGCGCCAAATACGGGTAATTTTCCAGCCGCTCTCCGGTACGGCTTACGGGAGTCTGCCAATTATGGTCGGTACCGTACCAGCCCATACCGGGCCGGTTCTCACATCCGGCGAACAGGAACATATTAAACCCCCGGTAGCCCGCCGCGATCGTCCAAAGGTTCCATAGATAAAGCTCCGGCCCGTAAACCTGGGGATAGTCCTTCCAATACCCGCTTTCCTGCTCAATGACCCAGGGAGCCTTCGCCAGAAAATTCGAGGCGTATTCCGCGCCGTAATCGCAGAAATAGGTTCCCTCCCGGATTCCGAGCTGGCCTGTCAGGGAATAATAGCAGTCGATTCCAATATTCAGCCAGGGATTTTTCCGGTTGTTCCCGTAATGCAGGGAAATCGCCCTGGGGTTATAAGCGTTATGTATCATTTCTACCTGAACACCATTGTTCCGCGCGATTTTCCGCAAGGTCTGGAAGTAAGCCGGAAAATAAAAGTCATAGACAAACTCCAAATGATCCCGCTGTGCCAAGCTGGGATTCGCCGCCTCCAGCATATGGGGCTCTATGGTGAGCAGATCGGAAAAATCCGACTCATAATACTGGTTCAGCCGGCTGGCCTGCCCATACTTCTCTGTCAAATAGCGGGGATAAAGTCCGTCCTCCCGGCCGATCCCCAGATTTTCCGGATTTCTGTCATCCAGATCCTCGGTGGGGATCTCATTGCAGAGCTGGAACATCACAATGTTTCCCTTCGGCGCCAGGTAATTCTGGATTTCTCCGCATACCGCCTTATACCAGCGCTCCGCCGCCCTGATAAAATCCGGATGGTTGTGGGCCACATTGTTTTTCATTCCCACATCCACATATTTGCCATCCTGATATCCTTTGACGTGAGCGTTCCGGTATTTCTGTGAAAACCATTTAGGCAGTCCCAAATCAGTGGTTTCCGCATACACATAAGGGCCGGGACGGAAGAAGCCCAGCAAGCCCTTTTTTTGAGTCAGCTGAATCCAGGTGTGAAGGTCGTTCTCCGGGCAGAGCTCGCCGGTAAAATCGAATTTTCCCTCCTCGTATTCATGGACAAACCAGGGAACGTAATAGGCGACCGCGTTGCATCCGCAGTCTACCAGCGCGTCCAGCGCTTTTTCCCAGTATTGCTTTTCCATGCGGAAGTAGTGCAGCTCTCCGCATAGAAGCAGCTCTTTTTTTCCGTTTATCATAAAATCTGTTTTTGTAATTTTGAAATCATACATTGCTTTGATCCCCTTCTGATGACGACAATAAAATTTTCTGATACCAGCTGGTTTCCCCGATCAGGGAAAGATCTGCGATCTGCTCCTTGCAGCCCTGCAGGGCACCCGCCCTGCTGACGCCGATGGAATACATTCCCGCACGGTTCGCCGCTTCGATTCCAGCCTGGCTGTCCTCAAATACGGCGCAGTCTTCATAGGGGATTCCCACCAGCTCGGCTCCCAGGGTAAACACCTGAGGGTCCGGCTTGGCCTCCTGAACCATATTTCCATCCACCACGGCGTCGAACAGCTCCTGTATTCCAAGGCTCTTCAAAATCGGCGGGGCATTCTTGCTCGCGGATCCCAGCACAACGGCCACTCCCGCAGCCTTCAGCTCTTTCAAAAGGCGTTCGGCGCCTGGCAGCAGATCCTTTTCCGTCAGCGTGGCGATCAGCTCCCCGTACCACCGGTTTTTCCGCGCCGCCATCTTCTCTTTTTCCTCCTGGGAAAAACGGTTCTGAAGGCCGCCGGAATCCAGCAGATATTCCAAGGACTGCATTCTGCTGACGCCCTTTAAGCGCTCGTTCTGCGCCTCGGTAAACTGGAAGCCCAGCTCTGCCGCCAGCCTTTTCCACGCCAAATAGTGGAATCTGGCGGTATCTACAATCACGCCGTCTAAATCGAAAATAGCAGCCTGCTTCATGTTATTCTCCTTCTTATCATTTTAATAAAAAGAGCCGGCAGACATCCGATTTGATTTCCCTTTGGATGCCTGCCGGCCCACGGTTTTATCCTTCCTCTAATCCCTTAGAAGAATTTTTTCTTACTGCTGTTCCTGCAAAAGCCTCGGGCCCCGCAGCTACAGGAGATTTAAGCGTCACGCTTTCTGCGCCGGAAGATCACAATGCCGGCACCTGCCAGGGCCAGAGCGGCCAGCAATATGGAAATTCCAGAAACCAGCCAGTCGCCTGTAGCCGTATGACCGCCGGAGCCTGCCTCTGTCTTTTCCAAATCCTCCATAGCGGCTTCCAGCCGGGCCTCCGCGCTGTCTACCATCGCCTGGGTAGCGTCTGAATCGGCCAGCACAGCCTTGGCCTCCTCCAGGGCGGATTGGAACCATCTCCAGCTGCTGTCGGTATAGCCATCCTGCTTTAAGGTTTCGGCTCGGTTGACCGCGTCCTTCAAGCCGCTCTTATCCACTTCTGCCGGAGGATTCACCAGGTCCAGATTGGCAATCGCCTCGCTGAGCTCTTCCGCCGCCAGGTTTACCGCCGGCTGATCCGCGTCGGGATTCGCATAAACGTCTCTGGCAGCTTTCAGCTTTTCCTGCATCTTGTCCCAGGAATCCGCTGTATAGAGCTCCTTTTTCAGGCTTTCCGCCTGCTTAATCGCCCGGTTCAGCTCTGTCTTATCCACCTCGCCGGGGACAATCACATCCTCCAGATCACTGATGGCCTGCTCCAAATCCTTAGCGGCGCCGTTGACCGCAGCCTGGTCCGCCTTTGGATCATTGTAAACGTCCTTTGCCTTTGCCAGGAATTTCTGCATATTCTCCCAGGAAGCAGCGGTATAGTCGGCTTCCTTCAGAGAGTCGGCCTTGTCGATCTGCTCCTTCAGAGCGCTCTTATCCACCACTGTCTCATCAGGGATATCCGCTCCCATCAGTTCTACCTCACGAACGGTTACGCTCTCGGCGCCGTTCACGATTTCTACCGTGATGGAGCCGGTGTCAGCCTTAGTGAAGGTAAAGGCGTTCTCGCCGTTTTTCAGCTGATCCTTGGTCTTTTCCGCCAGAACCTGTTCGCCGGCCTTGATCGTTACCTTCTCAGGCACACCGTCCAGGAACACCAGAGCGTTTCCGACCTCTTTGCTGTCCTCAAAGGTATAAGTCAAATAGTCGGTCTCTCCGCCGCCTCTGGTAGCCCAGCCTTCTTCGCTCTCCACCTTACCGTCAATGGTGTAGCCATTGGGGTCTGTGGGGAAGGTAAAGGTCTGATAACGGCCCACTTCGCCGCTTTCACAACCCACGCCGTAACCACTGGAACCGGAAAGCTCGTAGGAATAGTCGATCAAGGGCTTGCCGTCTGCATCCCGGTCGGTGTATACCCGCATCCAGCCGGTGCCCAGGTTTTCTGTTCCGGCATTGGCGAAGGTGCCGTCGGACTGCGGCTCATATTTGCCGTAGAACTGGTCGACGCCGTCAGGATGCTGACTGGTGGGCCAGCGGTAGCACTCGTTGTTGGGATAAAGGCGAATATCCTGAGTAGCGCCCAGCACGTAGGTAGAGCCAGCCTTCAGCACCAGGTCTCCGCCCTCCATATTGGTCATCTTAATGTTATAGGGCTTGTTGAGGCCGCCCTCTTCAATCTCCGCAACAGGCAGGACACCCTTGCCGATCGGATCTCCTACAGGGGTTCTGCCGTCGGCGGAAGTCTCATAAATAAACACCAGGAAGTCGCTGTAATGCTCAGGGAAGGTATCTTCCTTCGCTACACAGATATACATGTCCACAGCATTTACGGTAATATCGCTGTTGATGCTGGTTTTTACATCGACTGCCGGGCTGCCGTCGGCTTTCTTTTCCGCGGCGTAGTTGTTGCTGTTAATGGCCTGGAAGCCGTAAAGGGCTGACGCCATGCCGTCGGCGTTTTTCAGCACCACACGGATTCCATCGGTACGAACCATATCGAACTTAACGATATTCTCGTTGGGAGCCACGGAGCTGGAAGCGCTCTGATTCGCTACCGGGGTCCAGTCTCCGTCTTTCAGGTACTGCACCTCGTAGGAATAGGGAAGCCCAATGACATCGTCCGCAAGGCCTGTGGGCTGATAGTAGGAATAGAAGCTTACCTGGTCGATATTTCTCAGTCCGGAGAAGGTGACGCCATAGAAGCTTTCTTTTTCCACGTTGGAAACCCACTTATTATCTAGGTTGACCTGCTGGTTGATTCCAGTCTGTGAACCAGCGGCGGAAGAGGAAACGGCTTCCTTGCCGTCGGCGGCGATATTCGCACCGTAAGCGGGCAAAGCATCCTTGGAAATGGTCTTCATACCGTCGATCCACATTTCCAGGGTCTGAGAACCGCCGGACTGGGTATCGATGGTAATGTAGTTGATCTCGCTGAAATCAGGGGTACCGGTAGTCTGGGCTACCCAGCCATTTCCGCCTTCCAGAGGAATGTTCACCGGATACCACTCATGCCGGTACTGCATCTCCGTGAAGGTCTCATAGGCGTGGGGGAACATCAGCGGATCGCTGGGCGTGTAAGAAACATAGTTATTCTCGTCGGTATACAGGGTAACCACCGGAGAATTCGCGCCGTTTCTTTGGTTTTGGTTGTGAAGCTTCATGCTGAAGCCAAAGGCATATTCGTTGCTGAAATCAAATCCCGCGTCCATAGTCTGGGGATAGGTCAAGGTATTGTTCTGAGCAGTGGAGGTCATCTTCACAGACTTATTGCCATCTATAACGTAATAGATGGGGTGCTCCATGCTGACTCCGCCTACCGTGGGAATCTCTTCATCAGGCTCCTGCAGGCTCAGAGCGGTTTTGCCTCCGTTTTCGGTAACAGACCAGCCCTCCAGAGACTCGGTGCCGATTTCTCCGCCGCCGGCCACTACGTTTACGCTGATCCACGCAATATCGGTCCAATCCCCGTTGGTGGCGCTGACCGCCACATCATAGAAGCCGGGCTCCTTAAAGGTATAGCGCACGGTTTCACCAGCCAGTACGGTGCCGTCACCCATTTCCCAGCGGAAGGTCAAGGGCTTGCCGTTAGGATCGGTGCTGTTTTCGGCGGTGAAGGCTACTTCCTCGCCTACCGAGAAGCGGTTAGCCGGAGCGCTTTCAATCACAGCTTCGGGAACCAAATCAAGATAATTCTCATAATTTTCTTGGTACTGGGCGCCATCCCGCTGGATAATGTTTGTCACGTTAGCCGCCTGGTGTACTACGTCGCCGTCTGTGCCCTCCGCTAAACGGGTTCCGTTGCCTTCCATCACGTTGCCGTTGATTTCGAACCAATCGGCGTTTTCCAGATAGATAGCATACTGCCCGTTGTTGACAATCCGGTTGTTCTGAATCAGTCCGTTAAAGGAAGGCTGATTTTCACGGTACATCATACCGATACCCGCGCCGGCATTGTCATGGATATAGTTATCCACAATGATCTCATGCTCAGACGACCAGCCTGTCATGGAAATACCGGAGTTGCCGTATTGGCCCGTAGGCGCGTTGGCGGGCATAATGCCGTTCCAGCCCATTTCGTTGCCGATCATGACGTTTTCGTCAGAGCCGCCCATCCAGAAGCCGAAGCTGGACCAGTTAGCCTTGTTGTTATACCAATAGTTGCGGCCCATACCGCATTCCACCGCGTTATTGTTGGCAAAAGAGGTATCGTTGCCTTCAAACACGTTGTACTCAGAGCACATGCCGTTCAGGGCGCGCACAAAGATACCGTCGCCGCCGTGGGTAAAGTCGTTGTTTTTCACATAGTTGTAGTTGGAAGCCGCTTCGATCAATGAAGAGGTGGAGTCTCTGGCGTGAACCTCGTCATAGGGGTCAATCCGGATACCCCAGCTGAAGTCGTTGTCTTCGATCCGGTTCTTGGAGGAATTCCACAGCTCCAGGCAAACGTCAGAGCAGTCGGAGAAGTTGTTATCCGTAATCACGTTGTTGTCAGAGAACCGGAGATACAAGCCGTTGGCGTTGTTGGTGGCCACATTGTTCCGGATGGTGCTGCCGTTAACATTTTCCATCAGAACCGCACCGCCCAGCTGGTCGCCCCAGCCGCCGTTGGGATTGGTATAGTTATCGGAGAAATTATTGTTTTCAATGGTTAAGCCGTTAGAATTGTAAGCTTCCAGAGCATAATAGAAGCCGCTGACATCAAAGCCCTTGATGGTGACCTTGCTGGAATCCTCTACGGTAAGAGCGGTGCCCTTGAATAAAGAGGTATCCACATCATAAGAGGTTCTGTCAAAGGGCTTATTCCTGGTGGCTGGAGTTTCAATCGGCGCTTCATCGCCGTAAGACACCTTCCACCAATAAAACACCTTGCTGCTGCACAAGTCGCTGAAGGTGCGCACGCCATCCTCGAAGATTTCGAAGGTATCCAGCTTCAGGCCCATGGCTTTCATATCGTCCGCGCTGGATGCGCTGTTTTCATACGCGACCCGAACTTTTACAGCGGCTTGGCCGGCATAGGCGCTCAGATCGACCTCGGCCTTGGACCAGTCGTTTGTGGGGGCAACTGTTTTCAATTCGTTCCACGCGCCGTCGCCCACAGAGGCGTAAACCTTCAAAGCGCCGGCGAAAGCTCCATCCACTTTGGAGTCAAAGCTGAACTTGACCGCCTCCGCGCTGCTGAAATCAAATTCCCGGGTGAGGCAGTAAGAAGTTTCTCCATCCACAGGATTCAACTGATAAGCGTAGGCGCCGGTGGTCACATCCGCGAGAATATCCGCATCCTTTGCATTGTAAATCCGCACACCGGTACCGTCTACGGTAATATTGTCACCCTTGATGGTAATGCCCTGCTCAGAGCCGCCGAAATCATATTCGCCAGGCTTGAATTTCACGTCTTCCGTAATAATCATACCAGGCACAGGCTCCAGCATACCGGAATCATCCGCCACCGTGATATAAATTTTGCTGCTAGGGCCGTCCACGCCGCAGGTAGCTGTGATCGCTGCCACGCCTTCGCCTACAGCCGTCACCTTTCCGGTGGGGTCCACAGCAGCCGCAGCCGGCTTGTCAGACTCATAGGTAACCGTCTGGTCAGCCATTACCACGCCGAATTGATCCAAAACGATAGCGCTGAGCTGAGCGGTTTCTCCTTGCTTCAAAATTGTTTTATCCGCCGTAAGCTCTACTTTTGTGGGGACGGGTTCCGCAGGATCACTTTTCTCGTTAAAGTTTACCTTTAAATAAGCGGTACCCAAATTGGTTTGATCCGACGCTACTCCCGCCGGCGTAATTGCCCCAAAAAATTCACCTGGCTGAGCCGGATTACTGGTAGGCCAATTATAATGGTCTCCGTTATTGCCGCTGTTGTCCGCCGCCAGCTTGTCAGTGGTTAAAACAACGGCGTAACGCTTGCCTGCTTCCAGTTGATAAGCCAAATCCAGCTTATAAACACCGTTGCCTGGAATCTCAGTATAAGGCTTGGTCACCGAGGCCAGCTCCGTTTTGGGCGTGCCGTCCTCATTGGTGTCGTACAGCTTCGCGATCAGGTTCGCGAAGGGAGGAGCCGCTCTGCCTTTGGGAAGCAAAAACACTTCCGCGGAGGTCATTTTTGCGGAAGCTGGAGCGGTAAAGGTCTGGTACCGGGCCGCTTCTCCTTCTCCGGCACCAACGCCATAGCCCCAGGTGGTATCGGAGGTGTCAAAAGTGAAATCCACCGGCGGAACGTTCTCGCTTTCGGACGCGTAATGCATTTTGCACCATAAGGTGTTGATATACTTGGTTTCGTCTACCCAAGCACCGCTGGGGTTGATCTTGCCGGAAGGCAGGGTATCGTTTAACCCGATATCTTTGTTAACCCAGTCATAAGTGGGCTGGGTAACCGGAGCGTCCTGCTGGCCAAGGGGATCTGTGGTCAGAGCCAGGGCATAGCGCTTGCCGGCCTCTACCTGCACATTAAAATCGATGCTGGTTGGAGCCTTGTCGTTCACCTGAGCCTCAGGAACCGTAACGGTCTGCAAGGCCTCGCCTGCCACGCCGTCCGTAATCGGATAAATCGCCGCTACCAGGTTTCCCGGCTTGGCGTCTCCCGAGGTTGGACTCCTTTTGACAACGTAAACCTCTACGCTACCGATCACGCCGTCCTTGGTGGCGTCAAAGGTCTGATAACGCCATACAGCGTCTGTTTCAACGCCAAAGGTAGATCCAGAGCCGGCGGGATTTTCATGAGATAAATCAATCGTATTGCTGATACCGTAATAGAGCTTGCACCAATAGGTGCCAAGGAAGCTCTCGTCAACCCAATTGCCCTCAGGCCTGATCTTACCCGAAGGAAGGTCTAATCCAAGATCCTTCTTTACCCAGTCGTAGGTGGGTTTAGTGATCGGAGGATCCTGCTGACCGGCGGGGTCGGCGGTCAGGGCCAGGGCATAGCGCTTGCCGGCCTCTACCTGCACATCGAAATCAATGCTGGTAGGGGCCTTGTCGTTCACCTGAGCCTCAGGAACCGTAACGGTCTGCAGCGCTTCATCAGCGGGCTGGCTGCCGTCCATCGGATAGATCGCGGCCTTTAGGTCTCCAGGTTTGCCGATATCCGGATTTCTTTTGACAACGTAAACCTCTACGTTATCGATCACGCCATCCTTCGTGGCTTCAAAGGTCTGCCAGCGCCACAAGGCGTCTACTTCAACGCCGAAGGTAGCCCCTGAACCAGCAGGGCTATCATGAGACAAATCAATGACGTTTTCGTTTTCATTGCCGGCGTCGGAAGCTCCGCCCTCATTCGCCGCCAGCGCGCCGGATATTCCGCTGAACGCCATTAAGCCGGCGATAAGACAAGAAAGCCCCTTTTTGATAACCTTCTTCATTAAATTTTCTCCCTCTTTTCGCGCCTAATTTTAAATGTTTTCCAAAAAATCTCTGTCGGGCATAGGCTGATAAGGATTATGCGGTTCTGCTTGATACCAATAAACCACCGAGGAAATATCATCCCGCAATGGCAGGAAGCGTTTAAACCCATTTCGCCATCCAAGGGCCTGAATCGTAATTTTCAGATCCTTTTCAAAATAAATGGGATCGCAAACATGGAACCGATACATTCCAAACCGTTGATTCGCCTTAAGGGCCCCCTGGGGATTCAACACCTGACAAAGGCCGGCATAAAGATTGGTAAACTGCTTGTAGGTTCCTTTGGGATCTTCAAAGTTCCAGGCGCCTCCAAAATAATCCTCCGTGCCGGTACCGCAAATCGTTGGGTATTCCTGATCCCCATCCATGTAAAATTTGATCTCACCTTCTCCCCACCAATAATTGTTATTTACCTGCCAGGCCAGATAGGTTCCTACATACTGGCCTTTTCCTATAATATCGTCCGCAAGAATGCAGGGCTGTTTGTAGGTTACCGGATTCGTCCTGCGAAACTGAGCGTGAAAATAAGCCGCCCGGTTATCTACCTGCGTCAGATCATAGTTTATTTGATAAAACAGGGTCTGCTCATCCCGGCTCACATTTTCTACCGTAATCCGGGCGCTTTTCCGGAAGGGCATGGGAAAATAGCAGTTATATCCCCCCGCTGGATTTACATTGATAGGCAGAGACGCCACAAAGGTCGGCGTATTCCAGCCGCTGCAAAAGAAATCTCCTAACGGAGCCTCTACCGAGGGAGCTTCCTCCCCATCCCAATAGATCCGCAGCAGCAGCCAGCGGCTGGCCTCCGGGAAACAGGTCATCCACATGCTTTTGATCATTGCCGGCCCCTCAATGTGAGCAATCTCATAGGTCTCGCCGCTGCCGATCTGAATACAGGGGCGAACCTTCCAGCCCCTGCCCAAGTCAAACGCTGGGTTTGCCTCATCCGCGGGGATCTCCATAGCACCCTTTCCTTTTTCTCCGTGAGGATTTTCCGCGCTGATGGAGCGGCTTATATTTTCGCTGAGCATAAATAAATTGGATAAATTCGTTGTCATAAATCTGTCCTCTCTTTTTCATATGAGCGGCATCCTCTCACAGCCATTTTAGGATAAAGCCGGGAAGCAAGGAAGCTCTCAAGTCTCTTGCCATTCATTCTTTCAAAAAGAAATCCCATATCGTATCATCTGATGATCCAGCTGCTCATAAAGACTGACTGCCTATACAACCATCGGCGGCTCTGCCCGCAGGAATCCTTTCCCAAGGCTTTTTCACAAGCGCCAGGCCTTCGCTTTTCTCCTTGCCGCCGGCTGGCGCGTATTTTTCACCTGTTTTAAAAACCAAAAGGCAAGAGCCTTCTGCCCTCTGAAGCTTTTAATTTCTAGAGCAAACCGGCGCATGCCTTTCTGTGAGATCTCTCCGAAAAAGCTTTTTAGGCCTTGACAGCTCCTGCGGAAAGTCCAGAAACTACCTGCTCCTGTAAAGCGATATAGACGATAATGCTTGGAATAATCACCAGAATGGTCGCGGCGAACATCGCCCCGTAATTGCTGGCGAACTGGCTTTTAAAGTAGTACAGCGCAATGGGAAGGGTGCGGTTGCTGTTGGAGGCCGTCAGGGTCAGGGCGAACTGGAACTCATTCCAGGCCACCAAAAACTCCAGAACCGCTGCGGTTCCCAGAGCCGGCTTCGCAATGGGGATCACAATGAGGCTGAAGGTTTTAAAGAACCCGCTGCCATCCAAATAAGCGGATTCCTCCAGCTCCTTTGGGATGGTCATAAAGTAACTGCTCATAACATAAATGGTTGTGGGCAGTCCAAACGCAATGTAAACGAGAATCAGTCCAATCAGGCTGTCATAAAGCCCCATGGCGATCATCGTCTGGTACAAAGGCTGCAGCAGCGCGGCGCCCGGAATCAACAGCCCCACAGAAAACAAAAGCCGGAAAAAGGTCTTGCCCTTCCATTGAAAGCGGGCGATGACATACGCCGCCATGCTCAGAAGGAAAACATTCAGCACTGTGGCCGCAACCGCCACAATGATACTGTTGAGGTAAAACTGAGGAATGGGAGCGATTTTCAGCGCATCGGCATAGTTGTCAAAGTTAAAAGCCGCCGGAAGTCCCAGGCTGCCAGACAAAATTTCCTTATTGGTTTTAAACGACGAAAACAGCACCCACAGCAAGGGGCCGACAGAGATTATAATGATCGTACCGATAAAGAGGAAGATCAGAACCTTACAAATTATCTTTTTTACCGTATTCATATTCCTCACTCCTTCCTTAATCATCCTGTTTTCCAACTCTGTAAATCCGGTTGATGATTCCGACAACGATAAGTCCCATAATAATCATCAGCACACCCACAGAGTTGGCAAGGCCGAACTGCTTTGCTGAGAAAGCGGTATTGTAAACGAAATAGGGCAAATTCAAGGTAACATCTCCAGGCCCGCCCTTAGTGGTCATCATCAGGATATCCAGCTTTTGCAGCATACTGGTGGCTCCCAGCACCGTGGTGGTGCCGATAATATTTTTCATTAAAGGCAGAATGATGCGGATTGTGGTTTGAAATTCCGTAGCGCCATCCACCTTTGCGGCCTCCAGAATAGAGACATCCAGGGAGGTCATTTCCGCCATCACCAAAATAGTAACAGTGGCGGCGAACGGCAGCCAGGTAATGGTCACGGCGAAAAACGCGGTGGAGGAATTTGAGAACCAGTTGGGAAGGTTCTGAAAGCCTAAGGCCTCCAAGCCCTTATTCACGATTCCGAAGGAAGGATTCAAAAGCATAACAAACAGCATACCGATTGCCGCGCTGGAAATAATATTGGGGAACATGTAAACGGTACGCGTAAATTTCCAATAAAACTTTTTTCTGGCCAAAATCAAGGCGGTCAGCACTCCGATAAAAATATGTACCGTAGACTGAAGCACCATCCAGATCAAGGTATTCACTGTGGCGTGAAGAAACTGGCTGTTTTGAAACAGCTTAATATAATTGTCAATCCCGTTGAAGTGCGGAGAGGAAACCGCCACCCAATCGGTAAAGGAGGTCGCGGTCAGCATAACCACCGGGACAGCATATACAAGAGCAAAAATCAAGGTAGCCGGCAAGAGGAAGATTACCAACCACTTCTTTTTTATTTTCATGACGTCACCTTTTCTTCCTATTCGCCGTATTTAAAAAAGCGAATCTGTTACAAGTAATGGTCGAGAGACAAAATGAGAACCGTCTGCTAAGGACTCCAAAACGAATATCTAATTCCTTAGAAGGGCCGTTGCAAAAAATTTGCAGCGGCCCTTCCTAATCAATGAAAGCAGCAGGAAAAACTATTATTTTCCGTAGTTAGCATCACTCTTAGCGGCTTCGGTCAGCTGCTTGCACATTTCTTCGGCAGTAATGGTGCCATCCACCAGCTGGGGGAACAGAGTGTTCATAGCATTGTTGGCAGTGGTATAGCTGATGGCGTCGATGCTCTTATAGCGCCATTCAACGTCGTTACCCATTTCAATCAGCTTGGCTACCAGCGGCTCGGCTTCCTTATATTCCTCCGGAACAGGAGTTTCCGGGTTCATCGGCAGAGTGCCGGCCTCTTCCAGATGGATCTGCTGGCCATAGGTGCCGGTCTTGAATTTAATGAATTCCCAAGCGGCGTCTTCCGTAGCCTTATCGCTCTTAGCGATGGAATAGCCTCTCTCAAACTGAGAAATGGTTCCGTTCTCGGGGAACAAAGCGACGTCTACCTTATCGGCAAAGCCTTCAGCGGCTTTTTCCGTATTGGAAAAGTCCGGCGTCATCCAGGGGCCGTTGGCGATAATAGCGGTTTCCTCGTTGAGGAAATGGTTAGCGGTGGTAGCGTAGTCAGAACCGATAGCATCCGGCAGGGAATAATCCTTCAGCATCGTCCGGATCATATCATACGCTTCGGCCACAAAGGACTCGTCATAGTCTTGAATATAGCCGTTGATGTTCATGAACTCGTTGCCTTCCTCGCCGCTGGTGCCGATGATCGAGGAAAGAATCAGGTTCGTTGTCCAGCAGTTCTCGCCGGTCATGCTGGAAAGGGGAGCGGAACAAACGCCAGAGGTTTTCAGGGTTTCCAGATTGCTCATCCACTCGTCCCAGGTAGTAGCGGGTGTAATACCGGCCTCCTCAAACATTTCCTTGTTGTAGAAATAGCCGATAGACTGACGGCCGTAGGAAATATTGTAAAGCCCGCCGTCTTCCCAGTTGCGTCCGAACTCCAAGGCGTCCTCGCCAAGCTCCTTCGCATACTCCGGGTCAGCTTCCACATAGGGGTTCATGTCCACGGCGATGCCATTCTGCACCGCCAGCTCTAAAACGCCGTTGTTTCCTTCAAAAACATCGGGCAGGGTGTTGGAGGAAGCGCGTACCAGCATTTGGTTGTAATACTCCTGATCGCTGGGCATTTCCTCAATGTTAATGGTAATCTTCTGCTTATCCACACCATTGTACAGCTCTTGGAACTCTGTCACATAGCGGGTTTCTGCCGCAGCTGCGTTATGAGTACCAACGCGGAACGAAGCGATGTTCAGTTCTACCGGTTCCGGCAGTTCTTCGCTTGCAGAAGCTGCGGAGCTGTTTTCCGCAGAGCTGCTCTCTCCGCCGCTGGCGGTGTCTCCGTTGCCGCTGCAGGCAGTCATGCTAACGCCCATAACGCCAACCAACAGCATCGCGAGGATCGCTTTAAAGTTAGCTTTTTTCATAACAAAACCTCCTAAAAATTTTGTTTTTATGTGCTTTGCGACTATAATATTAGCTAATTTTCCTTAAAATCTCCATAGAACAATTTGCCCTGATTTATAAAATAATTGCACAAAAAAGCGCGATGAGTTGCTTTTTCAAAAACTCATCGCGCTTTTCTCTGTAGTCTTTAAAAATTTTGCACAAACCTTTTAAATTTTTTACTTCTGACTGCGGTACTCGCTTGGACTGCATCCAACATATTTCGTAAAAACGCTGGTAAAATAAGCCGCGTCCTCAAAGCCCACCATCTGAGCGATTTCGTATACCTTATATTCAGGATTCCCTAAAAGAAGCTTAGCCTGGTCAATGCGGGCCCGGTTAATGGCCTCGGTAATGGTAATCCCCGTTTTATTTCGGAACAAGCGGCTCACATACGCCGAGCTGATGTGTATCTGATCCGCGATATCCTGTAACGTAATATTGCTTTGATAATTTGCGCTGATATAGCGGCTGATCTGATCCACCAGATCATGCTTCTCTAATCTTCCGCTGATCACCTGGTTGGTTTCGTCGATCATTTCCCGGCACACCTGAAACAGCGAATATAGTGTCGTGCTTTGGCTGATCCTCAGATAAAACCTGCTTTCCATGTCCTCGGCCGTATCACTGACATAAATTTCTCCGAACCTTCTGAATACCGCCGAGCACAAGTTGATCATTTTGATTTTTGCTTTGTGCAGCGGATAGCGGATATCCGTAATCTCCTGTTTCATCTGCTCCAACAGCTCTTTTGCCGCATCCGGATTCTTGTCAAACAGGGCGTCTGTGATTTTCGTCCCATATTCGTTCAAGTGGGAGGCGCCGGATGACTCTGACTCTTCCACATATAAAATAATTTCATTGCCGGAATCCGCGGCCCGCGAGAGAGCCATAGCCGCTTCATGAAATGTCCGGGACAATTCGGTAACGTCATGAATAATTGTGCTGACGCCGAATTTAATATTAATCCCCATTAGCTCATCCACCAAGCGCAGGATTTCCCCGCACATGGTAGTAACATCCCGAAGGGCAAGCCCTGTTTCCTTGGGTTCACTGATAATCAGCGACATACCAGAGGAGTGGACATTGACAATATGATAATCGTGCTTGTTTTCGATAATATCGAGAAAATTTTTCAGCATCTGCACAATTGCCTGCAAATCCCACTTTTTGTCTAATAAAGCTACCTCACAGCTGCAAACGCAGTAGCTTCTGTCGTTCAGTCCATAGCGTTCAATGTCCTCCGGGGCATTCAGCGCCTTAGACAACAACAGCGACTCTAAAACGTACCCTTGAATATTTTGGTACTCCCTCTCGCTGATTTGCTCCTTTTCCCGTTCTTTCTTTTCTGTCTCATACTGCCACACCGCTTTTTTCACCGCCTTTGGAAGATCGGTGATAATGTCGTTTTTCACAACAAAGTCCACAGCGCCGTAGCGCAGAGCCTTTCTCGCAAATTCAAAATCCGTATAAGCAGTTACCAGGATCATTTTTAAACCTTTGTGTTTTTTATCGATTTCTTCCATCAGCTCTATCCCGCTGAGCTTTGGCATTTTTATGTCAGTTATGACAATGTCCGCTGTGTTTTTCTCTAAATACTTCAGCACCTGAAGGCCGTCGGTGCATTCCTGGACGATCTCACAGTTCAGTTTGTCCCAATCAATTAAATACACAATACCCTTCCGAATAACATCCTCGTCATCCGCCACAATCACTTTATACTTCATCTGATTCTCCTTTCCGATCCAGAGGAATGACAATTTCCACAACCGTTCCCTCTCCCGGAGCGCTGTGAATCCTCAGTCCATACGCCTCCCCATAAAGCAGCGTCAAGCGGTTATGAGTATTTTTCAGTCCTACCTTTTCCCTGGTTCCTTCCAGTGATACTTCCCCGCCGCTTAAATCCAGCTGCTTGGTGTCAAAGCCGCGGCCATTGTCCGCAATCCTAATCTTCAGGCATTTCTCCTCCTTTGTGATCGCCAGTTCAACGCAAACCCTTTCTATATCGCCTTCCATTCCATGAAGCACAGAATTTTCCACAATCGGTTCAATGGTGAGCCTGGGAATACGGACTCTTTCTAAGCCGGGTTCCATAGAGATATGATAATCGAGCCGGTCCTGGTACCTCTGCTTTTGCAGATATAGGTAAAACTCCGCGTATTGCACCTCCTCTGACAACGAGGTCATCATACTTTTTCCCGAATACAGGCTGGCCCGGAGCAAACCGGAAAGAGAAGCCAGCATCTGATAAACAGTCTCATCTCCGCACATTTTCGCTTTGATTTGAACTGTGGAAAGGACATTAAACAGAAAATGGGGGTTCATCTGCTGCTGGATAAACTCCAGTTCCATTTCCTGGCGCATAATCTTTGCTTTATAAGTATCGTTAATCAATGTTTTCATTGCGGCGGTCATGTCATTAAAATACATACCCAACGCGTCCACGGCGCTGTTGCTGTAGTGAGGCATCTTTACATCATAATTTTTCTTTTTCACCTCATTCATACAAATTACCAGGTCTTTAATAAACGAGGTGCTTTTAAACGATACAATATATCCCACCGCCAAAAGCACTATACATAAGATACCTGCGATAACGAACAAAAAGGGAGTTCCCTCCAGGGTTTGGTCAATAATTACCTGCTCGGGAACCACATTGAGCAGTGTAAGGCTGTTAGAGGATAACGGTTTTGAAAAATACAGGTAATTTTTTCCGTCCCGCCTGAAATTACCGTTGCTTCCGCTTTTGATCTCCTGGAAAATGTCCTCCTCAAATTTTTCACCTACCTGGTCCCGCTCGGAAGAGGAGAAAATATAACCCTCCTCATCCAAAAGATAAGTAGAATTCCCCTCTCCGCCATAGTAGCGGGAATAATCCTGGTACAAAGCCTTTTCATTGGTCGCGATTACAATCGACAGAGAATCCGGAGAATTGAAGTCCCGCTGCATACGGCGCACATGGAAAATCTGGTTATTATCTACCACAGGTGGAATATCGCCAATAAACTGCTGCTCCTGATTTTCTTTCAATATCTGGTTCGCGCTGACAGCCGATTGATAAATGGTATTCGGCGTTATCTGGTTTGCTGAAACATAAAGCAGGGGATCATCATTGAGCAGAATACAAATATAGCTGATATAATTGGTTTTCCACGCATTGCTATAGGTAAGCACATGATTAGTCTCGTTTTTTAAGTTATTGATATTCGTATAATAAGCGGAGCTGTCGTCGTCAAACAGCCTCGTGTTATTAATCCAATGGCCAACGGTTCCTCCAGTAGCTACCGCCAATCCAGTATTCGTAATGAAAGAAAAGGACTGATCAATATTCTGCACGGTTTTATCGGTATAAATCTGCATTTTCTCATAGGTATTTTCATATGCCTTGGAATACATCACCATCACTAAATATCCGCCAATGACCAGCATGGAAAGCAGCGTAAAGCACACACAAATGATCACAACCCGATTGTGTACCGGAGCTTGTCTTAGCAAGGAATCAAAAGACTTTTTCATTTTAAGATCACCTTTGTCATGTTATTGTTAAAATAAGCCTGCCGCCACAAGACAAACCTATTGATCATTAAGCTTTCATCTCGACTACTGTGCCAGTTGATTCATTCCTCGATAAGCACAGCTTAGACATTTGATTTGATCAAAAAACGCGGTTTTTACAGCACCCCTTCAATACGACAAATGCCGGCATCTAATAACCCCATTTAAATTTAATCGGATTGCAGATTCTCAAAATTTAAACCTTTTGGGATTGATATTTTTAAAGAATTTTAAGCAATATTTTGCCTGTTCGGGCAAGATATTGCTTTTTTATAGTCATTTTTTAACGTCCACAAAGGTTTACAATAAAAGCCGCAAAAACCGTTCTCCGCGTTATTATATTTGGGGTAATGAACCGCTTTTTCACATTCCTTATGATAATTCTATTATCAATTATATAAATTATAATATAATAATTAAATATTTTGTCAATTCAAAAATAGCAAAACCGCTTTTCCATGAAACGGCAGAAAAGCGGTTCGTTTATTCCTTTTAGGGCAGTCAGCCCGAACATTTACAAAATAAAAGAGAGGCCGGAATCGGGATTTTCTCACTTTTGACTCCCAAATTCCGGCCTCCATTCAGCCTGTTATTCCATTGCTAGCTTTTATACGCGTTTTTTCTGATAAAGAACCAGTATGGCCGCACCCAAAATGGCCAGCGCCAGAACAGACACAACCGGAAGGACCAGCGTCATACTGTGATCCCCGGTTTCCGGCGTCTCAGATCCAGAAGATCCGGCAGGCTCAGAGGATTCAGAGGGTTCAGAGGAACCGGACGGCCCGGAAGAACCAGAGGGTTCAGAGGAACCGGACGGCTCGGAAGAACCAGAAGGTTCAGAAGAACCGGACGGCTCGGAACCGGAGGGTACGCTGCTATCGCCGCCGGGCTGCTCAGAAGAAGCTTCCTTCACGGTTACCTTAAAGGTTGCGGTCTTGCCCTCATAGGTTACGGTTACGGTCTTTTCTCCCGCGGTGGAGGAATCAAATCCGGCTACCTCGTAGCCTTCAGTGATGGGCTTACTACTATCGTCGCTGTAATGGGCGGTTACCACCAGGCCGTCCAGATCCAGCTCGTCGCCGATCTCATACTCGGCCTTGGTTGGGCCGGTTACAGAGATAGACTCCAGAGTGACTTCTTCGATGAGGGTGCCCCAAACCTCAAAGGCATCCACAATCATGTAATCTCCGCTTGCTTTCACAAGCTTAAGAGTATGCTTGCCCTCCGGCAGTCCGAGGACTGTATAAGCCGCATATTGGGAATCTCCCTCGGCCGCTGAACAATCTACTGTGGCTCGGAGGATACCGTCAACATAAACATCTATTTTGCCCATATTCTCATTCCGTTCCGTGAGGAAGGAGGCTCCAATGCCATTAAAAGAAAATTCGCAGTAATCGCCGTTCCCGAGCTCCTTGGCGCTGCCAGCAATATGGACAGTACCGTTATAAGCATCCTCTCTATTTGTCTCTGCGCTCCATGTCGAGCCTATGTATTTGACGCTGGAGTGGGTGTCGTCCGCGAAGACAGATTCAAAGCCCACCTGTAACGGATCTGTTTCTACAGATTGACTGCCATAGCTGATTGCCAAGGCTTTCCCGTTATAATCAGCGGTAAGCTCATCGCCGTGCGCGACCGGCGCTCCACCCGCCACGGAAACCTGAACATCGGCGTCATCATAGCTTAAAAGCTTCTCAGCGCCGTTTTCATAAGTTACCAGTATTTTTAAGGCAGAAAGATCTAAGGGCTGTCCTTCGTCGTACACCAATGACGGCTGTTGAACAAGCTCAATGCCCGTTACATCTCCCAATCCGGTAGGAACCGTCACCTCGAAATAGTCAACGATCATATACTGTCCGCTTACTTTTTCCAGACGCAGCGTATGCTCTTTGTTCTCCAGGCCGGATACGGAGTAAACCGGGTATCTGGAGTCTCTGCCGCCCGTCTTGTAGCAGCTTACAGTCTCCTGTTCCTCACCGTCGAGATATACCTTTACCTCGCCCATGTCGTTATTGCGTTCGGTCAAATAGGTGATACCGGTACCGGTAAAGGTGACCTCGCAGTAATTGCCGATGCCGCCGCTGCTGCTGTTGCCGCAAATATGGGCGTCGTTCATATAAGCGCCTTCGCCCGCTCTGTTATCGGTATAGAACCACGCGCCGTCATTTCTGTCAGTTGCGCCGGATGCGTCTACATATTCGATATAATCCAAATCGTTGTCGTTAATATTGATGATCTTCTCATTCATATTATCGGCATCGTATTCGGCGGCATCTTCCTCTGTCAGAATTTTAAAGGCGTCCACTATCATGGCTTGTCCGCTCTTTTTAACAAGCTTAATGGTATGTCTGCCCTGATATTCCGAGCCGCCGACGGGGTATTCGAATTTCAAGCCGGCGTTGCGGTAAACCGTTTGCTGATAGAGAATATTTTCGGGGCTGGAACAATCAATCGTTGTTTTCAGCTCACCGTCGATGTAGACGTCGATCTCGCCCATTTCCGGACCGGTTTCCGTGATAAACTCCACGCCGTTGCCGGTAAAGGTATACTCTACGGAATCGCCGTCAGCAGTAGTGTAATGCACGTCGTTCAAATAGTCTTCCCGGTCGGTTCTGTTCTCGCTGTAGGTCCAGTCGCCGGTATAAATAATATTGCTTTCCGTATCGTTTACAGTATGGTAATCCACGGAGGTGAGTTCGGAAGTTCTGTACTGATCGGGAGTGGTTCCTTCTTTGACCAGAACGATCACTTCATTTTCCGAGGTCTCAAATTCCATCAGGTCGTTTTCGCCGGCTTCGATGGTTTCCGCTTTGACGCCGTTTCTATACAGCACGACACTGCAGTCCCACGGATTTCTGACCCGGCAGGTTTCTCCAAGCTGAGATTCGATTTCTACATACTGAATTTCCTCGGATTCGATGGAAGAGGATACCAGGAAACCATCTTTCGCGAGAAGCTTATATTTGGCATCCCACGCTTTCGGCCACGCCGGGAATACACGAATGACAGGATCACCGTCGGTTGTGGGGGCCAGGCTCTGGTTCAGCCCATCCTGAAGCGCCGCAGAGAATGTTCCGTAGCCTTCCGCGGAATAGTAGTCTCTTTGGTCAAAAATCAGGTTGGGGGTATCGCCGTTTACCGTAAACACCTCATATTGAGTGTTCAAGATACGGCCCAAATCATCGCCAAGGCCCAGCTTGGCAACATCCACATGGAACCGGCTGGAGCCGTTTTGATCAACCTTAGTGCCCTCGAATTGATTCAAATATCCAGGAGAATGATAATAGGTGTTGAGAGCGATCTCCCAGTCTCCGTTGTCAAGGCCCTGATCTCTTGTTTCCAGATTGAGGATATCATATTTTTCCAGCATTTTGAAGATCGGGCTTTCTGTGCCGTGGCAGTCACGGATAAAGTAGTAGGGGGCCAGTCCCTGAGCCCACGCGGGCTCATCCGTCGCGAGGCTCTCTTTCATAGACTCATTTGTGGAACCTGCCCATACCGCGCCCTCGTCGGTGCGAAGCGGATAGGAAGCCATATTGTCCCTGCAGTCAATCCACAGAGCGCGCAGCTCCTCGTCGACTCCCAATAATTCAGAAGCCTCGACAGCCGCCGCGAACACGCCTCTTGCCATGGACAGGTCATCAATAACGTCTTTGCCCGCCCAAATGTGCTCGTGCAGATTGGTGTTATAAATATGATATTTTCCATCATCCTCTTTAACAAAGCCGGGATAAGTGCGATAGAGCTCGGCCGCCCCCTTAATAAAGTCATAAGCATGGTCGCGCAGCCAGTCCAGATCCTTGGTATAGCAGTAGCGCTGCCAATAGTATTCCGCGGTTTCCTGAGTGGCCATCATGGTATGGGTAGTATAGCTTGCCTGGTTGTCAGAATTGCCGAATACATTCCAGTTCCAAGCCGCCAGATAGGTATTCCGCCTCTTTGTCATATCAGTAAAGTCCTGTGAGCGCTGATCGGTTTCAAAGGTGTAATACTCACGCACAGACTCGGCAATATCATCCGGCAAGGTTTCCCAGCCCAAAACGCCGCAGGTTTCAGGAATATAAATTCCCTCGCTGCCCCACATCTGCTCCGCCGCGACAGCATACTGGTCATAGCTGGACTCCCGCATTTCAAACAGCGGATCCATTAGGTCTACATGGTTGGCCGCCATAAGAGGCTGATAGAGGGAATCCTGGTTCCAGTTCCAATAGAAGCTGCCCCAGTCACGCCGGTCTTCCTCGGCAAGCCAAATCCCGCCGTTATATTTGGAAGGATAAGAACCGCGGTTGGAGATGGCGGCTAAGTACATATAGTAGTTTCTCCGCTGCTCAAAATTCTGCTGGGAAGGCAGATAAATATAAGACTGGTTCCAAAAATCCGCCCACCATGCCGCGCTTGAGGCAGATACCTCGTCATAGGAAGGGGATTGGGCCGCGCTGGCAATGGCATTGGCCACTACGTCGTCATCTTCCGACATGCTCGCGTCGCCGCCGACAACAATGGTAAACGACCCGGTTGCCGCAGGAACCGTTAACTGCATGGAATCGCGGTTTCCGACCTTGGATTCTTCAATGGAAGAAACAGAACGCTCCTGCACCGTTACCGCCATTGCCGCATGATTGTAGTGGTCGTTGCTTTCAATGCCGGTATCGCAGTCCTCCTGGATGAGCTGTTCCAAAACCGCAGTGCTGCCGTCCGCTTCCTTGGAAAGAACGGAGGTGGCTGTATGCTGGCCCTCGTCACCCCACACCTGGTTTGCGTCTCTGAGCATGGTTAAATCGATGGTAATATCCTCCGGCACTTCACGATTGTCCGTAACACGGAGAATGACAGCGTCAGAGTCCAGGTCCATATTGGGCAGCACCTCGACTGCAACCTCGGGAGTAGTAACGTCAAGCCGGCCTTCATACAAAGAGAGATAGTTTTCGGTGTCGCCGCCAAAAACAGAGCCGCCGAAGTTCACATGAATCCGCCCGATTCCGCCGCCGCCGGAATTCAAATGATCTTTAGAAACCGATGAAGCATCGTTAAACATAAATACGCTGGTGTGGTTCACCTGCATCGTCAGGGTGCTGTCTGTGGACTGCCAAACCGGACCGCCGAATCTTCCGTTGGCAACGGAAAAGCCTTGCATCCCGTTTGATATTTGCCCCGTATAGCTGATGTCGGACCGGCCGATCAGTTGAGCATAATCCGGGTTAAAAATAGGCGTCACACTGGTACCGCTTTCACTTTCAGCTGCGTAAAACGATGCCCCGAAACTAGCCGCTACTTGTAATACCATTACACACGACAACAGCTTCGCCAAAATAGATTTACGCTTACCTTTTTTCATAAGTTTCCTCCTCTTTTATTTTTGCTGGACAATATAGCTGATGAAGAATCGACAGCCCGCCAATCTTTCTGATACAATGATTCCTCAAGCCTAGCGGGAATTCATCTTCATTCACTATCAACAGAGTTTGTGTGTCTGGTGTGTTATACCTTTTTAGAACGATAATAAATAATAAAAAGAGCACCATATTTTGTGCCCCTTGCAAAACATGGTGCTAAATACAGATTTCTAAAAAGGTATAATTTAACAGTTTTAACTCCTTATTTATTATAAATACCGCTATTTTATTTATTGTATAATAACTTTTTTTATTATATATCAACACCTTTTTTGTGGGAATGGAAATTTCGCTTCTATCATTTGTATTTTTTTGACTGTATTTTTCAAGCTATTAAGTTTAAATTTATGCGCATTTCTATTAAGCATTAAAATAAAGTCTGGAAAAACAGCTGTTCTTCCCTTTGACTTGTAAAAGTTTTTTCATTTTCCATGCTTATTTTTAAGGTGTCCATAGCTTTAAATTAAAACACAACAAAAGGATGACCATCTAACCGTTTTTCTGCTCTCCGGCCACCCCTGGAATACGATTCTCCTCCATGCTCAAACTTGGAAACCGTTGATTAAAAACGATCGGAAGCATTGCCAATGATAACGCTGAAAATAAAAAAATCTGCGGTGCGCAAGCTGTGCACCGCAGGTTTATCTGACTGTTACAAAATAGATATTTGCCTTAACCTCGAGTGATCTGACAAAATAAAAGGCTGAACTCGAAACGCGAATTTCCTCCAGGCTCAGCCTGATGTGTTGACCGTGACGGAAAAAGACTGAATTTAGATTTCGCATATTAAAGTCTGATTGAACGTGACTCCTCAAGCTTGCTTAACAGGGAACAAAGCTAATTATATGTTTAACAGATTCCATATGCAATGCTAGAAATTTTCCATTAGAATTTTATTTGCATTTTCCGTCGCCTTATAGATATTATCATGCAGCAAAAACATAAAGTGATTTCCACTAGCTGATTATTCATGTACCCAAACCAGCATTTCACCAATTCCTCGGTTTGCCCATGTATAGTATGGAATCCACTTCAAATTTTGATTTTCGTAGACTGTTTCTGTTTTACCGGCATAAAGTTCACCTTCGCCAAAACCATTCATGATGCGTCTTCCATTTGAATAAATAACTATACAGCCATCTAAATCGTCTGTATGCTCACAACGGAAAGACGGATCTGATCCTAAAGAAATCATATGCAAATCCTTACCATTATCTGTTTCCTCTAAACAATAAACAATGGGTCCGCGGCTAATGGCTACGCGCCCTATATTCTCACGCACCTTGGGATTAGATACGTTCACCGTCACCGGCATATGCATATTTAGTTCTACAACATCACCAGCCGTCCATGTTTCTGTAATTTTAGCATAACCTTTTACTAATTCATAACTAGCCGGTTTTCCATTCACATTAATCTGATATTGGTTGCACCAGCCAGGGATACGTAATGCTAAGGTGAAATTTACCTTTTCCTTGAGTTCCAAGGTAAAGGAAACTTTTCCATCCCAAGGGTAATTTGTCTTACTCACAATCGAAACATTTTGAGAGGCTAATTTTGTATTTAACCTTCCGGCAATATACAAATTCATGTAAAGCTCTGAATCATCCGACATAAAGATATAGGAACCAATCGAAGTAAGCAGCCGGGCAATATTTGGGGGACAGCAAGCACAAGCAAACCATTTCTGGCGTTGTGGCTTTACATGGGAACGCAAGTGATCTTTTGCACAAGCTTCTGGAACGACTTCCAATGGATTAACATAAAAGAAAGAACGTCCATCCAATGCCATACCACTGATAATTCCGTTAAAAAGAGCACGTTCCAAGACATCTATATACTGGGAATCATGATCAAGCCGAAACATACGCTTTGCAAAAAATGCCAGCCCGATCGATGCGCACGTCTCTGCATAAGCAGTATCATTCGGGAGGTCATAATCATAAGTAAAAGCTTCACCGTATGCCTGTTGACCGATTCCTCCCGTAATATACATTTGCCTTGACACAATATTTTTCCAAAGTCCACGGCATACCTTTATTAGGTCCTCATTTTCCGTGATACCTGCTACATCAGCGATGCCAGAATATAAATATACTGCTCGAACTGCGTGTCCTTCCGCTTTCTTTTGTTCCTTTACCGGCAACCCAGCTTGATAATATTGATATTTAAAATAACTATTTTCCCATTTGAATCCATTCCCGTGTTCTTTGGTTTCCTGTTCAAAAAACAGAGGTGATTTCCCGCGTTCATTTATAAAATATTCTGCCAACTTTATATGCTTGGGATTTTTTGTTATTTCGTAAAGACGGACTAATGCCATTTCTAAAATCTCATGGCCAGGATAGCCATGGATTTTTCCTTCCTCTTTGCCAATATGCTGATCGACACATTCGATAGCACGAATTACAACATCTAAAAATTTATTTTTTCCAGTAGCATGATAATAAGCTACTGCAGCTTCTGTCATATGGCCTAAGACATACAGTTCATGATTATCTTTTAGATTTGTAAAGCGTTTTTCTAAGCCATTTATAATGTAATAAGTATCAAAGTATCCATCAGGCTGTTGTGCAGCGCTTATCAAATCAATTACTTCATCGGCGATCCTTTCTAAATTGTCATCTGGATGTGTCTGCAAGGAATAGGAAACTGCTTCCAACCATTTAGCCAAATCACTATCTTGAAATACTTCACCGTTAAAGCTGCCGGCTTTTTTCCTTTCTTCTACCGCCGTAAGATTTTTCTGAGTAATCTCCGCAGCTACCCGGAAATTTTTAATACAAAAACTTGGATCCGCATCCTGAATCTGGTCATTTAAGGCTTTCCATTGATAAGGTATTACTTTTGTTCGCACTTTTTCCATCATGTTCGACCAAAAATGATCTGTGATCTCAAAATCTGATACCCTTCCTGGAATTGAATTATTATACCTTGACAATATAAACACCTCTCTGTTTGATATGAATATACAGTAATTCTAGACATGCATATTAACAGTTAAACTCATAATATTTAAGGAAAGCTAAATTCCCAAAGAAAACAACAAATGTTCACTGATAGCGAAACCATCATCAAAAAGACTAAGAGCAAATATTCTGCATTATCTTAATGGTGACCGTAGTCCCTTGCATTGGAGTGCTTTCTATCTTTACTCCACAGGTTTCTCCATAATAAAGAAGAATCCTATCTTGCAAATTATTAAGAGCATAACCGGCAGACGTTATTTCAGGATTAAATCCAACCCCGTCATCCATTATTTGAAATATCATATATTCTCCGGATAGGCGTCCGCTAACGGATAAATGGCCAAATTCGCTTTTTGCTTCTAGGCCATGATAAAATGCATTTTCCACTACAGGCTGTAAAATCAATTTTATCATTCGCATCGAAAGCATTTGTTCTTCTATATCTATTTTTGCCTCAAACTTCCCCTGATAACGGATATTTTGAATTTCTAAATAATACTCTATTAGCCGAACCTCCTCTTCTACCGTAACAAGCAGCTTTCCGTTATTTAAGCATTGCCTGTAAAAATTTGACATATTTTTCACCATTTTGGCTATAGAATCCGCATGTATTCCTTGCGCCATACAGTATATCGAATTTAGTGTATTATAAAGGAAATGAGGGTTTATCTGAGATTGCAATGCCAGTAACTCAGCTTCCTTTTCCTTTACTATTGAATTTAACAGGCGTTCATGGAGTTCTTCATTGGATTTAAATGTTCTCAAAAATTCAATACCAATAATTCCAACCTCATCGTAAGGATTAAAACGCACCTTAGGGATTTTATTATAGTTTTTGGCGCTAAAAATCACATAACGTAACAAAGTTAATTGCGAAGTAACTTTATTGGAAAGCATAATCGCAAAAGCGAGAGAAAGGATAAAAGAACCCAGGATTAGAAAAAAAGTCAAATTAATAGTTCCATTCCACTTTATAACTTCTTCGTAGGGTGTGTATTGTATGACTGTCCATCCGATTTCTTTATTAACCATATAGTTTAAAAGATATTTTTTGCCGTTTGCAAAAAAGAAAGTGCCGCTTTCTGAATCCTGCTTTCCATTAGCTAAAATCATTTGCAAATCTAATTCATCAAAATCAGATTCTTGGGAGTATAAAATCTCATCATCGTTTAAAACAATAATATTATAAGAAATATCATTGCTAGTTCTTAAAAACATTTCATCTAGTATTTTTCTATTAATCCCAATAATCAACCCGCCAATCGGTTCTATGGTATTTAAATTATTAATAGTCCGTTCATACACAAGTGAAATATTCTCAGAATAATTTGCGCCTTCAATATTTCGCCAACTCCCTTTTCCGTTGTCTTGCCTTTCTGGAAAAGTTTGTAGGAATTCGGTATAGCGCTCTTGTTTAAGGGATTTTTGCTCATCCTGTGCATAAACACTGCCTTCATAAAAGAAGTTAATCGATTGATTGCCAACACATATAAAATCAATATAATTTTTATTGTTGAGAATATTAATAATTAGATCACGGGATCGCAATTTCATTTGATATTTTTCTAAGTCCGATTCAGAAGTTTTGCCAACGAGAGTTTTTTGAATTTCCGGAGCAGTCATTAAAATTGTAGAAATATCTTCTACATCCGTTGTAATGGTCTTTAGATTCCAATCTACAACACTAAGAAAATTGTCTGTAATATTTGAAAAACGTTGTTCAATCATTCGATTATAGTTAATATCCGAATAGATCGAAATAATAGCCGTTGGTATCAAACAAACAACAAGAGCTAAAAGTATAAATTTAATTTTGACCGTTTGTAATTTCTCTTTCATAACAAATTCCTTGCCAAGTCGATCAATCCCCCAAAAGCAGGCTTTCACGGTCATCAACGCTATTCCTGTTCGCTGTACCAACAAATATTCCGAAATTCTTTAGGCGTGATACCTGTTTTCTTTTTAAATACTTGACTAAAGTATCGCTGCTCCTCGTATCCAACTTTTTTTGCTAGTTCCGATATTTTTAAATGAGAATCTTTCAGTAACATTTTTGCTTTTTCAATGCGTAAATCTGTTATATAATCTGTAATTGTAATTCCCATTTCTTCTTTAAATAAACTGCTGATATAAGATGGTGTTAATTTTACTTGTTCCCCAATTTCATTGAGCATAATCGGTCTGGATAAATTCTCTTTGATATACTGCTGTATGTCTGATAATATTTTTTGTCTGGCTGTAATATTTTTCTGCTTTTTATAATATTCGACTCTGCGAAACACATCTATAAATATTGAACGCATCTCATTCATCGATTTGACCGAAGAAGAAAGAACAGTTGATAATATATCATTATTAACATACTTTTGAAAAGACAATCCCCATTCGGAAAACAACACTTGTAACAAATACAGAAACATATCAGCTAATATTATCCGAACCACAGAAGGAGGAAAATACCGACTAGAAAAACCGGAAAAGATAGTATCCAATTCAGCCTCTATTGCTGTAAAAGAATCCGTTTTCAATAAAAGATGTGTTATGCTTTTATAATCGACGTCAAAGGGATTCACCTTGAAATTAATTTGCTCATGGTATGACTTTGGCACATTATAAAAAACCGCAAATTCTAACGCCTGCCTTGCCTGTTGGCAGGCTTCTTTCATATTTGAGAACTCCACATTTTTACTAATACCAAACTGTAAAGCTCCAGAAGGGAAAAATTTTTTATATGCTTCCTGCACAAGTAGAAGAATCATATCGATAAATTCTATCCCTTGTCCAGGTTCTATTTTTAAAACCAACAAAATCTCTTCCAACAATTGATATACTTCAATTACAGCGTTATTCGTTTTAAAATCCTGTTTGAGGTAATTGCAAAAAAACTCATATTCTTTCGCTTCTGTCTGGCAATTGCTCTCGTCATGCACACAGATCACAACGCATCGTTCACGTTCTAATATGACTTGATTAAATTTTCCGTGTCCGGACGATAAAAACTCTCGTATGCCATTTTCTTGTTTCCTTAATGATACAAGCCGTTTAATGGCTTTATCCACACTGTGAAACAACTCTTGCTGAGACACCGGCTTCACTAAGAAATCCACTACGTTAAGTTTTATCGCCTTTTGCGCATATGAAAAGTTATCATACCCACTCAAAATAATGAATTGCACCCAAGGAATAGTGCAATGGATCTTTTCTATTAACTCTAGCCCTGTGAACTCTGGCAGTCGAATGTCCGTAATGACAATATCCGGCTTTTTGCTCATTATTAACTCATAAGCCTTTTGACCACTGTCTGCACTTCCAACAACCTCTACACCGTGCCGCATCCAGTCAAAATTAGAAACGAGGTGATTAATAACAGCTTGCTCATCATCAACAATGACCATTGTGAACACATTAATCACCTCGCTCACGTTCTCTTAGAGGAACACCACACAGGAATATCGAGGAACAAAAAATGAAAGACAACTAAAAAATTCTACTTTAATTCCATGCATAAACTTTCTTTACAAAAGCAATTATTAGAATAGATTCTATTGCCAAAAACACTGCTATTGCACTTCCGTATCCAAATTGACTTGTTAAAAAAGCTGTTTTATACATATAAGTTGCTATCAGTTCAGTATATCTTCCTGGTCCTCCATTTGTCAATATATAAGGAATATCGAACCCCTTCAGGGTTCCGTTTACCACCATAACCGTTGTGATAAAAAAGATTCCCTTAATTAAAGGAAATTTGATCTTCCAGAACAAACGGAATCCCTGTGCGCCATCTATCTTCGCCGCTTCTATATAATCTTTGGGAATAGAAATTAACGCCGTATAGAAAATAATCATATAAATTCCTATAAATCGATAGGACTCTATTAGGGATACTGAAACTAGCGCCGTGGAGGTGTTGGAAAGCCAGGCTTGCACCTGACTTCCCAGCCCTATTGCTTGTAAACCGTAGTTCAAAATACCCATAGGTTCCACTGATAGAAATTTTTGAAACAACTGTGAAATTGCAACTGATGAGATAACAGTTGGCATAAAAAACAGAGTTTGAAAAATAGTAGAGCCACGACGAAGATGGGAAAGAAGCAAGGCGATAAATAGACCAACAACTATTTGAAATACAGTATTAATTATTACAAAAATTATGTTATTCAAAAAACAAATCCAAAAAGTTTCATCTCCAAATAGCAGTTTTTGATAATTTTGAAGGCCTACAAACTCCATATCAGAAATTCCATCCCAGTTATATAAGCTATAACCCGCAGACCACACAATGGGAAGGATCACTGTGAAAAGAAATAGTATAAGCGATGGAATTAAAAAAAATGAATAGGCCGTAATGTTTTTGTAATATTTATTCATAGATCAGACTCCCATCTCTACTCCACACAAATGAGTTATCAATTTAATTTTTCCTGAATGGATTCGTCCACCTTCGTTGCAAATTCTTCAGGAGTAATAATACCCATTGCCACACTACTCAGTTCGCTTTCGAACAATTCTTTCGTCACGGGATCCAACTTTACATCCCACAATTCCGCAACAGTTTCAACATTCGCCATATCCTCTGCGATTCTTTTAAGTAACTCTGGAGAATCCTCTGGAATTTCAGTTTCCATCGGAGGCAAGAAACCATGTGCAATGGCCTTTTCAGGATAACGATCAATCATGAATGACACAAAGTCCTTCGTAGTATCATCAAACTTTTCTGCACACATAGCGATTCCAATTCCAGAATTAGTTACGCAATCTTCTTTTCGGGTCGCATCCTCATCCGAAATAATGGGTAAATGGAAATAATCTATATTATCCTGCATTTCACCAGTAGCATTCATAAAAGTGTTCAATTCCCAAGTTCCAGTATAATAAATCGCAGCCTTCCCACCCATAAATAAGTCGATTGTAGATGTGTAATCCGTACTGGCGAAACCGTCTTGGAAAAACGCTCCTAGCTGCTGAACGTGCTCTAATCCTTTCATGCCAACATCATCTGCCATAGACGCTTTACCATCAACGACATCATGCAGATACTCATTACCAGTCATACGGAATGGAATGAAAGAGAAATAACGCATCAGCGGCCAACCATCTTTACCGCATATTGCAATAGGTGTAACGCCGGTATCTTTCAGTTTTTGACAAACCGTCAAAAGTTCTTCAAAGGTTTCAGGCGCAGCAACCCCAGCGTCCTCAAACATCTTTTTGTTATACCAATAATATTCAATGTTATTTTCTATTGGTAAGGTATAAATTTTCCCATTAATAGTTTGATATGCCAATGCAGATGCATGGTACTTATCATATACGCCGAGTTCCTCAAGTAATTCTGCAATATTTATAATTAATCCTTTATCAATTAATTGTTCACAGTAACTATTAGCGTCAACTTCAAACCAATCAGGGATGTTATTGCTTGCCACAAGTGTTTTTAATTTTTGTTCCTGAGTGGGGCGGTCTACAATCGAATTCACTTCAATGTTAAAGTTTGGGTTTACCTCTTCCTGGTATTCTTCTAAAATCTGACTCAATACAACCTGTGCACTGTGGTCAGCATTGCGTACAGATAAATATTCTATGGTCTTAGCGGGTGCATTCGCGGTGCTGTCATTTTCTATCGCTTCTCCAGAAGAATTGCTTTGAGAACTTTCGGACTGGTTAGACACATTATTACCGGTGCATCCCCCATAGGATAATATCATCGCAAAACTTAAGAAAATAGCAATTAACCCTTTTATTCTTTTCTGCATTAATAATAACCTCCTCTAATTCTTCATTTTATTGCTTGCAAACAACACAATTTTATTTTAATATCGTCGTTGTTTTTTGTAAATTCTATTATATTTTGATTTTGTATAAAATTTTTCAAATTGTATATAAAACGAAAAATTTTGTACGAAAAATAAAAATTTTAGAATTTACGCCATAAAATACTCATGCTATTCTTAAAACAGTATTTATGTTACACAAAACAGGAGGTTTCTATATGCTAAAAATATTAAAGCGAAGTATCTTTGTTTTAACTACCATGATTGTTCTTTTAATACAGGTCTATCCTATCTTTTGGATTTTCCTGTCCAGCTTTAAGACACAAGAGGAATTTAGAGTAAACCTTCCTTTTGCCTTTCCCAAATCTTTTGATCTGCAAAACTACATAAGAGCTTTCCAAATATCACAGCTGGGTGCTTATTTTATAAATAGTTTTATCGTTACTTTTTGCGCTATCGCCGGAATAGCTTTGTTAGGTTCTATGAGTGCATTTGCTTTACAAAAAATGCAGTTTAGAATAAATCGTTTTTTCCTAGCCTTCTTTATTTTAGGTATTATTATTCCCATTCATATCACTCTGATTCCCATGTTCATTATTTATAATAACTTAAATATGCTCAATACGCATATTTCTTTAATTTTACCGCAAATCGGATTTGCACTACCAATGTCAATCTATTTATTTTATGAATTTTACCGGTATATTCCAAAAGAAATCTTCGAATCCGGCATGATGGATGGATGTAATATCTATCAGAATTTTTATAAATTGCTTTTACCCATGTCGAAAAATACATTTGTTACCGTTTTGACAATGAATGCTATTACCATTTGGAACGAGTTCACACTCTCCAATACTTTCATTAGTAAAAGTACAATGAAAACAGTCCCAATCGGATTGTATGACTATCAGGGAGACTTCGGCATGACCGACTGGGGTGCTACATTCGCTGCTATCGCAGTTACGACCGCTCCCCTCTTAATTCTATTCTTTCTATTAAACAAGGGTATCATCTCCGGCATGACAGTCGGAGCTGTAAAAGAATAAATTTTACCTATTAACATCTAAAGTAAAAAGGAGAGATCACTTTGGTTACAGTTAAAATTAATCCAGACCGCATTTTATCAAAAGTAGACCGTAACATATTCGGGCATTTTACCGAACACGCTGTTGACTGCATATATGGGGGAATTTACGACGAAAAATCTCCCTTATCTGATTCAAATGGCCTTCGTAAAGATGTCATAGAGTTGACCAAGAAAGTTCGAGCACCGCAAATTCGATATCCTGGTGGCAATTTTGTATCCAATTATCACTGGCTTGATGGAATTGGTCCAAAAGATCAAAGAAAGCACGTATTTGACTACGCATGGAAAGTAGAGGAGAACAATCATTTTGGTACTATAGAATTTATCCAGTTTTGCCGACAGGTAGGTGCGGAACCATATTTATGTTGCAATATGGGCACAGGGACTATTGGTGAGGCTATGGCTTGGGTGGAATTTTGCAATGGTACTGGTAATACTCAATATGCAAAAATGCGGAAGGAACTTGGATATGAAGAACCTTTTAATGTAAAATATTGGGGCCTTGGCAATGAAATGTATGGGCCATGGCAATGCGGTCAAATGAACGCCATAGACTATGCAAAAGCAGCGCGGGAATTCGGGAAAGCTATGCGCACAGTTGATCCTAATATTATTTTAGTCGCCTGCGGAAATGAAATTGACCAGTCATGGAATGCCGAAGTTATCAAGCAGCTCAATGGTCTTATTGATTATATATCAATCCATCACTATTCGATTGCTTGGGGGTATCCTTATGAATTCTCCCATGATTATCTTCGGCTAATGACTGTCTCCCAACTGGTTGAAGATGAATCCCGGGTAACACGCGCAACAATTGAGTCAGTTACTGGAGACTGTGAATCCTCTATAAAAATTGCGTGGGACGAATGGAATTTAAATGGCTGGTTTTTTGACGGCGTAGATGATGATTCTACCTATGATTTAACAAACGCTATTGTTACTTCCTCCTTTTTAAATACAATGATTCGTAACAGCAATATCATTGGTATGGCAAACTATTCTCCTTTTGTTAATCTTAGCGGCGCTATTAAGGTAACTTCGGATGGGGTAAAGATTCGTCCTATGTATCATGTATTCGATCTTTATGGTAATCACACAGGAGCGGAACTTGTTGATACATTCTTCGAAAGCGAGACATTTCAGTATAATCTGCCCTATGATTTGCGTTTACAGAAAAGGTATTATTTTACGGCCAATCCTCCGGAATCCACTCCACGGGAAATTCCATATTTAGATATAGTAACTACTAAAAATGATAAGACACTCTTTATTGCAATAGTTAATAAACATCCAGAAAAAGAGTATCCTCTTATGTTGCTGTTAGACTCATATCGAGCAAAAAAATTGAAAGTATATCGCATCTATTCTGAAAATGTAACCGACTACAATTCCGTAAAAACTCCTGATAATATTAGTATTATCGAACAAGATTTCTCTGTAGTTGGTGAAGCGCCCACCCTTGTAGTTCCAAAACATTCCATTAATATTGTCGAATTAACATTAGACAACGCCCAATTCTAATTTTCTGTGACCACCTATAACACAACATATTAATTTTGTTTGTGACTTGGTTGCGTATAAGCCAATCCAATGATCTTTAGATTTTATTATTAATATTTAAAGAAATGAGTGTGTTATATGAAAAAAAAGTTAAATATTGCCTTAGTCGGTTTAGGTTTTGGCGGCGCATTTGTGCCAATTTATAAGGCACATCCTGACGTTGGAACCGTAGGAATTTTTGATTCAGACCCTTCTGTCCTAAAAAAATTTTCTCAGCATTATAGCCTTGATAAAACCTACCATAGCTATGGAGAAATTCTTCAAGATCCCTATATCGATGCTATCCATCTGATTACGCCGATACCATTGCATGAGGAACAAACTATACAAGCTCTGCGTGCAGGGAAACATTGCGCTTGCACAGTTCCTATGGCTATTTCGATAGAAGGAATCGAAAATATTATCCAAGCAGTATGTGATAGCGGAAAGACTTATATGATGATGGAAACGTCAATCTATACCACGCATTTTTTTCATGTTAAAGAGATGCTGAAAAATAATGAATTCGGAAAAATTCAGTTTGTTAGAGGCGCCCATTATCAAGAAATGGAAAAGTGGCCTAAGTATTGGATGGGTTTACCTCCGATGTACTATGGTACACACGCAATTGCGCCTCTCGTAATGTCTGTCGGAAGTCATATTACGCGTGTTCATTGCTTTGGTTCCGGTGTAATGGATAAAAAACTTTATGAGCAGTATCATAATCCTTATCCTATTGAAACAGCCATTTTTGATTTTGGAAATGGCATAAAGGGCGAAGCCACCCGCTCTTTGTTCAACACCGCAAGAGAATATACGGAAAGCTTCAATATTTATGGTGAAAGGGCAACTTTTGAATGGCAGCAGTTGGAAAACGATGGGGACCCAATAATTTTTAGAAAGTCATCAAAAAAATCGTGTGATACTGATCGAAATGTTCCTATTGAATATGAAAGAATTGTTCCTCGCAATAGAGAAGATCTTCTTCCTGAGTCAATCCGTCGGTTTACTGTAAAAAACAAGTATTACGATGAAACCAATCCCCAGGTTACCTTCGAAGAGGGCGGCGGCCATGGAGGCTCTCATCCGCACCTAGTGAATGAATTTATTCAAAGTATATTGGAAGATCGAGCTCCTTGGATTGATCTTTATACTGCCGCAAATATTACCGCTGCAGGAATCTGTGCCCACAAATCCGCTATGCAGGATGGCATTGAGATAGCCGTCCCGGATTTTCAAAAATAGAATAATTGCTTTTCTATTCAGTTTACATTAGGGGCAAGCTACTCTAAACAGATTAGGCCAAGCTTATCCTCAATGGCTTGATCCAGTCTGTAACAGTATAATTACTTGTTATTTTTAAAAAGTTCTCTGACACCCGTCATTACTTACGCTATCTACAAATTTTTTACTTTCTAAAAGGCTTTCAACTTTTGTAATATTTAACTCTTCCATACACTAAATCGTTTGATTGGTAGATTTAATAATTCTACCGTCTCCACCAAAATTGCGGCTTAGCCCGCAAAAGGAGCCGCAAGGAAAAATCCTTGCGGCTCCTTAATTGCTGTTGTCTTTAGACTTAATAAATACCATAATCCTACCATCTTTGGAAAATAGAACCTCTGTGATTCTGCCGATAAGTATGGCAACTGCACCGTTAAAGAGGTTTCTTCTAAATGAAACATACAGTATACTCCAGTTACCAGTGCAAATATCATCTGCGCAAAATAGTTCTTCGTGTCACGAACAAATATAGTCTTTGTGAAAGATTTGATGCAAACTTCTTTATCTTGGCGACGAAGGAACACGGCCCTATGCGAATCTGTTGAATCGTAATTTTCATGTAGACAGTCCTGATGAAAAATGGGTAATCCCATAAGCCAAAAATCAAAGGCATAAAAAAACAAAACTTCCAGTTCAGAATAAAATTCTGTTTATATTCAAAACAAAAGTATTCCAGAACGTTTTTCATAGTTTTATCTAAGAAAAAAGGGGTCTTCCCAATAGCCCTCCGCATAATAAGCAGAAAGCTTCTGTAAGACGCTGAAATGCCGGACGCACTACAAAAAGCTAAAACTTAAAATCTTCCTTTCGGCAGATTGCTCATTTCATCCCCTCCTGGACTTACCATTCGGCAATGGAACCGTCGGCATGGCGCCAAACAGGATTTTTCCAATGATGAGGATTTTGATTTTCCTGAAGCACCAAGTCCTTGTTGACCTCTACTCCCAAGCCGGGCTTTACCGGCAAGTCAACAAAGCCGTTTTGGAATTGAAAGTCCTCTTGATTTTTTACATAGTCCAGTACGCTTTTTCCTACATTGTAATGAATTCCAATGCTTTGCTCCTGAATCACCGCGTTGTAGCTGACAGCGTCCACATTCAGACAGCTGGCCAGAGCAATCGGCCCCAGCGGGCAGTGAGGGGCTAAGGCCACGTCAAAAGCCTCCGCCATGGAAGCAATTTTCCTAACCTCCGTCAGGCCTCCCGCATGGCTCAGGTCGGGCTGGATGATATCCACACCGCCTGTTTTCAGCAACCGTTTAAAATCGTATTTGCTGAACAGCCGCTCGCCGGTAGCGATTGGAATATTACACGCCGCGGCGATTTCAGGAAAGTATTCCATATTTTCGCATAAAACCGGCTCCTCGATAAACATCGGGTCAAATTCTTCCAGCTTCTTCGCGAGAATTTTCGCCATTGGCTTGTGCACCCGTCCGTGAAAATCGATCGCGATTCCAAAATACTTCCCGCATTGCTCGCGGATGGCTGAAACCCGCTCCAAAACGGCGTCGATTTTATCATACGAGTCGATCATCTGCAGTTCCTCTGTGGCATTCATCTTAACCGCTTGGAAACCGGCCTCTTTTCGCTCCAGCGCAGCTTTTCCCACATCGCTTGGGCGGTCGCCGCCGATCCAGCTGTAAACCTTCATGCGTTCCCGGCAGGCTCCTCCCATTAATTCATATACCGGAACCCCAAAGGTTTTTCCTTTAATATCCCACAATGCCTGGTCAATCCCTGAAATCGCGCTCATTAAAACTCCGCCGCCCCGATAAAACCCAGACCGGTAAAGAAGCGTCCAAATATCCTCAATTCTGCCCGGATTCGCGCCGATCAAATAGGGCTTCATCTCCTCCACGCACGCCAGAACCGCCTCGCAGTGGCCTTCCAGCACCGGCTCTCCCCAGCCGGTCAAGCCGTCATCCGTTATGATCTCCACAAAGCCCCAGCGGGGTCTAACGGTGTAGGTGTTTACCCGTACAATTTTCATGCGGTGCACTCCTTCTGTCTTGTTATCTTTCAGCTTTTTGTCATCTGTGCAATGATAATCCATTAAGCTTTCTTTCAGGTCATCGACGATTTTTCGGACAGCCGCGGCGCACGCCTCCCAGTCTCCGTTTGCCGCCGCAAGCTTCCATAAACATTCCTTTACCTTCTTATCTTTATAAAACGATGGCCGCTGACCGGGGCGGCAGAACCACTCCCCCCTCAATCGGCTTCCAGGCCTCGTCTTCCACCAGACGGTATTTCCTCACCCTGCCGGACTCCGCGTTCACGTTGACGCACCGGGTGGTATCCTCATAGTTGCATATTACCACTCCAACGCTGTTATCCTCCGCCGCAAATACCCCGTAGGTTTCAAAAATTCCGCCATCTACCGGCGACACCGTGACACCCTTAGTTCCCTGAAATTCCCCATCCCAGAACCACTTTCGGTACTCTCGCCTAATCTTATCCACCTTTTGCCCATATGCCACCGTTTCCGGATAATCCTCTAACCGCCCTTTAAAGTTATATGGCTCATAGCTGATGATAAACCGGTACATCAAGCATTGATTCAGCATGTTTCTGTCATTAAATCCCGTTACCGCCGTCATATACTGCGCCTGCGGCCATAAATAGCGGGATAGGGGCAGATACTCCTTATCCTCCGACCGGAAATATGAAAGTTCATAGGCCTCCATCTCCCAGTCATAACAGGCCTCTCCGGCAATCAGGAAATCCTCCGGCACGCCTTCTAGCGTCCGGAACCGTTCGATCAAACGTCTGTCGTTCGCGTAAACCGGCCATCCGTACCGGTGTCCGTGGCTCTCGTCAAAGCATAGCCGAGCGGGCCCGTGGTGCATACACTCGTCGATTAGAATGCCATCCGCTCCTAATTCCACCATCTTCAAAAATTCCCTCTCACAGATTTTCATGTAAGCCTCCGCCCCAAAGCACATGGGGATCAGGCGCTTGGTATTGAGATCCAAAAGCTGTGTTCCGGTCTGATATTTATACCCAGGATGCAGATAGTAATCCCCATAGGGGTCTTTTACCGCCATATTCACAAGCTCCTCCCGGAACCACTTGGTTCCTCGGTCGGCCCAGACAAACTTAGCGAACAGAATTACCTTGACTCCTAATTCCTGGCAAGCCTTAATCGCTTCCTTCAGCTCCTCGGAGGTTCCCAGCCGCGGGTCAGGGCTGTGCGAAGGATTCCCCTGGTCCTGACCGCCGTTGTTCCAGCCTACAAGCTGTATCGCTTTGACGCCATGCTTTTTACACTCTGCCGCAACTTCCGGCAGATCGATAAATTTAAGCCGTAATTCGTCTTCCGGCGAATTGATATGAAGCTGCTGCCAGGAATGGGGTTCTCTGGCCCATTGAGGAGCTGCCGCGCAGGACATCCAGCTTTTTCTCCAGCCGGCATAAATATCCGCGCCCTGATTCCAGCCTCCGGTATAGGCCTCAAGGGCCACTGCGGGCAGAAGCCTCTTTTCTCCGGGCTTTATGTAAGGCACATGAAGAGCCGCGAAGCGGGTCTGTACCGGTTTTCCCGCTAAGGCCTCCCCTGAACTTACCCGGGAATCAATAGAAGATTCCCAGCCTGGTCTTAACTCACCATACCACGCCGCATAATCGCAGCTTTTTGATTTGATTCCCATATATAGTCCCTGGTTAGGCGTCCGCAGCAGAATAAAGGGCACCGCGGGAGAACCACCGTCTCCTGTAATCATCGCCGGGTAATCCACTCCGCAGTAATGGAACGTATTGGTGAACTGGGGCCAAACCATTTTTTCCTCTGCCGTCCCGTACTTGGGCGCGAAAAGCTTCAGCCACGGCGCCCCCTCCGGCGGGGTCAGCGCGCCAAGATACGGGCAGTATACATTTTCCACCATATACGCGCTGCGGTTATCGATTTCCATCTCATATACCGCCTGGCGCCCCTCCGAGCGGATGGTCAGCACAACTGAGATTTCGTGTTCCCCGCCCCGTTCTGAATGAATTCGGTCCCACCGAAAAACGATCCTGTCCTCATCGGCCTGGTATGAGGACAATCTCTGCTTCTCCCCTAAGGCGTTGTTGTTCCGCAGCTCCTCAGACAGCGGAATCATAATCCTCCAGGACAGCCCGCTTTCCCGGCTGTTCATAATATCCCATCCGGTTTTCAAGGCCGTAATCCGATATACCGCGCCTGTCTCTTCGTCAAATTCCAGCCTCATGCTCTTTGTATTCAGCTCTATACTCATACTTTTTCCTCCATGACCTTTTATTGTTCTGCTGTTTCTCCGATTACTTCTCTAATAATAGCCAGTGCGCTTTTTCCCAACCTTTCAGCCGGATCTTCATCTGTCCGGATTCGGTATGGCAGTCCACTGAATAATCGAGCTTTTCATATTTTTCAGAAGACTTTAGTTCCACCAGAGAAATCTTCAATCCCTCAATTTCTCCGGTAATGGTAAGGTTCTGCGCGGAAACAAGATATTCGCCGGTATTTCTTTTGATTACAAAAAACTCGCCCGTTCCCTCCAGCCGCATAGCGCCTAAATCGGCGCAGCACTCTCCGTTGGTCCAAAACCGTTTCAGTTTTCCAGCATGGTCTAAAATCTGAATTTGTGAAACGGTGTTTTTTTCAGGAACCGCATTTTTAGAATTCCACTCATGAGTCAGCATTACTGCGTTCTCATCAAGATAATGGGTAAACCTCATCACCCCGTTTTTCACAGGCCTTTCATTTTCAATATAATGAGATAATTCCATTTGATCTAGGACCGAGCCCAACACTACCATATCCGGATCAAAATCGCTGTTTTTATCTTTGTCAATATTCCAGCCCAAGCACCAATAAAAGTAACCGTTTCCTTTACGTTCCATTTGAGTCTTCTCCGGAATACTTCGGCTTTTTACGATATTGCCTTGTTCATCCACAGAAAGGTTGTCGTTATGAGCCCATACCACGCCGCCGTTTTGAACAAACTGATTGGCTTTTTCCCAAGAACTCTCGCGAAAACCTAAACCGTACAGAGGAAAAATCAAAAGCTTAGTTCCGCTGAGGTCAAAGCTTGCTAGATCCTCATCATTCACCGCGCAGAATTTAATCTTTTTTTGGTAAAGCAAGTCTAAATATTCAAAGCTTCCTTTCCCTGGCAGACAAATTTTAGGATATACAAATACGACCTGTTCATTGCCGCTCTGGTCAAATTCCACGCCGTCTAAAAACGCGGTCCAATTTTTTAGAATCCGTCTGCCTGTTCTTGGGGTTCCGTCGGCATGAACGCAAATTCCTAGATGGAGATCCCAAAAATCGACCCATCCTCCCCGATACCGCCAATTCATATGGCTCATATTCCAATTCCAGGGCATAAAGCCGCCTCCGCCCCACATAAGGGTTAAAGCAATTCCGTTATTAAGATGGTACTCCAGCTCTTGCTCGCCTGAACGGCTACAAGGAACCGGATAGTGCGCTTCCTGAAGGACAAAAGGCTTACCGGTATGGAAAATATCTAACGGCTTTCCATGCTGGGAATGCCAGTCCGCCGATTCTCCCAGCAACATATTATTGTGCTGTAAAAACAGTCCGACTCCTACCATTTGCCCTGTCTTTCCCCAAATTTTTTTGTGCTCTGAAAGCCACTTTCCAGCTAAATCAATTCCCTCGTTAGGCTCGTTATCCAAATCCCATGAGATTCCCTGTATCGAGCCAAAACGTTCCATGATCTGCCTTGCGAATTTTTTCTGGTTTTCAATCAGTTCCGGCACCACAAACAGTCTTGAGGTCCCCATCCAGTGGCTGGGGCTGCCCATATTGGAGCCGAGATTTGTATATACCGAAGGCATGAAAACCAGTCCGGCGGAACAAAACAGCATAATATGGGCTTCTAAGGCGCGCATATGCTTTTCGGACAAAAGCGGCCCTGTTTCAAAATCCTCATACAGCTGGGAAAATCCATCCTCGTAAACCTGTCCCGGAACAGCACGAAACCATCCTGGCATAAAAAAATGGGGACGCACAAACAACAGGCCGGTTTCCGCCATATCTAAGGCATCGCCGGCAATCCGGCTGGGGTTTGGATTGTGGAATGAAAAACCGAAAAGATACCGATCCTGCCAATTTGTTCCTGAGATCCATCTGCTTTTTTCTTTTACCCCTTGACGTTCAATATCAAAATAAGTTCCATTTGGAGAAACCTTAGGCGCTGGCAGCGTTTCCGGCTGCCAGCAAACCACACCGGTTTCCGTATAGTCCCGGATCTTTCCATTCTCATCCAGTAATTCAAACACCGTCTTTATCAGGACAGCCGAAGAGTCGTACCGCACCCGAATTTCCGCAGATAGTCCTTGGGTTTCGCATACAGTTTCCTGATAATGCGGCGGCTCTTTTGCAAGCCATTGCTCCTTTGTTACCGGAGCCAGAGATCCGCGGATTTTCCACCCCTCCGGCAGCGGATGGGTCAGCGGGCAGACCGCCCGGGTCTGCTCTCCGGGATGAAGGCTGGCAAAATCCAACAAGGGCTCTTTTAAATTGGTTCTGCACGCAAGCCAATCCAACATGGTTTTCAAAACCGGCGCGGGAAATTCCTGATTGATCTCGCCGCAATACAGCGCCCAGGGGGACAGCCATTGGCTTTGATCCTTACGGTATGGATTTCCCCACGCTTTTACCAAATGCATGATATTCGCAAGCTTTTTCCCCACCGGTGAAACGACGCTAGCGGTGTGTATGGTTTCTCTTACAATTGGCCTTGCCATATAAGCCCTGTGATCCATTAAATCCAACTGGGGCTGAAAAAGCCGCAGCTGTGCGGTCGCAGCAATATCCAATCCTTTGGGCGGTACCGTCAGGGGGAGTTCCCCGCAGCCGCAAAGCTTAGATTGAAAAACGATTTTCAAGGAATCAGCTGCATCGTCTAAATCAGGTGGAGTATAAACTGTAAGCCCCAGCTTTGCCCTAAAATAATCAAATTCTTTATCTAAAGGCCCAAATCCGGCGTTATCTCTGGAATCTCCAAAGGTCCGGACCACAGGAACCCATTCGCCGTCTTGTTCGATTACGGCGGTCTCAAAAGGGCTTCCGCCGAGATGAAAAAGGCCGCCGCCGTTGCTGAAATACTCATATAAAACGTCTTCGATCACATAAGGATAAATTTCTCCATGGCTGTTAAGGAACACCTCTCCTCTAACGCCGTTTCTTAAAATATCGGCTACATCCTGAAAAACCAGTTCAATTTGGGGAAATGGGAGAAACAGCTTTTTAATTTCCGCATTGAAAAAGCGGGAAGGCATAGCAGGCTCTAATAAAATAGAAATACGCAAGAAAACCACTCCTTAATCCCTGACTAAAATAACTAAACACACTTATTGGCAAACCACGAAGCACCGCCTTAGAAACGTACCGGTGCGCAGCAGGCTACAAAGGGACTTCTGATTTACATGCTTTTTATTATTGCTAAAAAAGAACCCGCCGCGAAAAATCTTGGCGGGTTCCATTGATAACAAAGGGCCTATCCGTTCGCTAGATTAAGCAAGAGCTTTTGCCATCTCAGCGTCAATCTGCTGCAACGCTTCGTCGACAGAAATCTGGCCCGCAATGGCATTCTGGACAGAAGTCTTCATAACCTCGAGCACCGCAGATGGGAACGCATGGTCAAAGAACACGCCAGAAATCGGGTAATCAAATTGATCCATAATCGCCGGTTCTTCAAAGATTGGGTCTAAGGTAACTTTCTCATTAGCGCCTGGATAAATACTGAACACATTACTCTCGGAGCAGTACAGCACCTGAGCTTCTTCATTGCACAAATAATCAATAAATTTAGAAATGGCGTCTGTATTGGTGCACTCAGGATTAAAGATTAAAGCATTATCGCAAGCCATTTGAACGGTATTGATATCGGTGAGGCCCTGCATCATTGGAAGCTTGATGGGAACAATTTCAAAGCCCAGATCTGTTCCGCCGGCCGTACCGGTCCACCAGGAACCGTTATAAAGCATCGCAACCTGACCCGCGGCCCAGCTTTGAATCGCTTCGTTTTGGTCAGAGCTGGCAAAGCCAGACATAAATACATTACTGGAGCCTAAATCAGCCAAGGTCTCCATAGCGCTCTTCATATAAGGATCGTCTGCAAATTTTACTTCGCCACTGTTCAGCTTATCTACGCTGTCGTATCCGGTCTGCTGGAGATACAGGTCGCCTAACAGCAATAATGCCGGCCAGCCGTCTTTATCTCCCACCGCCAAAGGCTCGATGCCTGCCTCGCGCAGTTTCTGAGAGACCTCCTGCAGTTCTTCCATAGTGGTAGGATATTCTAGATTATTGGCTTTAAAGATGTCGTTATTCACATACAGTGTCTGCCATACTGTTACGCCTCCGATAGGCATACCATAGATTTTTCCGTCTTGGGCAAAGGTGTCAAAATAAGCTTGATCCGCATACTCATCAAATCCATTGTCGTTAATAATGTCGGTTAAATCCATTGCGGCGCCTTTATCCACATACTCCCAGAAATCCTCTCCCGCACTAACCATCATGGCGTCCGGCGCAGTTCCAGACTCTACCGCCAAACGAGCCTGCGTTTTAATATCCTCGCCGCTCATTACCGTGATTTCCGCATTAAGTTCAGGGTATTTCTCTGGGAATGCCTTAAGATAATCGACATATTCGCCAGTCGGAGAAGCTGACAGGGCATACACCCAAGCGGTGAATTTACCGCTGTTTTCCTGAGGAGTAGATGTCTCTGTGCCCGCGGCAGAACTGCCGGCGCCCTCTGAAGAGGACTGCGCCGCATTGTCATTACAGCCGCTGAAAGCCGCTGTGCATAAAAGCGCGGCAAGCGCCAGACCAATCAGTCTTTTTGTTTTCATAATCTTTCTCTCCTTTTTAAACATAATTTTCTAATCTATTTGAGGTCTTAAAGAATAAGACTCCAAAGATTACCGTAATGAAAAAGAGGATCAATGACATCGCTGAACTATACCCATAATAGTTACTGACAAAGGCCTGCTGGAAAATATAAATGGACGTTACCTGAGTCGAGGTCCCAGGGCCTCCTGCCGTTAGAATATAGAGCAGGTCGAAAGCCTTAAAGCCATTCACAAGGTTTAAGGTTGCTAACAGCGCCACGGTAGGAGCCAGCATCGGTACCACGATATGCCAAATTGCTTTCCATTTTGTGCAGCCGTCAATAGAAGCCGATTCTAAAACATCCAAAGGGATTCCTTGGATGGCGGCAGAATAGATTACCATTCCAAAGCCGGAGGATTGCCAGATAATCGGTATAAAAGCCGCAAAAATGGCAAAATTATAATCTCCAAGAAAATCCACTGAGGTCGTAGTCACGCCCAGCATGGTCAGCAGCTTCGGAAGGATTCCCAAATTAGGGTTAAAAATTAATTGCCAAAGCAAGGCCACCGCAGCCATCGACATCATCATAGGCATAAAGAAAATGGTTCTTCCCACAGGCTTTAACGATTTGAAAGGCATACCAAATTCCAGTACCAGCGCTAAAATCAGGCTGGTTATCGGCAAACATATCACATAAAGCAGCACCCAGATAAATGTTGTTTTTATGGATTCCCAAAAAACTGAGTCCGACATCAAGTTTTGGAAATTTTGAAAGCCAATATTGTTGTATTCTCCCAAGCCTGACCAATCAGTAAACGAATAACGGAATGTCAAAATCAAAGGAACCACAATAAAAAGAACAGAAAGGACAATCGCAGGCAGCAGAAAAAAATAGGCTGAAACATCTCCAAGCCTTGATTTCTTTTTTGATTGATACATAATCTCAAACCTCTTTTCTCATATCTTTCATCCGTCAGCCCTTTACCGCACCGCTTGTCAAGCCTTGTATGAAATATTTTTGCATCAAAAGATACAGGATTAGCAAAGGGACTACTACTAAAGTCAAGCCTGCAAACGCAATATCATAACTGGAGCCGAATGAGGAAAAGAAATTTCGCAGTTGGACTGTCAACGTTCTCTCTTTCCGCAAAAAGGTCATAGCGAACAAAAATTCATTCCAGGTAGATAGGGCTACAAAAATAGCGACGCTGGCAAATACGGGTTTTGAGAGAGGCAGCAAAATCTTTGAATAGTATATGATGTTTGAACATCCATCTATCTGGGCCGATTCATAAAGCTCATAAGGCAGACTTCTGAAAAAGCTGTTCATGATATAGGCGCTGAAAGGAATACTAAAGGCAATACAAACTAAAATCAGACCTGTTCTGGTGTCAAACAGCTGTAGCATCTGTAAAAGCTTGAAAATAGAAATCAGCAGAACTTGCCCGGAAACTACCTGCAGGCCGACAAAAGTCCCCAGAAAGAAATTCCGTCCTTTAAACCTTAGGTGCGATGTGGCGAATGCCGCCATAGAAGAAACCAGAAGCGTAAAAACAACTACTGAAACAGTTACGATAATAGATACCCAAATGGAATTTGAAAACTCCCCAAACTCCCAGGCCTCGCGGAAAACGGCAAAATCCCAATGGGCCGGTAAAGAAAAAGGTTGTTTAAATATCTCCATGTTTTCTTTAAAGGAATTTAATATCATCCAGATAAATGGATACAGTGATATCACTAATAAAAGCAGTATAAAGATTGCTCCTACCAGCTTGACTGCCGCCGTTTTTAATCTCATATGCCTATTCTCCATATCTCCTTCTCCTTCATACTTTCACAATTCCTAACCAATTTGTGATTTTATCAGCGAGCATAAAAAACGTTTTACAAAAACGTTTTTCTTTATTATACAGTATAAATCAGAAAAGTCAACACCTTTTTCTTGTTTTTAACATAAAATATTTTAAAATATCCTATATTTATATGTCAATTAGCCCATATATTAAAGAAAACATTTTTTCTTTATCTTGTAAATTTTTATAAAAAATAATTATTTTTATTATTGACAACTGTAGTATTATATAAGATAATAATCATATATTTTGTTTTTGTAGTATAAATTTATCGGACGCTGAATTCTAACCCGCAATTAAAAGCTGTAATTTTTCCTAGGACACGCCGCAAAACATCTCATAAATTCTTATATATAACTCGTTTTGAATGTATCAACCAATCAAACAATTAAGATAAAAGATCATCTCAATCTACGGAGGCATAAAAACAATGGCTACAAGACAAGTGACAATAAAAGATGTCGCCAAACAACTTAACACCTCGGTCGGAAGTGTCAGTAAAGCACTTACGGGAAAGCCTGGCATCAGTGATGAAACACGGAAAAAAATTATTGATACGGCCAAAGAAATGGGATATACTGCCAATCGGTCCGCACAATGCCTAGCCCGCAAACCAATCAACATCGCTATTGTTTACCCTTATGCTTGGGAGCAATATTTCAACGACATTATTACAGGAATTCGAGAAGCCTTGGAAGAACTTCGAGACTATAATGTCATCGGAAAATTCTTTCAATTTTCGGATATTTACTCTGATCTTGAGCTTTACAGAATTTGTGATGATTTGGTCCGTGAGCAGATTGACGCGGTCATTCTATGCCCCGCCTCAGTCATCTCATGTGAGTCTTGCCTGCTTAAATTACATTCCCACCACATACCGGTATTCCTGATAGGAAATGATTTTAAGTCTCCCGGACAAACCGGCTGCGTGAGAGTAAATGCTTATATGTCGGGACAGCTCGCCTCTGAAATTTTGTGCTTCATGACACCTCCAGAATCAAACTTTGTCATTTTCCTTGGCGACAACAATATTCTGGAGCACCGAGAAAAGGTGCAAGGGTTTTGTGATAAACTTTTTAATCACCATTATTTATTAAAAACCTTTGAAACCCATGACGAACCAGAGATCGCCTCTGTTTTAACAAAAAAAGCCCTATATGAAATTCCTAACATCCAGGGCTTTTATATCGCTACAGGTAACTCCCTGGCAATTTGTAATGTACTGCGGGAGGAAAACCGTTCCCAGGAAATTAAAGTAATCGCGACGGATTTATTAGAACCCATGATTCCCCTAGTCAAAGACGGCACCATAAACGCAGTAATTTATCAGTATCCTAAAGAACAGGGCAGGCAAGCTATCATGCAGTGCTACCATTGTCTAGTAGAGCATTCCCACTTAAAATCTGAAATATTAGTAGACCCGCGGGCAATCTTCAGCAGCAACCTTTAAAGCAGCCTTGAAAATATCCTTGGTAAAGGCTCAAAATAATCCCTTTGTTATTAACTAAAAGTAAAAAAGCGCCTTCCTATAAAAACAGGAAGGCGCTTTATGTTTAATCAGCGGATTTTTCTACTTTATCCATGTTCTATCATCTAAATACAGTTCTAAATAAGATACGGCAATCGACAAAGGCAAAATCGTGGAAACCAAGATACAATTTTGTTATTCGGGAGTGTATCAGCGTTACCTTTCCGCTACTGGAGCCAAGGTCTGCAGAAGGTATTTCTTTCTCATAAGATCAATTCATCTGCTGTCGCCGTTTTTCATAGTGATACCTTTTACACTTTGTTCATCCCTTTACAGCGCCTGAGGTCAGGCCTTTAATTAAGGATTTCAAGGAGAACCAGCCGCAAATAATCGGGGGCAGAGACGCTAATGTGGTAGAAGCACAGAGCTTGGCAATAAACTGTCCTTGCTGTTCCTTGAATTTTTGCAGATAAACCGGCACGGTAGCCGTCATGGGCGAAGACAGGTTAAAGCCCAGGAAAAATTCATTCCAAATGAACACCGCTACCAGCAAGGCGGCGGTGATGATGCCAACCCGGGCAATCGGAACAATAATACGGAACATCAGGCGAAGCCCGTCGCACCCGTCTACCCGCGCGGCCTCTACCACTTCTCCCGGAATATCGCAGAAAAAGGAGTAAATCAGCCAAACCCCGATGGGTATATGGAAGCCCACATATAAAAACAGCAGGCTCCAGGAATTTTGGTTCAGGTGGAAATTACTGAAGATGATGAAAAGAGGAAGCAGCACCGCCACCGGAGGCAACAAAATCGTGGTAATGAACCAATAATACATACTGCCGCCCCGCCCTCTTTTCTTGAACCGGGCAAACAAAATAGAAAACGCCGCAAACACGGATAAAACGGTGGTAATAAGCGTTCCAAGCACTACCTGGAAAACAGAATTGCCCAGATAGCGCATCATATCGGAATTGAGGACTTCCTTATAGGTCTCAAGAGTAGGCGTAAAAATCAGCGTCGGATATGCCGCCTGATTTTCCGTTTTAAAGCCGGTAATAAACATATAGAACACCGGAAAAAAGTAAAATGCCGCAAACAGCAGGGTGCCGCAGAATACAATCCATTTCATCAGCTGCTTTTTGAAGTGAAGGCTCTTTCTCATAAAACTCACTCCCAATTCAAGCCTTTCTCTTCTGCATGGAAGAGAAAAGGAATTTTATGCATATCAAAATAATCACTACCACAATCACAGAAACTGCCGCAGTTCGGCCAACATTATGTGAAACCGTCATCTGCTTATATATTTCGTAGGTAAAGGTGTAGGTCGAGGTCCCCGGTCCGCCTAATGTCGTGGTCACGATCAGGCCCAGCTCCTTCATAATGAAAACGAAGCCCAGCATCATTGCCACCTGAAGGTAATTAAAGATCATTGGCAGTTTGATTTTAAAGGTTAGCACCCACCAATTGCATCCGTCAATTTTCGCGCTTTCCACAACCTCCTCAGAAATTCCTTGAAGGCCCCCTAAATAGATCATGATGAAAAACGGCATCCACTGCCAGATAAAAATCAGGATCAAGGATGCCATTGGATATCTGGTGAGGGGATCGCTGGGCACGCCGCCAAACGTCCGGACAATTTCTCCATACCAGCCAAAGGAAATATTGAAAATCGTATATTTCCAGATTACCCCGCTGGCAGTGGTCATCAAGAAAAAGGGAGTAATCACCATGGTGCGGAACAGCCTTTTCCCGGGAATGTCATGATCCAGCAGAAGCGCGATCAGGTATCCCAAAAACGTACACACCACAAGGGAGACAATGACCAAAACAGCCGTTTGCAAAGCTATTTTCCAAAATTCCGCGTCAGTAAGAAAGTAAATATAATTTTTCAGTCCGGCGAAGGTGATCCCTTTATCCGGCCGGGTTAGATTCCAGTTAGTAAAGGAATAAACGATACAAAAGATAAAAGGTATTTGCGTGCAGATTGCCACGATGACCACCGCGGGGACTAAATAAAATCTTTCATTAGAGAGCTTTCTCTTTTTCCCGAACATCACAAGCCTTCCTTTCGTGGACTCGCTGCGGCCCGAAAAGCTGGTCTCCGGCCGCAGCGATTATTTCCGCATCCGTTTATTCCTTGTAGCCGCCCTCTTCCGCAACATCATTAAAGAAATCATTGCAGTTATTCAGCGCTGTATCCATATCAATGTCGCCTACAATGCAAGCGGCCATTTGCTCGGTCATATAATCTCCAAGCTCGCTGTATTCGGGAATCGCCAGGAATTGGTTTCCCTTGCAAGGGTTGCCTTCCAGTTCAAACTTTGCACCCTGGATCGCGTCGAGAGTCGCCGCGGCATAAGAAAGGCCTTTATAGTCGTCGCGTTCATAGGTAGAGGTTCTGATACCGGAAGGTGTGGAAGCGCCGGTAGAATCCAGGCCCATAGTCAAATCCACATAATCCTTAGAGGAGGCCCACATCATGTAGTCTACAACCTCCTGGCCCTTGTCGGACTGGGGATTTAAAGCAAAGGACCATTCCCAAATCCATCCGGAGTCGTTAGGAGCCACGATATAGCCGGTATTATCCTTCATCGCCGAATCATCGGTATCCAGATTAGAGGCATTGGATGTGGCATCATACCACATTGCTCCCTTGCCGGAGGTCATATAGTTGATACAGTCATTGTAGGTGCAGTTGGTGACATCATCCGGACCGCAGTTTACCGCCAGATTATAGAAGGTTTCCCAGCCGCTTTTCATTTCCTCCGTATTAAAGGTGGCATTCCAAGACTCGTCGTACATCCTGGCACCAAAGGAATTACAGATGGTTGTCAACACACCCCCGCTAGCACCCCATCCGACGTTTCCGCGAAGGACAAAGCCATATTCCTCATTTTGCTTATCGGTCAAGGCCTGCGCCCAGCCGTAAATTTCCTCCCAGGTGGGGTTTTCAGTAACCGTAATGCCAGCCTCTTCAAACTTTTCAATGTTATACATAATGAAGGAGCTCTCACCGAAGAATGGAATCGCGTATTGATTTCCATCAGATCCAATTGCCACGGATAAAAGGCCCTCAAACATATCGTCGCGGTCGTACGCCGCTAATTCCTCTTCCGATTTCGTCTCCATATAGGGCGTTAGGTTGGCTACCCAGCCGTTATTGATCCAGGTGGACAGCTCGTAAGCGCCTAACATATACAAATCATAGGTACTGTCGCCGGTAGCAACCATATTGGTGACCTTGGTACGGAGATTTTCCTCCTCCAAAACGTCAATAACAATATTGACGCCCTCGGCCTCATAATATTCCGGAGTGAGTTCGGCCAGCTTTTGCACTACCGGACAGTTCACCATAGCCATCGTAATTGTGGCGCCGTCTGTGTTCCCATTGTTTTCCTGCGCGGCGGAGCTGCCTGGCGCAGAAGAATCGCTTGCGGGGGCGGAGCTCTCTCCATCAGAAGCGCAGCCAGAAAAAATGCCTGCTGTTAATAAACCTGCTGTCAATAATGCGATTAGCTTTTTCATAATTTCTCTCCTTTACATGCATTAGTATTTTTATAATCAGCAAAAGCCAGCCGGATCCTATCCGTATCAGTCTGTGAATTGATTCCGTTACCTATGACTTACCAGACGAGCGGACCTAGAGCAAAAAAGGCAAAAAAAAACGCCCTTTCATTGCAAACCTGCAATAAAAAAGCACAAATTTTATTGTTTTATATTGTATACTTTAATATAAAAGCACCAAACATTACGTTATTTATTCACAAAAGCGACCTTAATACTGCCGGCTCCTTTCCCACTCGTTTCAAAAGCCTCTAAATAGTCATCCAGCGCAAATTCATGAGTGACGACGCCATCCGCCTTTATTTTTCCAGAATAAATTCCCTCGATCACCTTCGGGAAGCATCTGGGGCTCAGGCTGGAGCCGTATACATTCAATTCCTTTTCATCGCCGATAACACTCCAGTCAACAGTGGTGGAATCCATAAACAGACTGAACTCTACAAAATTTCCTCCTTTCTTAATAAGTTTTAAGCCTTGCACGACACTAGAGGGATAGCCAGTGGCTTCTATATACACATCACAGCCATAGCCGCCCGTCAGTTCATCAATCCGCTTGTAAACATCCTCTCTCTTAGGATTTATGGTGATATCCGCACCAAACTCCTTGGCTTGCTCCAACCGCTGATCGTTCAGGTCCAAGGAAACCAAATGCTTTGTCTGCAAGGTACTGGCAATCGCCAGCATGCCAAGGCCCAAGCAGCCCGCGCCGGATATTACCACAACGTCATTTGGTTGAATCCGCGCCCGATTGACCGCGTTCATAGAGCAAGAGTAGGGCTCAATGACCAAAGCCAATTTCAAGGGCATATCCTGAGGAATTTTATAAACCAAGGAATTTTTTGTCAGCTTGGCATATTCCGCGAAGCCTCCCCAAAGATGCCTCTTAAAACCATACACATTGTGGGGAACACACAGGGAATACCGTCCTTCTTTACAATACCGGCATTCGCCGCAAGGTTCTACTTGTTCTACCGCAACCCGGTCTCCAAGCTTAAAATCGTTGTCCGCCACACCGTAGGTTTCTTTTTTCTCCACTCCCGGCCCCATTTTAACAATGGTACCGATGATCTCATGCCCTCCAATGGTTGGAGTCGTTAAGCTTGGCGGGTTTGTTCCATCTCCCCAAAAATTCAGGCCGCCGTTATAGGCTTTTACGTCGCCGGCACAGATGCCGCAACCTTCCACCTTAATTAGAATTTCTCCCTCGCTTACCTCCGGCACATCTACAAGCTCCAGACGGGAATCTTTCGGACCATGCGTTACCACTGCTTTCATCTTTTTAGGTATTTCCATTCCCATTCCCTCCGATATTATTAAATTTTGATGATAATAGAATCCATAAAGTAAATTCTAGATTATTAGACTATCTTCATTTTTCCAACGCTCGCTTTCAGGCCAAAATTTTGGCCCTGTGGTTAATCGGCACGTTCTAAATTTTATCCAAAACGGGAACGGCACTGGCAGGATTAGCCTGAGTGTAAAACGCTTTAGAAAATATTGATCTAGACTCGACACCGAAAACAACCTTTCTTGGCATGCAATCGTGATTTTTCATTCTCCCTTCCTTTCACATAATATTTTTAATAAATTGGGGCATCATCTCCTAAATATAAAAATTTAAAATTCTAAAGTTCCGGAACTAGATTGCTTTCTTTCCTTAACCATACCAAACAAAATCTTTTCCGCTATCAGGCTTTTCACAATATTCATGAATATGATTTTATCAATCCGCAGTATGAAGAATTAACTCGCCGAAATAAAGGCATTCGAAAAGCATCGATTAGACTGCCTTCCGCTCTGTCCTGGATTTCTTGCAAGCCGGAAAAAGCGTATTATTAATCTTTCCGGCAGCACACATATTCAAAGCTGTAAGCCCATTCCTTAGGCCGCACATTTCTTCCCTCAAAGCAAAAAACGGCGCAAATTTTATCTTTTTAGATATTTTTACCGCATTTTCAATGCAGTCAATCTCTTAAAAACGAAACGTTGTGCTTTCATTATATTTATATATCGATAAATTGTCAATAAATTCTTTAATATTTTTATTGATTTAGCCAACAAAATTCCATAAACATCTTTTGGTCTTTTACATAAAGGCCATTAATAGTAAAAAAGTATGACTTTGACCACTTGTCCGCCTCATAGTTTCATCGATAAAATAATAATTAGCTTATATAGAAGCATTTTGAAATTTTTCCCTCACCTCTTATCAAAAGGGGGGACCGCACCCGGCCAAAGCCGATTGCCTGCTTCTCTTGTCAATTCCCAGGACAGCCCGGTCGGACCATCGAAAATCATTTCTCTGCCGGTGTCTAAAAAATGACAAAACCGCTTCCCTATTTTTATTAGGAAAGCGGTTTT
>OGWT01000048.1_pt1 | contig 72073 bp, 62 predicted proteins | sample 1576101 | NCBI WGS metagenome assembly OGWT01 (sample SAMEA3541481, study PRJEB24748) | human gut metagenome | biome: human gut; feature: human-associated habitat; material: faeces | place: China | collected 2012 | reverse complement strand
TGGAGCACCTCAAAAACACCATCATACACTAAATCAGTAAGTTGGCAGCATCACCGCATCCGCGATATCCTGAAATCCCGCCAGATTGGCGCGACGTTTTATTTTTCCCGCGAGGCGCTGCTGCGCGCCCTGAAAACCGGTCATAACCAGATTTTTCTGTCGGCCAGTAAAACGCAGGCGTATGTGTTCCGCGAATACATCATCGCCTTTGCCCGTCTGGTTGACGTTGACCTGACCGGTGACCCGATTGTCCTGGGCAATAACGGCGCAAAACTGATTTTTCTCGGCACCAACTCCAACACCGCGCAGAGCCATAACGGCGACCTGTACGTCGACGAGATTTTCTGGATCCCGAATTTTCAGGTGCTGCGTAAGGTGGCATCAGGTATGGCCTCACAGAGTCACCTGCGATCGACCTATTTCTCCACCCCGTCCACGCTGGCGCACGACGCCTACCCGTTCTGGTCGGGTGAACTGTTCAACCGGGGACGCGCCAGCGCCGCCGAACGCGTGGAAATCGACGTCAGTCATAACGCCCTTGCCGGTGGGCTTCTCTGTGCGGACGGCCAGTGGCGGCAGATTGTCACCATTGAGGACGCCCTGAAAGGCGGCTGCACGCTGTTCGACATTGAGCAGCTCAAACGCGAAAACAGCGCCGACGATTTTAAAAACCTGTTCATGTGTGAATTTGTTGACGACAAGGCGTCGGTGTTCCCGTTCGAGGAGCTGCAACGCTGTATGGTCGACACGCTGGAAGAATGGGAAGACTATGCGCCGTTTGCCGCAAATCCGTTCGGCTCCCGCCCGGTATGGATTGGTTACGACCCGTCACACCGTGGCGACAGCGCCGGATGCGTGGTGCTGGCACCGCCGGTGGTGGCCGGTGGCAAATTCAGGATCCTTGAGCGTCACCAGTGGAAAGGCATGGACTTTGCCACCCAGGCAGAATCCATCCGCAAACTCACCGAAAAATACAACGTCGAATACATCGGGATTGATGCCACCGGCCTCGGTGTCGGTGTGTTCCAGCTCGTGCGCTCGTTCTATCCCGCCGCTCGCGATATCCGCTACACGCCGGAAATGAAAACCGCAATGGTGCTCAAGGCAAAAGACGTTATCCGCCGTGGCTGTCTGGAATATGACGTCAGCGCCACCGACATCACCAGCTCGTTTATGGCTATCCGCAAGACCATGACCAGCAGCGGACGCAGCGCCACCTATGAGGCCAGCCGCAGCGAGGAAGCCAGCCACGCCGACCTCGCCTGGGCGACCATGCACGCCCTGTTAAATGAGCCACTCACCGCCGGTATCAGCACTCCGCTGACATCCACCATTCTGGAGTTTTACTGATGAGCAAGAAAAAAGGGAAAACACCGCGACCAGCGGCAAAAACAATGACCGCCAGCGCCCCGAAAATGGAGGCATTCACCTTTGGTGAGCCGGTGCCGGTACTCGATCGCCGTGACATTCTGGATTACGTCGAGTGCATCAGTAACGGCAGATGGTATGAGCCACCGGTCAGCTTTACCGGTCTGGCAAAAAGCCTGCGTGCTGCCGTGCATCACAGCTCCCCGATTTACGTCAAACGTAATATTCTGGCCTCGACATTTATCCCGCATCCGTGGCTTTCCCAGCAGGATTTCAGCCGCTTTGTGCTGGATTTTCTGGTGTTCGGTAATGCGTTTCTGGAAAAGCGTTACAGCACCACCGGTAAGGTCATCAGACTGGAAACCTCACCGGCAAAATATACCCGCCGTGGTGTGGAAGAAGATATTTACTGGTGGGTGCCGTCCTTCAACGAGCCAACACCTTTCACGCCCGGCTCCGTGTTTCACCTGCTGGAGCCGGATATCAATCAGGAGCTGTACGGCCTGCCGGAATATCTCAGCGCCCTTAACTCTGCCTGGCTGAATGAATCAGCCACGCTGTTCCGCCGCAAGTATTACGAAAACGGCGCACATGCCGGATACATCATGTACGTCACCGATGCCGTGCAGGATCGCAACGATATCGAAATGCTCCGCGAAAACATGGTGAAGTCGAAAGGCCGCAACAACTTTAAAAACCTGTTTCTCTATGCCCCACAGGGGAAAGCCGACGGCATTAAAATTATCCCGCTCAGTGAAGTGGCAACGAAGGACGATTTTTTTAATATCAAAAAAGCCAGCGCCGCTGACCTGCTGGACGCGCACCGCATCCCCTTTCAGTTGATGGGCGGCAAGCCGGAGAACGTCGGGTCGCTGGGCGATATTGAGAAAGTGGCAAAGGTCTTTGTCCGCAATGAGCTTATCCCGCTACAGGACAGGATCCGCGAGATAAACGGCTGGCTCGGCCAGGAAGTCATCCGCTTTAAAAACTACTCACTGGACACTGACAACAGCTGAACATCGCCGCCTGCGGGCGGCTTTTTTACACCCCGTCATCACGCCCTCATACGCTCACCACCGCACAAAACACCCCGCAGACACACCAACGGCCCCGGCGAACAATCTAAACGCCATCACGACGCGCTCAGACGCTGAAAAAATAAAATCAGCACCACCGCCAGCGCGCAGTGCTTTCCCCGCCTCGCCCGCCCGCTTTATGGGTCGGTTTTAATGCAGGTGCACGAATACACCGGAGGCGCGCCGGCACTGGTGGCGCTCAGACGCAACAGGGGAGGAAAACGCATGCAATTGAATGCATTTCTAGGCACACCTAAAAATGAAAAAATGTTATGACAATTAATCATTTTAAACACACTGATTAAGGGTAGAATTCTCCTAGTAAAATCATAGAAAAACCGCTATCAAACCAGGCTTTTGCCTTGCTTCATTTTTTTAGATGAGTCTAAAAATTTGAAATTATCATTAGATGAAAATATTCTTTCTGCGGTATGCCGAATGACTGAAGTATTGAAGACCGCAGCCTGCTCCTCATTACAACTGAATACACCCTCATGACCATCAAACTCGCCCGCCAAAAGAAGGTTTTTTGATACTGGGAACAAAACTAAAGTGTCTTTTACACCAAACCCGGGGGAATAAGGGCCTCGTGCTAATTCAGGATTAGTCCACATTAAGCAAACTGGGTTATCTGAAGTTATAAATGACCCTTGCCCATCAGATATGGTCATAAGTGACCAGTTGCGTTGATGCAACAACTTGGTGATAACAGGTACACATTTCATTTCCATATCTATCATGAACTCTCTGATTACATTGATTTCGAAATTATCCCCATCCACAAAATTTTTAATTTTTTCGTAAGCGAGATCATATGGCAAAGACTCACCCATTTCTTTCTCATAAGCTAATTTGCAATCGTCCCAACGCTCAGCCGAACTAACTGAGGATTTCATGATAAACTTTGCTATTTGTTTCAATGGAGATGATAAATGTTCTCGCTGAGCAGGCGTACGTATTGCCAATAAGGAAATAAACTCCAGAATAACATCTTTGGTTTCGCCTGAAAACTCGCCCCCCTCCTCAAGTTTTCTTAAATGAGTAGCGACACTGCCTTCAAACTCTGCAAGAGAACTCTCGAGATAGTTTGGGTCAACTCCATCCAATTCTAATCGGTTGAAATCTCTAACCCCCCCGACATTGCGAGTATTACTCTCAAAGGTTTTGCGCTCCTTTAAATCTATTACAGTTAATTTTGATTTTTTCCCCCCATTACTTGTAAACCCTTTCAAATAACATTGGGATAAAAAATGATGATGCCTTGCAACACTCATACTCAGCTCCGTTATGGCTATAATCGCATAAATAATAAGCACTTATATTGCAATCATCTAGTTAAATACACAATATTTATGACTCCGAAATTTCATTAAATCACTATTGATAGGTTTTACCAATTAGTGCCAGCTCGAAATGGATGCGTGGAATCTGCGAACGTTCAGCCTTTGTCATCCGCCCTGATGGCGCTATCTGGTACGGTTTTAATGGTTCGCAGTTTCTTTGTTGCCAATTCGGTCTCGGTGCACCATGTTTTAATGCACTCCTGAGCACCGTCACAACTTCCGGGTCATCCCATCCGATAACACCACTATCAACCAGATTTAACACCGCTGCGGCATGCTCAGACGGTGTAGGGTGCATAACCGGAACGTCACCGCCGGTGAACTTTCCACAGTTATTGACAGGACTCCGAGGCGCGGCGATGCCGCTTTTTAAAGTCAAAGGCTCAACGACCGGCACTTTCGGCACAATGCGCCAGTCCGTCGTTCTGGTGATATGAATATGACGCGCGCCGAGATGCGGCGCGTAAATGCCGACCACTCTCTCGACTTCTTCCTCGTACTCGTTAACGTCATCCGACGGGCTACGGGCAACCCTGACAGTCTGACAATCGCGCGGGACATTTGCCCCGCCCTGCGCGCTGATATACAACGCAAAATCACCACTGTCTGCGGCGGCGCGTGCAGCCTCGACGCGTTCGTCAAACTCATCAGCAATGCTGACGCCGCGAGGCAATTTGCGTAGTTCACGGTAAGCCCCCATTGTCGGCAGGCCAACCGTTTTAAATTGCGGGATGCGCCACGTTGACGCCCATGCGGTAACAGCCGCCGCTGTGTCTTTCAGCGGCCTGCCGGTATCGTTATCGAGCTGACCATCCAGTGCATAGCCGTCGATGTTTTTTGAAATGTATTTCGCGATATATCCCGCAGCACCGCCCCGGTTAAGGTGTTTTGCCTGAAAACGGTTTCGCGCAGCTCCTCTTTCGTCTCCATCCTCTTTGAGCGCGTAGCGACGCATGATTTCGATAATCTGGTTACGCTGGCGTGGATTACAAAAAAGCATCATATGCCAGTGCGGCGTTCCGTCGTGGTGTGGCTCGACGACACGCAAACCGTAGACCTGTAAATCATTATCCTTGAATGCCGTGCGCATCAGGCTCCAGATGCGGCAGAGATAACGCTGCGCATCCTTTGGATTAAATGCCTCATCGTTCCAGCCGTGATTAAGCTGAACGGTTTTACTTTCGCCTTTTCTGACCTGACGTGTCGGGTGATACTTTGACGGCGCGGTCAGCGTGATAAACATCCCCACATCACCCTCTGCGGCGGCGTAACGCTCAATACCGGCAATGGTGTTCATCAGCTCCATCCGGCGAATTTCAGGATTAGAAATACTGCCCATCACCTTACTGATAAGGTCGATGCGCTCGCCGGTTTCCCTGTTTTCAAGGTCACACGATTTAAGAAATTCCAGATTTGCCTGGCGGCGTGCACGCACATCACGAATGGCATGTTTACTGGCATAAGGAGAACGGTCTTTATTGACCTCCCCGACAGCAATCAGTAACGCCTCATGCCAGCGCATACGCTGGCCTTTAAGCTGATGAGTCCACCACTCATCGTTAAACAGACGGGCAATGGCAGAATATGCCTGCCTCGTGGTCATCTGCCCTTTACGGTATTTTTTCCAGTAGAGCGGGGAAATATTGAAAGCACGTGCAGCGCCAGCAACATGACCATAGAGGTGAGCCTGCGCCTCATCCGTAAACAGCGATTCTTTTTCGCCATGCGCATCCACCCAGGCATCGCTGAGTTCCTCATACATCATGAAAAGCTGCGATGAGATACGGGCAGCAAACTTTTTTAGCTCCTTATCATTCATTCCCGGCAGGCGCGCATAGTGGTCACGCTCTGCCAGAAACAGTAACGACGCGTCGGTGTTCATTTCATGGCGCTGATTCACACGCTCAATGCGCGGCCATAAACGACGCTGAAAAGTGGATGTGAGGAAATAAAACCCGTGCACCGGGCTTTTATTGCGCCGGATGTAGTCATAGCGTGAAGTAAACAGCGAGCGCAAAAAGTAAGGCAGGCGGTTAATCGTGGATAAAACACCTTGCACCTGACGCATCTCGTCACGTGTAAGGGGTCTTTCGCGCCCGACGGCCTCGCGTGGCGCGTTCCATGCATAAGCACCGGTAAACGCCTTACCGGTGCCTGCGGCAAATGCTGGCGGAGGGACAAAACGCCCGGAGGCTTTAACGGCCATATGAGCCAAAAGCCTCTGAACAACGCTTGCTGAGTTGCTCAACCTGCGCGTTTAAATCAGCAAAAGACTTTGCGCTTCCGGTCAGAATATCGTGATGCATCAGGCCGGAAACGAGCTGGCTTAATTTCGGGTAATAACCAACCACCGACAGCCATTCCTGACCGGCGTTTTTACCGCTTTCCGCTCTCTTTTTCTCGTGGAGAATAAACTGAAAGCTGTCACTGGTAACGACATAACGTTCGCCAATTTCAATACGAATACTCATGCCGTTCTCCGGTAATGTTTGTTTTTTGCTTCAAAGACTGACTGACAGGAAACACAACGCGTGGCTGACGGATAAGCCGCACGACGGGCAGCAGGTATTGGCGCATCACACTCTTCGCAAACCAGCGAAGAAACACCGCAATGTTTTACCCTTGCCGCGTTAATCTGGCGCTCCAGTAATTCAGCCTGTTGTTCCTGAATAAAATCTACGTTGTCCGGCATTACCAGTTCCTTTTGTCGTTCAGTTTTTTAAATTCATCAGCGCAATAGCTGGCGATTTCTGTCGTTAATTTCGTCAGTTCATCCACGGAGGAGATTTGCTTGTGAAACACAGCGCGTTTAACAAGTAAATTGACCACATCAGACAGGAGGTTTAATTCGTTCTGATAAATCGCGATAACAGACTCAGTTATTTCGCGTTTTTCTTTATCAAGACCAAGTTGAATAAGAGACAAATCGCCATTTTTCATAACGGCGATTTTTAAGGCGTTATTCAGTAATACAACTGAACGAGAACAGGACATCAAAGCACCTCCCCGCGAGACAATCCGATATTGTGAAATTTTTCCGACTCCTGACTGAGCAGCTCGACTATCTCCACGCGGGATAACTCCGCCTTTGTGATGTGGCGAATCATGGCATCAAGATGAGAAGAAAAGCGCGTCGCAGCGTCGGCCTGTGCTTCGGTTCTGGCCTGTTGCAGCAGTAATGCGTATTTACCGCACTGATTTTCAGAAACTGTATGCATAACTTTCTCCAGGCAAAAAGAAGCCCCGCACGATTAAGTGCGTTAAAAACTCTGGTTAATTACTTAATGCAGATATTGCTCTGGTTTTACCGACGTCAGAATTGTCGGTGCATACTCAAACAGGCTGAATAATTCACGTAATGCACGGAATAAAGCATCACGCCAGTAACATGACTCTTCATTAATTCGCCAGTATGGCTGGTTGAATTCTTTTTCAGTCAATCCGGCATGCATAAATAAAGTACGACGCTGACTGACTGTTAAAAAACTAATATATGCATACTCACTTGCGCCAACCTGACGGCGTTTTGAGAATGCCCCACGCAATTCATCAATTGCACATACCAGTCGTTCACGTTCGACATCATTCATTTCTTCAAAACGCATCGTTGCGTGACGCTGTTTTAACTGCGCATGGAAGCAAACCGTTAGCCGTTCACGTTCCATCATCTGATTATAATAATCGCATGTCTCCTGCCAGCGAGGGACGGCCAGATGCTTACCAATTATCCGGCGCATAGCTGCTGGCTGTTTTTCAACAAGATTGAGCGTCATCACTGTCATTTCCAGACCCTCCGACTTTTCAGAAAGGTCAGAGCCTTCTTTAACGGACTCTGTTTTTTGGTGCGGATAATGATTCCCTTGCGTCCCTTACCGTGGGTAATGGTGAAGTCAATCGCCCTGGGGCTTTCGTTACGCAGTAACTGAGCAATACAACGAGGCTCATTCATACGGTTCTCCTTAACGTGGTTCACCGAGACCTAACCACATCAACCAGCCGTCACGAATCTCTTTAGGGCGGCTTTCATAAGCCAGTTTTAGTCCGTTATTCCATGCCGGAAGGTATACCCAATATTCACCTGCACGACCTGAAGCTGATTGTGGATCGGTCATATCAATTACAGGCAGCTTTCCTTTATCGATCATCCGACGAACCGCTCCTGTCGATTTTCCTATTAGTTTTGCGAACTCCTGATAAGGAATCGCATCAGTCATGAGTGTTACTTGCTTGCTCATGTCGTCCTCCAGCCCTCATGAATTGTGTTTAATGCCTTATAATGCCTTTTAGTGCCCACATCCAAGCACTAAACAATCTACATCTAAACTAAATACTATTGAGATCTAAACACTATGTCAAACACGATAAGCGAGAAGATAGTCTTAATGCGAAAATCTGAGTATTTGAGCAGACAACAACTTGCTGATTTAACAGGGGTTCCGTATGGCACGCTGAGTTACTATGAAAGTGGTCGTTCAACACCTCCAACAGATGTCATGATGAACATCCTGCAGACCCCACAATTCACCAAATACACTTTATGGTTCATGACAAATCAGATCGCTCCTGAGTCCGGGCAAATTGCGCCCGCTCTCGCACACTTTGGGCAAAACGAAACAACGTCGCCCCACTCCGGTCAAAAGACTGGTTAACAATTTATCGTGAATATATTCATCACAAGTGCCTACTATTGGTGGCTAAATTTCAGCCACCACGAAAAAAGCGATTAGTAGTAGCAAAAAAAAGTACCACTCGGAGGGTTTTCTGATGGCAATCAAAAAACTCGATGATGGTCGATATGAAGTGGACATCCGCCCTACTGGACGTAACGGAAAACGCATCCGTAGGAAGTTTGATAAGAAAAGCGAAGCTGTCGCTTTCGAAAAATACACGTTGTACAACCACCACAATAAAGAATGGCTATCAAAACCAACAGACAAACGACGTCTGTCGGAACTGACACAGATCTGGTGGGATTTAAAGGGTAAACACGAAGAGCATGGGAAATCTAATCTTGGAAAAATTGAAATCTTCACAAAAATAACGAATGACCCATGCGCATTTCAAATCACGAAATCCCTTATCAGCCAGTACTGCGCCACCCGAAGAAGTCAGGGTATTAAACCTTCGAGTATCAATCGTGATTTAACATGTATTAGCGGCATGTTTACAGCCCTGATTGAAGCGGAGTTATTCTTTGGTGAGCACCCTATCAGAGGGACAAAGAGGCTTAAGGAGGAAAAACCAGAAACAGGCTATCTCACACAGGAAGAAATTGCCTTACTGCTTGCAGCACTTGACGGCGACAATAAAAAGATTGCGATTCTTTGCCTGAGTACAGGAGCACGTTGGGGAGAAGCAGCTCGTTTGAAAGCAGAAAATATCATCCATAACCGCGTCACGTTTGTTAAAACGAAAACAAACAAACCACGCACCGTCCCGATCTCAGAGGCTGTTGCCAAAATGATCGCGGATAACAAACGAGGTTTTTTATTCCCTGATGCTGATTACCCTCGCTTCAGACGAACAATGAAAGCAATAAAACCGGATTTGCCAACGGGGCAAGCCACACATGCACTAAGGCACAGCTTTGCCACTCATTTCATGATTAATGGAGGAAGTATTATCACGCTACAACGGATACTAGGTCACACGCGGATTGAGCAAACTATGGTTTACGCTCATTTTGCGCCAGAGTACCTTCAGGACGCCATTTCTCTTAATCCGCTAAGAGGTGGTACTGAGGCCGAGAGTGTCCACACAGTGTCCACAGTAGAGTAACGTTTAAGGGCTTTCAGTGGTAATTTATGCCGCTCAAACCCGCATTGTACCGTTGAAAGCCCCTACTGGTGACACCCTAAATCTCCCTTACACGGGCTTATTTTTTTATGCATAAGCCCTATCTCTGGTAACCGTCTTCCATTGACCACATCGATAGAATCCTCCTTCATAGCACGATGCCTTTCACTTATCGGCATCGTGCTCCCACAGGTTCCGGCTACGCACAGCCAGAACGCGCATATTTGACGCTTACCAAAAAATATTCTCACTCTCCACATTTGAATGTCAGACGAGCGACACCATGTAATCCTACACCTTCTGTCTTCAGCTCAACTATTTGCATTTTTTTGCCCTGAGTAACACAGAAATGAGTTGCATCATTTTTTACTATATTTTCTGCACCAGATATTCTACCCCTGGCTAAAGAAGCTTCGGCTTCGGTGTAGTATTGGTTATCGAGTTTACGCTGAATATTACTTTTATATGCAAGACCAAATTTACCGATACTTGTCTCATCATTATGCACAGCACAACCAGACATAATAAAAATACTAATTAATGATATAGCAGCTATCTTTTTCATCTCACCTTTCCCCATTAAATACCAACGACACTCTCTAGTGTTTAAATATAATAATGGCTGATCATTATATTTGAATAGGATTATAATAAATGTTCTGTACAACATTTCCTACATAAGTAGGAATTACAGACATGAAGGCCCTTTCCAGGTAACTCCATGGGGCTTTAATATATTTGGAATAGTATATTTAAGATGCCACTGTTTGGTTGAATATTAGGCATATGCTCTTTTTTGAAATTTATCGGTGGCTACCGTTAATATTCGCTGTTCCCATTGCAAGCTCCTGGTGGTAACCACTGAATCCTCCATACTTGAACTGACTTTTTATCCTCCGACTTTCATCCTGTTCTGACTCCACCTTTTCTTTTCTGCTCTACACTATCTACAGACCAATCATAAAGGCACATACGATCATGGCAGAATTTCCCGCCAGCTTACTGATTCTTAATGGCAAAAGTACTGACAATCTACCCTTGCGCGAAGCAATTATGCTGTTGCGTGAGGAAGGAATGACGATCCATGTGCGGGTCACCTGGGAGAAAGGTGATGCCGCACGATTTGTAGAGGAGGCCCGGAAGTTGGGCGTCGCAACGGTGATTGCCGGTGGTGGCGATGGCACCATTAATGAAGTTTCTACGGCGTTGATTCAGTGTGAGGGGGATGGCATACCCGCGCTGGGAATTTTGCCATTAGGAACCGCCAATGATTTTGCCACCAGTGTAGGGATTCCTAAGGCACTGGATAAGGCGCTGAAACTGGCAATTGCCGGTAACGCCATTGCGATAGATATGGCGCAGGTCAACAAACAAACCTGTTTTATTAATATGGCGACAGGCGGATTTGGGACGCGTATTACCACAGAAACGCCGGAAAAATTAAAAGCCGCGCTGGGTGGCGTCTCTTACATCATTCATGGCTTAATGCGCATGGATACTCTGCAACCGGACCGTTGTGAAATCCGCGGTGAAAACTTTCACTGGCAAGGTGACGCCCTGGTCATTGGTATTGGTAACGGGCGTCAGGCCGGTGGCGGTCAGCAATTGTGTCCGAACGCGTTAATTAACGATGGCTTGCTGCAACTGCGCATTTTTACCGGCGATGAAATTCTTCCGGCTCTCGTATCAACCTTAAAATCTGACGAAGATAACCCGAATATTATCGAAGGCGCTTCGTCGTGGTTTGATATACAAGCCCCACACGAAATCACTTTTAATCTTGATGGCGAACCGTTGAGCGGACAAAACTTTCATATTGAAATACTTCCGGCGGCGTTGCGTTGTCGATTACCACCAGATTGTCCATTATTGCGTTAATCAAACTATTCTCTCTTGAACCAGGGAGAATCCGAAATGCCGGATGCGGTGTAAATACCTTATCCGGCATACAGAACAATACTACACCGTAATTAATTTTACCCGTGTCTTCTGCAATGCCAGTTTATCCACCTCTGATACAGCATCATCGGTAATAATAATGTCAATTTTTTCGATTGGCAGTACCTGATTAAAACCGCGACGGTTAAATTTCGATGAATCGAGAACGGCAATCACTTTATTAGCGGCTGTGACCATCGCACCGCTAACGGAATAACCCTCATTAAAGGTCGTAATACCATTAACCGCATCAATACCATCAGCACCGACAAACATTAAATCGGCATTAATATCCTGCAGGGAACGTTCAGCAATAGATCCATGCATAGATCGCGTTTTATGGCGGACCGTGCCACCGCAGACGACCAGAGTAATGTCTTTATTTTCGGAAAGGGCAAACGCTGCCGGGAGACTGTTGGTAATCACCGTGATATTTTTAGCGGTCATTAATCCTTCGGCGATAAGCATTGTGGTACTTCCGCTGTCGAGAATAACGGTCATCCCTTCATGGATCATTTTGACTGCCGCCTGCGCTATTCTGTTTTTTGGCGCGCTGGCGAGCTGAAATCGCTCTTTAAACCCGACTTCCTGGGTCTCGGTTTCACTATTACCGGACATTATTTTCGCCGCACCGCCATGAAAGCGCGTAACCACGCCTTTTTGTTCGAGAAAGCGCAAATCGGCACGGATTGTCGCTTCCGAGGCAGCAAATACTCCCGCCAGATCCTGAACAAGCACGGTTCCCTGTTCATTCACTAATTGGATGATCTTATTCCTTCGCTCGAATGAATTCATCGTCATTTACCCATATTCAATTGTGGCTAGTGTAAACGAAGGGGGACCATTGGTGAATGATCTGTTTTGCACAATACCGGGCCAGCATCACGCTGGCCCGCGGTTTCAGGGAATGAGCAACACTTTGCCCGGCATGGCATTACGAGCGATGTCACGCACCGCCTGGGCGAAGCTTTCAAAGCTTCCACGGTGAGCGATTAATGGCTCCAGGCTTAACTTACGTTCTGTCAGCAACCGGCTCGCCGTTTCCCACTCCTGCCCCGGCCAAGGGCTGGAGTAGTTCATCCAACTGCCGATAACCGTCAGCTCTTTACGCAATATTTTGCCAAACGTTGCCGATGTTAAATGCAGATCCTGATGCAACGTGCCCACCAGCGCCAGTTGGGCATGAGGACCGGCAATCTCTACCGCCAGTTCGACAGTTTGCGGTACGCCAGCCGTCTCGAGGATAAGCTGATTAAAGCGCAGTTCGCGTAAAACGCTCTGCATTTGCGGCGCGCTCATTTCGCTACTGTTAAATGTTTGCATCGCACCGAAAGATTTTGCCAGTGCCAGTTTTTCTGAGCTAATGTCGATCGCCGTCACACTCTTTGCTCCCAGCGCGACAGCGCACTGAATAGCCAGCAGGCCAATGGTTCCGGCACCAATAATAATAACGTTTTTATTCTCACAACCTTGCGCTAAATGAAAAGCATGCAGGCCAACGGTAATCGGCTCAATAAAAGCCCCATCCTCAATAGGCATATCCGTGGGTAGAGCAAAGACATTTTTTCGCTTAACGACAATATATTCAGCAAATCCACCATCACGCTGCGAGCCAATAAAATCATATTTTGCGCACTGGGAATAAAACCCTTTCAAACACTCTGGACAAGTAAAACAGGGTAATAACGGCACACAGGCAACCGCATCGCCAGGGTGTAAATCATCAACACCGGATCCCACCGCATCAATATAGCCGCTAAATTCATGGCCTAACGTTATTGGATAATAATGTGCACCATTTTTAAATATCCTGGGTAAATCGGAACCACATAAGCCCGAGCTGGCAATTTTTACCCGCACCTCATCCTGATGTTTAATTTCAGGAATGACGCTTTCTGCAACGCGCACGATACCATCAGTATCATTCACCATTGATTTCATAAAAACTCCTGATTGTTAAGGGGGATAACCTCCCCCTCAGGTAAAAATTATTCTGCGAGAACGGTTTTCTCTTGTTTAATAAAACCACGCGCTCTACGCCAGGTCATGAAAATACCGGTAAGATAAATTGCGCCGATAATAATGAAACCGGGAATATTTTGCGGGGAGAAAACCTGAATCAGTAACCAGGTAATGGGAGAACCGCCCTGATCCATTGAAGCCACCATACCCCCGGCTTTTAACGCCCCAGCATTAGCCGCCAGTTGGGTGTGCAAACCAATAGTTTGCGTCGCGATCCACAGGGTGATGCTCATAATGATGACACCCGAGATTAAGGTGCGGAACAGATTTCCACGATGCACCGCGACCGCCATCGCCACAAAGAAGCCGATAGTGGCAAGATCGCCAAACGGCAGCACCTGATTACCCGGCACACAAACAGCAATTAAAATGGTGAGTGGGATAAAAATCAGGCTTGCCGATACCACCGCCGTATGTCCCAGCAGCAACGCCGGATCAAGGCCAATCAGGAACTCCTGACCGCCGAACTTCGCCTGTAAACGACTACGAGCCTGCTTAGCGATGGGCGTTAAACCATCCATGATGGGTTTAATCACCCGTGGCATCAGCAGCATAACTGCCGCCGTTTTTACCGCCAGCTGCAATACACCTTTGACATCGTAACCCGCGAGGATGCCGATAATCAGCCCCATCACAAAACCCACGGTGACAGGCTCGCCAAATGGACCAAATTTGCGCTGAATATCGTCGGCGCTAAATTTAATTCGGTTAACGCCTGGGATTTTCTCGATGATAGCATCGACCAGCACCGCAATCGGCCCCATATACGCCGACGTACCGTGCGGAATAGCAATACCTTCCAGCTCAAAGAAATTTCGGGTATCGCGGGCAAACCAGTCGCCGAGCTTATAAACAAACGCCGCGTGAATTACCACACCTGCCATCCCTATCATCCATGAACCGGTTGCCAGGTGCAGCAACGCGCCGGTGAAGGTCATATGCCAGATATTCCAGATATCAACATTTACCACCCGCGTCATACGGGTCAGTAACATCGCCACGTTAACCAATATCGCAATCGGAATCGCCACCAGCGCAATTTGCGAAGCCCAGGTCATTGGTGAAGAGCCCGGCCAGCCGACATCGACCACATGCAGATTCAGGTCGAAATTTTCCGCCATCGCTTTCGCCGCCGGACCAATGGAATCCAGCATTAAGCCAATCACAAGGCCAATGCCAACAAAGCCAATCCCGATATGCAGACCCGCTTTAAAGCAATCGCCTGCCTTCATGCCTAATATTTTAGAAAAAATAATGATGACAACCGGCAGCATCACTGTAGGGCCGAGGTCGAGAATATAACGCATGACTTCTGAAAACATAGGTCACCCCTGTAAGATAGTCAGAATTTTATTTTGTAATGCTTCGATACCGACACCAGAAATAAAAGGCATGCCGTGAACTAACGGAATATCGCCAAAACTACGATCCACTTTGGCAGTGGTGCATATCAAATGCACACCATCCATATAGGTTTCTATTTCATTAACCCGACACTGGATTAATTCAACAGGAATATTATGACTCTGACACAACCCTTTAATTTCTTCCGCCGCCATCGTAGAGGTCGCAACCGCGCCTCCGCAAGCGACAATAATCTTGCGTTTCATAAATAGTCCTTTTTATTGTTACAGAGGGATTTATTCGTCTGAATCTAAAACATACTTTGTGAAGTATTCCTTTAACTGGGTTTCAGGAAGAGTGATTAGTGTCTCGACGATATCGGGCTGTTGTAACTTGCCAAATAAACAGCGTAAAAGTTTCAATTGCTGCTGCGGATTTTCCACAATCAACGCAATAACCAACGATACCGCCACGTCGTTATCATCATCCGCTTGCTGAAAATGAACTTTATTTGTTGGCCTTAACAGATAAATGGCTGACGACTTAGCATGAATCGCCTCACAATGCGGTATTGCAATGGCGTGCTGCTCAAGCATTATCCCGGTAGGAAATTCTGCTTCTCTGGCAATTAATGCCTGTGGCCAGGTATCATGAACCACACCTTTGGCGAGCATCTCATTACCGATATAGGTTAAAACTTCGCTACGATCGACAAAAGAAATTCCGCTACGAACAAACAGGTTAGTCATATACCGTCCTTATTCCGCACAGCCGTAGCGATAGGCGCGCAAAACATCATAAATTTTATCCATAATAAGCTGATGCGGCATTGCTGATAATTCCCCGGACTGAATGCGTTCAAATTGTTTGGGAAGATACTGACTAATCATGCCCAGTGGGATGTCCAAGCCTTGCACATTCACCATCATCGTTTCGACGCTATTTTTAATCCGACTATGCGGCCAGTAATAACGAATACGATCCGACAGGCTGTAACGAATATCCAGTAATGAATCGTTAAAACCCGTACGATAATATTTTTTCCAGTATTGCGGTTCGTCGAGCATCACTTCTTCAATTACCGCCAGGCAACCGCTGCGATTTTCGGGGGCGATAAGTTCCTGCTCAATTTGTGCCAGTGCAAATATCGCCTCGCGTAAAGCAAAGGTTAATGCGGGACCGACTTTCAATATTGCAAAGTGATCGCGGACTAATTCCCAATAAGCCGTCCGGGTCTGGTAATCGGTAGAATGTGCTTCATAAACCATTCGGGTGTTTTCTATCCATTGCGCCAGCGGCTGCGCTTCCTGCGGCTGATAATGGATAATATTGCTGTGATCAAATTCCACGCCCGGCTGCACCACGATGGCAATCACGCGTGTTAACGCCTCTGTCAGCCCACGGGCAATAAAGGCCTTTTGATGCGTACGTAAAGTATTGGCGGCATCTTCAACATGGGTGATGTGTACTGACTGAATGGCGCTGGCCTCACCGCCCGGAACCGGAACTTCGGTGCCAATGACATAGCTCAGTTGCTCACGCTGGCAATCTGTCGCCACACTTTCCGCAGCAAAGCAAAGCACAGCAGCTCGTTCCGCAACCGTTTCTGGTGCTAACGGTATGGGATCCCCCGCGCAGGACATTGACGCATCAAGATGAATTTTACTGAAGCCGGCACGAACATATTCCTTTACCAGCTCGACGGATTTTTCCATCGCCGCATCCGCATTTTCTTGCTGCCAGCAGTTTGGCCCCAGATGATCGCCGCCGAGAATAATGCGTTCGCGTGCAAACCCAACTTTATCGGCAATCGTAAAAACAAATTCGCGAAAGTCTGCCGGTGTCATTCCGGTATAACCGCCAAATTGATTGACCTGGTTTGACGTTGCTTCAATCAGCACTTTGCGCGTGCTGTTGCGATCAAATGCCAGCGCCGCTTCGATAACCAACGGATGGGCAGAACAGACTGAACATATGCCGATATGTTCACCAGCTTTATGCCGGGCAATTAACGTTTTCATGTTTTTTCCTTGTTAAATGGCAGGTGCGTTATGCCCTGCCCTCGCAGCCACAATCGGCAATCACTTTGCTCACCACATCGCGCATTGCGGATTTAGCCGACTGCAAATAATCCCGGGGATCGGTCGCTTCAGGGTGCTCGGTCAGGTAATTTTTTAACGCCTGCGAGAAGGCATTTTTCAGCTCCGTTGCAACGTTGATTTTGCATATCCCCAGTTTGATGGTTTGCTGAATATCCTTAGTCGATAACCCTGACGCGCCATGCAGCACCAGCGGTAAGTTCACCCACTGGCGAATGTTCTCCAGTCGAGAAAAATCAAGCGCCGGTGCGCTGGCATACATCCCATGAGCCGTGCCGATGGCGACCGCCAGGGAATCAATTCCGGTTGCCTCGGCAAATTCACGCGCCTGAGCGGGGTTGGTATAAAAAGCATCGGCTTCATTGACTTGCACATCATCTTCCTGGCCGCCAAGTTGCCCCAGCTCCGCTTCGACGCTGACATCAAAGCGATGGCAAAAATCCACCACCTCTTTGACCCGTGAAATATTTTGCGCAAAAGGCAAATGCGAGGCGTCAATCATGACTGAGCGCACGCCAGAACGAACCTTCTGAGCGATATCGTCAAATTTCGTGTGATGGTCGAGATGAATTGCCAGTGGATGGTGATATTGCTTCGCCATCGCGCTGACCAGCGCCAACAGATTTTCTGTACCAGCATGAGTAAATGTGCCAGGCGTTCCGGCGATGATGACCGGCGCATGCAGGTTGGCAGCGGTTTCTACCACCACTTGCATCGTTTCGAGATTGTGAATATTGAATGCCGGAACCGCATAACCGCCGCGCTGTGCGTTGTTCAGCATCTGCTTTGTCGATACCACGTACATTTTCATATCCTGTCGTTTGTTTTCGATTTCAAAATATAATGAAATTATTCGTTTTTAAATGTCGAGATAACGATCACAAAACGACAATATGAAAATTGTTCGAGGAGTGAAAGGCAAAAAAACGGCCTCCCGATAGGGAAGCCGTAGCAAAGTGCGCGTGTTTTTATGCCGGATGCGGTGTAAACGCCTTTTCCGACATACGTGGCAGTGCTATGTATGCATGATAAGACGCTTCCGCGTCGCATCAGGCATAGGTTGCCGGATGCAGTGTAAACGCCTTATCCGTCCTACGGGGTGGTGCTGTTCGTATGAGGCGTATCAGGCAATAGTAATTTTGCTATCGAGATAAACGTCCTGCACGGCGTTAATCAGTTTCACGCCGTCAGCCATCGATTTCTTGAACGCCTTACGTCCAAGAATCAGCCCCATTCCGCCAGCGCGTTTGTTGATAACCGCAGTACGCACTGCATCACTGAGGTCAGTTTCACCGCCTGCAGCACCACCGGAGTTTATCAACCCGGCCCGGCCCATATAGCAGTTAGCTAACTGATAACGCACCAGATCAATCGGGTTTTCGCTGGTTAACTTGCTGTACACGCGATCGTCGGTATAACCGTAATTAATTGCTTTATAACCGCCGTTATTTTCCGCCATTTTTTGTTTGACGATATCTGCACCGATGGTTGCCGCCAGATGGTTCGCCTGACCAGTCAGGTCGGCGGAGACATGGTAATCAACGCCATCTTTCTTAAAGGCGGAGTTACGCAAATAGGCCCACAGCACTGTCACCATGCCCAGCTCGTGTGCACGTTCAAAAGCCGCAGAAATTTCTTCAATCTGGCGACGTGACTCTTCCGAGCCAAAATAGATAGTCGCACCAACCGCCACCGCACCCATGTTGAAGGCCTGCTCCACGCTGGCATACAGCGTTTGATCGTAGGTATTCGGGTAACTTAGCGTCTCGTTGTGATTAAGTTTGACGAGGAATGGAATGCGATGCGCGTAACGCCGCGATACCGACGCCAGCACGCCGTAAGTTGACGCCACACAGTTACAGCCCGCTTCGATCGCCAGTTCAACAATGTTTTTCGGGTCAAAGTAGAGCGGGTTAGCGGCAAATGAAGCTCCGGCAGAGTGCTCAACGCCCTGGTCAACGGGCAGAATAGAAAGATATCCTGTGCCAGCCAGACGCCCGGTGTTGTACAACGTCTGCATATTACGTAACACCGCAGGCGGGCGATTATTGTCAATCATCACGCGGTCTACGTAGTCATGTCCGGGGAGATAAAGCTGGTCAGAAGGAATAGTCATACAACGGTGCTGTAAAAGGTTGTCGGCGTCTTTGCCAAGCAACTGCGCAATATCTGTCATTACTATGCTCCCGTAAATTCCGATTGGATATCGGCTATGGATTGTCCTGGCCCGCCTTTTGCGGGCAATCATAATCCTGGTCGTTACGGGCGAGTTTTTCCATCTTTTGGATGTTTTTTCAGCGTTTTCTGTTGGCTCGATTCATCAGAAAAAATGTTAGCGCGGTCAAGTTTTCACCGCAAAGGTGTTTAAAAGGTATTATTAAGTGGTATTGTCATCGCGTACCTTACATTACCTGTCATGAAGGAATTAAAAGATGAAAACAACAGCAAAGCTGTCGTTCATGATGTTTGTTGAATGGTTTATCTGGGGCGCGTGGTTTGTGCCATTGTGGTTGTGGTTAAGTAAAAGCGGTTTTAGTGCCGGAGAAATTGGCTGGTCGTATGCCTGTACCGCCATTGCGGCGATCCTGTCGCCAATTCTGGTTGGCTCCATCACTGACCGCTTTTTCTCGGCGCAAAAAGTGCTGGCGGTATTGATGTTCGCAGGCGCGCTGCTGATGTATTTCGCTGCGCAACAGACCACTTTTGCCGGGTTCTTTCCGTTACTGCTGGCCTACTCTCTAACCTATATGCCGACCATTGCGCTGACTAACAGTATCGCTTTTGCCAACGTGCCGGATGTGGAGCGTGATTTCCCACGCATTCGTGTGATGGGCACTATCGGCTGGATTGCCTCTGGTCTGGCATGTGGTTTCTTGCCGCAAATGCTGGGGTATGCCGATATCTCACCGACTAACATCCCGCTGCTGATTACCGCCGGAAGTTCTGCTCTGCTCGGTGTGTTTGCGTTTTTCCTGCCCGACACGCCGCCAAAAAGCACCGGCAAAATGGACATTAAAGTCATGCTCGGCCTGGATGCGCTGATCCTGCTGCGCGATAAAAACTTCCTCGTCTTTTTCTTCTGTTCATTCCTGTTTGCGATGCCACTGGCGTTCTATTACATCTTTGCCAACGGTTATCTGACCGAAGTTGGCATGAAAAACGCCACCGGCTGGATGACGCTCGGCCAGTTCTCTGAAATATTCTTTATGCTGGCATTACCGTTTTTCACTAAACGCTTTGGTATCAAAAAGGTATTATTGCTTGGTCTGGTCACCGCTGCGATCCGCTATGGCTTCTTTATTTACGGTAGTGCGGATGAATATTTCACCTACGCGTTACTGTTCCTCGGTATTTTGCTTCACGGCGTAAGTTACGATTTTTACTACGTTACCGCTTACATCTATGTCGATAAAAAAGCCCCCGTGCATATGCGTACCGCCGCGCAGGGGCTGATCACGCTCTGCTGCCAGGGCTTCGGCAGTTTGCTCGGCTATCGTCTTGGCGGTGTGATGATGGAAAAGATGTTCGCTTATCAGGAACCGGTAAACGGACTGACTTTCAACTGGTCCGGGATGTGGACTTTTGGCGCGGTGATGATTGCCATTATCGCCGTGCTGTTCATGATTTTTTTCCGCGAATCCGACAACGAAATTACGGCTATCAAGGTCGATGATCGCGATATTGCGTTGACACAAGGGGAAGTTAAATGAAAACAGAACGTATTCTCGGTGCTCTTTATGGGCAGGCGTTAGGGGATGCGATGGGGATGCCCTCCGAGCTTTGGCCACGCAGCCGCGTTAAAGCACACTTTGGCTGGATTGACCGTTTTCTGCCTGGACCAAAGGAGAATAACGCGGCCTGTTATTTTAACCGCGCCGAATTCACCGACGATACCTCGATGGCGCTGTGTCTGGCGGATGCGTTACTGGAATGTGAAGGCAAGATCGATCCGAATCTGATTGGACGTAATATTCTCGACTGGGCGTTGCGTTTCGACGCCTTTAACAAAAACGTACTTGGTCCGACCTCGAAGATTGCGCTTAACGCCATTCGCGACGGTAAACCCGTTGCTGAACTGGAAAACAACGGCGTAACCAACGGCGCAGCGATGCGCGTCTCGCCATTAGGTTGTTTGCTTCCGGCGCGTGATGTTGATTCCTTTATTGATGATGTGGCGCTGGCGTCCAGCCCGACCCATAAATCCGATCTGGCGGTTGCAGGTGCGGTAGTCATCGCATGGGCGATTTCTCGTGCCATTGACGGAGAACGCTGGTCAGCGATTGTTGATTCATTGCCTTCAATTGCGCGACATGCACAGCAAAAACGCACCACCACGTTCAGCGCCTCACTGGCGGCACGTCTGGAGATTGCGCTGAAAATTGTGCGTAATGCCGACGGCACCGAATCCGCCAGCGAACAGCTTTACCAGGTCGTTGGCGCAGGCACCAGCACTATTGAGTCCGTTCCGTGCGCCATTGCGCTAGTTGAACTGGCACAAACCGACCCAAACCGCTGCGCCGTCCTGTGCGCCAATCTTGGCGGCGACACAGACACCATAGGTGCTATGGCGACGGCGATTTGCGGCGCGTTGCATGGCGTTAACGCTATCGATCCTGCATTAAAGGCGGAACTGGATGCGGTAAATCAGCTTGATTTCAACCGCTATGCCATAGCGCTGGCGAAGTATCGCCAACAACGGGAGGCGGTATGAGCGGCGCTCGATTACACACGCTGCTGCCTGAATTAACTACGCGTCAGCCGGTGATGGTCGTCGGCGCGGCGGTCATTGATGTGATCGCCGACGCCTACGCCCTGCCCTGGCGCGGGTGCGATATCGAACTGAAACAGCAGAGCGTTAACGTTGGCGGCTGCGCACTGAATATTGCCGTGGCGTTAAAGCGCCTCGGCATCGAAGCTGGCAATGCCCTGCCGCTCGGCCAGGGGGTGTGGGCGGAGATTATTCGCAACCGGATGGCGAAAGAAGGATTAATCAGCCTGATCGATAACGCCGAAGGTGATAACGGCTGGTGTCTGGCGCTGGTTGAGCCGGATGGCGAACGCACTTTTATGTCATTCAGCGGTGTGGAAAATCAGTGGAATCGCCAGTGGCTGGCGCGATTAACCGTTGCGCCTGGCAGCCTGCTCTATTTTTCCGGTTATCAACTGGCCTCGCCCTGCGGCGAATTGTTAGTGGAATGGCTGGAAGAGCTGCAAGACGTGACGCCGTTTATCGATTTTGGCCCACGTATTGGCGATATCCCGGACGCATTACTGGCGCGGATCATGGCCTGTCGACCTTTAGTGTCACTCAATCGTCAAGAGGCTGAGATTGCCGCCGAACGTTTTGCTTTATCCGCAGAGATAACAACACTTGGCAAGCAATGGCAGGAGAAATTTGCCGCGCCGTTGATCGTTCGTCTCGATAAAGAAGGCGCATGGTATTTCAGCAACGACGCTTCTGGCTGCATTCCGGCATTTCCAACGCAAGTTGTCGACACCATTGGGGCGGGCGACAGTCATGCCGGTGGCGTACTTGCCGGGCTGGCCTCTGGTCTGCCACTGGCGGATGCCGTATTACTGGGCAATGCAGTGGCGTCGTGGGTTGTCGGGCATCGGGGCGGTGATTGTGCGCCAACGCGCGAGGAACTACTCCTCGCACACAAAAACGTATAGATCGCTGCGACAGTGGCTAATGCTGTACTCAATAGGCCGTTGCTGTTGGTCAAGCGCCACTTGCTTGATCACCAGCACCGGTATTTTGCTATCTAACTGAATATGTGACTGAAACTCGGCATCCGGCATCCGGGCGCTAACGCGGGAACGCGTACGTTGTGGGTAAATGTGCTGGCTGCGGAAATAGTCATAAAGTGAAATCCCGATGGCATCAACATCATGAATTAAATGCGCCGGAACCCACGATTCCTCAATCGATACCGCTTCTTCATCGACATAGCGAATACGCTTAAGCAAAAAGACATCACTTCCTGCTTCGACCGCCAGCTGCTGCGCGACTTCTTCGGGACATTTCACGACACGCTTGTTAACCCATAGCGTATCGGGCTTTTTCCCGCGCAATACCACCTGCTGAGAAAAACCTCGCGCTTCTTTCAACGAGTATTCGAAGATGTTGTTGATCTGCGTGCCGTAACCGCGCGAACGCGTCACCACACCCTCTTCTTCCAGCGCCTGCATCGCCTTGCGCACCGTAATGCGCGAAACGCCGGTTAACTGACTTAAATCACGCTCACCGGGCAAAATATTGCCATGCTCCAGCACCCCGCTGCGCACGGCATTTTTTACCGTTTCGGCAAACTTAATATAAAGCGGCGTGTTATCCGCCGCTAAAATACGTTCGTTCAGTTGGGCAATCAGCTGGGTATGCGCTTGTTCCATTTGTCTTTTTCCTGCCAGGGAGTCTGGTGGGAGTATATCACTGCTTCTTATTTAAGGCGTTTCTTTAATCCCATCAACGAATCCCTGCAACTCCTCCACCGTGCCATTAAACACATTAAAATCCACCGGACCATTGATGCCATCTACCTGTCCACGGTCGGAATGCTGCCAGAAGCGCCAGGCCATGCCGTCATTGTCCGGACGACGTTGATAGTAGTGAGCCACCCACCACGGATATTCATTGAAATAGCCCGCCAGATTCGTGTGATAAAAAACGGCTCCTGAGTAAATAATCGGCTTTTCCCCCGTACTTTTTTCGACCATTTTTAGCCACTGACTTACCCTCTTGCGTAATTCTTTTGCCGATAATTTTCCTCGCTCTTCTACGTCCAGTACCGCAGGGAAATCGCCTTGTGAGAAATCTACCGTTTGCAGAAATAATCGCGCCTGAACTGAAGCGGATACCGACGGGGAGAAATAATGATACGCCCCGCGCAGCAGGCCATTTTCGCGGCTTAATTGCCAGTTACGCGAAAAATAGGGGTCCACCAGCTTTTCGCCTTCCGTAGCCTTAATAAAAGCAAACTGTAAGCGGATATCGTTGTCGCGCATTTTTGCCACCCGCTGCCAGTCGATACGCTCCTGCCAGCGCGAAACATCTAATCCGTGAATGGTGTAACTGGCAGGAATGCGAATAGCGAAAGATTTAACCGGGCGATAACCGTAGAAGTGGATGTAGTCTGTAATCTGAACTGCTGTCGAATAGAAAAAATTCACCGTCTGACGCGGATAAATTGCAACGATGGAAATTAGCCCAAGAGCGCATAATAGAGCGGTGAGTTTTTTTCAACTGGTAATTCTTAGCTGCATTGGTTTCATCCCTGAATGTCAGTGCCAAAGGCTGACAATAACCAAAGCAGCTATAGTACGGTGCTCACCACCAGGCGTGGAAGTGGTGAACCGGACCAATACCGTGACCAACTTCCAGCGTGTCGGCCTGGGCTAACGCCGATGAAAGCCAGCTTTTTGCCTCCTGTACGGTGTCAGCCCAGTTTGTATGGCGCGGGCGTAGTGCAGCCAACGCCGCAGAGAGTGTACAACCAGTACCGTGGGTGTTTTTGGTCATAATGCGCGGTGCGGTAAACCGTTGTTCACCCTCGCGGGTAAACAGCCAGTCCGGGCTTTGCTCATCATCCAGATGACCACCTTTCATTAGCACTGCGCCACAGCCCATCGCCAACAGCGATCGCCCTTGTTCCAGCATTTCCTGTTCGTTGCGCGCGTGTGGCGTGTCAAGCAAGGCAGCTGCTTCTGGCAAGTTTGGCGTTATTAATGAAACCTGTGGCAATAATCGACTGCGCAGCGTAGCAACCGCCGAAGGTGAAAGCAGCGGATCGCCGCTTTTTGCCAGCATAACGGTGTCGAGTACCACGTTTTGGATCTGATAACGTTGCAACCGTTCTGCCACCGCTTCAACAATATCGGTTTCCGCCAACATACCGATTTTAGTGGTATCGATTCGCACATCGCTGAACACCGAATCGAGCTGGGCGGCGACAAAATCAGGCTCAATGCGATACACCGACTGTACGCCACGGGTATTTTGCGCCACCAGTGCAGTAATAACTGAGCAACCATAAGCGCCAAGTGCCGAGAAGGTTTTAAGATCGGCCTGAATCCCCGCACCACCACTCGGATCAGTACCGGCAATCGTCAGAGCGTTAATTCGTTTCATGCCTGCACCTCCTGCGTCAATTGCCAGAGCGCATCAAGGAAATGTGGAACAAAACTGCCTGGCCCCTCGCTTCTGGCGACAGCGCGTTCTCCGGTTTGTTTCATCCAGTGACAGGCAGATGCGACATTTTCCAGCATATCGCCTGGTAACGCACAACAGGCAGCGACAACCGCCGATAATGCACAGCCAGTTCCTACCACTTTGGTCATTAACGGATCGCCACCGTGAATACCAATGATACGATGTCCATCGGTAACATAATCCACCTCGCCAGTGACCACGACGATTGCGCCAGTTTCCCGTGCCAGTGTTTGTGCAGCGGGTATCGCGTTAGCTGCGGCGTCAGTGGTATCCACTCCCCGTCCACCATTAGCAACGCCAGCTAATGCCATGATTTCCGAAGCATTACCACGTATGGCGGTTGGCTTATGAGACAGAAGTTCCAGACAAAAACGGCGGCGATAATCGAGTGCACCCACCGCTACTGGATCAAGCGTCCAGGGTGTTTGAGAGCTTTTTGCTTGCTCAACGGCAGCACGCATCGCCTGAGCGCGTGGCTGCGTCAGTGTGCCAACGTTAATCAACAAGGCACTGGCGATAGCCGCAAACTGACTGGCCTCTTCGGTTTCGATAACCATCGCTGGCGATGCACCGAGCGCCAGCAAGGTATTGGCGGTAAAGGTTTGCGCCACATCATTGGTCATGCAGTGCACAAGAGGGGAATGTTGGTGAAAAAGGTGTAACGCGTGCGCAGATTGCGCTGAACCCAGCAGGTCGACTTGCATAGTTTGCTCCTGCCATAACGTGAAGAAGCAATGACCTGGTGGTCCGTGACTTCCCTACGCTGGCATTATCCAGATCAGGTGATACGGGTATTTCTCAGCCTTCACGCAGAAGGGCACCCCGAGTCGTTTGGTTGCGATGATAAATCGCAGAGGAGGATGGTAATGTCCAGCGCACGCGTTGTAAACGAGGAAAAACGGCAGTTTTACAATCGCGTTAATAAATTATTTGATATATGAATCCAGCACCTTCAGAACGACATCCAGATCTTCTTCACGTTTTAGCTCATCCCCCTGGTGAACGATGTGTTCCGTCAGATGACCTTTAATCACTTCCCGCATCAGACCGTTTACCGCGCCACGGATAGCAGCAATCTGTTGTAAAACTGCAGCGCATTCGTGCGGCTCGTCGAGCATTTTCTTGAGCGCCACGACCTGGCCCTGAATCTTACTGGCACGCGCTTTCAGTTTCTGTTTATCACGGATTGTATGAGACATGGCAACACCTGGTTAACAAGAATATGAAAAATCATAGCACTATTAATCTACTGGGGGGTAGTATCAGGTACTGGGGGGGAGTAGAATCAGATTGCCGAATTAATACTAAGAATTATTATCATGACCGAATTTACAACTCTTCTTCAGCAAGGAAACGCCTGGTTCTTCATCCCCAGCGCCATCTTACTTGGTGCGCTTCATGGCCTGGAACCAGGGCACTCAAAAACGATGATGGCGGCGTTTATCATCGCCATCAAAGGCACCATTAAACAAGCGGTGATGCTCGGACTGGCAGCAACTATTTCGCATACCGCAGTGGTCTGGTTAATTGCCTTTGGCGGGATGGTGATCAGCAAGCGCTTTACTGCTCAATCAGCAGAACCGTGGCTCCAGCTGATTTCCGCAGTGATCATTATTGGCACCGCGTTCTGGATGTTCTGGCGTACCTGGCGCGGCGAACGCAACTGGCTGGAGAATATGCACGAGTATGATTATGAGCATCATCATCACCATCACGAACATGGCGAGTATCAGGATGCCCATGCACGAGCCCATGCCAATGACATTAAACGACGCTTTGATGGTAGAGAGGTCACCAACTGGCAAATTTTGCTATTTGGCTTAACCGGTGGCCTTATCCCCTGCCCGGCAGCAATTACCGTGCTGTTGATATGCATTCAGTTGAAAGCCCTGACACTGGGCGCAACACTGGTCGTCAGTTTCAGCATTGGCCTGGCGTTAACGCTTGTCACCGTAGGCGTTGGCGCAGCAATCAGCGTTCAGCAGGTCGCAAAACGCTGGAGCGGATTTAACACTCTCGCTAAACGCGCCCCCTATTTTTCCAGTCTGTTGATTGGCTTAGTCGGTGTGTATATGGGCGTACATGGCTTCATGGGCATAATGCGATAACTCAATCCTTTAGGCTTGCATGTTATCTTCAGCCCAGGATGATTCTTAAATCAGCTATTTCCGCTGACTCTCTGCTCGCTAAGGATGCTTTTAGGGCATCCTTTCATTTACACTTTTTACGAAATCATGGGATCACTAACAAAATATCGCTTGTCAGTTATATTGTATGGCAGGAAAGATATGCGACTGATATTACAGATCCCCAAAGTGGAGAGTTTATGACCATTAAAAATAAGATGTTGCTGGGTGTGCTTTTGCTGGTTACTAGTGCCGCCTGGGCCGCACCAGCCACCGCGGGTTCGACCAATACCTCGGGAATTTCTAAGTATGAGTTAAGTAGTTTCATTGCTGACTTTAAGCATTTCAAACCAGGTGATACCGTCCCAGAGATGTACCGCACCGATGAGTACAACATTAAGCAGTGGCAGTTACGTAACCTGCCCGCGCCTGATGCCGGGACGCACTGGACCTATATGGGTGGCGCGTACGTGTTGATCAGCGACACCGACGGTAAAATCATTAAAGCCTACGACGGTGAGATTTTTTATCATCGCTAAAAAAAGCCCCCTCATCATGAGGGGGAAATGCAGACACCTTGTTATTTTTTATTATTAGCCACTTGCTCGTCTTGCTTGTTATTAGTCGTATTTCACGTTGATTAATGCGGTTGCCTCCAGTGCGCCAGATTTAACTTTGTTTGTATCGTAGACGTAGTAACTGGCAGTTATCGGAATTGAAACCGTTGTATCTGTAAGTTTTGACTTTGCCGCAATTTCTTTTAAATTTGTGTATCCTTTGCTGTTATCAGTGATATTTAAAAATGTGACTGGAGAACCATTGCTTTCAAGCATAAATCCGACTCCATTATTTTCTGCACCTTTCAGGATCGTGTTACTGCCGGCTAACAAATCAGAACTTGATAAATACACCTGCATTTTCCGTGATGTTTGATTTTGTTGACCTAATAAATTTTTACAACGCAGAATAATATCCCCTTGTTTACTATTAATTGTTGCTTTGTTACCTGTGGCTGGTAATTGTGAAACGGGAATACTGTCTAAAGTAATTAATAAATCGTCCGGTTTGCAGGTTGTGGTTATCGGGTTGTATGACAATGTCAGATTAAAGGAATAGACACCTGCATTTTGTGCCAATGCATTTCTGTAGCTATTTACACATGCATCCCATGACTTGCCACCTAATAAACACAGTAGAAATTGTACTGCGGCACTCCCGCGTGTCGATGATGAAGCACTGGATAATGTCGCAACACCATTAATCATCACTGAACCGCCGCCCCCCGCAGAAACATTCACTTTTGCATTACTGGCCGCAGGTGTCACCGTAACTGAATAACCACTGGTGAAACTGGTCTGATTATTTGACAACGTGATGTTGTTTTTATTGGTCCATTCAAAATGTAAATTTAATTTTATGGTATCGTTATAAAGTCCAACAATAATATCCGACGAACTCATAGGGGTGATAGTATTTGTACTCACGCATGACGAATCATTAAAATTATGCTCATATGTCGCTATTTGTGTTTGAGTAAGTGCAAAATCCCCCTGAACAACCAAATTGTGCTGAACAGATAACTCACTATAACATGCCGCATAGCTCACAGGCATAACCATCATCATTAATATAAATAGCATTATGCGAATTTCCATAGAACCACCTGACTATTACTGGCAAATATAATTTCTACTTTCATCAATCTCTTTACCGAAGGTGATTGTGCATGAAAGTCCTTGTTGCTTATCAATTGCCACATTAACCGATGGCGGTACTTCATTGGTGCGAATAAATAACTGGCTTCCCTGGCCGACAACGCCAATATTATGACCATGGATATCATTGACTTCATAACCAAACATTAATGGTTGACCATCCGCTCTTAACGCTTTAATAAACCAGGGCTTGCGCTGATCGGTATCAAAATTAACCAGTACAACCGCGCCGCGATAAGGGGCGGCAATTTTCCGGTTGCCACGTAATTCTGCTTCGCTATCGCTTTGCGACACATCCAGCATCAGGTGATTTTCCCGATAAGGTGTCATTCCGTCGTATATCACCACTCCATTACGGTTTGTTGTGCGATATTTTTGCCCATTGACATAAGCATCTTTAATTCCTGGCGCATTCATCACAGCAAACGTTTCGGAAAGACGGTTCGCCAGATTAACGCCACCCGACCAGGCGACAATGCCCCCTGAAACACTGGCTCCAGCCTGTCGATAAGTACTCGACTGACTATAACTGCCATTCACTGTCGCAACCGGCGCGTTCCAGGTCAAATTCGCCCCAGCTGTCGTTTCATTTCCCTGATGCTGATAACTCAGGTTGACCCCATAGTTAAACTGATCCCGGCTTCCAACGGTTCCTGATAATCCCGTATTATTTGAGGCAAACCCCTGATCATCAAACGTCGTTGAGTTAGACATATATATTTGCCGACGAGGCGTCGAAACGTCATCACCCCAATCAAAGGGAATCGATATAAAAATATTAAAACGTTTCTCTTCATGATGATTCTCGTCATAAGCCTGGCTTGCCGCGAGGGTATAGCTTATCCGTCGCAGGTTGTTGGAATAACTCAACTGATAATCCTTACTACTGCCGCTACGCCCCCAGTAATCTCGCCATAACGTACTTAATGACACAGACCCCCAACCTTCTGGCAACGACTGGCTCATATTGGCGGAAAAGCTATTTTTGCGACCAAAATCATTCTGGTAATAATCGGCAATGTCATAGACATCGTTTTCATCACGGCGATAATTATCTTTATTGTTTGCCCAAACGTGATCGTTAAATGTCCGGTAATCACGCGACGAATAACGCCAGGCCGCCAGACCAAAACGCGTCGACGTTTGGCTCACAAATTTGTTGTAGGCAATTTGATAACTTTGCCCGTCAAACACATCGCCGTTGTCTTGTTTACTATGCGACTTCGTGGCATCGACGGAAATGGCACCAATGCGTGTATTCCAGCCAGTCCCCAAAGTGAACGCGTAATAATTATTCGCAACCATCGAGCCACCATACAACGTCAATAAGTTATTAAAACCATACTGATAACCCGCCTGGACAAAATCACTATGTTTGCTCGCCCCTTCAATATGGCTACGACCCGCCGCAAAATCATATTTCGACACGCCGGGTTGCAGCATATTTGGCACCGCTGCATAAGGCACCAGATAGGTGGTTACCGAACCGTCCGCCTCTTTCACGCTGACATCAAGATCTGCTCCACCACCGGCCAACTGCAAATCTGTAATCGCAAACGGGCCAGGAGGAACCTCTTTCTGATAAACCACAAAACCATTCTGTTCAATAGTTACCAGCGCGTTACTCTGAGCAATCCCCTGCACCCGTGGCGTAAAATTTTGTTTCGAGTTAGGCAACATCTGCATATCACGAAACAACCGCACACCTCTGAAGCGAACAGAATCAAAAATATCGCTTGATGTGTACATATCACCCACGCGAAGCGTGCCGAGAAGTTGGGCAAATCCACGTTCCAGATACAGGGTATTGCTTTTCCACACCCCTGGATTGTTATTTGTTTTACTGAAACTGGCATCAGAATGCAGTTGCCACCCCAGTAAATTTAACCCGTTAAAACGTACATATGTACTCTTACTATTACCCGACGCTTTATAGTCACTGTAATACTGACTCACATAATAAGAGGTATAAAACGCATTAATACCCCGCTCCCAGTTTTCCGGTGGAACATAGCCACTTTCCAGTTCTTCCACCCAGGCCTGCGGGACACTGAAATCGAGACGAAAAACCCCGATATCCCAGGTATAGCTCCCACCCTGAACAAGTTGCTCAAATGTTAAACATTGCTTACCGCTGGCGAAGTTATCGCTATTAATGCCTAACCGCTTGATAACTTCTCTTGATAAACATGTTTCTTGCGGGTTGTCTTTAACAATAATCTCATATTTCCCGCGCCATTGCTTATTGACATAAATATCGATGTCATACTGCCCCGGTAAGGGTTGATTATCATCAAGACGAATATTTGCAACCTGCTGGTCTTTAATTCCACCTATCATAAAATTGGTATCAAAGGTTTCTTCAGCTGCATAAGCTTCAATGCCGAGCAATAACGCTACGATTGCTGATGCAAGTGGGGTCATTCTCAACATAGGCAGCTCCTGCAATTAAATTTTGTCACTAATATAGTTGCCATGGTCATCGATAATGGTCAGATGCCAGTTATTTGCATTATTACTTTTGACATTAACACTCTGACTTTCTAAGGGGGCAATCATAATAGTTTCATAATTGACTTTGACATTATTAGCTTTGACATCCGAAATCGTCACCCAATTAGCTGAGTCATTTTTTATCACCAAACCATTGCCACTGCGATTTACCAGCAATTTTTTAAATGTCGCTTTATTTACCGGAGCAATACCCGCTGGCCGGTAAAACAACTTAATTCTGTTTTGCATCGCAAACTTCAGTGCATTCTTACCTTCTTGCTCTGGACTATTTGGTGGAATATCCAGAACATTCAGATAAAAAATGCTTTCTTTATTAGTGGGCAGTTTATTCGGCATAATTTTGATTTTTACTTGCTGCCCGGAATTTGCCCCTATTTTTGCCACTGGTGGCGTTAACATGAAAGGAACCTGAATTTTTTCTGGTGGTAATGACGTATCGCCATCATCAATCCACGCCTGCAGCAGCGAAGAACGGTTTCCCTGGTTCATCAACTGCACCATCACTTCTTTATTTTCTGCCGGGTAAATAATGCGCGTCCCGTAGATAACAATTCCGGCATGTGCAGGAAGGACCATAGAAAAAATGAGTAAAGATAATAATCCTTTCATTTTAATGCCTCTTAAATTAAAAGGCCGCCATGGGATAGCGGCCATGTTTATTACCTGGAGAAACTTACAATTTTATTTATTAATCCTGCGCCACACGCATAACCAGAGAAGATAACACATCACCTGATTGCACTGAGTTATCTGTCAGTTTCAGGTATTTTGCTTTAAACGGAATAGCATATTGACCTTCCGCTGTTTTATAACTCTCAATGTTAAAAGGTGCAGAAACATCCAGGACATCGCTGTTATCACCTAAATAGAGATAGTAACCCACGGTATCGTTGCTACTGGCTATCGCCTTATCGTTACCGGTTATTTTATCGTTGGTAATCAACGAGAGTTTTACACCAGCAACTTCTTTCGGGCAGCTAATTTTTAACATGCTGCTGGTTACACCGACTGCATCATCATAGGTAGAATATTTAGCTTTACCTTCAAAGACAGTGGTTGGTACAGTCGGCATATTAATACTTACTGAATCACCACCCGCTTCGAATTTACACGGAGATTCTGCAATATTCCCCTTAATAGTTAATGTTCCGGTATCAACGTCTGCAGCAAATACTCCAGCGCTCATAAAAAAAGAAGAAAAGACAGCGACAGCAATAATTGAACGTTTCATAATATGTTCCTTAATAAAATTTTTTTTGGTTGTTAAGAGTCTGTATCTCTTGGAAACAAATTTCTCACATCAAAAAAGTTGCCACAATGTAAACACATTGTTTTATTGATTTAAAACAAATTAACCATTGCAATATAAATACAACAAATATTTAAGAGTATTAACTATTTATCGCATCTATCAATTAATGTAGATTTATGTAAATGGTATTGTTGATATCAATAAAAAAGCCGAAATCATTTATATAAATGATTTCGGCTTTCTAAATGCAATTAAAATCAGGTTGCCAAATTAATCGTAGCGATTTAACACGATTCGACGTTTGCTATCGCTACCTGCAACAACCACTTCTGTCGTTACACCTTTGACGGGCGAAGAAAACAGATGACGGGTGTCAACATTATACGTTAACTGACCACAATGCTGTTGAGGTTGACCATTAACCATAGCCATACTGCATGTTGGGGGACTGATCCTGCCATTAATCGCTAATGTGGCAGTCTCTGAAGAGAATGCGGGAGAAGCCAATCCATAGGCAAGAAAAATAATTCCTGACAGCCAATACTTATTCATTGAACGTTATCCCTGTAGTAAAGGTTATGCCTGGATAGAATGAGTGCATAACAAACTATAGCTGTACATCCACTACACAGCCACGAAGGATGATAATGAAGCATTGCCTGTATGATCAATCGACTTTGTAGAGTTTCGGACGAAGGTCCGCAGAATATTCGCAGTATTAAATAAGTGTTCATTAATGCGGCAAAAACTAATACACCGCATCAATGTAACATCTCTGCGGTGTATGAAGAATAACCAGAATGGTTAATAGGCGTTAGACCGCGCGGAAGGAAATCTCGCCTGGAATGACTTCACCCTGCCAGTAGAGCTGAGCTGCAACGCGGTCAGCCAGCTGGCGGTAGATAGCGGTAAATTCGCTCTCCGGACGGCTGATAACCGTTGGCGTGCCTTTATCGAGATCCTCACGTAAGGAGATGTGTAACGGCATCTGCCCCAGCAGCTGTGTGTGGTATTTTTCAGCCAGTTTCTCTGCACCACCGGTACCGAAAATCGGTTCATGGTGACCACAGTTACTGCAAATATGCACACTCATGTTCTCGACAATACCAAGCACCGGAACCTCGACTTTCTCGAACATCACAATGCCTTTTTTCGCATCGATCAACGCGATGTCCTGCGGGGTGGTGACCACGACTGCACCAGTTACTGGAATGTTTTGCGCCAGCGTCAATTGAATGTCACCGGTGCCTGGCGGCATATCAAGCACCAGATAGTCGAGATCCGGCCACAAGGTTTCCTGCAACATCTGCATTAACGCCTTGCTCGCCATCGGTCCACGCCACACCATCGCATTGTCGTCAGTGACCAGATAACCAATTGAATTGGTTGCCAGGCCATGAGACATAATCGGTGCCATATGGGTACCGTCCGGCGAAGTTGGACGCTGATTTTCTGCGCCCAGCATGGTGGGAATTGATGGGCCGTAGATATCGGCGTCCAGAATGCCGACTTTCGCCCCTTCCGCCGCCAGTGCCAGCGCCAGGTTTACCGCCGTGGAGGATTTACCCACGCCGCCTTTACCGGAACTGACCGCAATGATGTTCTTCACACCATTAATACCCGGCTGATTCTTCACGCGTTTTAAGGTGGCGATATTGTGCGACAGTTTCCAGTCGATAGCTTTCGCCCCGGTGATACGCAGCAGTTCGGCGCTACATTGCTCTTTTAACTCTTCAAACGCGCTATGCCAGACGAATGGCATAACCAGTTCCACATGCAACGTGTCGTCCATCCAGGCGACATGGTGCAACGCTTTCAGCGTGGTGAGGTTATGCTTCAGGGTTGGGTGCTGAAAATTGGCCAGTGTCCCGGCGACCATTGCGCGCAAGGCTTCTGGTGATTTGGCCTGGGATTGTTCGTTCATCCCGACTCCTTTTTTGTATAGATAAACCATCAGCTGATAGTTTACCTGAAGAATATAGAGAAGTACTTACTTAACATTTTCCCATTTGGTACTATCTAACCCCTTTTCACTATTAAGAAGTAATGCCTACTATGACTCAAGTCGCGAAGAAAATTCTGGTGACGTGCGCACTGCCGTACGCTAACGGCTCAATCCACCTCGGCCATATGCTGGAGCACATCCAGGCTGATGTCTGGGTCCGTTACCAGCGAATGCGCGGCCACGAGGTCAACTTCATCTGCGCCGACGATGCCCACGGTACACCGATCATGCTGAAAGCTCAGCAGCTTGGTATCACCCCGGAGCAGATGATTGGCGAAATGAGTCAGGAGCATCAGACTGATTTCGCAGGCTTTAACATCAGCTATGACAACTATCACTCGACGCACAGCGAAGAGAACCGCCAGTTGTCAGAACTTATCTACTCTCGCCTGAAAGAGAACGGTTTTATTAAAAACCGCACCATCTCTCAGCTGTACGATCCGGAAAAAGGCATGTTCCTGCCGGACCGTTTTGTGAAAGGCACCTGCCCGAAATGTAAATCCCCGGATCAATACGGCGATAACTGCGAAGTCTGCGGCGCGACCTACAGCCCGACTGAATTGATCGAGCCGAAATCGGTGGTTTCTGGCGCTACGCCGGTAATGCGTGATTCTGAACACTTCTTCTTTGATCTGCCCTCTTTCAGCGAAATGTTGCAGGCATGGACCCGCAGCGGTGCGTTGCAGGAGCAGGTGGCAAATAAAATGCAGGAGTGGTTTGAATCCGGCCTGCAACAGTGGGATATCTCCCGCGACGCGCCATACTTTGGTTTTGAAATTCCGAACGCGCCGGGCAAATATTTCTACGTCTGGCTGGACGCACCGATTGGCTACATGGGTTCTTTCAAGAATCTGTGCGACAAGCGCGGCGACAGCGTAAGCTTCGATGAATACTGGAAGAAAGACTCCACCGCCGAGCTGTACCACTTCATCGGTAAAGATATTGTTTACTTCCACAGCCTGTTCTGGCCTGCCATGCTGGAAGGCAGCAACTTCCGCAAGCCGACCAACCTGTTTGTTCATGGCTATGTGACGGTGAACGGCGCAAAGATGTCCAAGTCTCGCGGCACCTTTATTAAAGCCAGCACCTGGCTGAATCATTTTGACGCTGACAGCCTGCGTTACTACTACACTGCGAAACTCTCTTCGCGCATTGATGATATCGATCTCAACCTGGAGGATTTCGTTCAGCGTGTGAATGCCGATATCGTGAACAAAGTGGTTAACCTGGCCTCTCGTAATGCGGGCTTTATCAACAAGCGTTTTGACGGCGTGCTGGCAAGCGAACTGGCTGACCCGCAGTTGTACAAAACCTTCACTGATGCCGCTGAAGTGATTGGTGAAGCGTGGGAAAGCCGCGAATTTGGTAAAGCAGTGCGCGAAATCATGGCGCTGGCTGATCTGGCTAACCGCTATGTCGACGAGCAGGCTCCGTGGGTGGTGGCAAAACAGGAAGGCCGCGATGCCGACCTGCAGGCAATTTGCTCAATGGGCATAAACCTGTTCCGCGTGCTGATGACTTACCTGAAGCCGGTACTGCCGAAACTGACCGAGCGCGCAGAAGCATTCCTCAATACAGAACTGACCTGGGATGGTATCCAGCAACCGCTGCTGGGCCACAAAGTGAATCCGTTCAAAGCGCTGTATAACCGCATCGATATGAAGCAGGTTGAAGCACTGGTGGAAGCGTCTAAAGAAGAAGTGAAAGCAGCTGCCGCGCCAGTTACTGGCCCACTGGCAGATGATCCGATTCAGGAAACCATCACCTTTGACGACTTCGCAAAAGTTGACCTGCGCGTGGCGCTGATCGAAAACGCAGAGTTTGTTGAAGGTTCTGACAAACTGCTGCGCCTGACACTGGATCTCGGCGGTGAAAAACGCAATGTCTTCTCCGGTATTCGTTCTGCCTACCCGGATCCGCAGGCACTGATCGGGCGTCACACCATTATGGTGGCCAACCTGGCGCCACGTAAAATGCGCTTTGGTATCTCCGAAGGCATGGTAATGGCTGCTGGTCCTGGCGGGAAAGATATCTTCCTGTTAAGCCCGGATGCTGGTGCTAAACCAGGCCATCAGGTGAAATAATCCCCCTTCAAGGCGCTGCATCGACAGCGCCTTTTCTTTATAAATTCCTAAAGTTGTTTTCTTGCGATTTTGTCTCTCTCTAACCCGCATAAATACTGGTAGCATCTGCATTCAACTGGATAAAATTACAGGGATGCAGAATGAGACACTTTATCTATCAGGACGAAAAATCACATAAATTCTGGACGGTGGAGCAACAGGGAAACGAGTTGCATATCAGTTGGGGAAAAGTTGGCACCAAAGGGCAAAGTCAGGTAAAAAGTTTTGCGGATGCAGCAGCGGCGGAAAAAGCGGGACTGAAGCTGATTGCGGAGAAGGTGAAGAAGGGGTATGTGGCGCAAGCGAAAGATAATTCTTTGCAACCTTCCCAAACGGTAACGGGCTATCTCAAGGTAGCGGACTTATCCACCATTATTCAGGAACAACCCTCTTTCGTAGCAGAAACCCGTGCGGCTGACAAAAATACAGATGCTGTTTTACCGTGGCTGGCGAAAGATATTGCTGTCGTTTTTCCGCCCGAAGTTGTACACACCACGTTAAGCCATCGCCGCTTTCCCGGAGTTCCTGTTCAGCAAGCAGACAAATTGACCCAATTACGTCGCTTAGCCTGTAGCGTGTCGCAACGGGATAATAAAAAAGCCACATTTGACTTCAGCACCTGTTCTTTAGAATGGCAAAACACCGTCGCCCAGGCGATCAGTCAGATCGACGGCCTGAAAACAACACAGCTACCATCACCAGTAATGGCTGTACTCACGGCACTTGAAATGAAATGCACAAGATATAAAGTGCGTGAGGATGTTATGGATCAGATCGTCCAGGAAGGCGGTCTGGAATATGCTACTGATGTAATAATACACCTTCAACAGATTGATATTAAATGGGATTATGCGAATAATGTCATTATTATTCTGCCGTCTGGCATTGCACCTGACTACTTGGAGCAATATTCCAGATTTGAATTACGCCTACGTAAACATTTATCACTGGCGGAAGAGTCTCTCTGGCAAAAATGTGCACAAAAACTTATTGCCGCAATTCCACATATTCCAGAATGGCGGCAACCATTAATTGCTTTGTTATTACCCGAAAAACCAGAAATTGCACATGAAATTGCCCAGCGTCTACTGGGGCAAAAAAATTACCCTCGCTTGAGTGGTTAAAAATAGTGGCGACTGATGAGCACATTCTTGCCTCATTAGAAAAATATCACGAGCCATATGCCATTTTTGATGATTACTATTGTGGTGCGATATGGTCAGCCACCGTATTACAGGAGCAAGGTGTTGCAGCCCTGCCCCGATTTGCTCCCTATGCCGCAAGTGACTACTGCGCCGATGTGTTGCGTCATATCAATCATCCGTTCGCATTAACACTGCTTATACGTGTAGCCGGGCATACTAAACGCTGTCACGATCGAATGACGAAAGCCTGCGCTGCGTTCCCACATGCAGCAATGGCGGCACTGACGGAACTTCTTGCGCAAAAAGAAGAGAACAGTTGGCGCATTATGCTAATGACAATGCTTATCTCACAACCAGCACTGGCAGAACAGGTCATTCCCTGGCTTTCGACACCCGCAGTTGCAGTGCTGAAATCATGCCAGCAACAACTGACACAGCCCTCAAACCATGCCAGCGCCGATCTACTGCCAGCCATAGTAGTCTCCCCACCATGGCTTTCGAAAAAGAAAAAATCGCCGATTCCGGTGCTGGATTTAGCGCCATTAGGCATCGAGCCAATCTGTTATCTGACAGAAGAAATCAGTAATCAACTTTTGGCGAAATATATCTGGTATTCAAAACACATCACGGTTAGCCATGAAGAAAGTACTACCAACCTGTTGGCAAGGATGGGTTTTCAACGACGGATCGCTGGTACATATATTAAAGCTCCCGAAGCGGTAGTTGAGGCATGGCTAAATGAAGATTATTCAACCTTACTAAGTGAATTTAAGGTGTTTCATTCACCTACCGGGCATTATTGGCAGTTGGGGATTTTGACAACATTGCCGCTGGAGAAAGCAGTAAAAGCATGGAATGCCCTTACCCTATCTCCACATACCGATACCGAATACGCCATGTTACATTTTGGACTCAAAGGGTTACCTGGGTTAGTAAACTCACTTGCACGCTATCCACAAGAAGCCTTGCCCATCACGAATTACTTCGCAGCGAGTGAGCTGGCTCCTGCCGTCGCCCGTGCCTTCAACAAACTGAAAACGCTACGCGAAAACGCCCGTAGCTGGCTGTTGAAATACCCGGAACATGCCCTTGCGGCATTAAACAGTCGATTAAACTGCGCACAAGAGATGGCCCGGCGCGACAGTGTTGGTGAAGTTCCTCCTGTGCCGTGGCGCACGGTCGTTGGCTCTGGCATTGCCGGAGAAGCAAAGCTTGATCATCTGCGGCTGGTGTCTTTAGGTATGCGTTGCTGGCAGGATATTGAGCATTATGGTTTACGCATCTGGTTTACCGATCCCGACACCGGCAGTATTTTGCATCTTTCGCGTAGTTGGCCGCGAAGTGAACAGGAAAACTCACCGGCAGCTACGCGTCGGCTGTTTAGTTTTCAGGCTGGCGCACTGGCGGGTGGGCAAATTGTTTCACAAGCAGCAAAACGCAGTGCCGATGGCGAGCTGCTGTTAGCTACCCGCAACCGCTTAAGCAGCGTTGTGCCGCTGTCGCCAGACGCCTGGCAAATGTTGAGCGCGCCGTTACGCCAGCCGGGCATTGTGGCTTTGCGGGAATATTTACGCCAGCGTCCCCCCGCCTGCATACGGCCTCTTAATCAGGTGGATAACTTATTTATTCTGCCGGTCGCTGAGTGTATTTCACTCGGTTGGGACAGCAGCCGCCAGACGCTGGATGCGCAGGTAATCAGCGGCGAAGGTGAAGATAATCTGCTGACGTTATCCCTTCCGGCATCTGCCTGTTCTCCTTTTGCCGTTGAACGCATGGCGGCGCTTTTGCAACAAACAGACGACCCCGTGAGTCTGGTTTCTGGCTTTGTCAGCTTTGTAGAGGGGCAATTGACACTGGAACCACGGGTGATGATGACAAAAACCCGTGCCTGGGCGCTGGACGCGGAAACTGCGCCTGTGGCACCGCTACCTTCTGCCAGCGTTTTGCCTGTGCCGTCTACCGCTCATCAGTTGCTGATGCGCTGCCAGGCGTTACTTATTCAACTGCTCCATAACGGCTGGCGCTATCAGGAACAGAGCGCTATTAGTCAGGCAGAGTTGCTGGCGAATGACCTCACCGCGGTGGGTTTTTATCGGCTGGCACATGTGTTGGCACAATTTCGTAATACAGAAAGCGAGGCACGGGTAGAAGCAATGAATAACGGTGTTTTGCTTTGCGAACAATTATTCCCCATGCTTCAGCAACAAGGATGAAATAGTGCTTTTTACTAAGAGTTCTACTCCAGTTCCGGACTGCTCACGCCACGGTATTAGGCATATCCTATATAGCCCCTGGTGAGAGTCACCAGTTTCTTGATTAAATAAAATGGAGTTTTACATGAAGGCTTTCAATAAGCTGTTTTCCCTCGTTGCTGCATCTGTTCTGGTTTTCTCTCTTGCTGGCTGCGGTGACAAAGAAGAATCGAAGAAATTCAGCGCCAATCTGAACGGCACTGAAATTGCCATTACCTATGTCTACAAAGGTGACAAGGTGCTTAAGCAATCTTCTGAAACCAAAATTCAATTTGCCTCCATTGGTGCAACCACCAAAGAAGATGCTGCCAAGACACTTGAGCCGTTAAGCGCCAAATACAAAAACATCGCGGGTGTTGAAGAAAAATTAACCTATACCGATACCTACGCGCAGGAAAACGTGACTATCGATATGGAAAAAGTGGATTTTAAAGCCCTGCAGGGTATTTCAGGAATCAACGTTTCTGCTGAAGATGCCAAAAAAGGTATCACTATGGCGCAAATGGAACTGGTGATGAAAGCCGCTGGTTTTAAAGAAGTGAAATAATCTGTCGGCGGCCATGTTTCGCATGGCCGCCATACCCGTCTTAGCTTTTCTTCACATGCTGGCGCGCTGCCAGTCCACGCAGAAAATAACGTAAAAATTGATCGCCGCATTCGCGGAAGTTTTTATGATCCGGTGCGCGCATCATCGCTGTAATTTCCGGCATCGAAACGCGGAACTGCTGTTCGGTGAGGATAGCCAGAATGTCATCGGTTTTCAGCGAAAACGCGATGCGTAATTTTTTCAGCACGATGTTGTTATTAATGCGACGTTCCGGCTCCAGTGCCGGAGCAGACTCATCCTTGCCGCGTTTTTCATAAATCAGGCCATTGAGGAATGACGACAAAACAATGTCCGGACAACGCTGAAAACCCTCTTCGTCTTCTTTACGTAGCCAGACGGCGATCTGTTCCGCGGTGGCTTCGACATTACCCAGCGCCAGAATACGCACCAGGTCATTATTATTGGCTTTCAAAATGTAGCGCACGCTGCGCAGAATATCGTTACTTAGCATGAGGCCTTCAGGTGTTGATGAGGCAAAAAGCCATTTTAGCAGTCTTTTACAGGCCAATCGCCTCTTTTAAGCTTTTCAGATAACGGCGGCTGACCGGCACGGTTAAGCCATTACGCAAAATCAACTCGGCCTGGCCGTTATCTTCCAGACGAATCTCCTGTAAATGCGCGAGGTTAACCAGATACTGACGATGGCAGCGCAGTAGTGGTGTACGACTTTCCAGGGTACGTAATGTCAATTCGGTAAAGCCCTCTTTCCCTTCGTGGCTGGTAACGTAGACACCGCTCATCCGACTGCTGACAAATGCCACATCTTTCATTTGCAGCAAATAAATCCGACTATGCCCCGTACAAGGGATAAATTTCAGCGCCTGTTGATTTTCCGGTAACAGCGAAACATCCTGCTTGCTGCGCTCCTGACGCAATCGCGCCAGCGTTTTCTCCAGTCGCGCTTCATCAATTGGCTTCAGCAGATAATCAAAGGCATGTTCTTCAAAGGCTTTAATAGCGTATTCGTCAAACGCAGTGAGAAAAACAATATACGGGCGATGTTCCGGGTCAAGCATCCCCACCATTTCCAGACCACTGATGCGCGGCATCTGGATATCGAGAAACAGCACATCCGGGCGCAGTTTATGCACCGCGCCGATCCCTTCCACGGCGTTTGAACACTCTCCAACGATTTCAATATCGCTCTGCTCCTGCAAAAATACACGCAGGTTCTCCCGTGCTAACGGTTCATCATCGACAATTAAGACTTTAATCATGCCTCGTCCCTCCATGGTAGTCGTAACGTTATTCGGGTGTAACTATCAGGCTCACAGGCGACGCTTATTCCATAGTCATCGCCAAACCGTTCACGTAAACGCTTATCCACCAGATTCATCCCCAGCCCACTGGCATTGGTTACCGGTTGATACAAACCGGCATTGTCTTCGATCTCCAGCATCAAATGTTGCCCCTCACGTCGGGCGCTGATTGCCACTCGCCCTGTATCCAGCAGTTGTGATGTCCCATGTTTAATGGCGTTTTCCACTATCGGTTGCAGGGTAAACGCGGGCAATTGCTGCTGGGATAATTCTTGCGGAATAGCAATGTTGACCTGCAACCGCGACTGGAAGCGCGCCTTTTCAATTTGCAGATAAGCGTTCACATGTTCAATTTCGTCGGCGAGAGTAACAAACTCCGAAGGCCGCTTTAAGTTTTTGCGGAAAAAAGTGGAAAGATACTGCACCAGCTGGCTGGCCTGTTCGCTGTCGCGGCGGATCACCGCTTTAATGGTGTTAAGCGCATTAAACAAAAAATGAGGATTCACCTGGGCGTGAAGCAGTTTGATTTCTGACTGGGTGAGCATCGCTTTTTGCCGCTCATATTGCCCGGCAAGAATCTGCGCCGAAAGCAGTTGCGCAATCCCCTCGCCCAGCGTGCGGTTTATTGAACTGAATAAACGGTTTTTGGCTTCATACAATTTGATGGTGCCCATCACGCGCTGATTTTCGCCACGCAACGGAATTACCAGCGTCGACCCCAGTTTGCATTGCGGATGCAAAGAGCAACGATAAGGTACTTCGTTGCCATCAGCGTAGACCACTTCACCGGTTTCAATCGCTTTTAAGGTGTAAGTCGAAGAAATCGGTTTGCCGGGTAAATGGTGGTCGTCACCAATTCCGGTAAAGGCCAGCAATTTCTCTCGATCGGTAATCGCGACTGCACCAATATCCAGCTCCTGATACAGCACCTGAGCCACTTTCATGCTGTTCACTTCGTTAAACCCCTGTCGCAAAATGCCTTCCGTCGAGGCTGCCACTTTCAGCGCAGTGGCAGAAAAAGCCGAAGTGTATTTTTCAAACATCGCGCGTTTATCGAGCAATATACGCATAAACAGCGCCGCGCCGACGGTATTGGTGACCATCATTGGCGCAGCAATATTACTCACCAGACGCACCGCATCTTCATAAGGTCGGGCGATCGCAAGGATGATCAGCATTTGCACCATTTCAGCGACGAACGTGACGGCACCGGCGGTAATGGGGTTAAAGACTTTATCAGTGCGCCCGCGACGGATCAGGATGCTGTGTACCAGGCCGCCGAGCAATCCTTCAACGATGGTTGAGATCATGCAACTTAGCGCGGTCATGCCCCCCATCGAATATCGATGTAAGCCGCCGGTCAGACCAACCAGCCCACCGACGACCGGACCGCCGAGTAAGCCGCCCATTACCGCGCCTATCGCACGGGTATTGGCAATAGAATCGTCAATGTGCAACCCAAACCAGGTGCCCATGATGCAGAAGATGGAAAAGACGATGTAGCAGAGAAATTTATGCGGCAGACGAACCGTGACCTGCATTAACGGTATGAATAATGGCGTTTTACTCATTAACCACGCAATGACTAAAAAAACGCACATCTGCTGAAGCAGCAGCAACACCAGATTAAAATCGTACATACCCGCAAACCACACTTCCCTTTAAAACGCGTAAGATACATTGCCTGCGTTTAACTTTCTTTGAACTCTTGCAGAAAAATGAGAATTCGTGAGTACGATCACTCAAAATCGCCTGGCAAAAATAAAATCACCCTATAGATGCACAAAAAACGGGCAAAACTACCTGGTTCGCAAAACTGCGTCTAAAGTTAAACCGGGACCTCGCGAGCAAGGGTGAGACGATGGCGCTTTACACAATTGGTGAAGTGGCGTTGCTTTGTGATATTAACCCTGTCACGTTACGCGCGTGGCAGAGGCGTTACGGGTTGCTGAAACCGCAACGGACAGACGGCGGTCATCGACTGTTCAACGATGCCGATATTGACCGGATCCGCGAGATCAAACGCTGGATCGACAACGGCGTGCAGGTCAGCAAAGTTAAAATGCTGCTCAGTAATGAAAATGTTGATGTGCAGAACGGCTGGCGCGATCAGCAAGAAACATTACTGACCTACCTGCAAAGCGGCAATCTGCATAGCCTGCGAACGTGGATCAAAGAGCGCGGTCAGGATTACCCCGCCCAGACACTCACCACACATCTGTTTATTCCTCTGCGCCGACGGCTTCAGTGCCAACAACCGACTCTCCAGGCGCTGCTGGCGATCCTCGACGGCGTACTGATCAACTACATCGCCATTTGTCTGGCTTCGGCACGTAAAAAACAGGGTAAAGATGCGCTGGTGGTTGGCTGGAATATTCAGGATACCACCCGTCTGTGGCTGGAGGGCTGGATTGCCAGTCAACAAGGATGGCGCATTGATGTCCTCGCCCACTCGCTCAATCAACTACGCCCTGAACTATTCGAAGGCCGTACATTGCTGGTGTGGTGCGGTGAAAATCGAACCTCCGCCCAACAGCAGCAACTCACCAGTTGGCAAGAACAAGGCCATGATATTTTCCCACTCGGCATTTAATGATTCGTTAACAAATGCGCTTTACTGTACAATCCTTTCGTTAACATAAGGAGTGCAATATGCGCATAGCTAAAATTGGGGTCATCGCCCTGTTCCTGTTTATGGCGTTAGGCGGAATTGGTGGCGTCATGCTCGCAGGTTATACCTTTATTTTGCGTGCTGGCTAAGCGCCTGCACCAGCCTTTCAAACAGGCGGTCTGCGATGATCGCCGCCAGTGCCACCAGTAACGCCCCCTGGATCACATACGCGGTATTAAATCCGCTAAGCCCGATGATGATGGGCGTACCCAGCGTGCTGGCCCCTACCGTTGAGGCGATCGTCGCCGTACCAATGTTGATAATCACCGAAGTTCGCACGCCCGCCAGAATCACCGGAGCCGCCAGCGGTAGCTCGACCTTACGCAGTCGCTGACCACGACTCATTCCCATACCTTTCGCAACTTCTGTCACGCTGGCATCAATCGCTCCCAGCCCGGCAAGTGTCGCCTGCAGGACGGGCAGCACACCGTAAAGGATCAAGGCGATAATCGCTGGTTGCAGACCAAAGCCGATCACCGGAACGGCAATCGCCAGCACTGCGACAGGCGGAAAAGTCTGTCCAACGGCGGCAATAGTTTCCACCAGTGGGCGAAATTCCGCGCCCCACGGGCGAGTGACAGCAATTCCGGCACCAGTGCCAATGATCACCGCAAACAAACTCGAAATTCCCACCAGCCAGAAATGAGCCAGTGCCAGAGCTGCAAAACTTTCTTGCTGATAAACGGGTCGTGGCAGTTGTGGGAACAAGGCAGCAAACAGCGGCTGGCTGTAAGGCAGCCAGAAAATCAGTGCCACAAACAAAGCAATGAGCCAGAACAGCGGATCGCGCAACATCTTCATACGCTTACGCCTCCTCCAGCAGATCCTGAAAATGCAGCGTGCCGCAAGGCTGGCCCTGCGTGTTCACCACCGGCAGCACCTCGCATCCCCGCGCGACAAACAGGGAGAGCGCATCGCGTAGCGTCATCTCTTCTGCCAGTGCCTCACCTTCTGCCCGTTCTTCGCGACGCACGTAATCCGCCACACTACGTAACGAAAGCAGGCGCACACCCAGTTCGCTGCGCCCAAAAAACTGGCGGACAAAATCGTTTGCCGGACGAGTCAGCATCGTCAGCGGATTGCCCTGCTGCACCACTTCACCGTGATCCATCAATACCAGATGTTCTGCCAGCCGTAGCGCCTCATCAATATCATGAGTGACCAGCACAATGGTACGCCCCAGCAAACGGTGAATGCGCGTCATCTCTTGTTGCAACGCGCCGCGCGTTACCGGGTCCAGTGCGCCAAAAGGTTCATCCATCAGTAAGACTTGCGGATCGGCAGCCAGTGCGCGCGCCACTCCCACACGTTGCTGCTGACCACCGGAAAGCTGATGCGGATAACGCTCACGTAAATTTGACTCCAGCCCCAGTAGCGCCATTAATTCGTCGATACGATCGTCAATCCTCGCCCGCGACCATTTTTGTAATTGCGGCACGGTAGCGATGTTTTGCGCCACGCTCCAGTGGGGGAACAGGCCAATAGATTGAATGGCATAGCCCATCCGGCGGCGCAACTCCAGTACTGGCAGCGAGCGAATTTCTTCTCCGGCAAAGCGGATCACTCCGCTGTCATGCTCCACCAGGCGGTTAATCATTTTCAGGGTGGTGGATTTGCCGGAGCCAGATGTGCCAATCAGCACCGAAAAACTCCCTTCCTGAAAATTGAGATTGAGATCGTTAACGGCTTTTTGTGCGCCGAACAGTTTGCTGACATGGCTAAATTCAATCATTACGTTTCACCTTCAGCAGTGCGATAAGCAAATCGAACAGCGCGTCGGTAAGCACCGCCAGAACAATTACCGGGATCACCCCCAGCAACACTAAATCAATGGCGCTGCTTAGCAGCCCCTGGAAAACCAGCGCACCAAAACCGCCTGCGCCGATTAACGCCGCAATCACCGCCATACCTACAGTTTGCACCATCACCACCCGCAGGCTGCGCAGAAATACCGGTAACGCCAGCGGTAACTGAACATGCAGGAAACGCTGCGCCCCGCTCATCCCCATCGCTCTGGCGCTCTCCAGCACATCGCGCGGGATCTGGTTCAAACCGACTACCACGCCGCGCACCAGCGGCAGCAAGGCATAGAGCACCAGCGCAATCAGTGCGGGTGTCATTCCGGTTCCTGCTATGCCGAGCTTCCCCAGCCACGGAAAGGCCGTCACCAGCGCGGCAAGCGGCGCAATCAACAGGCCAAAGAGCGCCACCGAAGGCACGGTCTGAATGACATTGAGCAGAGAAAAAATTGCCCCCTGCCGAGCAGTGGAAAAGTAGCACCAGATGCCCAACGGCACACCAATCACTAACGCAGGCAGCACCGCACCAAACAGCAACGTCAGATGTTGTGCCAGCGCGTCGTCAAACACATCCTGACGGTTGGCGTATTCTTTCATTAGTGAGAGATCGTTAAGCGTGCCGGAGTACAGCAACCACAGCGGAATAATGGCAATCTGCATATGCAACAACCAGCGCCACAGCGGATGCGTGGAGATTCGGCGGATGGCATCGCTACAGGCCAGCAATGCCAGCGCCGCAGCCAGCCAGAAACCACTGCCGAGGCTGGTACGCGCCAGCGCACTGCCATTTTGCGCCAGTTGGGTCGCCGCCTTTCCAGCTCCCCACACCAGCAATACGAAGACGAATTGCGCCAGAATGAGTGCACAAATGCTGCCTTTTTTACCGGGAATAAAACAGGCCGTCAGCCAGGCGCAACCAACGCCCACCAGCATCCAGATCGTTTGCGGCCACAGCTGCCAGAGATGACGCCCCTCACCCGAAACTAAACGATTAGGCGCGTAACTGATAAACGGCAGCGCCGCTGCGATTGCCGTCAGCAACAGCAGCAGCGCCAGAACAGGATTAATACGGAAATAAGTCACGGGAAATTACTTCGTCCACCCTTTTTGTTTCAGGTAGTCGGCAGCCACTTTTTTGGCATCCAGTCCTTCCACAGCAATGCTGGCATTCAGTTGCTGCAATGTTTTTGCATCGAGGCTGGCGAAGACTGGCTGTAGCCACTGTGCCATTTGCGGATACTCCTTCAACACCGACTCACGCACCACTGGTGCAGGCGCGTAGATAGGTTGCACACCTTGCGGATCGCTTAAGGTTTGCAGCCCCAGCGCCGCTACCGGGCCGTCAGTGCCGTAAGCCATTGCAGCATTAACGCCAGAGGTTTGCTGGGCAGCGGCTTTGATCGTCACCGCCGTGTCGCCACCAGCCAGTGACAGCAACTGATCCTGACCGAGCTTAAAGCCATAGGCTTTTTCAAACGCGGGTAACGCATCGGCGCGTTCGATAAACTCTGCCGAGGCTGCCAGTTTGAAGGTGCCGCCCTCTTGCAGATAACGACTCAGGTCGGCAAGCGAAGTGAGTTTATTTTTCTCTGCCACATCCTGACGCACGGCGATAGTCCAGGTGTTATTTGCAGGCGCGGGCGTCAGCCAGATTAACTTGTTGTGCTCCGAATCGAGCTTTTTGACTTTCTCGTAACCTTGCTGCGCGTTTTTCCACGCTGCATCGTTTTCATCTTTAAAGAAAAACGCGCCATTGCCGGTATATTCCGGATAGATATCCAGTTCACCGGAAGTAATCGCCCCGCGCACCACAGGAGTCGTTCCGAGTTGCACTTTATTCACCGTCGGTACGCCGTGGCTTTCCAGCACCTGCAAGATGATGTTGCCGAGTAGCGCGCCTTCGGTATCGATTTTTGAACCGACTTTAACGGGGGAAGCCGCCTGTAGCGGCAGGCTCACGGCTGCCAACATAACCAGTGAACCTGCCCAGACCTTTGAGAGTGGCATGATGCTTTCCTCATTCTTTTACTGTTGTTTTCAGCGAATTAAGAGAAAAGCATAGTTGATAATGACAGAGTTAGCCTGAGCGGAAGGATTCAGTTGCAGAATCAGATAAATACTTAAAGGGCATATTTTGCCCGGCGTTTCTTGCCGGATGCGGCGTAAACGCCTTATCCGGCCTACAAAGGTCGAAAATTCAGCAAGTTAAGATATGAACATCAGGCAAAGGGCGCAAACGTCGCGCCCTTACTAAAGCATTACAGCAACTCAAACTCGCCTTTCTTAACGCGTGCGGAATCAGTGCCGATAAAGACATTGAACTTGCCAGGCTCGGCGTCATATTTCATCTGTTGATTCCAGAACTTCAGCGCCTCGATATCAATCGGGAAGCTGACAGTCTGAGTTTCGCCCGGTTTCAGGGTGATTTTCTCAAAGCCTTTCAGCTGCTTCACTGGACGGCTCATGGAAGCCGTCACATCCTGCAAGTACATCTGTACTACCGTGGCCCCTTCGCGTTTACCGGTGTTCGTCACCTGCACGCTGGCGGTCACTTTGCCGTCACGCTTCATGGTCGGCGCAGAAAGTTTCACATCAGAGACGGTGAAAGTGGTATAGCTCAGACCATAGCCGAACGGATAAAGCGCCCCGTTAGCTTCATCAAAATAACGCGAAGTGTATTTGTTCGGCTTGTCGGCATTATACGGACGACCGGTATTCAGATGGCTGTAGTACACCGGGATCTGCCCGACAGAACGCGGGAAGGACATTGGCAGCTTGCCGGACGGGTTGTAATCGCCAAACAATACATCGGCAATTGCATTACCGCCTTCAGTCCCCGCAAACCAGGTTTCCAGAATCGCATCAGCCTGCTGATCTTCTTTCACCAGCGCCAGCGGACGCCCGTTCATCAGCACCAGCACCAGCGGTTTACCGGTGGCTTTCAGCGCCGCAATCAAGTCACGTTGGCTTTGCGGAATAGTGATATCGGTACGGCTGGAGGCCTCGTGCGCCATCCCCTGTGCTTCACCGACCACAGCCACCACCACATCAGATTGTTTCGCCGTCTGCACCGCTTCATCAATCATCTCTTGCGGCGAGCGCGGATCGACTTTGACCGCTTCTTCATACTGATTCAGGAAATCGATAATGCCTTTGTCACTGGTAACGTTCGCCCCTTTGGCATACAGCACTTTACCGTTTTCACCGACGGCATTTTTAATCCCGGTCAGTACGGTCACGGATTGATCGGCAACACCGGCTGCGGACCAGCTGCCCATCACGTCACGTTTACTGTCCGCCAGTGGCCCAACCACCGCAATGGTGGCCGATTTTTTCAGCGGTAACGTTTCGAGACGGTTTTTCAGCAACACCAGGCTTTCACGCGCCACTTTACGCGCTTCTTTGCGGTGCAGGCGGCTTTCGGCATTAGTGTCAACCGGGTCAGACTCTTTCGGCCCCAAATGGCTGTATGGGTCGTTAAACAACCCCATATCATATTTAACGTTCAGTACATGGCGGGCAGCATCGTCCAGCTCTGCCATCGTCACTTTGCCGGATTTGATCAACCCAGGCAGATACTTCGAGTAGTACTCGTCGCTCATGCTCATGTTGATTCCGGATTTCAGCGCCACGCGCACCGCATCTTCCGGGTCTGCCGCCGTGCCATGTTTAATCAGCTCTTTGATTGCACCGTGATCGGAAACGGTGATGCCTTTAAAGCCCCACTGGTCGCGCAGAACATCTTTCAGCAGCCAGGAATCGGAGGTGGCTGGCGTGCCGTTCAGCGAGTTCAGCGCCACCATCACCGCGCCGCTGCCTGCGTCCAGCCCCGCTTTGTACGGCGGCATATAATCATTAAACAGGCGCTGCGGACTCATATCGACGGTGTTGTACTCTTTACCGCCTTCTACCGCACCGTATGCGGCAAAGTGTTTGACGCTGGTCATCACCGAGTAGCGATCTGCCGGGCTTTTACCCTGCATCGCTTCCACCATGGTTTTACCCATTGTTGAGGTGAGATACGTATCTTCGCCAAAACCTTCGGAAGCACGTCCCCAGCGCGGATCGCGCGAGACATCGACCATCGGTGCCCAGGTCATATTCAGGCCATCATCTGCCGCTTCATAAGCAGAGACACGTCCGACCGTTTTCACTGCATCGAGGTTAAAAGACGAGGCCAGACCGAGGCTAATCGGGAACACCGTGCGCTGACCGTGCAGCACGTCGTAAGCAAAGAAAAGAGGAATTTTCAGGCGGCTTAATTCCATCACCTGATCCTGCATGGCGCGGATATCCTGACGGGTTACGGTGTTGAAAATCGCCCCAACCTGACCGTCTTTGATCATCTCGCGGATCGCCTCTTTCGGGTTATCCGGGCCGACGCTGATTAAGCGCAGCTGACCAATTTTCTCATCAACTGTCATTTTCTTAAGCAGTTCGGTGACGAACGCATCCCGCGCTTCGGGCGTTAATGGATGGTTGCCGAATAAATCATCCGCCAGTGCTGGCTGCAGGGCCAGACTCACCGCGATTCCTACTGAACATAGCCATTTCATATGGATTTTTCTTCCTCTGTTGCCCGACGAGGCAGCGAAAATGGTGCAAAAACCGTAGTTTGCCATAAGCATGATGGAGAGAGAAAAAGAATGCTCAGTTTATTGTCTGAATTTTCAAAATATTCACTCGCTGAATTGTCATACAAGGCGCTATTCTAGTTTGTGATATTTTTTCGCCACCACAAGGAGTGGAAAATGTCTTCCATGACAACAACTGATAATAAAGCCTTTTTGAATGAACTTGCCCGTCTGGTCGGTCATTCACACCTGCTCACCGATCCCGCAAAAACGGCCCGCTATCGCAAGGGCTTCCGTTCTGGTCAGGGCGACGCGCTGGCTGTCGTTTTCCCTGGCTCACTACTGGAATTGTGGCGGGTGCTGAAAGCCTGTGTCACCGCCGACAAAATTATTCTGATGCAGGCTGCCAATACAGGCCTGACCGAAGGATCGACGCCAAACGGTAACGACTATGATCGCGATATCGTGATCATCAGCACCCTGCGTCTCGACAAGCTGCACGTTCTTGGCAAGGGCGAACAGGTGCTGGCCTATCCGGGCACCACGCTCTATTCGCTGGAAAAAGCCCTCAAACCGCTGGGACGCGAACCGCACTCAGTGATTGGATCATCGTGTATAGGCGCATCGGTCATCGGCGGTATTTGTAACAACTCCGGCGGCTCGCTGGTGCAACGTGGCCCGGCGTATACCGAAATGTCGTTATTCGCGCGTATAAATGAAGACGGCAAACTGACGCTGGTGAACCATCTGGGGATTGATCTGGGCGAAACGCCGGAGCAGATCCTTAGCAAGCTGGATGATGATCGCATCAAAGATGACGATGTGCGTCACGATGGTCGTCACGCCCACGATTATGACTATGTCCACCGCGTTCGTGATATTGAAGCCGACACGCCCGCACGTTATAACGCCGATCCTGATCGGTTATTTGAATCTTCTGGTTGCGCCGGGAAGCTGGCGGTCTTTGCTGTACGTCTAGATACCTTCGAAGCGGAAAAAAATCAGCAGGTGTTTTATATCGGCACCAACCAGCCGGAAGTGCTGACCGAAATCCGCCGTCATATTCTGGCTAACTTCGAAAATCTGCCGGTTGCCGGGGAATATATGCACCGGGATATCTACGATATTGCGGAAAAATACGGCAAAGACACCTTCCTGATGATTGATAAGTTAGGCACCGACAAGATGCCGTTCTTCTTTAATCTCAAGGGACGCACCGATGCGATGCTGGAGAAAGTGAAATTCTTCCGTCCGCATTTTACTGACCGTGCGATGCAAAAATTCGGTCACCTGTTCCCCAGCCATTTACCGCCGCGCATGAAAAACTGGCGCGATAAATACGAGCATCATCTGCTGTTAAAAATGGCGGGCGATGGCGTGGGCGAAGCCAAATCGTGGCTGGTGGATTATTTCAAACAGGCCGAAGGCGATTTCTTTGTCTGTACGCCGGAGGAAGGCAGCAAAGCGTTTTTACACCGTTTCGCCGCTGCGGGCGCAGCAATTCGTTATCAGGCGGTGCATTCCGATGAAGTCGAAGACATTCTGGCGCTGGATATCGCTCTGCGGCGTAACGACACCGAGTGGTATGAGCATTTACCGCCGGAGATCGACAGCCAGCTGGTGCACAAGCTCTATTACGGCCATTTTATGTGCTATGTCTTCCATCAGGATTACATCGTTAAAAAAGGCGTGGATGTGCATGCGTTGAAAGAACAGATGCTGGCGCTGCTACAGCAGCGCGGCGCGCAATACCCTGCCGAACATAACGTCGGTCATTTGTATAAAGCACCGGAGACGTTGCAGAAGTTTTATCGCGAGAACGATCCGACCAACAGTATGAATCCGGGGATCGGTAAAACCAGTAAGCGGAAAAACTGGCAGGAAGTGGAGTAAAAATTACGGATGGCAGAGTATCGCCATCCGTAATTCACTTAATCGTTCTGTGCCGTCTGCCCCGCCGCCGCCATTTGGGCGGCTTTTTGTTTTTTATAGCTCAACGCTGCTGCCGGCACAGGCATCACTTTACCGGTTTCAATCCAGGTACGCAGGCGGCTGGCATCGGCAAAATGGGTATATTTGCCAAACGCATCCATCACTACCAGCGCCACCGGTTTATTATTGATAACCGTACGCATCACCAGACAATGGCCCGCCGCATTGGTAAAGCCGGTTTTGGTTAACTGAATATTCCAGTTATCGCGATACACCAGATGATTAGTATTGCGAAACGGCAGCGTATACGTCGGGTTAGAGAAGGTTGCCATATCTTCCCGGGTGGTACTTAACTGCCCGATCAACGGATATTGTTTGCTGGCAATGAGCAGTTTGGTTAAGTCACGGGCGGTTGAAACGTTATGCACCGACAATCCGGTCGGTTCAACAAAGCGCGTGTTGTTCATTCCGAGCGACTTCGCTTTCGCATTCATCGCCTTAATAAAGGCTTTGTAACCACCGGGATAATGGTGCGCAAGGCTTGCCGCCGCGCGGTTTTCTGAAGACATCAGCGCCAGCAACAGCATATCTATACGGCTGATTTCGCTATTCAGTCGTACGCGCGAATAGACCCCTTTCATCTCCGGCGTCTGGCTGATATCCACTTTTAGTTTTTCATCCAGCGGCAGTCGTGCATCCAGCACAACCATCGCGGTCATTAATTTGCTGATAGACGCAATCGGACGCACCAGATCCGGGTGGTTCGAGTAGATCACTTTGTTGGTATTCAGATCAACAATCATCGCGCTACCGGAGGCAATTTCCGGCTGTGAAGCGGTGGTAGCGGCTGCCGTTTTCGCAACGGCCTGCGGTGCCAAAGGCACAGCCAGCATCAGGGCCAGGCTAAATAAAGAAACTCGAAATTTCGGCATGATGAGCATTCAGATAGTGGTTCACGCGCACGGGTTGCGCACCGCCGGAGTAAGGATTTACTGAGGCTAGCGACGCCATCATAACGAGCAAAAAGTGCGATCGTCAAAGGAGAATCGTGAGGAAATGCTGCATTGCTGACATTTACGCCAGCAATGCAACGTCAAAGAACTTTCTAGAACAAACGATAACCGTAGCCCCATAGTATAACGGTTAGGGCGAGCAGCACTTCCAGTACCAGCACGCCAATCGCCAGCGTCGAACTGGAGAAGCTAAGGCCTTCCTCTTTGTTGATATTCAGGAAGCTCGGAATACCAAGGTAAAGCAGGTAGCCGGTGTAAAACAGCGCCACCGTGCCGACCAGCGCACACAACCAGACCAGCGGATAAAGCGCCACCAGACCGCTTAAAAACAGCGGAGTTGCAACGTAGCCCGCGAAGACCATGCAGTGCGCAAGTGACGGACGCTGCGGATAATTACGCGCCATCCACCAGATGACCCGCCCCATCACCGCGACCCCAGCGAGCATAACGCCATAAAACAGGACAGCCAGCGCCAGTCCGGTAAACCAGGATAACTTCAGGATAGTGCCATCGCCAAAATTCCAGCCAATCTGTGTAGTGCCAATGAAGGCGCAAATCACCGGAATCGCCGCCATCAGCAAAACGTGGTGGGTGTAGTGATGAGAAATCGTTTCGTTTTCACGATTAATCACCTGCATTTCACGATCGGGATGGGAAAACAGTCCCCAGACATGGCTCATACCGCCCCCTTGTTGTGAGTTCATGAACCTGACAGTTCAAGTATAAGTCAGCTTGTGATTATTTTTTGTTCGCTCATGTAATTTGCACCGTCTGATGTACGTCCTTTTTCAGCGTGAATGATTCACAGGGTGTATGCTTACAGGCAACCAAAGGGAGACAGACTGGCCTATGGATCTCAATACACTCATCTCACAATATGGTTATGCCGCGCTGGTTATCGGTAGCCTGGCAGAGGGTGAAACCGTGACGTTGCTGGGAGGCGTTGCGGCACATCAGGGGCTATTAAAGTTCCCGCTGGTGGTACTTTCTGTGGCGCTTGGCGGCATGATTGGCGACCAGGTGCTTTATCTGTGCGGGCGGCGGTTTGGCGGCAAGCTATTACGCCGTTTCTCGAAACATCAGGATAAAATTGAGCGGGCGCAGAAACTTATCCAACGCCATCCGTATCTGTTTGTCATTGGTACGCGCTTTATGTATGGCTTTCGGGTGATTGGCCCGACGCTGATTGGTGCCAGCCAGCTGCCGCCGAAAATCTTTCTGCCGCTGAATATTCTCGGCGCATTTGCCTGGGCGTTGATTTTTACCACTATCGGTTACGCTGGTGGTCAGGTGATTGCGCCGTGGTTGCACAATCTCGACCAGCATTTGAAGCACTGGGTCTGGTTGATTCTGGTCGTGGTTCTGGTGGTAGGCGTGCGCTGGTGGCTGAAACGACGCGGGAAGAAAAAGCCGGATCATCAGGCGTAAAACCATTGCCCTGGATAAGGCGTTCGCGCCGCATCCGACATCCGGAGTACCATGCCTGATGCGACGCTTGTGCGTCTTTTCATGCCGACCAAAATATTACCCAATGAAATATCCACGCACCTCACTGCGCTATTCTGGGTTGAACTGTGGATTCGCCAACATAAAGCCGCCATCCACTATCAACGACTGCCCGGTGGTGTAATTTGCGCCCTCCGAACAAAGCCACACCACCATGCTGGCAATCTCATGCGTTGCGCCAAAACGCCGCAAGGGAATCGAAGGCTCCGCGTCGGGCTTCACGTCGCTGTCATCCATGCCATTCATTGGCGTGGCGATCGCCCCAGGCGCGACTGCGTTCACCAAAATCTTATGCCTGACCAGCTCCAGCGCCATCGCTTTGGTTAACCCACCGAGCGCATGTTTAGCGGCTGTGTAAGCGCTGGCATCCGGCAGCGGCGTATGTTCATGTACCGACGTAATGTTGATGATGCGACCGCCCTGCCCTTGTTTCACCATCTGGCGGGCCGCAATTTGTGAGCATAAAAATGCACCATCGACATCAACGGTAAAAATCTTGCGCCACTCATCGAAAGCCATATCAAGAAACGGCGCTTTGGTCATTGCGCCCGCATTATTCACCAGCACATCAATACGCCCCAGCCGTTGAATGAGTTTCTCCAGCGCCTGCGCACCTTCTGGCAGTTTACCGAGATCCAGCTGCACGATCTCCGCACGTACGCCGTGGCTAACTACCTCACGCGCGGTATCTTTTGCCCCTTCTTCATCTGAGTGCCAGGTAATGCCAATATCAAACCCCTGCTGCGCCAGTAATAACGCGCACTCTTTGCCGATCCCCGAATCGGAGGCGGTAATAATCGCAACCTGTGCCATCGAGTTCTCCACTTAACGCTGAATAAACGTTAAGTATAGAAGGCGCATATCATCAGCGTTTGTAACCCCCGCCCAACGCACCAGTGAGTTGAATGGAAGCATCCAGCCGCTGCCCTTGCAATAACAGGCCATTGGCCCGCTCACGCAGCGCGGGGATTCTGGCTTCGCTGACGCGGGAACCAGCAATGATGCCCGCGTTAAAGCGCGCCTGCGCAAGACCTACCACACGCAAGGCATCGCGCTCAATTTGCGCCTGATGCTGGTTTTTCTCCGCAAGTGTCTGAACCTGACTGGCTGCCCGCGCCACGTCATTCACCGCTTCAACCACCGCTTTGTTGTAGCTGGCGATAGACAAGTTGCTTTCGGCTTTTGCGATATCGAGATTGGCGTTAAGACGACCACTATCGAAAATGGGTAGCGTCAGGCCTGCCGTAACGCCCATTTGCTGCGCGGAATGACGGAACAGATCGCTTAAGTGCAACGCATCCTGTTGCAGGAAGGCCATCAGGTTGATGTCAGGATAAAATGCCGCTTTTGCCGCATCAATGGTGCTTAGCGATGACTCAACGTACCAGTGCGCCGCCTGCAAATCTGCCCGCCGGGCCAGTAAGGAGTACCCCAGTTCATCAGGAAGCTGGCTTGCCACTTTCGGCAACGCGACCGGTTTAAGCTTCAATGACTTTGTCTGGTTATTTGTAAGTGCGCTTAACCGTGCCTCAATAATTTTCATTTTCCCCGCGACATCGTTGAGCTGCTGCCGGGTTTTGCTGGCATTAATATCGGTTTCCACACCTTCAACTGAAGAAGTAATCCCGTTCTGATATAGCTGGCGATCGGTCGCGATAATGGTGTTCTGCTCTTTTTCTATTTGCTGCAAGACCGTGTTTAACGCCGCCTGGGTTTGCCACTCCCAGTACAGGCGGGCTACGCTGCCAGCCAGCAATTGGCGGGTTTGCTCGCGTTCCGCCGCCCGTGCTTTAACCGTACCCAGGCGGGCAGTAACCTCCGCCCGATTCTTTCCCCAGATATCGAGATGCCAGCCCGCCGTTAAGCCAAAAGTTCCGTTGGTGTACCACGGACCGGTCGTACCTGCGGCCGGATCGTTCAGAGCAAACGGCCCCATTAAGCCTTCTGCCGACATTTTTTGCCGCTCCATATCCGCAGAAAAGTCGATCTGCGGACCATCCTGAGTAGCAATTGCCTTCGCCTGGGCTTCAGCTAGCTGAATGCGCTGTTCAGCCACCTGCATATCCGGTGCGTTCTGTAGTGCATTGTTAATTAAGGAAGTGAGTTGATTATCGTGATACTCCAGCCACCATTGGCTGTCTGGCCAACCATTTTTCAGCGCCGTGGATAATGCGGTGTCAACTTGTGCAGCAGGCGTTTGCTGGCTTAACGCCTGGCGGGTTTCATGCATAGGTGCACACCCGGCCAGCATCAGTAACAGCGGAAAACAGGCGATGGCTGGATAAAAGGAATCACGATTCATGGGGGAATAATCAGGTAAGAAAAGGTGCGCGGAGATTACCGTGTGTTGCGATATATTTTTTAGTTTCGCGTGGCAATACATCAGTGGCAATAAAACGACATATCCAGAAAAATATACACTAAGTGAATGATATCTTCCGATTTATCTTAATCGTTTATGGATAACGGCAAAGGGCTTCGTTTTTTCCTATACTTATTCAGCACTCACAAATAAAGGAACGCCAATGAAAATTATACTCTGGGCTGTATTGATTATTTTCCTGATTGGGCTACTGGTGGTGACTGGCGTATTTAAGATGATATTTTAAAATTAATTAATGTCATCAGGTCCGAAAATAACGAGAATATTTCAGTCTCTCATCCTGTTGCGCTCCTGTCATGTGCATTGCTTCATATAATCACTGGCGCAAGGAGCGCGCAGGGGGCGGCCAATCGCCGCTGCGCGGTGCCCTCGGCTTATCCCTTACGGCTACCGGGTCGGGCGCGAGGTAACATCCCTGTAAAACGCGCCCTCAGCCCACATCCATGTGGGCTGCCCCGGCCTTCAGGGAACGCCTCGGCGATTTTGACGCCACCAACATCGGTGCAGTTTGTAATTAAAGCGCAAGAATATCTTTAAATGAAAACGAATACTCTACTGCTCCTTATGCATAACATTTCCTTTTAATTGCAACTTTACTCGTCCTTCCGCTTTCAGTAGTGTGTCATCGCGCATTTCGACTTCATCTTTGCAAGGACTGGGTTTTCATGTTTTCTGGGCTGTTAATCATTCTGGTTCCCCTGATTGTGGGTTACCTCATTCCGCTTCGCCAACAAGCTGCGTTAAAAGTTATTAATCAGCTATTAAGCTGGATGGTTTACCTTATTCTCTTTTTTATGGGTATCAGTCTGGCGTTTCTCGATAACCTCGCCAGTAACCTGTTGGCGATTCTGCATTATTCTGCCGTCAGTATTACCGTTATTTTACTGTGTAATATTGCCGCCCTGATGTGGCTGGAGCGAGGCCTGCCGTGGCGCAACCACCATCAGCAAGAAAAACTCCCGTCGCGTATTGCGATGGCGCTGGAGTCGCTAAAACTGTGCGGCGTAGTAGTGATTGGTTTTGCCATTGGTCTGAGTGGACTGGCTTTCTTACAACACGCGAACGAAGCCAGTGAATACACGTTAATTTTGCTACTTTTCCTCGTTGGTATTCAGTTGCGCAATAATGGCATGACCTTAAAGCAGATTGTCCTTAATCGCCGGGGAATGATTGTCGCCGTGGTGGTGGTTGTCAGTTCATTAATTGGTGGTTTAATTAACGCCTTTATTCTTGATCTCCCCATCAATACCGCGCTGGCAATGGCCTCCGGTTTCGGCTGGTATTCTCTTTCCGGTATTTTATTGACCGAATCTTTTGGTCCGGTAATCGGGAGCGCGGCGTTTTTTAATGATCTGGCCCGTGAACTGATTGCTATTATGTTGATCCCTGGGCTGATTCGCCGCAGCCGCTCTACTGCACTGGGCTTATGCGGTGCCACATCAATGGATTTCACCCTGCCCGTTCTTCAACGTACTGGCGGGCTGGATATGGTCCCGGCGGCAATTGTTCACGGTTTTATTCTTAGCCTGTTAGTGCCGATCCTCATCGCCTTTTTCTCTGCGTAATACCTCTCTGGCGGTAGATCCCTGCCGCCAAAATTGCGCTAAATCAATCTCCCTTAAAGTTGCATGAAAAATCCCTTTTATCCCCGCGTTAAGCGTCTTAACCTTAAACATGTATATTAAATATAACTTTAAAAGGTGTGATCATGTTTTGTGTGCAATGTGAACAAACTATCCGTACTCCGGCAGGAAACGGCTGCTCATACGCGCAGGGGATGTGTGGTAAAACGGCGGAAACTTCTGACCTTCAGGATTTACTCATCGCGGCGCTGCAAGAGCTTTCTGCCTGGGCGGTAAAAGCGCGTGAATACGGCATCATCAACCACGATGTTGACAGCTTCGCGCCACGTGCCTTTTTCTCAACCCTGACCAACGTTAACTTCGATTCTCCGCGTATTGTCGGCTACGCTCGTGAAGCGATTGCCTTGCGCGAGGCGCTGAAAGCACAATGCCTGGCTGTAGATGCCAACGCGCGCGTCGATAACCCGATGGCTGACCTGCAACTGGTGAGCGATGATCTCGGCGAGCTGCAACGTCAGGCAGCAGAATTTACCCCTAACAAAGATAAAGCGGCGATTGGCGAAAACATTCTCGGCCTGCGTCTGCTGTGCCTGTATGGCCTGAAAGGTGCGGCGGCCTATATGGAACACGCGCATGTTCTCGGTCAATACGACAACGATATTTATGCCCAGTACCATAAAATCATGGCGTGGCTGGGGACCTGGCCTGCCGATATGAACGCGCTTCTTGAGTGTTCAATGGAAATCGGCCAGATGAACTTCAAAGTGATGAGCATTCTGGATGCAGGCGAAACCGGTAAATACGGTCACCCGACGCCAACCCAGGTCAACGTCAAAGCGACGGCGGGTAAATGCATTCTGATTTCCGGTCACGATCTCAAAGATCTCTACAACCTGCTGGAACAGACCGAAGGCACGGGCGTTAATGTCTACACCCACGGCGAAATGCTGCCTGCGCATGGCTACCCGGAGCTGCGTAAATTCAAGCATCTGGTCGGTAACTACGGCAGCGGCTGGCAGAATCAGCAAGTGGAGTTCGCTCGTTTCCCTGGCCCCATCGTGATGACCTCGAACTGCATCATCGACCCAACCGTAGGCGCTTATGACGATCGTATCTGGACCCGCAGCATTGTTGGCTGGCCTGGCGTGCGTCATCTGGACGGTGATGATTTCTCTGCGGTTATCACCCAGGCGCAACAGATGGCAGGCTTCCCGTACAGCGAAATTCCGCACCTGATCACCGTGGGTTTTGGTCGCCAGACGCTGCTTGGCGCTGCTGATACGCTGATTGATCTGGTGAGCCGTGAAAAACTGCGTCATATCTTCCTGCTTGGTGGCTGTGACGGCGCACGCGGCGAGCGCCACTACTTCACCGATTTCGCCACCAGCGTGCCGGATGACTGCCTGATCCTGACCCTCGCCTGTGGTAAATATCGCTTTAACAAACTTGAGTTTGGCGATATCGAAGGTCTGCCGCGTCTGGTAGATGCAGGTCAATGTAACGATGCTTACTCAGCGATTATTCTGGCTGTCACTCTGGCAGAGAAACTGGGCTGCGGTGTCAACGATCTGCCGCTGTCGCTGGTGCTCTCCTGGTTTGAACAGAAAGCGATCGTCATTCTGCTGACGCTGCTTTCTCTGGGCGTGAAAAATATCGTCACCGGCCCGACTGCACCTGGTTTCCTGACACCAGACCTGCTGGCGGTGCTGAACGAGAAATTCGGCCTGCGTTCTATCACCACTGTTGAAGAAGACATGAAGCAACTGTTGAGCGCGTAAGGAGTTTGTCGATGACGATGCCAACGAATCAATGCCCGTGGCGGATGCAGGTTCATCACATTACGCAAGAAACGCCGGATGTGTGGACGATTTCCCTGATTTGCCACGATTACTACCCATATCGCGCCGGGCAATATGCACTGGTCAGCGTGCGAAACTCAGCGGAAACGCTGCGTGCTTACACCATTTCCTCCACGCCAGGCGTGAGTGAATATATCACCCTGACCGTGCGGCGGATTGATGACGGTGTCGGCTCCCAGTGGCTGACGCGCGATGTAAAACGCGGTGATTATCTCTGGCTTTCGGACGCGATGGGGGAATTTACCTGCGACGATAAAGCAGAAGATAAATTCCTGTTGCTGGCGGCAGGCTGCGGCGTCACGCCGATTATGTCGATGCGTCGCTGGCTTGCGAAGAACCGTCCACAGGCCGATGTGCGGGTGATCTACAACGTGCGTACGCCGCAGGATGTTATTTTCGCCGATGAGTGGCGTAACTATCCGGTAACGCTGGTGGCAGAAAATAACGTTACCGAAGGCTTTATCGCTGGTCGTCTCACTCGCGAACTGCTGGCAGGTGTACCTGACTTAGCTTCACGTACCGTGATGACCTGCGGCCCAGCTCCGTATATGGATTGGGTAGAGCAGGAAGTGAAAGCGCTCGGCGTGACGCGTTTCTTTAAAGAGAAATTCTTCACCCCAGTAGCAGAAGCGGCGACCAGCGGTCTGAAATTCACCAAACTGCAACCGGCACGAGAATTTTACGCCCCGGTTGGCACCACGCTACTGGAGGCGCTGGAAAGCAATAACGTTCCGGTTGTCGCTGCCTGCCGTGCGGGTGTTTGCGGCTGCTGTAAGACAAAAGTGGTTTCCGGTGAATATACGGTGAGCAGTACAATGACGCTGACCGACGCCGAAATCGCTGAAGGTTACGTACTGGCCTGCTCCTGCCATCCGCAGGGGGATTTGGTTCTCGCATAATCGCCTTATGCCCGATGATATTCCTTTCATCGGGCTATTTAACCGTTAGTGCCTCCTTTCTCTCCCATCCCTTCCCCCTCCGTCAGATGAACTAAACTTGTTACCGTTATCACATTCAGGAGATGGAGAACCATGAAACAAACGGTTGCAGCTTATATCGCCAAAACACTCGAATCGGCAGGGGTGAAACGCATCTGGGGAGTCACAGGCGACTCTCTGAACGGTCTTAGTGACAGTCTTAATCGCATGGGCACCATCGAGTGGATGTCCACCCGCCACGAAGAAGTGGCGGCCTTTGCCGCTGGCGCTGAAGCACAACTTAGCGGAGAACTGGCGGTCTGCGCCGGATCGTGCGGCCCCGGCAACCTGCACTTAATCAACGGCCTGTTCGATTGCCACCGCAATCACGTTCCGGTACTGGCGATTGCCGCTCATATTCCCTCCAGCGAAATTGGCAGCGGCTATTTCCAGGAAACCCACCCACAAGAGCTATTCCGCGAATGTAGTCACTATTGCGAGCTGGTTTCCAGCCCGGAGCAGATCCCACAAGTACTGGCGATTGCCATGCGCAAAGCGGTGCTTAACCGTGGCGTTTCGGTTGTCGTGTTACCAGGCGACGTGGCGTTAAAACCTGCACCAGAAGGGGCAACTACCCACTGGTATCATGCGCCACAGCCAGTCGTGACGCCGGAAGAAGAAGAGTTACGCAAACTGGCGCAACTGCTGCGTTATTCCAGCAATATTGCTCTGATGTGTGGCAGCGGCTGCGCGGGGGCGCATAAAGAGTTAGTTGAGTTTGCTGGGAAAATTAAAGCACCTATTGTTCATGCCCTACGCGGTAAAGAGCATGTCGAATACGATAATCCGTATGATGTTGGAATGACCGGGTTAATCGGCTTCTCGTCAGGTTTCCATACCATGATGAATGCCGACACGTTAGTGCTACTCGGCACTCAGTTCCCCTACCGTGCGTTCTACCCGACCGATGCCAAAATTATTCAGATTGATATCAATCCAGCCAGCATCGGCGCTCACAGCAAGGTGGATATGGCACTGGTCGGCGATATCAAGTCGACTCTGCGTGCATTGCTTCCATTGGTGGAAGAAAAAGCCGATCGCAAGTTTCTGGATAAAGCGCTGGAAGATTACCGCGACGCCCGCAAAGGGCTGGACGATTTAGCTAAACCGAGCGAGAAAGCCATTCACCCGCAATATCTGGCGCAGCAAATTAGTCATTTTGCCGCCGATGACGCTATTTTCACCTGTGACGTTGGTACGCCAACGGTGTGGGCGGCACGTTATCTAAAAGTGAACGGCAAGCGTCGCCTGTTAGGTTCGTTTAACCACGGTTCGATGGCTAACGCCATGCCGCAGGCGCTGGGTGCGCAGGCGACAGAGCCAGAACGTCAGGTGGTCGCCATGTGCGGCGATGGCGGTTTTAGCATGTTGATGGGCGATTTCCTCTCAGTAGTGCAGATGAAACTGCCAGTGAAAATTGTCGTCTTTAACAACAGCGTGCTGGGCTTTGTGGCGATGGAGATGAAAGCTGGTGGCTATTTGACTGACGGCACCGAACTACACGACACAAACTTTGCCCGCATTGCCGAAGCGTGCGGCATTACGGGTATCCGTGTAGAAAAAGCGTCTGAAGTTGATGAAGCCCTGCAACGCGCCTTCTCCATCGACGGTCCGGTGCTGGTGGATGTGGTGGTCGCCAAAGAAGAGTTAGCCATTCCACCGCAGATCAAACTCGAACAGGCCAAAGGATTTAGCTTGTATATGTTGCGCGCAATCATCAGTGGACGCGGCGATGAAGTGATCGAACTGGCGAAAACGAACTGGCTAAGGTAAAAAGGGTGGCATTTCCCGTCATAATAAGGACATGCCATGATTGATTTACGCAGTGATACCGTTACCCGACCGAGCCGCGCCATGCTCGAAGCGATGATGGCCGCCCCGGTTGGGGACGACGTTTACGGAGACGACCCTACCGTTAATGCTCTGCAGGACTATGCAGCAGAGCTTTCCGGTAAAGAAGCCGCCATTTTTCTGCCTACCGGCACTCAGGCCAACCTGGTCGCTCTGCTCAGTCACTGCGAACGTGGCGAAGAGTATATTGTCGGTCAGGCCGCGCATAACTATCTGTTTGAAGCCGGTGGCGCGGCGGTGCTGGGCAGTATTCAACCGCAACCCATAGACGCGGCTGCCGACGGCACGCTACCGCTGGATAAAGTGGCGATGAAAATCAAACCCGACGATATCCATTTCGCCCGCACCAAATTACTCAGTCTGGAAAACACCCACAACGGCAAAGTGCTGCCGCGTGAATACCTGAAAGAAGCATGGGAATTTACCCGCGAGCGCAATCTGGCGCTGCATGTTGACGGTGCGCGCATCTTTAATGCCGTGGTGGCTTACGGCTGCGAACTGAAAGAGATCACGCAATATTGTGATTCGTTCACCATTTGCCTGTCGAAAGGTCTTGGGACGCCAGTCGGTTCATTACTCGTCGGTAATCGTGATTACATTAAACGTGCCATCCGCTGGCGGAAAATGGCCGGTGGCGGGATGCGTCAGTCCGGGATTCTGGCTGCCGCCGGGATGTATGCCCTGAAAAATAACGTCGCACGGTTGCAGGAAGATCACGACAACGCCGCCTGGATGGCGGAGCAACTGCGTGAAGCAGGCGCGGATGTGATGCGTCAGGACACTAATATGCTGTTTGTTCGCGTCGGGGAAGAAAATGCTGCCGCGTTAGGCGAATACATGAAAGCGAGAAACGTGCTGATTAACGCCTCGCCGATTGTCCGCCTGGTGACGCATCTTGACGTCTCGCGCGAACAACTGGCGGAAGTCGCCGCCCACTGGCGCGCATTCCTGGCGCGTTAAGGAGAGAGACGTGCCGCAACGCATTTTAGTTCTCGGTGCCAGTGGCTACATTGGTCAGCATCTGGTGCGCACACTCAGCCAGCAAGGGCATCAGATCCTGGCGGCGGCACGTCATGTCGACAGGCTTGCAAAGCTGCAACTGGCAAACGTCAGTTGCCATAAAGTCGATCTCAGCTGGCCGGATAACCTTCCGGCCCTGTTGCAGGATATCGATACCGTCTATTTTCTGGTGCACAGCATGGGCGAAGGCGGCGATTTTATCGCTCAGGAGCGCCAGGTGGCTCTCAACGTCCGCGATGCGCTACGTGAAGTACCAGTTAAGCAATTAATCTTTCTCAGTTCGTTGCAGGCCCCGCCACATGAGCAGTCGGATCATCTGCGTGCTCGTCAGGCTACGGCGGACATTCTTCGTGAAGCGAATGTACCTGTGACCGAACTTCGGGCCGGAATTATCGTTGGCGCAGGTTCAGCGGCGTTCGAAGTCATGCGCGATATGGTCTACAACCTGCCAGTGTTAACGCCGCCACGCTGGGTACGTTCACGCACCACGCCCATCGCGCTGGAAAACTTGCTGCACTATCTGGTGGCGTTGTTAGATCATCCGGCCAGCGAACACCGCATCTTCGAAGCCGCCGGACCAGAGGTGCTCAGTTATCAGCAACAGTTTGAACATTTTATGGCGGTGAGCGGTAAGCGCCGCTGGTTGATCCCCATCCCCCTCCCCACCCGCTGGATTTCGGTGTGGTTTCTCAATGTGATTACTTCCGTACCGCCCACCACCGCCAGGGCGTTGATTCAGGGGCTGAAACACGATCTGCTGGCGGATGATACCGCGCTACGTGCACTCATCCCACAACGGCTGATCGCTTTCGATGACGCGGTACGTAGCACGTTGAAAGAGGAGGAAAAACTGGTCAACTCCAGCGACTGGGGCTACGACGCTCAGGCCTTTGCCCGCTGGCGACCGGAGTACGGTTATTTTGCCAAACAGGCGGGGTTTACCGTTAAAACGTCCGCCAGCCTTGCTGCTTTATGGCAGGTAGTGAACCAAATCGGCGGTAAAGAGCGTTATTTCTTTGGCAATATTTTGTGGCAGACACGGGCGTTGATGGACCGCGCGATCGGTCATAAGCTGGCGAAAGGCCGCCCGGAGCGCGAATATTTACAGACCGGCGATGCGGTGGATAGCTGGAAAGTCATTGTCGTTGAACCGGAAAAACAACTTACGTTGTTATTTGGCATGAAAGCGCCGGGGCTGGGACGACTGTGTTTTACCCTGGAAGATAAAGGCGACTATCGTACTATCGATGTTCGCGCATTCTGGCATCCGCACGGGATGCCGGGGCTGTTTTACTGGTTATTGATGATCCCCGCGCATCTGTTTATTTTTCGCGGAATGGCAAAACAAATCGCCAGACTGGCAGAACAAAGCACAGATTAATCGACAAAACCTGCGTTATTCTTTCATGTTTCCCATTGCATCATGGGGGAAATCACGGAAGAATGCGCACGTCATTTTCTCAACAACAGTGGATTGATATGAAGGTACTGGTTACCGGCGCCACCAGCGGCTTAGGTCGAAACGCGGTAGAGTTTTTATGCCAGAAAGGCATCAGCGTGCGTGCGACCGGTCGCAACGAGGCAATGGGTAAATTGCTGGAAAAAATGGGCGCAGAGTTTGTTCCGGCGGATCTGACCGAGCTGGTTTCATCACAAGCTAAAGTGATGCTCGCGGGCATTGATACGCTGTGGCACTGCTCCAGCTTTACCTCGCCCTGGGGGACACAACAGGCTTTCGATCTGGCTAACGTTCGCGCCACTCGCCGCCTGGGTGAATGGGCTGTCGCCTGGGGTGTGCGTAACTTTATTCATATCTCTTCCCCCTCCCTGTACTTCGATTATCACCATCATCGCGATATTAAAGAAGATTTTCGCCCTCACCGCTTCGCTAACGAGTTTGCCCGCAGCAAAGCAGCCAGCGAAGAAGTGATCAATATGCTTTCGCAGGCGAATCCACAAACGCGCTTTACTATTCTGCGCCCACAAAGTCTGTTCGGACCGCACGATAAAGTCTTTATCCCCCGTCTGGCGCATATGATGCACCACTACGGCAGCATTCTGTTACCGCACGGCGGAAGTGCGCTGGTCGATATGACCTACTATGAAAATGCCGTGCACGCCATGTGGCTGGCAAGCCAGGAAGCCTGCGATAAGCTACCTTCCGGGCGTGTGTACAACATCACCAACGGCGAGCATCGCACACTGCGCAGCATCGTGCAGAAGCTGATCGACGAGTTGAATATTGACTGTCGTATTCGTTCCGTCCCCTACCCGATGCTGGATATGATCGCCCGCAGCATGGAGCGTTTAGGTCGCAAGTCAGCAAAAGAGCCGCCGCTGACCCACTACGGCGTCTCCAAGTTGAATTTTGACTTTACGCTGGATATTACGCGTGCACAGGAAGAATTAGGTTATCAGCCGGTCATCACCCTGGATGAAGGTATCGAGAAAACTGCCGCCTGGCTACGCGACCACGGAAAACTGCCGCGCTAATCCTGCCCGTATTTCTCCAGCAACGCTTCGGCAATTGCCTGAGTTTCTGCATCCGCTTCGCCGTTGTATAACGTCGGGCGGAAATGCATCTGGAACGCCATAATCACGCGCCGCTGCTCGCGCGGTGTCATATCAGGTTTAACGTCATAACCGTAGCGCGCCAAAAGCTCCAGCAATGACGCGGTATCTACCGGTGTGTGCGGCGCGCGCCCGGCAAGGTAAAAGTTCACCCGCTGCGCATCCGGCCAGGCACCAATCCCCTGCTGCGCCAGTTGCTGCCAGGGAAATAATGGCCCCGGATCGTCTTTGCGCTGCGGGGCGATATCCGCATGTGCCACTACGTTTTCCGGCTTGATGTGATAACGGGCAATAATATCTTTCGCCAGCGGAATAAGCGCCTGAATCTGTGCCGGTTCAAACGGGGCAAAATATTTCACCCCCGCCGATTTTTGCCAGCCACGGTTTTCCAGCTCAATGCCAATAGAGGTGTCGTTAAGGCGCGTTGCCCCGCGCCAGGCGCTAATCCCCGCATGCCAGGCCAGTTCTTGTTCCGGCACCAATTGCCAGATGCGCGGTTTACCGTTGTATCGCGGTGGCACCGCAGGGACCAGATAATGCGAACTGACCTGCTTATCGGTCAGTGTCGCCAGTGAGCTATCAAAATCATCTGCGGTGTAGTGGATCACCAGCACTTTAATGCGCGGATACGCCGCCTGCGCATGGCGTCGGGTATCAAGCTGATATCCCTCTTTCTCGACAATGCCTTTTTCGCCTGCGCACCCTGCCAGTAACAGAGCGACAGCGATCAGCCAGAAGACTCTTCTCATCGACGCGTTTTCACCGCCGTACCGCTGACGCTAACCATCAGCATACTGCCGTTTTGCCCGACCGTTTCGTAGTCGATATCAATACCGACTACGGCATCGGCCCCCAGCGCCCGCGCCTGGGAGCCAAGCTCCTCAAAGGCGATCTCCCGCGCTTTACGTAGCTCTTTTTCGTAGGCACCGGAGCGTCCGCCAACGATATCGCGGATACCGGCAAAGAAATCACGGAAAATATTCGCGCCTAAAATCGCTTCGCCGGTCACCACACCGCAATATTCAACGATGGTCTGGCCTTCCAGAGTTGGAGTTGTGGAAAATTGCATGATCGATCTCCTTGTTTGTTAAGCCTTCGATCTCTAAAGCATTATCGGACTGATATGCCATGTTGGGAAGAAGGTTTTGATCAGTTTAGGAAATCATCTCATTGTGTCAAAAACACCCACTTAAGTCTTTACGATTATCCGTTGCATAACCCGGTATTGGTTTCATTATAGGCCACCGCTAACCTGTCGTATTATGTTGTACCAGCAACATTAATGAGCGGAAATACTCAACTTATACTGTAAATTACTCCAAAATTTTTCCGCATCTTGTGGCTGAGGAACATACCTCTGGATTGCTTTTTGATCGACCTCGGCAAAACAAGAAAGCAATAAGTTCTCAATGTTTTTGTCATTAATATATGCAAAAATCATTCTTGCAAACTCGTATATAAACGCCCGATCCTGAGCGCTTAATAGTTTAATGCAATATTTATTTTTAAGAGAGAAAAGAATGTCAAGGAAAGCATCCGCTGCAATCTTTACGTTACTCCCCGCGTTCATATTAAATATATCTCTTACGCAGATAGAATACAGTGAAAGTAAACAGCCATACAAATAATCATTTATTAACTCTTTTGTCCATTTTACTGGCAACCATGGTTTTATCTTGACACCATGCATACTACAGTCATGAAAAAGACATTTACTGAAATTAACTCTTATCATATCAACATTGAAAAAATTGCAGTTAATAAATTTTAAAGAATGAGTATTTACGTTGTTAATTTTAACAGATCTAAACGAAATATTTTTGAATACACTGTTTATTACATTGCTATTTATTATTTTAACATCACCTAAACTGCCGTTTTCAAAACAACATTTCTTCAATATACTTTCATTCACAACAGTGTGTGATAAATAGAGATTACTTATGTTTTGTTTTATTAATGCCACGTCATTAAAATGGCTATATTTAATAAAGCAACCATCATTGAGTAGTGTTTTAAGATTGACTAAATTACTTGCATCTTCACGTACCATCGTGGCAACTGGAACAGGCAGAGACATGAAAACTTCTTCATTCACCATCAAGTGAATCATGCATTGCGTTCCCTTTGTCATATCCACACTTACGCTACAAATATCGTTGTAATGCGAAGAGTGCATTTCAGGAAACAGATTAAACACGGTATCTTGAAAGGCACTAAATCGTGTTAATAAATCCTGATAATGAACAGGTTTTGTTTCAAAATTATCATCAGAAAATCCAAGCACTATTGTATGCTCTACATCTAACGCAGTTTCAAATGACTCTTCTGTAAAATCATTATTTAAAACCTCACCTGACGTATTATCACTGTCATAAAAAGTGCTCATCAATGCGATATTGTTTGTTACAGCGTCTTTTGCAATATTTTCATTAATTGCATATCGCCTGCTATAATCATAAAAATGAAGAAACGCGTCCTTTATAAAGGATATATATTGTTCTTTGTTAAAGTCAATACGACTGTATAATTTTTCAAAAATCACATTCGCAATCTTACTACCCATAGTATGCCTGTATAATAATGGGTGCGATTCAATCGTAAAATGCTTGTCTAATTGATGTTGTAATTTATTCTCATAGTCCAGTGGGAAAAGAAACTTTTGTCTTTCAAGTTTTTCATTCGATCTGTTACGTATTCCAATAGAGATTCTTTCATTACCCGTTTTTATTTCAACTTCGTTATCTTCTGATTTACCCAGATATTTTTTAACATCAGTCTCGAAAGCATTACTAAAAAATGTATTAAATTGATAATCCGCTGTTGGAATATTTTCCGCGAGCAACACATCATTTTTTATGAGATCACTGTCAGCATTTATTGCTAATATCAGATGCAAGTAGATGGTATCCCATGTAGACAACTCACCCTTACGACTGGAATTTAATATCGCGAAAAATTCCCTCAGTGAATCGAGGAAATTATCACTTTGATTCAATTGTGTGCATGGAAATGATGACGCTTGATCAGATATATTGTTTATCATATTAAAAATCACCCAAGAAAAACGATAATCCACCGAACTCCTCGCGCTTTATTATTATAAAAGCACAACGCATTTATACTCATATTAATTAACGAAACACTGATACAGTTTGATTTATTCTTCGCTCAAACTCATTAGCTTAAATTCTTTACCCACAACTGTAGCATATATAATATTATCAAAAGTCAAAGCTGGGACTATCAAATTTCGCTCATTTTCAAAAATACAATGTAATTTTAGCAATCATCTTAATCGCAGGTTCTCTTATTGCATGTGAAAAATTCTGTAATGATTAGACAATAACCTCGTTCATTTATCACGCGTTATAAATGTGAAACTGGCTTCTTGCAGATGCTCTTAACCTCTACAGGAGGATTTATCCCGCCATTTCAGAACTATCATATTTACCTTAAATGATCATTTCAGCCATATAACACGCTCAACCTCACAAATGGTTTACACTGTCTATTGTTTGGGTAATTTAAGTAAGTCAGCTACGAGCAACCTTGAGTGGGTAGCCAGCAATGGACTCAAACCCAATCAGGTGTTCAGATTGTTTCAGAATTGTATTAAAAACAATGTATTAAATAATCTGATAGCGTTTGGTCGTAGTGTGACGCAGACAGCAAGCTAATAAGGAAATGATTATGCGCTACCGTTCACTATCTCTACTTATTCCATGTGCACTGCTGCTGAGTGCCTGTACCACCGTCACGCCAGCTTATAAAGATAACGGTCCCCGCACCGGTTCCTGTGTCCAGGGGGGGCCTGACAGCGTGGCCCAACAATTCTATGACTACCGCATTCAACATCGCAGCAATGACATTACCGCCCTGCGCCCCTATTTGAGTGACAAACTGGCAACCCTACTTAGCGATGCCAGCCGCGATAATAGTCATCGTGAATTGTTAAGCAGTGATCCGTTCTCCAGTCGAACCACCTTGCCAGACAGCGCCCACGTTGCCAGTGCATCGACTATCCCGAATCGTGATGCCCGTAACATTCCATTGCGCGTGGATCTCAAGCAGGGTGACCAGGGCTGGCAGGATGAAGTGTTAATGATTCAGGAAGGCCAGTGTTGGGTCATCGACGATG